>Ga0209501_10000246_pt1 | contig 68751 bp, 72 predicted proteins | sample ArcticOcean_MG_C_4_FD_187434 | JGI IMG/M metagenome (GOLD analysis project Ga0209501, IMG submission 187434) | Marine microbial communities from western Arctic Ocean - ArcticOcean_MG_CB4_134 (SPAdes) (version 2) | ecosystem: Environmental > Aquatic > Marine > Oceanic | place: Arctic Ocean...
ATATTCTGCATCTGGTATGGCTGTAATAGAAATGGATTTGCCTTCTGCAAATTCTCCGCCTGCTGTATTTACTGATCCACCAGGATTAGCTTTTACAGAAAGAAAATAATTAGGGATTTCATTCTTAGCACACGATAAAATAAGAATAAAAAATAAAAAATAAATTTTTCGCACGAGCAAATATAAAACTTTATACTTTGAAAGAAATCACCTAAACTAAATTTAATAAAATTTCTCTTAATTGATTTCTTTATATTTGTCAGAGTATTATTTTAGCCTAAATGGATGAAATCATAATTAATCATGAGTAGACATCTTACTTTAAGATCAGGTAATCCTGTTTTAAATAAAAATTCATTTAACACTTCTGCTTTATCATCTGATACTATGACTATAGAAGGTACAGTAAATAAAACTGTAATAAGTTTACTTCTACTAATTGGAACTGGGTATTATACTTTTACAGATATCAATCCTGGGGTACTTATTTTTTGTGGAATTGGAGGTTTTATTATAGCACTGGTTACGATTTTTAAGAAAGAATGGGCTCCAGTTACAGTTCCAATTTATGCAATTTTAGAAGGAGGTTTACTAGGCGGTATTTCATTTGTATACAATAATCTATATGATGGAATTGTAACAAATGCAATATTCATCACAGTTGGAATTCTTTTATCATTGCTAACCGCATATAGATCAGGTTTAATCAAGCCAACAGAAAATTTTAAGTTAGGTGTCTTTGCTGCGACTGGTGGGATTGCAATTGTGTATTTTGTTAGTTTTATTATGGGGATGTTTGGTTCAAACATGGGAATTATGGATCCTACTAATTCTTCATTCACGAGCATAGGATTTAGCCTTGTTGTCGTATTAATTGCTTCGCTTAATTTAGTTTTAGATTTTGATTTTATAGAGGAAGCAGCTGAAAAAAAAGTACCAAAATATATGGAATGGTATGGAGCTTTTGGACTATTAGTAACACTAATATGGCTTTATTTAGAAATTCTTCGACTCCTCGCCAAACTTAGTTCAAGAAAATAATTCAAATATTTTATAAAATTTAATTAATTAGTTTGTATTTGGTCTGTCCTAAACTTTCATTCTTATTAAGGTTTAATCTTTCTTTCCACATATAATATAATTCATCTAAATCATATTCAAGTGCTGTAGATTGTTCAACTAATTTGCCCGATGAAAAAGCTCGAAGTAAAATATCTTCAATCAAGTAATCTTGATAATTTTTCTCTGGATTATATGTTTCTTTTAATGATAATTTGAAGAAAGATGCTGTGGCTTGGTATATTGTAGCTCTCCATCCATTTCTTAATTCTTTAATTAGTTTGTGTGTTGTCTCTCCTGTTTGACGATGAACTAATTTAATTAATATTTTACCCTGAGAACGTGAAAGCTTTTTTAAATCTTGCTCAAATTCTTCATAAATGAATTTCTCTAGACGCTTAAGGTATTTCCTTTTTCTACTTTTAGTATCAATATTTTCAAGTCTACTATTTAAAATCTGAAGTCTGTCAGCAGCTAATTTTGCATATGGATAAACTCTATAAGTCCTGTTTCTTAGTATAGCATACTTTTTCGCAGCATCATAAGAATTAAAAGTAAGAGGTTGGTAAACAATTACTTCCTTTAAATTTATTACAGAGTTTGGAATCGAGTCCTCTCCCACTACAAATAATGAATTTTCTATTTCGGTAGATTGCGACCAACAAATTATTGTATGAAAAAAAAATAAATATAAAATCTTTCTTGCCATCAAGTTCAAAGGTATAAAAACTGGTTTTTTGAAACGATTTAATGATCATAAATTATTATTTTAGACAATCTTAAATTATACATAAATGAAAGTTTTAAATCAGAAGTCAATTGATTTTTTAGAAAAATATTTGAATAATTCAGCGCCAACGGGTTATGAAGCTAATGGGCAAAAAATATGGATGGAATACCTAAAACCATATGTTGATGATTTTATAACTGATGTTTATGGAACAGCTGTAGGTGTTATTAATCCTAAAGCTGAATATAAAGTAGTTATTGAAGGTCATTCTGATGAAATTTCCTGGTATGTTAATTATATTTCCGACAATGGATTAATATATGTTATTAGAAATGGTGGTAGTGATCATCAAATTGCACCTTCTAAATGGGTTAATATTCATACTGATAAAGGTATCATTAAAGGAGTTTTTGGGTGGCCAGCAATTCACACGCGTAAACCTGGAAAGGAAGAGGTGCCAAAATTAGATAATATTTTCATTGACATTGGAGCAAAAAATAAAGATGAAGTTGCAAAAATGGGAGTTCACGTTGGATGTGTAATTACATATCCGGACACTTTTCAGATATTGAATAAAAATAAATTTGTATGTAGGGCTATAGATAATAGAGCTGGTGGTTTCATGATAGCTGAAGTTGCAAGATTAATTAAGGAAAATAAAATAAAACTACCCTTTGGTTTATATATAACGAATTCAGTTCAAGAAGAAGTTGGACTTCGTGGAGCTGAAATGATTACCCAAACTATTAAACCTGATGTTGCAATTGTAACTGATGTATGTCACGATACGACAACACCAATGATTAATCAAAAAAAACAAGGAAAAATCCAAATTGGCGAGGGTCCTGTAATTTCATATGCACCTGCTGTCCATAATAAATTAAGAGAGCGTATTATCTCTGTTGCTAAAAAAAATAAAATTCCATTTCAAAGACTTGCATCATCTAGATATACAGGTACTGATACAGATGCATTTGCATATAGTAATGGTGGAGTCGCTTCGGCTTTAATTTCTTTACCTTTGAGGTATATGCATACGACAGTTGAAATGGTTCAGAAAGAAGATGTTGAAAATGTAATAAAATTAATTTATGAAACAATTCAAAAAATAAAACCAAAAGAAAGTTTTAATTATTTTGAATAAAACACTTTTAAATTAAAGACTTGTTAATTTTCTTTACTATTCCAGGCCCTTCATATACAAAGCCAGTATAAAGTTGAATTAAATCTGCACCAGCATTTATTTTCTCTTTGGCATCTTCTGGAGAGTGTATTCCTCCTACACCAATAATTGGAAAGCTTTTTTTACTTTTCTCAGATAAAAATCGAATAATTTCAGTGCTTTTTTTACTTAAAGGCTTACCGCTTAAACCTCCAGCTTGACTTTTATTCTTTGAAATTAATCCCTTTCGATCTAAAGTTGTGTTTGAAGCAATAACCCCATCAATTTTAGTTATTTTGATAATCTCAATTATTTCAACCAATTCCTTTTTATTGAGGTCAGGAGCAATTTTCAATAAAAGAGGTTTTCTATTACCTTTTTTATTATTTAAATTTTGTAAAACATTCAATATCTCTGTTAAAGGTTTTCTAGCTTGAAGATCCCTAAGGTTAGGTGTATTAGGTGAACTAACATTAACAACAAAATAATCTACATATTCAAAAAGAGTCTCAAAACAATAAGTATAATCATCTACAGCTTTATCATTAGGAGTGTTTTTGTTTTTACCAATATTACCTCCAATCAATACATTGTTGTTTTTTTTTAATCTCATAACTATAGAATCCGCTCCTTCATTATTAAATCCCATTTTATTAATAAGAGCAGAATCTTCAGACAATCTAAATAAGCGTTTTTTAGGATTTCCTAATTGACTTTTAGGTGTCACTGTTCCAATTTCTATAAATCCAAAGCCAAAATTATTTAATTCTTTATATAACTTAGCATCTTTATCAAATCCAGCTGCTAAACCTATTGGGTTTTTAAAATTCAAACCAAAAACTTTACGATTTAATTTCGGATGATTTACAACATAAAACCACCTAAGCATCATACCAAATCCTGGAATGAAATGAATTAGTTTAATTAGCTTAAAAACTATATAATGAACCCATTCTGGATCAAATAAAAATAAAATAGGTTTTAGGATATTCTTATACATAAGACGTTAATCCTGGTTTTAAAAAAACCCCGATAAATCGGGGTTTAACTATTTTGTTGATGAACTTTTCATAAGTTTAGAACTCATTTCTAGTGAAATTGCTGAACGTTCAAATTTAAGTTTACCTGCCTGCGTCTCTATAGTACAAGTATTATCTTTATCATTTAGTTCAACAACCTTTGCGTGTATACCACTTTTCGTAATAATACGATCCCCTTTTTTTAAGTTATTCATAAAATTTTTTTCTTTTTTTTGCCTTCTTGATTGGGGCAAAATAATAAAAAAGAAAAAAACTACTAGCATTAATAACAAAAAGGGTAATTGGTCTGAAAATCCCCCCATCTATTAGTTTTGTGCTTGACGTGCTTTAGCTTGAGCTTGTCTTTGTTGTTCTTTGACAGGATCTGGAGCTACCATTGCTTTAATTCTTAACATCTCTCTTCCACTTTCAGTATTAGCAGAAATAGTAACAGCTTTTTGCTGTAAACTTGGTTTGTTGCTAGAATCAAAACTTACTAAAATCTCTCCCGTTGCTCCTGGTGCTATTGGCACGTTCTTAGGATATTGTGGGACTGTACAACCACAACTTCCTCGAGCATCAACTATTAGAAGATCACTTTTTCCAGTATTTGTAAAAGAAAAAGTTGTTGTAACTATATCTCCTTCATTTATATTACCAAAGTCATGTGACAACTTATCAAAAGTCATGACTGGAGAATTTGAGGTGTTTGCCTGAGCTTGGGCTTCAACAGCTTGGACATTATCTTGATTAATTTTTTTTGCTGCACTTTCACCACAAGAAGTAGTGATAAAAGATATAGCTAAAATTGTGTAAAAAATATTTTTCATGAATTATAAATTAAGAATTTCTAATTCAAAAGTAAATAAAATTCCTTACAATAAACCTCTACCACTCTTGTTTAATCTCCCCTTTTGTTCAAAATCTTTAGAAATGTTGTCAAGCACACCATTAATAAAAATATTACTCTTTGGGGTTGAATAATCTTTTGCAATTTCTAAATATTCATTTATTGTAACTCTTATAGGTATTTGCTCAAAATATAAAAGTTCAGAAATAGCCATTTTTAATAAAATATAATCTATATCTGCAATTCTATCAGATTCCCAATTGGGTGTTTTACCTGTTATTTCAGACTCTAATAAATCACTTTTAGAAATTACTTTATTTAATAACTCAACACCAAAAAGGGTTTCCTCTGATTTTAGGTTAAAAACAGGAAAATCAATATTTTTTGGATTTTCAATATCTAAAAGTTTAGTTTGTTTAACAATGTGTGTGTTAATGACAGGGAAATCATCAATCCATGTCAGTTGTTTATCCTCTAAATAGTCATACAGCATATCTGATCGAGCAATGCACTCTTTATAAAAATTAATATAAAATAGAGTGTCATTTTCATTATTTAAGCCAGGCGAATAGTCTGAAAAAATTGGATTAGTTGTTAAATCAATATAAAATTTGTTTATATATTCCGAATCTAACTCCCAATTATTTATTTTTCTCTTTTTAACATAATCAGATATGTTTTTATGCTCATAGAAAAATTTGAAATAAGGATTTTTGATTATTTTTTCTGCAAATGAATCCGATAATTCGTATTGAAGCTTTTTTTCAAGTTGAATTTTATTTTGAGCCAAAGCATAAATATGTTTGAAAATAGATATTAATAAATAATAAAGGTCAAAAGACTTTTTTACACTTTCAATAAAAAAATCTACTTGATCGTTTAGATTTTGTTTTCCTTCATGAGAGAGCGAATATAAAGATTGCATTACCTTTATGCGAATATGTCTTCTAGTTAACATTTATGTAAAGAACGTTTAGATATCGAAATTAATTCTTTTTTATTATAAATTATCCTTTGATTAGGGAAATTAATTTATCGAAAACTTCATTAGTAGAAGAGTTAGAGGTGTCAACTATAATTGCGTCTTGTGCTGGCTCAAGCGGAGAAGTTAATCTAGATGTATCATCAAAATCTCTCGATCTAACGTTTTTTAATACTGTTGAAAAGTCAATGCTTTCATTATTAAGTTTTAGCTCTTCATATCTACGTTTAGCCCTAACCTCAAGAGAAGCAGTTAAAAAGAACTTGATTTCAGCATCAGGAAAAACAACAGTTCCAATATCACGACCATCCATTACAATATTATTTTTTAATCCGATTTGTCTTTGTTTTGCAACCAAAAATGATCTAATCTCTGGAATTGCAGCAATTTTACTTACATTATCTGCGACATCCATTTTTCTTATAAAATCTTCAACATCATTACCATTTAATGTAGTTATTTGAGAATTATTTAACGTTTTAAATTGAATATCGATATTCTTAAGATTCTCTAATATAGAATTTAAGTTGATTAATTCATTTATCCATCCATTAATGAGGCAATAGTGAGTAACTGCACGATACATAGCACCTGAATCTATATATTTATAACCCAAATATTTTGCAATTTTTTTAGCCTGTGTACTTTTACCAGTAGCTGCACATCCATCAATTGCAATTATTTTTTTCATTTTTTTATTCTAAACAGTTTTTTAGCATTAGCAACATTTTTATCCGTAATTGCAATAGATAAAACATCACTCATTTCATTAACATAATGAAACTTCAAACCTTTTAAATAGCTTGGCTTAATTTCATCAATATCCTTTTTATTTTGTTCACACAAAATTATTTCTTTTATTTTTGATCGTTTAGCTGCTAATATTTTTTCTTTTATTCCTCCTACAGGTAAAACTTTACCTCTAAGTGTTATTTCTCCAGTCATTGCTAGATTTTTCTTAACTCTCTTTTGAGTAAATAAAGACATTAGAGAGGTTAACATAGTAATTCCTGCGCTTGGCCCATCTTTTGGGGTTGCTCCCTCTGGAACATGGATATGAATATTATATTTATCAAAAGGAAATTGGTCAATTCCAAGCCTTTTGGAATTTGATTTTAAATATTCCAAAGCAATTGTGGAAGACTCCTTCATTACTTTGCCCAAATTTCCTGTTATTCCAAGATTTCCTTTACCTTTTGAAATTGAAGATTCAATAAAAAGAATATCTCCACCAACTACAGTCCAAGCTAGTCCAGTCACAACTCCTGCTACATGATTATTCTCAGCCAGATCACGGTTTACTTTAATTGGGCCCAATATATCTGAAAGATCATTTAAACTAGGTGAAACTTTATAATTTTCTTCTAAAGCAATTGATTTTGCCACAAACCTGGTCATTTTTGCCATTTGTTTATCTAACCCCCTTACTCCTGATTCTCTGGTGTAACCCTCTACTATTTTTAAAATAATTGATTTTTTTAAATTCAAATGATTTTTGCTTAAACCATGCTCTTTTAATTGTTTTGGTAAAAGATGCTTGTAAGCTATCTCTACTTTTTCTTCTATTGTATAACCACTCACATTTATAATCTCCATGCGATCTCTAAGAGCTGGATGAATATACGCCATACTGTTTGCTGTAGCAACAAACATAACTTTTGATAAATCATATCCCATTTCTAGAAAATTATCATAAAATGAATTGTTTTGTTCGGGATCTAAAACTTCTAATAGAGCTGCAGATGGATCTCCTTGAGACCCCTGAGTTAATTTATCAATTTCATCTAAGACAAAAACCGGGTTAGATTTTTTTGCTTTTTTTAAACTCTGAATTATCCTTCCTGGCATAGCACCTATATATGTTTTTCTGTGCCCTCTGATTTCTGATTCATCTCGCATCCCACCTAATGAGATTCTAACATAGGATCTTCCTAAAGATTCTGCAATTGACTTTCCTAATGAAGTTTTACCTACTCCTGGAGGTCCAAAAAGACATAAAATAGGAGATTTCATGTCATTTCTTAATTTAAGAACAGCTAAATATTCTATAATTCTCTTTTTTACTTCATCTAGTCCATAATGATCTCTATCTAAAATCTTTTGTGCTTTTTTTAGATCAAATTTATCTTTTGAATACTCATCCCATGGCAAATCTAAAATCAATTCTAAATAATTTCTCTGAACTGAATACTCAGCAACTTGAGGATTCATTCTTTGTAATTTTCCCCACTCTTTATTAAAGTGATCATTTACTTCCTTAGTCCATTGTTTTGTCTTGGATCGCTCTTTTAGTTCATCTACTTCCTCCTCATACGATATTCCTCCTAGTTCCTCTTGGATAGTTTTTAATTGTTGATTTAAATAATATTCTCTTTGTTGTTGGTCCATATCTATACGGACCCTAGATCTAATATCATTTTTTAATGCCAGTTTCTGATATTCTATATTCATGAATTTCAAACATAAAAGAGCTCTTTCCTTTAGACTAGTTAATGATAATATTTCTTGCTTATCACTTACTGAAAGATTCATATTGGAAGAAACAAAGCTTATTAAAAATGAATTGCTATTGATGTTTTTAATTGCAAATGATGCCTCTGAGGGAATATTTGAATTTTCTTGAATAATTTGAAGAGCTAGATCACGAATAGAGTCAACAACAGCTGTAAATTCTTTATTATCAGAGCCAACCGAGAGATCTTCTACAGGTTTTATTTTTGCTTTTAAATAAGGTTTATCAGTAATTATTTCCTCAATTTTAAATCTTTTTTTACCCTGTATAATAACAGTTGTATTCCCATCTGGCATTTTTAATACTCTTAAAATTTGAGCTACAGTTCCAAGGTTATAAATATCTTTTAATTCAGGGTTTTCTATAGATTCATTTTTTTGAGCAACTACACCAATAACCTTATCACTTTTATTAGCATCTTTAATTAATTCAATTGACTTATCTCTACTCGCAGTAATTGGAATTACAACACCAGGAAACAACACAGTATTTCGTATAGGTAAAATAGGAATTGACTTGGGTAGAGCTTCTTTATTTAATGCTTCTTCATCCTCAGAAGTCATTAATGGAATTAAGTCGGCCTCTGCTTCAATTTCACGAAGAGAAAGTCTGTCAAAACTAGTATAAGGTGATTTTGCCATATTAATTTAGTGCCAATGTGTCATTTAAATTACAAATTATAATAGACCAACTCTAAACGATTGATGCTAGAAGGTGATCTATTTAATATAATTTCAATAGTTGTGCCAAGAAGGTGAATTAATCAACTTTTATAATATATATATAATTAATCTTGTAGTTTAGGAACTCTTAAAAGCAAAATTACTCCGGCAATAAAAAATACTGCAAAAAATAATACGCTATTTCTCATACTTCCAGTTATTTGGTCAATAGTTCCAAACAAAATCATTCCAATTATTATAGCAACTTTTTCAGTTACTGAATAGAAACTAAAAAATGATGCAGTATCTTTAGTAGAAGGAATAAATCTAGAATAAGTGGATCTAGAAAGTGATTGCAAGCCACCCATAACCAAACCAACAAAACCCGCTATTAAATAAAACTCAAGAGGTGTGTGAATATAAAAAGCTCTAATACATAGAAGTGCCCAGATTATATTAATAACAACTAAAACTGGAAGATTTCCAAAACGCTCAGATGCTCTAGCTGTTATTATCGCTCCGAATATTGCAACAATTTGAATTAACAATATACTAACGATTAACCCTACAGTTTTTTCGGTAGAATTAGACCATTGGATCTCTGCTTCGCCAAAATAAGTAGCAATTAATAAAACAGTCTGAAGAGACATGCTATAAAGAAAAAAAGCTATTAAAAAACGCTTCAACCGAAGATTATTTATTAATTGATCTAAAACTATCTTCAATTCTTTGAACCCATTCCAAAAAACATCTTTAGTTATTTTATTATTATGATTACCCTTAGGTAGATAAAAAAATGAAATCTGACTAAAAAGTGCCCACCATATACCAACAGAAATAAAAGAATATTTCATTGCAATCATTGAAGCTTCACTTTTAGTACCTGTTATGCCATAAAATTCAGGTTTCATAACCATAGATAAATTAAAAAGTAATAAAATAACACTGCCTATATAACCCATTGAATATCCTCTAGCACTAGCTCTATTTTGTTGATCGGGATATGCTATGTCAGGTAAATATGAATTATAAAAAGTCAAACTTGACCAAAAACCAATTAAGGTTAAAAAATAAAAAGTTAGACCCATATATATGGTATTCAATTCAAACCAATACAAGCCTATGCAAGACATAGATCCTAAAAAAACAAAAAACCTCATGAATTTTTTCTTATCACCAATATAATCGGCAATCCCAGAAAGAAGAGGGGTGATAACTGAAATTACTATGAATGCAAATGCAGTTATAAAACTGATCATAGCTGTATATTTAATTGGAGATCCAAGAAAACTTATAGTTTTAATTTCACTAAATAATGAACCATAATATATTGGAAAAATTGCAGAAGATATCACAAGAGGATAAACTGAGTTAGCCCAATCAAAGGATGCCCAAGCATTTATAAGTTTTTTACTTCCTTTTTCTAACGGAATTGTTTTATAAAACATATTTAGTTAATCGTTTTTTACAAAGTAATAATTTAAAATTAAGGATAAAGCCTAATGCATTTATATTAGTTTCTATAAATATTAAAAAAAATTTAATTAAATGGCTGTAAAAATTATGATATAGAGTAATTTTAAAAAAAAAACGTGAGAAAATACTTTATCATTTTTGTTTCACTTTTAACTGTTAGCTGTAATTCTCAAACCTCTGCTAAAAAAAGTAACAATTCTTTAAGTGTTAAATATAAAATCAACAAATCTGATGAACAATGGGAAAGTGAATTAACTTCACTTCAGTATTATGTTCTAAGGCAGGCTGGAACAGAAAGAGCGTTTTCAGGAGAGTACGATAAAAACTATGATAAAGGGTTATACGTTTGTGCTGCATGTCAGGCCCCTTTATATGAATCAAACTATAAATATGATTCAAGATCTGGATGGCCCAGTTTTGATCGAGGCATAAATGAAAATATAAAATTTGACTTTGATTACAAGCTAGGTTATCAAAGATCAGAACTAAAATGTTCATCGTGCGGAGGACACCTAGGACATCTTTTTAATGATGGACCCAAAGACACCACTGGAGAAAGACATTGTATAAATTCAGCAGCATTAGTTTTTATTCCAAAAAATGATTAATAAAAAGTATCCTTTTAATAAAAGTGATAAAGAGTGGAGAAAAATACTATCTCTTGAGGAATACCATATAATGAGAGAAAAAGGAACTGAAAAGCCATTTAGTGGAAAATACAACACCCATTTTGAGCATGGAATTTATTTATGTAAAAGCTGTAAACAAGAATTATATAAAAGCAACTCTAAATTCAAAAGCAGTTGCGGATGGCCTAGTTATGAAAACTCTATACCTAATTCAATTGAGTATAAAAAAGACATAACACACGGCATGATTCGAACTGAAATCCTTTGTTCAAAATGTGGATCACATCAAGGACATGTTTTTGATGATGGGTCAATAAAATCAGGTAAAAGATATTGCGTTAATTCAGCTAGTATAGAATTTAAGCCTAATTAAATACTCATATAAAATAAGCAGTTTTTAATTACATTTGTAATACAAAAATTAAGATATGAAATCATACGACGTAATAGTATTAGGAAGTGGTCCTGGGGGTTATGTAGCTGCAATTAGAGCATCACAACTTGGTTTTAAAACTGCTATTATTGAAAAAGAAAAACTCGGTGGAGTTTGTTTAAACTGGGGATGTATACCAACAAAAGCTTTAATTAAATCTGCACAAGTTTTTGACTATTTAAAACATGCGGAAGACTACGGGTTAACTGTTAAGGATTATGATAAAGATTTTGATGCGGTGGTTAACAGAAGTCGAAATGTTGCGTCTGGGATGAGTAAGGGTGTTGATTTCTTAATGAAAAAGAATAAAATTGATGTCATTGAAGGTTATGGAAAAGTAAAATCAGGAAAAAAAGTTTCTGTGGAAAAAGAAAATGGAAAAATTACTGATCTTCAAGCAACTAATATAATAATTGCCACTGGTGCGAAATCTAGAGTCCTCCCTAATATTCCCCAAGATGGAAAAAAAATAATTGGTTACAGAGAAGCAATGATATTAAAAAAACAGCCAAAAAAACTTATAATTGTTGGATCTGGGGCTATTGGAGTTGAATTTGCTTACTTCTATAATGCTATGGGTTCAGAAGTTACTATAGTGGAATATTTAGATAGAATTGTTCCTGTTGAAGATGAAGAAGTGTCAAAAGCTTTGGAAGTAAATTTTAAAAAAAATGGTATTAAAATATTAACCTGCTCAGAACTAATAAAAGCTGACACTAAAGGAAAAATCTTAAACGCTACAGTTAAAAGTGGTAATGATGAAATAATTTTAAAGGCTGATGTTATTCTATCAGCAGTTGGAATTAAATCTAATATTGAAAATATTGGCTTAGAAGATGTTGGAATAGCTACTGATGATGACAAAGTTTTAATTGATGATTTTTATCAAACAAATATTCCTGGATATTATGCAATTGGAGATATTACAAAAGGTCAAGCACTCGCACATGTTGCTTCTGCCGAAGGAATATTATGTGTTGAGAAAATTGCAGGGCAGAATGTTGAACCTCTAGATTACGGGAATATTCCTGGATGCACTTACTCTTATCCAGAAATTGCATCGGTTGGACTAACAGAAACTCAAGCTAAAGAAAAAGGATATGACATCAAGGTTGGTAAATTTCCTTTCTCTGCATCTGGAAAAGCTCAAGCAAGCGGAAACTCTGAAGGTTTTGTAAAAGTTATTTTTGATGCAAAATATGGAGAATGGCTTGGTTGTCATATGATAGGAGCTGGTGTAACAGACATGATAGCTGAAGCTGTTTTAGCAAGAAAGCTTGAAACTACTGGACACGAAGTTTTAAAAGCAGTACATCCACACCCAACTATGAGTGAAGCGGTAATGGAATCTGTTGCATCAGCTTATGGAGAAGTCATTCATCTTTAATACTCATTTTTAATATAAAATTTACAAATGAAACCATTAATTATACTTTTTATAGTATGTTTTATTATTACAACGATAATACTGTATAGAGTTTCTATAAATTATTTTAAAGAGACAACAAGTAATAAATTGTGGAAAATATGGGGCATAAGGTCTTCATATTGGGAAGGCCTTATCATAATTAGCTTTGCAATCAGCAGTGTTGTTATTTTAATAACTAAAACTATTCTAATTTGACTTACTTTATTATACTCAATACCCCTAGTCTGTAGCTATCTATTCCAAATCCAATTATTAGTCCTTTAGCAACAGGAGTTATGTAAGATTTATGTCTAAAATCTTCTCTTGAAAAAGTGTTTGAGATATGAATTTCAATAACTGGTGTATCAATCGCCATAATTGTATCACCGATTGCAACTGAAGTATGGGTGTAAGCTGCTGCATTTAATAATATAGAATCACTTGAAAATCCAACTTTTTGTATTTGATCAATGATTTCACCTTCAATATTAGATTGAAAATAATCAAATTTAACATTAGAAAACTCTTTTTTTAAAGCATTTAAATATTCATCAAAAGTGACAGAACCATAAATATTGGGTTCTCTCTTTCCTAATAAATTTAAATTAGGACCATTAATTATAGAAATATTCATTTAATTCATTTTCACAAAAATACTACATTTAACTTTCTTTATTAAACACTTATATTTTAAAAAAATTAATGAACTGGAAATCATCTATAAAACAATATAAAAACTATCTAAAGATTGAAAGAGGTTTGTCAAGTAATTCTATTATTAATTATTTATTTGATATAGACGCCCTTATTAAATATTATAAAATAGATACAGATAAAAAAAGTCCAAAAGATATAAATAGTGATGAAATTCAAGCTTTTGTTTATGAAGAAGCAAAATACAAAAGCTCTAGTTCTATGGCTAGAAGAATATCCGGGTTAAAAAGCTTTTTTAATTATTTAAATTTCGAAAATATTAGAAAGCATGATCCCACAGACTTAATTGAAACTCCTAAATTAGGAAGAAAGCTACCTGAAGTTTTATCAATAATAGAAATTGAGAAATTATTATCTACAATAGACCTTTCACACCCTCAAGGCTATAGAAATATTGCAATAGTAGAAACGCTTTATGGCTCTGGACTTAGGGTGAGTGAGTTAGTTAATCTAACCATTTCAAATCTATTTTTTAAAGAAAAAATAATAAAAGTAATTGGAAAAGGAAATAAACAAAGACTTATTCCTATGGGAGATTATTCAAAAAAATATATCGAGATTTATATAGAAAAGCAAAGATCAATTGGAAAAATTGATCCACTATACTCTGATATTTTATTCCTAAACAGAAATGGGAGGCAACTAACAAGAGCTATGATTTTTACTTTAATTAAGAAATTTGGATCCCAAGCTCATATTTTAAAAACAATTAGCCCTCATACATTAAGACATTCTTTCGCCACGCATTTACTTGAAAACGGTGCAGATTTAAGAACCATTCAAGTTATGATGGGTCATGAAAGCATAACTTCAACTGAAATTTATGCACATATGGACACTAAATATTTAAAATCAGTAATGGATAATTTTCATCCTAGAAAAAAATTAATTTCTAATTAACAATCGAAATCCCTCTCCATGAATGTTAATAATTTCAATTTTCGAGTCACTCTTTAAATATTTTCTCAATTTTGCTATATAAACATCCATACTTCGTGAAGTAAAGTAATTGTCGTCATTCCAAATTTTATTTAAGGCTACTTCTCTAGGTAATAAATCATTTAAATGTAAAACTAAAAGTCTTAACAATTGATTTTCTTTAGGAGATAGCTTAATAGTATTAACATTTTTGTAAGATAAAAACCTAAGTTTTGAATTAAATATAAAATCACTAATAGTAAACTCAATTTCATCTGAATGAGGAATATCAATAACTTTTTGACGATTCAAAATTGCTTTAATTTTTGCTAAAAGAATATCTGAATCAAAAGGCTTAGATAAATAGTCATCTCCCCCTACCTTAAAACCTTTTAAAACGTCCTCTTTTAGAGTTTTAGCAGTCAGAAAAATAATTGGAATTTGATTATTTTTTTCTCTAATTTCTTTAGCTAAAGTAAATCCATCTTTATAAGGCATCATAACATCAAGAATACATAAGTCAAAATCATCTTTTTTAAATTTTTCAAAACCCTCAATTCCATTTTTAGCAAGTGTAATTTTATAATTATTTAGAGATAGATAATCTCTTAAAATACTTCCAAAGTTAGGGTCATCCTCAACTATTAAAATTTTTTTATTTTCCATAATTTAATTTTTATTAAGAGATAAAGGAAAAGATATTTCAAAGGTAGTCCCATCTCCTTTTTTACTTTTTAAGTTTATTTGCCCTCCATGAATTTGAATAATTTTCTTCACATAAGTTAATCCAAGCCCATGGCCTTTAACATCATGGATGTTTCCAGTTTGGACCCTATAAAATTTTTGAAAAATTAATTTTTGTGAATTTAAATCCATTCCTATTCCTTTATCCTCAATGGTTATATATATTTTATCTTTTTTAATTAAACTATTGATATTAATCATTGGAGAATTTGTAGAATATTTAATAGCATTATCTAAAATATTAACAAAAACGTTTGTTAAATGAGTATTATTTCCAAATATAGTATCAGAATTAGCAGTCAAGTTAATATTAATTTTAGCATTTCTACTTTCAACTATAAGAGAAATGTGGTTAATAGCCAATCTTATAACATCGTGAAGTTTAATAATTTTCTTTTCTATCTGAAGAGTTCCTCTTTCTAATTGTGAAATTCTCAAAACATCTTCAACTTGTTTTAACATTCTATGATTTTCTTCTCTAATCATTTTTGTGTATTCCTTTATTTTTATTGGCTCATTTATTGTTTTCGAATTTGATATTGCGTCAATCGCTAAGCCTATTGTAGCGATTGGTGTTTTAAATTCATGAGACATATTATTAATAAAATCAGTTTTCATTACAGCAATTTTCTTTTGTTGAATTATTTGATAAAGTGCACTAAATGAAACTAAAACAATAAATAAAGTAAGTATTATAGATAATCCTGCTACTCCTAACAATGATGAAAGGACAAAATTTTCTTTTTGTGGAAAGAAAACGACTAATTCATATGGGCTTTTTCCTGTATCATTAACCAATATAGGGGTCGCGTAACGAGGTCCTTTATTCTCTTCGGAATAATTGTTTAATTTTACTCTAGTAGCTAGATTATTATTATAAATACCAAACTCAAATGGTGTTTTAATGTTTTTATCATTCAATCCTTTTTTTAGTAAAAGCAAAATTTCTTGAGTACTTACCCTTTTATGGATAGGAAGATTTGCCATGTATTGCATAAATATTGTTCTATATTTAGCAACTTCAAAAGGATTTCTTCTTTCTACTGATTTTAATTTAGAAACTGAGGTTATCATATTATTTTCACGATTAAAAACATCATTACTTATAATAGCTGTTGTATTTACACTTTTATAATCAGAAATATTAGTTAAGTCACCGAACCGAGGATCTAGTATAGAGCCATCAATATTATAATCTTCTTGTAAAATACCATATGCAAAAAAAGTTGAAAGATTGGTTGTGTTTTCTTCAGAAAGAAATAAAAAAACATCTGTGAAGTTTGAATCATCAGGTTTTCCAACTGAATCAATTAAACGTTCATAGGCTAAAATATAATCATTAAGTTCTCTGTTTTGAACTTCAATAGAAACCGACTCAAGAACCTGATTGACTGCTAAAGAAAAAGCATCTTCTTTATTAATCCAGGATGTTTTAATCCAATATGCCTGCACCGCTAAAACACCAATTATTGAGAGCAATATTAGTGACACTAAAACAATAAAGTAATCTTTCTTCAAATGAATCGAATTATTTAAATACAAAAATCACTAGAAAATTAGATATTAAATCCTAATGTATTGTTAATCTGCAATATTAAATTGAAATTTTAATTCAATTAATATTTTTTCTAGTAATAAAACTGTTTGATCCCAATCGATATTTTCAATTATTTTATCAGCCAATAAAGATTTTCTTTTATCAGACCATTGATTTGAAATTCTCAATTTAACTTTATTTCTATTAGTTAGATCTCTTTTAACTACTCTATCAATTCTTATATTAATTGGGGATGTAATTAAAATTGTGTAATCACATAACTTATGATCTCCAGACTCAAATAAAATTGCCGTTTCTTTGAATAATAGTGGGGCTTTATTTAGAATTTTAAATTTAAAAAAATCATCCGAAACGGCAGGATGAATAATTGAATTCAATAAATTAAGATCACCAGGATTATTAAAAACTATTTTAGATAAAGTTTTAGAGTCTAATTTATCAAGTTTATATATTTCATCTCCAAAGTGTTTTTTTATTTGTCTTTTTAGTTTCGGATTTGTATCAGCCAAAATTTTAGCTTGTTTATCAGAATCATAGCAAGGAATTCCTTTATCGCTGAAAAACTTTAAGACCCTAGACTTTCCACTTCCAATTCCTCCAGTTAGACCAATAATTTTCATTTCTTAATAAGATAAGAGATTGTCTGTGGAACCCATCGTATATTTCTAGAAAAGTTAGAAGATTTTACAAGGCTAACAGGAACACTTTTAAATTTTCCATTATCAGTTATTTTATAATCAAAAACTAACTCAAAATCTTCGTTTTTTACTTTCTCAATATGCTCAATTGGAAATGAAGATGTAAGGTTTACTTTTTCAGGAAATAGTTTAATTTTTATACTATCAGGTAGATTAATTACCCTTATAGGTATTTCAAACACTTGTTCTGTAAATCTTTTAACTGTTTCTTCAAAAAGAACTTTAATGGGAGTGATTTTAATTAGAGAGTCATTGTTTTCAATTGAAATAATCATTTTTATATTACTTGAAATATTATCTTTTTCAACAAACTCGGTGTTTAAAACATTTAAATTCACAAGTGTATACTCTGGCCCTGAAACAATAACAGAATCTGGCTCAACTCTTGAATCATTCATACTATTATATCCTGAAGCATAGTTCAAATTAGTATTAATATTAACTTTTACTTTCTTTGTTTTTAAAGTAGAATGATTAAAATACAATTGATCATTTTCAAAACTCAGGAAATTACCAATTATTTGATCATCAAGCGATCTTCTTTGAGAAGTTAAATCAATTGTCCCTTTCGATTTTTCAAAATCAGCAAATGAAATATCTACTTTTAATGTTTTAGGAATTAATCTATATAAAAGTAATTGAAATCCTGATGTGTTTATGTATCCCTCTATAACCATATAATCTGATTCGACTATCAATAAATCTGGAGTATTCTCATATTTAACATCAAATAAGACAAGTGCTGAATAATTTTTAGAAAATTTAGTAATTCCCCAAAATAAAAAAGAGATTATTATAAAAATTAAAAATAATTTAATTTTTTGCTTCCTTGCTAAGGGGTTTGATAGACTATTATTAAAAAAATTAGGGCCCATTCAATAATATTTTAATCACTCAAGAGCATCTATAATTTCTTGACTTACACCAACATTTGAAAATCCTCCATCATGAAATAGGTTTTGTAAAGTAAGAAAACATCATAACTGTATATTTAGCACAATCCTCAGCAGACGCATTACCTAATGGCGCTGTTTTTTCAGCATAATTTAAAAACCCTTCTAATCCTTTGACTCCTTCTCCTGCTTTAGTTAAAGTTGGAGATTGAGAAATAGTGTTTACTCTAACTTTTTTTTTCTTTCCAAAAAAATATCCAAAACTACGGGCTATAGATTCTAAATAAGCCTTATTATCAGCCATATCATTGTAATTTGGGAAAGTTCTCTGAGCAGCAATATAAGTTAATGCTATAATACTCCCCCATTCATTCATAGCATTCATTTTAAATAAGGTCTGCATAAGTTTATGGAAAGATACTGCTGATATATCCCAACCTTTAGCCATCCATTCGTGATTCAAATCAGTATAATGCTTCCCTTTTCTAACATTTACAGACATTCCTATCGAGTGGAGAACAAAATCTATTTTTCCACCAAAATGCTCCATAGATTTTTCTATTAAATTTTCAAGATCTGATAATGAAGTTGCATCAGCTGGAATTAAAGGAGCGTTTGCTTTTTCAGCCAGCTCATTTATACTTCCCATTCTTAAAGCGACAGGAGTATTTGTTAATACAATCTGACCACCTGCTACAATAATAGCTTCAGCAGTCTTCCATGCAATGGAATTTTGATCCAATGCGCCAAAAACAATTCCCTTTTTTCCTTCTAAAATTTTATAAGACATATTTAAAAAATTTTTACAAATATAGATTAATCTAGTAACTCTCGAGCATGTTCGAGGGCACTGATTGTCATTTCCTTACCAGAAAGCATTAAAGCAATTTCATCTTCCCTTTCTTTTCTATTTAATTCTTTTAGATTAGTAATAGTTTCAAAATTAATTATTTGTTTGAAAACTTTTATATGATTTTTTCCTTTAGCTGCTACTTGAGGTATATGTGTAATTGTAAAAACCTGAGTTGATTTAGACATGTCACACATTAACATTCCGATTTCATTTGCAACAGCTCCAGAAACTCCTGCATCAATTTCATCAAAAATTATTGTAGGTAAATTATGAAATTTGGAAGTCATATATTTTAATGAAAGCATAATTCTTGACAACTCTCCTCCCGATACAATTTTTTTAAATGGTTTATATTTTGAACCCAAATTAGATGAAAACAAAAACTCTAATTTTTCTTTTCCAAATTCATTAAAATTATTTAGCTCAATTAAGTTTATTTTAAAACTAGCATTTTTCATTCCTAATTTTAGAACAAGAGATTTTAATTCGTCTTGAATCTTTGGTATTGCTTTAGCTCTTCTTTTATGAATTTTTATAGAAAGTTTTGATAAAATAATTTTTTTGAGATTGATTATTTTTTTTGTTTCTTCAATTTGAATGGATAATGATTTTGTGTCAAAAAATACTTTCGATAATTTATTTCTTACTAATATTAAATCTTCAATTGTTGAAACATTGTGTTTTTTTAAAATTGAATATAAATTATCCAGTTGTGAGATTTTAATTTTTAACAATTCTGGATCTGACTCCAAAGACATTAAATGATTTTCAAAATCATTAACAATATCTCTTAATTCTATTAATAAAAAATCTATCCTTGAATTATAGTTGATAAATTTTTGAGAAAATTTATCAATTGATTTAATATTACCTAGAACATCAGACAACCTACTCAATATACCATTCTCATCAGCACTTATTGAATCTACAGAAAACGATAGTTTATTTTTAAATTCATCAATATTACCTAATTCTGACACTTGTTCTTCAAGGCTTATTAAGGAATCAGCCTTTAAGTCTAGAGACTCTAACTCAGTCAATAAAAAAATTTTATAATCTAATTCTTTAGTCCCAGTTTTATTAAGGTTCAAAAGGTTATTGTAAGAAGAAATTAACGAATTGTATTCTAACAAATGAGCTTTAAATTCATTTGTAGTATCGATATTATTAGATAGGGAGTCTAAAAATTTAAACTGGAAAGAATTCAAAAAAATTGTCTGAGTTTTATTTTGAGAATGAATATCAATTAGGTTAGCGCTAAGTTTATTCAATATTTCAAGATTAACAGGAGTGTCATTTATAAACGCTCTAGATTTTCCTGATGGAATTAATTCTCTACGTAAAATAGTTTCCTCCTCATAATCTATGTCTTCCAAAGAAAAAAAGTGTTTTAAATTATATAATGAAATATCAAATGAAGCCTCAACAACACATTTTTTTGAAGAATCTTTTAGATAACTTAAATCTGCACGCTTTCCCAAAACTAATGACAAAGCTCCTAAAATTATAGATTTGCCTGCACCTGTTTCGCCAGTGATTGATGTCATCCCATTAGAAAATGAAACTTCCAAACTATCGATTATTGCAAAATTTGAAATAGAAAGTTTTTTTAACAAAACAAAAAAATTATACTTTCAAATATATGTCAGATAAAGAGTATATTAAAATTTAGTTCTTTATTTCCTTCCATTTATTATTGAAAAAGGGTGCAACTCTTCTTAATAATTGTTTTGTAGCATCCAATTCAACCTTTACACCATCTGAAAAAATATCAACTATTTCCTGAGATTTGGCATCAAAAAATAATTGAATTAAAAAAGAATTAGGACGACGCTTATTTAAATCATTCAAATGCACAAGACTATTAGCAATGTTAGTTTTAGCATTTAATTGATTCGAAGTCATAACATCCAATCCAGTTCTATGATATTTGTAATTAGTAATTCTAAATTCTTTGAAAGCATTAGAAAGAATTGAATCAACCAACCAATATCTGTTTTTTCTATTTCCAGTAGAGACCCAACCATCATTTTTACTTTCTTGTGCTAAATTTGATATTTGTTGGGCATATGAAAAAAATAACTGACCCCCCTGAGTCTTAAAGGTGTCAGCATCTAAACCAATAATCATATATGCATAAAAACTTAAAATAGATATTAAATTTGATTCATAGTTGTTTGCGTTATAAAATAATGGTTGATACTCTTGATAAGAAAAGCTTATATCAACATCTTGAAAGTTTAAAATAGGACTATTATAATTAGAATCATAAATTGGTCTTTGAGAGTGAATTTGAAGAGTTCCTTCAAAATTATTATCACTATAAGCTGTTAGATTTAAAATTAAGCTACAATTAATTCTCTCTTCAGAATTCCAGTTTTGTGAAGTCCACACTTGAGAATTCATGAATTCTTGGATAGATTCTCGAAGAGTGGAAAATATTTGTTGATTGGTTTGGTTAACTAAATCAGAATTAACTATTACCTCACATCTTAGTTCCTGCGTAAAAGTTTTAATCGAAAATAAAAGAAATGCAAAAAGAGGAAAGAATCTAATCATTTAGCTTAATAATTTCATTAAATATATCAACAGCTATATCAGATTTACTTTTTAATTTGAAGGATTTTGAATTACCATTCTTTTTAATAAATGTTATTTTATTTGTATCAAATTCGAAACCTGCACCATTATCGTTTAAAGAGTTTAAAATAATTGCATCAAGATTTTTACGTTTAATCTTTTTATAAGCATTTTCTATTTCATTTTCTGACTCCAAAGCAAATCCAATAAGTATTTGATGTTTTTTAATTTTACCTATTTCAAATAAAATATCTTTAGTTGGTGTTAAATGAATAAATTTTAATTTGTCTTCTTTTTTAATTTTTGATAAAGATTTGTTTTTTGGAGAAAAATCAGCTACCGCAGCTGCTGCAATTACTATATCAGAATCGTTAAAATTCGAGATGGTTTCTTTAAACATTTCAGAAGCAGTAACAATATTTACTAAATCTCCTCCAAAACTTTTTAAATCTAAGCTATTTGGACCTATAATTAATTTAACTACACCACCTAGTTTTACTGCTTCTTTAGCTAATTCAAAACCCATTTTACCAGATGAGTAATTACCTACAAAACGTACAGGATCAATAGGTTCATATGTCGGTCCAGCTGTAATAAGTATTTTTTTTCCATAAAGAGGTTGTGATTCATAAAAATGTGATATCACATTTTTCAATATAAGTTCTGGCTCAAGCATTCTTCCTTTTCCATGCAAACCGCTTGCTAAAAAACCTTCACCAACAGGAAAAACAATATTACCATATGAAGATAGTTTTTTAAGGTTTTTTTTATTAGCAGGATGAGTGTACATGTCCAAGTCCATAGCTGGAGCAATTAGCACAGGGCTGGTTGATGACAAATATATAGCAATAAGTAAATTATTACATTTAGCATTTACCATGGCAGATAAACTATTTGATGTGGCAGGTGCAATAAGAAAAACATCTGCCCAATTTCCCAATTCAACATGATTATTCCAACGAGGATTGTCATAATCTTCACTTGTAAAACTAGACAAAACAGGGTTTTGGGAAAGAACCTCAAGTACTAAAGGAGAAACAAAATCTTTTGCCGCATCAGTTAATATTACACGAACATCTGCACCAGATTTCTTTAAAAGTCTAACTAAAATAGGTGTTTTATAAGCCGCTATACCACCTGTAACTCCTAAAAGAATTTTTTTGGATTCTAGCGGTAACATATTAAGCTGACGGTTCGTCTGTATTACGATAATATATGTTATCATTCAACCATTCCTCTACAGCGATAGCATGAGGTTTTGGTAATCTTTCATAAAAACGAGAAACTTCAATCTGTTCTTTATTTTCGAAAATTTCCTCTAAACTATCATTGTGAGTAGCAAATTCTTCTAGTTTTTCATGAAGTTCTTTTTTAATATCAAGATTTATTTGAATAGATCTTTTTGCAATAATTGATAAAGCTTCGTAGATGTTTTCCGTAACTGATTCAATTGATTCTCTATTATAAGTCTTTGAACTTAGCGCTGCTTTAGAATTTCTATATTTAGTCATGATTTTATTTAGTTGTTGTGTTTTGAATAGACTCCAAAACGTTATTTATATTATTATACTTTTTAGTTAAATCTTCGGTATAAATTGTCTCTGGATAGTATCGAAGAATATTGTTATAAAGAACAATTAATTCTTCTAAACGTTCTCTTTGTTTATTTAAAACACTATTAATAGCAATTTCATAGGATGCTAAAAACTCATAGTACATCGCACCTTCTCTATATGATGTTCCTGGATATTCAGCAATAAAATTCTCCAGGGATTTAATTGCAGATTTATGGTCTCTAATAGTGTGATATTGTTTTGAGACTTCAAAGTCTTTTTTCTCTAATTTTGTTTGAAGCTCAACTACGAGTACGTTGGCCTCATTTAAGTATTCAGATTGAGGAAATTTATTAATGAAAATTTGTAGCTTATCAAGTGCTGTTTTAGTATCATTTTGGTCTAGACTAAACTCAGGTGACATATGATAATATGATTTTGCTTCTAAAAACAATGCTTCTTGTATCCTTTGACTTTTCGGATAAGATTTAGTGAAACTTTCAAACTCATATGCAGCTAGCAAATAACTTTTTGTGTTAAAATAAGAATCTGCTAAAAAGAAAACCACTCTTTCTGCCTGTGGTTTACCTCTATATTTAGGTTCTACTTGTACAAGCAATCTATTAGCTTTTCTATATTCCCCTTCATTATAGTAATTTTCAGCCGCACGATACTTGACAAGATTATCTTCGCTATTTAATAATTTCTGATAATCATTACAACCAGATACTATAAATATTATAGATAGGTAAATATACTTAAGGTATTTTTTGAATTTAATCATTTTGCAAAATTAATAAAACTCTAGCTATAAACGAATAAAAAGAAAATCTAATATAGGTTTAGGTTAAAACAAAAGATTTTAATTCATTTTTAATTCTATTTAATAATTCATTAGAAACGCGAATTAATGGGAGTCTTAAATTGTTTTCGCAAATATCTAATTCACTCATTAAAGCCTTAATTCCAGATGGATTTCCCTCTTCAAAAATTAAATTAATAAGATTTGTAAATTCACTTTGTTTTGATAAAGCTTTTCTCATTTGATTAGTCATTGAGTATTTGACTATTTGATTGAATTCGAATGGCAAAGCATTTCCAATAACAGAAATCACACCAACTGCCCCTTTTAAAATTGAATCTGCAGCAGTTAAATCATCCCCAGATACAATCTGAAAATTATTTGGAGAAAAATGTAATAACTCATCAATTTGATCTTTATTACTACCAGCTTCTTTAATTCCAATAATATTATTATGTTTTTTTATTAATTGAAAGACAGTACTTGGTTTTATATTTAAACCTGTTCTAGAAGGAATATTATATAGAATTAATGGAATATGGCTGTTTCTTGATATTTCACTAAAATGCTTGAACAAACCAGATTGAGTTGGTAAGTTATAATAAGGACAAACAGATAAAATAGATTGAAAATCAGATAATTTAAATTTGTTTAGTTTATCAATTACTGATCTTGTGTCATTCCCCCCGATACCTATAACTAAAGGAACTCTCTTATTATTTATTTGAACTATAAATTCAGAAATTTTAATTTGTTCTGAAATTGATAAAGCAACAACCTCAGAAGTGGTTCCTAAAATTACTAAATAGTCTACATTAGATAAAATCAGTTTATTTATGTGCTTTTCAAGTGTACTAAAATCAATACTTCCTTTACTATCAAAAGGAGTAATTACTGCTACACCATGACCTTTTAAATTCATTATTTAGATATTATTTTTAAATATTTAGACAATTCAATATGAAAAATATTAGTGTTTTGAGGTTTAAAATCAAAAACTATATCATTTAATTGAAAATCAACAGGAGTAAATCCAATTGCAAAATGATGTTTCACTTTCAAGCTTAATGTTTTCAAAACAATTGTATTCTTTTGATAGATATTAATTAGAATATCATATTGTTGATCAAAAAATAAATTAAATTCTTTATTAATTTTTCCTGTTAAGCTTATATCGTCAATATCAATTCTCATATGATTTGAGTGATGGTAAAAAGTAGGAGATTTATACCATATAAAATTCATGTTCTCTATTGAAACCGAAAAAATATCAGCAAGAAAATTAAAATCATTCATCCCCATATTTAGCCTTGAATCAACAATGATAGCAATAACTAGATTTTTTTTTAAGATTTTTTTAAAATTTTTTTTTGGTCTATTTTTTAATTTTTTCTTATAAATAAGATTAAGAATAAACTTCTTTATATGGTTTTTCATTAAATCAATTATTAATCATTTGAATAAATTGCTTTTCATCTATTATAGGAACATTCAGATTGTGAGCTTTTTGTAATTTAGAAGGACCCATATTTTCTCCTGCTATAATATAACTTGTTTTATTAGAAATACTTGAAACAATTTGCCCGTCATTTTCAATAACAAACTGTTTAAGTTGATCACGAGAAAAATTTTTAAAAACACCAGAAATTATAAATTTATATCCATTGAGCTTATTTGACTTGAGATTGCTTTCTTCAAAACTTGAATCAAATTGAAGCCCAGCTATCTTCAACCTATTAATTTGATTTAAGTTTTTGTCGTTTTTAAAATAATTGATTAGGCTTTCTGCAATTCTATCCCCTATTTCATCTATTAAAATCAACTCTTCAAAAGAAGCGCTTAGTAAGTTTTCTATATTGGTGATTGAGCTAGTGAGTTTTTTCGCAACAGTGTTTCCGACAAAACGAATACCTAAACCGAATAATACTTTATTAAATGGTTTTTTTTTTGATTTTGCTATTCCTTCTAAAATATTAGATACAGATTTTTCAGCCATTCTTTCAAGCGGGAGAAGATCTTGTTCATTTAAATCATATAAATCAGCTATAGAATTAATTAATCCTGCCTCATTTAATAATAAAACTGTTTCCCCTCCAAGACCCTCAATATCCATAGCATTTCTAGAAATAAAATGCTGAATAGAACCAATTATTTGTTGTTTACAAGAATCTTTATTTAAACAATAATGATTTGCACCTCCATCTTCTCTTACTAAAGTTGTTTGACAATCTGGACAACTTTCAATAAAAGAAATTTTTAAAGATTCTTTACCTCTTCGATTTTCATCTACACCAACAATTTTTGGTATAATTTCTCCCCCTTTTTCAACTTTAACAAAATCCCCTATCCGCAAATCTAACTTTTCAATTTGATAGGCATTATGTAAGGAAGCACGCTTAACAATTGTTCCAGACAATAGTACTGGCTCTAGCTCTGCAACTGGGGTAATTGAACCTGTTCTTCCAACCTGATAACTAATTGCATTGAGTTTAGTCATAATCTGCTCAGCCTTATATTTGAATGCTATAGCCCACCTAGGAAATTTTGATGTATACCCCAACTGCTCTTGAAGCTTAATATCATTAACTTTAATAACAACACCGTCTATTTCATAAGGTAAGTCATGACGAATTAGATTCCATTTTTCCAGAAAAACAAAAATAGAGTCCAAGTCATTAGCTAAGGTTGCTTCATCTGGAACATTGAAGCCCCAGGTTCTAGCATTTGAAAGAGCCTCAAATTGGGTTAAAAATTTATCTGTTTCACATATAACACTGTATAAATTACAAACTAATTTTCGCTTTGCAACAATTCTACTATCCTGAATTTTTAATGAACCTGAAGCAGTATTTCTAGGATTCATAAACGCAGGCAAGCCCTCTGATTTTCGTGTTATATTTAATTCTTTAAATGCATTTTTCTGCATTAAAATTTCACCTCTAATTTCAAAAAAATCAGGATAATCACCATTTAAAATCAATGGAATTGTAGGGATAGTTCTTACATTATTAATTATATCATCTCCATGTACTCCATCACCTCTTGTCAAAGCTTGAGTTAAAACTCCATCTTTATATGTTAAACTAATTGAAGCCCCGTCATATTTCAATTCACATATATAATTTAAAGGTGTTTTGTTACCTAAAACTTTTTTAATCTTATTTATCCAGCATTCAACTTCGTCTCTAGAGTAAGTATTCTCTAGAGAATACATAGGATGTTTATGTCTTTTTGAATCAAAACTTTTGGATACATCTCCACCTACTCTTTTCGTTGGTGAATTTGGATCTTCAAATTCTGGATATAGATTTTCAAGTGATTCTAATTTCTTTAACTTTTGATCAAAGTCAAAATCAGAAATAGCTGGACTATCCTTTATATAATATAAATAATTATCAAAGTGAATTTCTTTTCTAAGTTTTAAAATTTTTTTTAGAACCTCTTTATCCATTTTTATCTGCACTTAGCATTCTTTTATTACCAAAAATGTCTTTCCTAACATTTATATTTGAAAAACTTGAATTTAAAAGTAAAGTTTCAATATCATTAATATAGTTTGGATTTACTTCAAAAAAAAGCTTTCCACCATTTCTTAAGCTTTTGTTTGCAAAATTAATACAATACTTATAATAATAAACTGGATTATTAATTGGAGTAAAAAGAGCAATCTGCGGTTCATAATCTAAAACTCGAGAGTGCATACTTTTCTTTTCATCAGGATAAAGATAGGGAGGGTTAGAAACAATTAAATCAATAGATGGGTATTCAGGCTCAATTTTTTTTAAATCTTTAACTATCCAATTCACATCAATATTTAGTTTTTTTGAATTCTTTATTGCAATTAAAATTGCTTTTTCAGATATATCAATTCCTGTCACATTTAAAGTAGGGTTGTTTTTTTTTATACCTAAAGCAATACAACCACTACCGGTACATAAATCAAAAACTTTTTGTCCATTTCTGCAAAATTTCAAAACCCAATTGGTTAACTCTTCAGTTTCAGGTCTAGGAATTAAAACGTCAGGAGTAACAAAAAGTTCGAAATCGAGAAATGATGCTTTTCCTGTCACATATTGTAATGGGCAGTTATTTTGAATTAATGACAATGCATTTTTCAATCTCTTTTTCTGAAGAGAGCTCAATTTCATTTTTGGATTAAGACCTATTATAGTTGGATCAAATTCAAAGAAAGAACTCAAAAGTCTTTTATAAATAAAATCTATTTCATTTACTTTAAATTTTGAGTTAAGAACTGCACGAAAAATATTTCGGGATTCAATTATATTCATTTAAAAATATTTTGATTATATACCTTTAAAAACTTTATTCAAAAAATCTAGCTCTGAATCCGCAAATACGATCCCCGTTTTAGGGGCATTAAATTCAGTAATTACTTTTCTTATTATTGCAGCTATTAGACTGTTGTATTGAGGTTTTATTTCTCTAATGGCCATTCAATCAAATTTTAATTTAATTTTATCTTGTCAAAATTACACAAACAACACTTAAATGTCATCCAATGAAGAGTTATTAATGAAGCGATGTTTATATCTTGCAAATAAAGGTATGGGTAAAACATCTCCAAATCCTATGGTTGGAGCTGTTGTTGTTTTTAATGATAAAATTATTGGTGAAGGATATCATAAAGAATTTGGAGGAAATCATGCAGAAGTTGAAGCTATTAAAAATGTGGAAAATCAAATATTATTAGAAAAATCGACCTTATATGTTAACCTAGAGCCATGTAATCACTATGGAAAAACTTCACCTTGTAGTAATTTAATTATTAAAAAAAAGATTCCAAATGTGATAATTGGGACTGCCGACCCGAATCCAAAAGTTTCTGGAAAAGGTATTCAAAAATTAAAAGAGAATAAAATAAAAGTAAAAGTAGGTGTGCTAACAGATGAGTGTAACAATTTAAATAAAAGGTTTTTTTGTTATTATAAAAATAATCGACCGTATATCATTTTGAAATGGGCAGAATCACTAGACGGATTTATTTCTCCTAGTGATCAAAATCATGGTGAAATCTTTTGGATAACTTCTAATGAATCTATACAACTCACACATAAATGGAGAGCTGAAGAAGATTCAATAGCTGTCGGAATAAATACAATTATTAAAGATAATCCAGAATTAACAACTAGATATTGGAGTGGTAAATCTCCACTGCCTGTAATTATTGATCCAAATAACAGAATAAGTGTTAATTCAAAAGTTATAAAAAAACATAAAAAAATTTTCCACTACGTAGATAATGGTGTCAAAGTATACAATAAACAAAGTATTCAAATAAATTTTAAAAAAAGTATTCAAGAAATTTTAGGGAATCTTCATGAAAATAAAATCAATTCTGTTTTAGTTGAAGGTGGACAAAAAACAATTCAAAAATTTATCGACTGTAATTTTTGGGATGAGATAAGATATTTCGTTGGAAATAAAAGAATATATGGAGGAATTAAAGCTCCGAAAGTAAAATCCAAAAATGAATATTGGATCAAAAAAAATATATCAAATGATATTCTTTATCATTTAGTAAATCATTCTGCAAAAAAATTGTGAAGAAAATCAGGACATCTAATTGGTTTTTGGGATTTCGAATTTAAGAATGCTAGCCTTGTGAATCCCTCACAAATCAAATCTTTATTTTGATTAAAAACAACATAACTAAAATCCAAAGAAGCTTTTGGAGGCTTAATTAGAGAGATTTCAATAAATAATTGATCATCAAAAAAAGAGGGCTTAATATGTTTTAAATGGGATGAAACGACTGGCATTATGACCCCATCCTCTTCCATCTTTTTATATGAAACACCCAATTCCCTAAGCCAAGAAATTCTTGCGTTTTCAAAAAACCTTAGGTAATTAGAATGATGCATAAATCCCATTTGATCAGTATCAGAATATTTAACACGAAAAGGTTCAGAAATATATTTCATTTATTATTACAAAAACTATATATTGTGTTAGAATTTTATGTTAAAATTTAAAGGCTATAATGTCAATAAAATTTTTGTAAAAATCAATAGCAAAATGTATTTTTTTTTTAAAATTTTTAATCAATATTTGTAAAGCTGATTCGTTAGTAAAAAAAGCATTTAAAAACATCATTTTATACATTAAAACAATAGATGAATTCTATTAAGTCGGAGGTTTGGAACAATTGCTTATCTTTTATAAAAGATAATATCCAACCACAAGCATTCAAAACATGGTTTGAGCCTATTGAAGCTGTCAAATTAACTGACAATGTCCTGAGTATTCAGGTCCCAAGTAAATTTTTTTATGAGTGGTTGGAAGAACATTATGTTAGTCTTCTAAAATCAGCTCTTATTCAACAATTAGGTCTAAACGCTCGTTTGGTTTATGTAATTAAAATGGAAAATACTTTTGGAAACAAACAACCATTTACCGAAAGCATTCCAAGTAATCATAGAGACTCATTAAAACCTCAAGAGGTTTCTGCTCCTTTAACTTCTAGAAGTCAGGAACTCAAAAATCCTTTCATAATTCCAGGTATTCGCAACTTACAAATTGAATCACAGTTAAATCCAAATTATAGTTTTGATAATTTTTTAGAAGGAGACGCGAATCGATTAGCAAGATCTGCTGGCCTTGCAGTTTCTAATAAACCAGGTGGAACATCTTTTAATCCTCTATTAATTTTTGGTGGTGTAGGTTTAGGAAAAACTCATTTAGCTCATGCTATTGGAGTTGAAATTAAAGATAAATATCCCGACAAAACTGTTTTATATATTTCAGCTGAAAAATTTACTCAACAATATATAGAATCAGTCAAAAAAAATTCAAGAAATGATTTTATTCATTTTTATCAAGTAATTGATGTTTTGATTATTGACGATGTTCAATTTTTAAGTGGAAAATCAGGGACTCAAGATGTCTTCTTTCATATATTTAATCATCTTCACCAAAATGGCAAACAAGTAATCCTTACTTCAGACAAAGCTCCTGTTGATATGCAAGATATTGAGCAGAGACTATTATCTAGATTTAAGTGGGGACTTTCAGCAGAGCTTCAATCTCCAGATTTTGAAACACGAGTTTCAATTATTAAAAACAAATTATTTAGAGACGGTGTTGAAATAGAAGATAACATAGTAGAGTATGTTGCAAAAAATATTAAAACAAATATTCGTGAATTAGAAGGTGCTATCATTTCCTTAATTGCTCAATCATCCTTTAATAAAATAGAAATCACTATTCAATTAGCTCAAGAAATAGTAAATAAATTTGTAAAAAACACTAAACGTGAAGTTTCAATTGATTATATTCAAAAAGTTGTTTCAGAATACTTTCAAATGGACGTATCAACTCTCCAATCAAAAACAAGAAAACGTCACATTGTTCAGGCCAGACAACTTGCAATGTATTTTGCAAAAAAATTCACTAAAGCCTCTCTCGCAAGTATCGGTTCTCAAATTGGTAAACGTGATCACGCAACTGTTCTCCATGCATGTAAAACAGTCGACAATCTAAGTTTTACAGATAAACAGTTTAGAAAGTATGTGGAAGATTTAAATCAAAAGCTAACAATATAACTTTCAAAAACCTCCCTACCCGCACCCGCATACTAATGGTTTGTTTAGGGAATATTTGTCGTTCTCCTTTAGCTGAGGGTATTCTTAGAAAATACCTTCCTGAAAATAAATTTATTATTGATTCAGCTGCTACTACCCCATGTCATATCGGTGAACCATCTGATTTAAGAAGTATTGAAATAGCTTATAAAAATGGAGTAAACATAAAAAACCTTATATCAAGACAGTTTGCTTTAGATGATTTTAAAACATTTGATCATATTTTCGTGATGGATAAAAAGAACCTTCGTGATGTTTTATCTTTATCAAATAATAACAATAGCTTAATGAAAGTTAAACTTCTTATGGATAACGAAGAGGTTCCTGACCCTTACTACAGTAACCCAGAAGGATTTGCTGATTGCTATAAATTAATTGATCTAGCCTGTAAAAAAATTGCTAAAGATTTATTAAAAAATGAATGAAAATGGCTGCCTTTATTTAACTCCAAATACAATAGGAAATAATCAAATAGATAAAAATATTCCTGCTAGTGTTAAAACTATAATTGAAAATTTAAATAAACGTCCAACTGTATTTGTTATTGATAAAAAAATTTAACGGTATACTTTATTTTTATTTATCCAACGAATATATTTTTTTTTATTTGCATTATGCTCCCTTATATTTTTTCCAAACAAATGATATCCTTTATTTTCTGGATCAGCAACAAAATATAAGAAATCGTGATTTTCAGCATTTAATACAGCATCTATTGCATCTAGATCAGGCATGCAAATTGGGCCTGGGGGAAGACCTCTATTTTTATATGTGTTATAAGGTGATTTGACTCTTAAATCTTTATATAAAACTCTTCTTATCTTTTTATTAAAATTTTCTGATTGCTTTTTTAAAGCAAAAATAACTGTCGGATCAGCTTGTAATCGCATACGTTTTTTTAAACGATTTAAATAAACCCCTGCTATTCTTGGTCTTTCATCTTTCATTACTGACTCACGTTGAACTATAGAGGCTAAAACAGAAATATCTTGTTGAGATAAGCCTATTTTCTTTGTTTTTGATATTCGGGCTTTATTCCAAAATCTATTATACGACTCTAACATTTTATTTCTAAAATTTTGGACGCTAGTATCCCAAAAAAATTCATAAGTATTAGGTAAATACATTGAAATAGCATTCTTTGTATCAAACCCGATGTGATCTAAAAAGCTCTTATCATAAAAGGCACTTAACAGGGACACACTATCTAAAGAAATTTGTTTTGAAATTCTTCCAGCTAAATTTTCTAATCTTTCATGGTTATTAAAAGTTACTTTTACGGCTTCACTTTCACTTCTAAGTATATTAATAATTTCATTGTTATTACTTTCTTTAGGAATAATATATAATCCGGATTTTACTCTTGAAGAATACCCCTTTTTTTTTGCTGCCAAACTAAAATAATATGAAGATTTAAGGGTCGGGTTTAGTTGATTACTTATATTATCAAAATTAGAGTTTGGATTTATGTATAATTTAAAACTTTCTGACTCAAAATTAGTATTTACTGCAAAAAAAGTTTTGTACGAACGATAACCAAAAAAACCTAAAGCAATTGATCCAAAAGGAATAATAAATAAAAATAACTTTTGAATAATTTTATTCATTCAATATTCTTTTCATATAAATCATTATGCTTTCTAACAAAACCAGATTTTTCAAACAATTTAATACTTTTTATATTATTTGATTCTATTAGCGCACACAACTTATTAATACCAACATCATTAACACAATATAATTCTAATAATTGAATTGAATCATGCCCTATTCCCATTTTTCTATATTGATCCAAAACTACTATACCTACATATGCTTTGTTTTTACTTGATTCATAACCAAATAAATCAATAAAACCTAGTATGTTATTTTTAGAGGATGAAATAACAAATCTTTTTTGCTTTGCTTCAAAAATATTTTGAATTGATGCGTTCTTAATATAGTTTTTAAGTGTTGATTTTAAGAAAGGCTTATCCTGTATCGAATAATTCCATAAATTTTTATCATTCTCTGTTTTCAAAAGAGTATCAATATCAGAATCTTTTAAATTACGAAGATAGATTTTCATTTTTAAAAACTAATTACACCTTTATAAACCTGTTTAACTGGCCCCTCCAAAGTAATTCCGGAAAACACTTTACTTGATTCAAACTCAAAACAAATAATCAAATCACCTCCAAGGGTTTTCATTATAATTTTATTTTGTTTCGTTCTTCCAAGATAGCGCATAGTTACTGCAGATGCAACAGCCCCAGAACCACATGATAAAGTTTCATCTTCAACTCCTCTCTCATAGGTTCTAATTATAAATTCTTTTGGGGATAATTTTTGAACAAAATTAACATTGACCCCGTGTGGGTTGTACATTTTAGAATATCTTATTTTTGAACCATTTTCTTTTATATTAACTGAATTTATGTCAGATTGCTCAATAACATAATGAGGTGATCCTGAATCAATAAATGTATGATCTTCATTAATAGATATATGATCAATATTATTCATTTTTAAAACAACTGTTGAATCATTTATTATTTTTGCTTCATGAGCCCCATCAATAGCTTGGAAAATAGTACTAGTTTTTATTATTTTTAAATAATTAGCAAAGGCAACTATACACCTTCCTCCATTACCACACATGGTGCTCATTTTACCGTTAGAATTATAATAAACCATTTCAAAATCATATTTTTTATGATTTCTTAGCAAGATAAATCCATCAGATCCAATTCCAAATTTCCTGTCACAAATCTCCTTTATGTCATTAGTTGAAAATAAATAATTAAGTTGTCGATCATCAACAATAACAAAATCGTTTCCAGCTCCATGATATTTATAAAAAGTTATTTTCATACATCTCCAAAAATAGTTAAAAACTAGTTAAAAATTAACAGACATTAATTCATCTTGTTAATTTAGCATTATTAAATTTTTGTATATCATGAAATCATACTTTAAAATGTTAATTATAGGCTGTTTAAGTAGTGTTTTTACTCTAATTCTTTATGACAAATTGAACTCTGAGCCTTTACCCTCTATTAATAATTATCAATCAACAATTCCAACAAATTATGTTAATTATAACAGTGCCGTAGAAGAAACTGATTTTACTTTAGCGGCAAACAAAACTATAAATGCAGTTGTGCATATTAAAAACACAAGTAATTACAGGGAAAATTCGAAAAGCTGGTTATATAATTTATATGGAGAGTCAGCGCCTAAAAAAATTGGTAATGGCTCAGGTGTTATTATTTCTCCTGATGGTTTTATTATAACAAATGAGCATGTGATTGAGGGTGCTTCTGAAATTGAAGTAACAACAAATAATAATAAAGCTTATAAAGCTATAATTATAGGATCAGATCCCTACACCGATATAGCTGTTTTAAAAATTAAACCCAAAACAGTCCTAAGCTATATTCCATTTGGAGACTCTGAATTAATAAAAATTGGAGAATGGGTGTTAGCTGTAGGAAACCCATTTAATTTAAACTCTACGGTAACTGCTGGTATTGTAAGCGCAAAATCAAGAGATTTAAATAAATTAGATAGAAAAAACCAATCATTTATTCAAACTGATGCTGCTGTGAATCAAGGCAATAGTGGAGGTGCACTAATAAATACAAAAGGTGAATTAATAGGAATTAATACTGCAATATCATCTATAACTGGAGGATTTGTCGGGTACTCTTTTGCTGTACCAAGTAATCTTGCTAGAAAAGTTTTTGAAGATATACTAGAATATGGAAGTGTCCAAAAAGGACTACTTGGTGTAACTGGAAATGCTTTAGATCAAAACCTTGCTAAAAGACTTAAAATAAATGAGACAGAAGGGTTTTATGTTAATGAAGTTGAACCTAAACTTGGTGCTGAAAAAGCTGGTATTATTAAAAATGATATTATTATTCAAATCGACAAAGTTAAGATTAATAAGTTCTCTGATATGTCAGGTTATTTATCAACTAAACGTCCTGGAGATAAAGTATCAGTTAAATATATCAGAGATGGTAAAACCATTACAACTGATATTGTTTTAAAAAAAATAACAAGAACAATATTTTTGGGAATGGAATTAAAAAATATTTCAGAAGATAATAAAAAAATAATTGGAAATAATCTAGGAGTTAAGATTACAAATCTTCAAAATTCTAAACTTTACCGCCTTGGAATTAATAACAACTATTTCTTACTTAAAATTAACGACACAGAAATTAATGATATCAGTGAAATAGACAGAATAGATGTTGAATCAATAAGATCAATATTGTTTATGAGTCCTTCTGGAGAAAAAGAACGAATTATTTTTGAATGAAAATTCATTTTTATTTAATAAATTAAGAATTTAAGGATGAATTTTTTTTATAATATTCCTTTTAATATTAATTATGCGTATAGATATTATAACAATTTTTTCTGAACTTCTTAATAGTCCTTTCAGTGCATCTATTGTAAAAAGAGCAAAAGAATCTGGGCTTGTTAAAATTTTTTTTCATAACCCAAGGGATTTCACCTATAATAAATTTAAGCAAATAGATGATTATCAATATGGAGGTGGTCCAGGAATGGTTATGATGATAGAACCAATAGCTAAATGCATTAAAAAACTTCAATCCGAACGTAATTATGATGAGGTTATTTATTTAACTCCCGACGGTGAAACACTTAAACAGTCAACTGCTAATAAATTGTCAAATAAGACCAATTTAATTTTACTTTGCGGTCATTATAAAGGGGTTGATCAAAGAATAAGAGATCATTTTATTACACAAGAAATTTCAATTGGAGATTTTGTGTTGTCTGGTGGAGAATTAGCTGCTGCTGTTTTATGTGACTCTATTGTTAGACTTTTGCCTGGAGTTTTAGGTAATGAATCTTCAGCTTTATTTGATAGCTTCCAAGATGGTGTTTTAGCACCACCCATATATACTAGGCCTGCAGAATATGATGGCATGAATGTCCCTGAAATTCTTCTATCAGGTAATACGTCTAAAATTGAGGAATGGAGAGAAGAAAAATCAATTGAGTTGACCAAAAAACTTAGGCCAGATTTACTTGGTGATTAAATATTAATTGAATTTTTATATTAAATAAAAAAAAAGTATTTTTGCCCCGCAATGCAACCTCTGGCGAAAATCGTGTACGTTGCTTTACTTAAAAATTTCAATGCAATAATGATGGAAGCATTAATCGACTTTGTTCAAAAAGAATTTCTTAAAAAAAATGATTTTCCTAAATTTTCTTCTGGAGATACAATAACTGTTTTTTATCAAATACGTGAAGGTGAAAAAGTAAGAACACAGTTTTTTAAAGGTGTTGTTATACAAATTAAAGGAAAGGGAGAATCTAAAACTTTTACTATTAGAAAAATGTCTGGAACTATTGGTGTGGAGCGAATCTTCCCCTTAAATCTTCCTACAATCGAAAAAATAGAAGTTAACAAACAAGGTAAAGTGAGGCGTTCTCGAATATACTACTTTAAAAATCTGCGTGGTAAAAAAGCACGAATTAAAGAAGTTGTAAAATAATAAATTAAAAAAACCGCTGTTTAGCGGTTTTTTTAATTGCGTCTTATAAATATTTTGAATTTAAAAATGCAATGTTGTTGTATATTTGCTCTTGTAATTAATACGTTATAAAATGTCCAAAATACAAGTTAAAAATCCTGTTGTAGAAATTAATGGAGATGAAATGACCAGAATAATCTGGGAATTTATCAAGAATCAATTGATAAAGCCTTATATCGATATTGATTTAAAATATTATGATTTAGGTATTGAATCAAGAGATAAAACAATTGATCAAATTACTATTGATGCTGCAGAAGCGATAAAAAAATATAATGTAGGCATAAAATGTGCTACCATAACTCCAGATGAAGACCGGGTAAAAGAGTTTAACTTAAAATCAATGTATAGATCCCCCAATGGGACGATTAGAAATATTGTAGGAGGTACTGTCTTTAGAGAACCAATTATAATGAGTAATGTCCCTAGGTATGTTCAAGGATGGACAAAGCCAATATGTATTGGAAGACATGCCTTTGGAGACCAATACAAAGCAACTGACATTGTAACAAAGGGGAAAGGTAAGCTAACTATGACTTTTACTCCAGAGGACGGTGGTGAGGCAAAATCTTGGGAAGTGTATAACTTTCAAGAAGATGGTATAGCAATGAGTATGTATAACATAGATTCTTCAATCTATGGTTTCGCTAGATCATGTATGAATAGGGCTTTAGATAAAAAATGGCCTCTATTTTTATCAACTAAAAACACTATTCTTAAAGCTTACGATGGCCGATTTAAAGATATATTTCAAGAAGTTTTTGACAAAGAATTTAGAAATTTGTTTGAATCAGCAGGAATTACATATGAACATAGGCTTATAGATGACATGGTTGCAGCAGCAATGAAATGGAGTGGAGGTTTTGTTTGGGCCTGTAAGAATTATGATGGAGATGTTCAGTCTGATACTGTTGCCCAAGGTTTTGGATCCCTTGGACTAATGACCTCTACCCTAGTTACCCCTGATGGAAAGACAATGGAAGCAGAAGCAGCTCATGGTACTGTAACCAGGCATTATAGACAACATCAAAAAGGTGAAGAGACATCTACTAATCCAATAGCATCAATTTTTGCATGGACAAGAGGTTTGTCATTCAGAGGCAAACTAGATGTAAATCGAGATTTGATTAATTTTTGTGAATTACTCGAACGTGTATGCATCGAAACAGTTGAAAATGGTAAAATGACAAAAGATTTGGCTTTATTAATTCATAAAGAAAATTTAACTGCATCGGATTATTTAACTACACAAGACTTTTTAAATGCAATTAAGTCAAGCCTAGACGCAAAATTATCCTGATTTTATAAAAGTTTGTAAGTCTGTGAAAGTACTTTTGTCTTTAGAATAATTTATGATTAATTTGACATTATGAATTTGGGGAAAATAACAGAAGAGGACTCTAATTATAATGACTTAGAAAAAAAGTCTATTAGTGAAATTCTTAAAGATATACATCTAGAAGATTATCAAGTTTTTAAAGCAATTGAAAAAGTTATTCCTGAAATTGAAAAAGTTATTAAAAAAATAGTTTTTCAACTTAGTAAAAGTGGACGTTTGTTTTATATTGGAGCTGGAACTAGTGGTAGAATGGGAGTTTTAGACGCTTCAGAATGTCCTCCAACTTTTGGTACTGACCCAAGTCTTGTTATTGGTGTTATTGCTGGAGGAGATGCAGCATTAAGAAATTCAATTGAGCATGCTGAAGATGATTTTCTAGGAGGTTGGAAAGAACTTCAGAAATTCAATATAAATTCAAATGATTTTGTTCTAGGAATTGCGGCTTCAGGATCAACCCCTTTCGTAGTTGGTTCTCTAAAAAAATGTCAAGAAAATAATATACCGACAGCTTGTATATGTTCTAACCCAAAAAGTCTAATAACAAAATATGCTAATTATCCAATTGAAGTTATTGTTGGACCAGAATATATTACAGGTAGTTCGAGAATGAAAGCTGGAACTTCTCAAAAACTCATACTTAATATGATTTCTACAGCTACAATGATTCAATTAGGACATATAAAAGGAAATAAAATGATTGATATTCAAATAACTAATAAAAAACTTGAGGATCGAGCATGTAGAATAATTCAAGAAAGTTTAAATATTGATTATTCTGAAGCTTTTGATTTGTTAAAAAAACATGAAAGTGTTCGAAATGCAATTGAATCAAAAACAACAAATGAATAAATTTAAATTCATAAAAGGTTTGAAGAAATTGGCCTTTGCAATTGTTTTTGCGTTTATTGGGCCGATTACAATTCAACAAGCTTTTCAAAATCATAACCATCGATTTTATACATATGTACTAGCTTTAGGGCTTATAATAGCAGCATTTTCAATAGCTCTCGGTTTTTTAGGGATTTCGAATTTAGTTAGTTCATTACTAGATGATTCTAAAAATAAAACAGATTCTTAACTCTAACCTTTGTTAACATTGATAGTCAGCTTATCTTTGTCGACCATTAAAGTACTCTATGATTAAAATAACATTCCCAGATGGAGCAAATAAAAACTATAAAGGTGGTGTGTCAGTTTTAGAAGTTGCAAAAAGTATTAGTGAAGGACTGGCTAGAAATGTTCTTTCCGCTAAGTACAACGGTCAAATTGTCGAAACCTCAACATTATTAAATAATGATGGAAAAATAACTTTCTTCACATGGGATAATGATGAAGGTAAATCAGCTTTTTGGCACTCTTCTGCGCATGTATTAGCTGAATCTATTTTAGCTATATACCCTGCTGCAAAGTTAACCATAGGACCTTCAATTGAAAATGGCTTCTATTATGATGCCGATTTTGGAAACATTAGTTTTTCTGAAAAAAACCTTCCTGAGCTTGAAAAAAAATTCATAGAGTTTGCAAGAAGAAAATCTATATTCAAGATGAGAAATTGTTCAAAATCAGATGCTTTAAATTTTTACAAGAATATTGATAATCAATTTAAAGTTGAATTAATTGAGGGGTTTGAAGATGGGGATATAACTTTTTGTGATCATTCAACCTTTACAGATCTATGTAGAGGTGGTCATATTCCAAATACAGGATTAATCAAAGCTGTAAAACTAACTTCTGTTGCAGGCGCATACTGGCGTGGAGATCAAACCAAACAACAATTAACTCGTATCTACGGAATTTCTTTTCCAAAAAACAAAGAGCTTACAGAATATCTTGAACTGGTTGAAGAAGCTAAACAGCGAGATCATCGAAAACTTGGAAAAGAATTAGAATTATTTACTTTTTCTCAGAAAGTTGGAATAGGATTACCTCTATGGTTGCCAAAAGGGGCTGCACTTCGTGAAAGATTAGAGAATTTTTTAAAAACAGCTCAAAAAAAAGCAGGATATGAACAGGTAATAACCCCACATATTGGAAACAAAGAACTTTACATGACCTCAGGTCATTTCCAAAAATACGGATCAAATAGTTTTCAGCCTATTGAAACTCCAGCGGAAGGTGAAAGTTTTTTATTAAAACCTATGAATTGCCCTCATCATTGCGAAATATATAAAGCAAGACCCTGGAGCTATAAAGAACTTCCAAAAAGGTATGCTGAATTTGGAACTGTATATAGATACGAGCAAAGCGGAGAACTTCATGGACTAACAAGAGTAAGGAGTTTCACGCAAGATGATGCTCATATTTTTTGCACACCTAATCAATTAGACCAAGAATTCAAAAATGTTATAGATCTTGTAATGCATGTTTTTAATTCTTTAGGTTTTGATAATTTTATTGCACAGGTATCACTAAGAGATAAAAATAATCCCGAAAAGTATATAGGAAGTGACGAAAATTGGGAATTAGCTGAAGATGCTATTATAAATGCTACAAAGGAAAAAAATATTAAATATGTAATTGAATATGGAGAAGCTGCTTTTTATGGACCAAAGTTAGATTTCATGGTTAAGGATGCCTTAGGAAGAAAATGGCAATTGGGTACAATTCAAGTAGATTATAATCTACCTGAAAGATTTGAATTAACCTATAAAGGGGATGATAATGAATTGCACAGACCCGTCATGATCCACAGAGCTCCTTTTGGAAGTTTAGAGAGGTTTGTTGCTATATTATTAGAGCATACTGGAGGAAACTTCCCTATTTGGCTTGCTCCAGAACAAGTAATAATTTTATGTGTTAGTGAAAAACATGAAAAATACGCTGAAAAAGTTTTAAATTACTTAGAAAATAACGAAATTCGCGCCTCGCTAGATTCTCGAAATGAGACAATTGGCAAAAAAATACGACAAGCAGAAATGAATAAAATTCCTTTTATGTTAATCGTAGGGGAAAAAGAGTATCTAAATCAATCTGTATCTGTTAGAAAACATAGACAAGGTGATTTAGGGAGTAAATCAACTAAAGAGTTAGTTGAACTAATTAAAATAGAGGTAAATAATAGTATGTCGAATCTCAAAATATAATTTAAAAAGTAGAAGTCATAGCAATTCGAAGAAGAAGAACGAATAGACCTGGAAGAGTAATCAAAGAGAATCCACATTTGATTAATGAGAAAATAACAGCTCAAGAAATCCGATTAGTTGGTAACAATGTTGATGTGGGAGTTTATAAACTTGCTCAAGCTTTAGTTCTAGCTAGTGAGCAAGGTCTAGATTTGGTAGAGATTTCACCTAAAGCTGTACCTCCAGTTTGTAAAATACTAGAATATAAGAAGTTCTTATATGAACAAAAAAAACGAGAGAAATCGCTTAAATCAAAAGCTACTAAAGTAGTGATTAAAGAAATCCGTTTTGGACCTCAAACAGATGATCATGATTATGAGTTTAAGAAAAAGCATGCAGAAAAATTTCTAAAAGATGGAGCAAAACTTAAAGCTTTTGTTTTTTTTAAAGGAAGGTCTATAATTTTTAAAGAACAAGGACATATTTTATTACTTCGCCTAGCTCAAGACTTAGAAGAGTGGGGAAAGGTTGAGCAACTACCTGAATTAGAAGGAAAAAGAATGATAATGTTTATAGCACCAAAGAAAAAATAGTAAAAAAATTAAAAATTGAGGTTATGCCAAAAATGAAAACAAAATCAAGTGCAAAAAAGAGATTTAAAATTACAGGCTCAGGTAAAATAAAACGCAAACATGCATTTAAAAGTCATATTTTAACGAAAAAATCTAAAAAGCGTAAACTTTCATTGACACATTCAGGATTAGTTCATAAAAGTGATGAAAACAATATTAAAGGACAATTACGTTTAAAGTAGTTGTTAGTTAATGGTTAAAACAATTAATAAACCCTGAAGATAGGCTTTAAGTACTTTAAAAAGTCGCCTACTTCAAAAAATTAAAAAAATTATGCCTAGATCAGTAAACTCAGTTGCTTCAAGAGCACGAAGAAAAAAGATTTTAAAACAAGCTAAAGGATATTTTGGCCGAAGAAAAAATGTATGGACAGTTGCAAAAAATGCTATTGAAAAAGCGATGTCTTATGCTTATAGAGATAGAAAAAATAATAAAAGAAATTTTAGAGCATTATGGATAATCAGAATTAATGCAGGTGCAAGATTAAATGGAATGTCATATAGTCAATTTATGGGTAAAATTAAATCTAATAATATTGATTTAAACAGAAAAGTACTTGCAGATTTAGCTATGAATAATCCAAGTGCTTTTAAAGCAATTGTAACAAAAGTTAAGTGACAAACTCAAAAATTATTTAAAGACCTGCTGTAATGCAGGTTTTTTTATTTTAAACAAATTATGTACAAAATTTATCACAATCCTCGATGTAGAAAATCAAGAGAAGCACTTAATTTTTTAATAAAAGAAAATATTGAACATGACGTGATCCTATATTTAGAAAGAAACCTATCAGAAGAAGAAATCAGAAATATAACAGATCAGCTTGAAATTCATCCAGAAAAATTAATTCGTAATCAAGAACCTATATGGAAGGAAATGTTCAAAAACAAAGATTTAAATAAAAATCAATATGTAGAAATTTTAAGCAAATACCCAAAACTAATTGAAAGACCTATTATAATAAATAATAATAAAGGAGTCATTGCAAGGCCAATTGAAAATTTGATAAAGTTTATTAAAAGTTGTTAAACCTTTTAATTCATTGAACGTCTAAGCAATACCAATTTAAGTCAAATCAATTTATATACAAATCAATGAGCAAAATCATTAATTTTCTTTTACTTTTTGGAGCAATATTTTATACTAACGCACAAAGAACATCGAGTACTAACTTTCAAAAACAAAGCTTTGCAGGAACAGTTGTTGATAAAGAAACCAAGCAACCACTTGAATATGCCACAATTTCTTTAACAAATTCAAGACGTCCTGAAATAATTCAAGGAGGTATAACTGATAATCGAGGCAATTTCAATATTGATGTTTTTCCTGGAAAATACAATCTTATGGTTGAATACATTTCATTTAACAAATACACTCAGAAGGATTTAACTATTAGAGGTCCTGTAAATATTGGCACAGTTGAACTCGAAATTTCAGTTAATGCTTTGAATGAAGTTGAAGTAATGGGAGAGAGAACTGAAGTTGAAATAAGACTTGATAAAAGAATTTATAATGTTGGAAAAGACATAACAGTTAGAGGTGGTTCAGTTGCTGATGTTCTTGATAATATTCCATCAGTTTCTGTTGACGTGGACGGAACTGTAGCTCTAAGAGGAAATGATAATGTTCGAATTTTAATTAATGGGAAACCATCTGGGTTAGTAGGTATATCTGGCCCACAAGGTCTTAGGCAACTTCCTGCTGAGTCTATTGAAAAAGTTGAAGTAGTAACTTCACCCTCTGCAAGGTATGATGCTGAAGGAACTGCAGGAATTTTAAATATTATTTTAAAAAAACAAGAGTTAATTGGTCTTAATGGAAACTTTTCATTAAATGCTGGAACTCCAAAAAACAACAGAGGATCTGCTTCATTAAACTGGAGAACCAATAAATGGAATTTTTTTAGTACTACTACAATAGGAGATCGTCAAACGAAAGGAAATTATCTAAATAACAATGAGTATTTTAGTCCTGGAACCGCAAGCACCTATTTAAATGAAAAAAGAAAAAGTATACGTAATAGAAACAATATATTTAACAATCTTGGAGTTGAATACTATATAAACGAAAAAAGCTCACTTATTTTAAGTGGATTCTACAGAACAAGTGATAATTCAAATAACACTATAAATGATATAAAAGAACTGAGTGTGACAGGTGATATAGCTAATTATGTTCAAAGAATTGAAAGTGAAAATGAAAAAGATAATTCATTCCAATATTCTTTAGATTATGATAATGAAATTGATGAAAAAGGACAAAAAATAACCACAAGAATTCAATACGAAGAAAGCTCTGAAGATGAGTTGGGTGATATAGAATCAAGTACAAAACTACCAAATCTTCTCCCCTCATTATTTGAAAAAGTTTCAACACTTGAAGATCAGAAAAGATTTTTAATACAAACAGACTATGTTTGGCCTATTAATGAAAATACTCAATTCGAACTTGGATACAGAGGAAGGTTTAATAGTCAAACTACTGATTATATGGTTGGGTATCTAGATCAATCAACAGAAGGAATATCAATCACTCCTACATATAACATAGATACTCACCTGTCAAACATATTGACTTACAAAGAGTATGTTAATGCATTCTATAGTCAATATGGTCAAAAAATAAAAAAATTCTCATATCTGTTGGGTCTTCGTATTGAAAGTTCAAATATTCAAGTTAACCAAGAAACAACTTCAGATTATTCTCAAAAAAAATATACTGATGTGTTTCCTACAGTAAATTTATCTTATGAAGTTAATGAAATGGAAAATTTCACTTTAGGCTACAGTAGAAGAATTCGAAGGCCAAGATCTAGATTTATTAATCCATTCCCTTCAAGAAGTAGTATCACTAATATTTTTCAAGGAAACCCAAATATAAATCCAAGTTATTCAAATACTTTTGATTTAGGATATCTTAAAAGATGGGATAAATTTACTTTCAATAGCTCTGTCTACTTCCAAAGGTCAACTAGTGTCTTTACATTTATTACTCAAAATACAGGAATGACAGTTATAGTCTCTGGAGATATAAATGATCCTACAAGTAATGTTTTAGAGGTTCCTGTACTAAAACTTAGTCCCGTTAATTTATCAGAAAACAATAGGATTGGAACTGAATTTAACTTGACTTTCACTCCATCAAGAAAAGTAAGATTAAATGGAAATTTTAATTTATTTAATTCTGAAACGATCGGATCATATAATGGAACAAGTTTTGATGCAGAAAATTTGAGTTGGTTTGCTAGAGTGAATTCTACTATTAAACTTCCTTTCGACATTGATTGGCAAACAAGGATATTTTATAGAGGTCCTAGAGAAACAGCTCAAAGCAAAACCAAGGGTGTTTTCTCCATGAGTGGAGCATTAAATAAAGATATTTTGAATAACAAAGGAACAATTTCATTTAGAGCCAGTGATGTTTTTAATTCTTCAAAAAGAATTAGTGAAACTAACACACCTAGTTTTTATAGCTATGGGGAGTTTCAATGGAGACAACCAACCTATATATTTACTTTTACATATAGACTTAAACAAAAGAAAAATGAACGCGGTAGGGGGCAAATGAATCAGGGTAATGGAGGGGAAGAATTTGATTTTTAAAAAACTCCTATTTAACTTTTAATTTGTTTGATTTTCTAAATTCTCTCCATTCATTGAAAGCTTCTATTGCTGATCCAAGTAACCAGTATGGTATAACAAAAGTTAAAAGAAAAATCATAAGCCAAAAGCCTATAGTAAGTATAGTTAAAAACGCAAGAAATCCTAGATACTGATCAAATTCAAACATATTTAGTTTTTGTTTCTACAAAAATACAACAAATATCTTTTTTTTAATATAAAATCTAAATTTTTGATTTATGTACTTTTGTATAATAAAACACAGATATGAATTACAGAATAGAAAAAGATACATTAGGTGAAGTTAAAGTACCCTTAGATGTATATTGGGGAGCTCAAACTGAGCGTTCAAGAAATAATTTTAAAATTGGACCTCCTTCGTCAATGCCAATAGAAATAATACATGGGTTTGCATACTTAAAAAAATCAGCTGCTTATACCAATCATGAACTGGGTGTTCTTTCTATTGAAAAAAGAGATCTAATTTCTAAGGTGTGTGATGAAATTATTAATGGAGAGCACGATACTCAGTTCCCTTTAGTGATATGGCAAACAGGCTCAGGTACTCAATCCAATATGAATATTAATGAGGTTATTGCAAATAGAGCTCATGTAATTTCAGGTAATAACTTAGGTATCGGTAAAAAAATATTAAATCCTAATGATGATGTAAATAAATCTCAATCTTCAAATGACACTTATCCAACAGCTATGCATATTGCAGCTTATAAAAAGATTATTGAAGTAACAATCCCTGGGATAGAAAAATTACATAAAACTCTTGAATCTAAAGCGTTGGAATTTAAATCAATTGTGAAGATTGGTCGAACACATTTAATGGATGCAACACCTCTCACATTAGGTCAAGAATTTTCGGGTTACTGTTCACAGCTTAAACATAGTCTTAAAGCAATTAATAATACTTTATCTCATTTGTCTGAACTTGCAATAGGTGGAACTGCTGTTGGAACTGGTATAAATACTCCAAAAGGTTATTCACAAAGAGTTGCCGAGTACATAGCTAATTTTACTAAACACCCCTTTATTACTGCTGAAAACAAGTTTGAATCACTAGCAGCTCATGACGCTATAGTTGAAACTCATGGAGCTTTAAAACAACTTGCTGTTGCTCTTAATAAAATAGCTAACGATATTAGAATGTTGTCATCAGGTCCTAGATCAGGAATAGGTGAAATATTAATACCGGCAAATGAACCTGGAAGTTCCATAATGCCTGGAAAAGTTAATCCAACTCAGTGCGAAGCATTAACAATGGTTTGCGCACAAGTAATGGGAAATGATGTAGCAATTACAATTGGAGGAACTCAGGGACATTATGAATTAAATGTTTTTAAACCTCTAATGGCTTCTAATATAATTGAATCGGCAACACTTCTTGGAGAAGCATGCATCAGTTTCTCTGAAAATTGTATTGAAGGAGTTTTAGCTAATCACAAGCGGATTGATGAATTATTAAACAACTCATTAATGCTAGTGACAGCTTTAAATACTAAAATTGGATATTATAAAGCTGCTGAAATTGCAAATAAAGCTCATAACGAAGGCACCACTCTTAAAGAAGCATCTTTGACCCTTGGATATTTAACCGAAAAAGAGTTTAACAAGTGGGTTCGCCCAGAATTAATGACGGGAGATGATTAATAATATTGAGGTTTTAAAAAACTGTGAAGATTTAATAACAAATAAAGGAGGTTTTATAATTATATTATTCAATCTCTGGATAGTTTTTTATACTGAATCCTCTTTGGGAGTAGATCTGAACCCAGTCTACTCTTTTTATTTTCTTCATAATCAGAGTATGATCCTTCAAAAAAATAAACTTGTGAATTCCCCTCAAAAGCCAAAATATGTGTACAAATTCTATCTAAAAACCATCTATCATGAGATATAACAACAGCACATCCTGCAAAATTATCTAAACCTTCTTCTAAAGATCGAAGGGTATTTACATCCAAGTCATTTGTTGGTTCATCTAATAATAAAACATTTCCCTCTTCTCTTAGGGTCATTGCTAAATGAAGTCGATTTCTTTCACCTCCAGACAGAGAAGAAACCTTTTTATTTTGTTCATTTCCGCTAAAATTAAAACGACTTAAATATGCTCTTGAATTAACTTGTTTATTTCCCATTACAATTAAGTCTTGTTCATTACAAAAATTAGCCCATATTGATTTATCAGGGTTAATATTACTATGAGCTTGATCAACATAAGCTATTTTAACTGTTTTACCAGTATTAAATGACCCTTTATCTGGTGATAACTCTTTCATTATCAATTTAAATAAAGTGGTTTTACCTGCACCATTTGGACCTATAACTCCTACAATTCCAGCTGGAGGTAATCTAAAGTTTAAATCTTCATAGAGAAATTTACTTCCAAAAGATTTACTCACTCCTAGGGCTTCAATAACCTCATTACCCAGTCTTGGACCAGATGGAATATAAATTTCTAGTTTTTCATCAACTAATTTTTGATCTTGACTAAGTAATTTGTCATAATTAGATAGTCTTGCTTTTTGCTTAGACTGCCTTCCTTTTGGTGACATTCTAACCCATTCTAATTCACGCTCAAGGGTTTTTGATCTTTTGCTTGCTTGTTTTTGCTCATTAGATAGACGTTTTAACTTTTGATCTAACCAAGAAGAATAATTCCCTTTCCAGGGAATACCCTCTCCCCTATCTAATTCTAGTATCCATCCTGCTACATTATCTAAAAAATACCTATCATGAGTTACTGCTATAACAGTACCTTTGTATTGAGCTAAATGATGCTCAAGCCAATGAACAGATTCAGCGTCTAAATGATTTGTTGGTTCATCTAATAATAGAATATCGGGCCTTTGAAGTAATAATCTACATAGAGCAATCCTTCTTAATTCACCCCCAGATAGCACCGATACTTTTTCATTAGCTTCAGGTGTTCTTAGCGCATCCATTGCTATTTCTAACTGATTGTCTAACTCCCAGGCATTTCTAGAATCAATTTCATCTTGTAAATCAGCTTGCCTGTCCATTAATTTTTGCATTTTATCGGAGTTTTCGTAAACCTCAGGTAATGCGAATTGATCATTTATAGAATTGAATTCATTTAGAATCTGGACTGTCTCTGATGCACCTTCCTTAATTATATCAATAACTGTTTTACTTTGATCAATTATAGGTTCTTGCTCTAGATAGCCAATACTATAATCTTGATTAAAAGTAACATCACCTCTAAAATTTTTATCAATTCCGGCAATTATTTTCAAAAGAGAAGACTTACCAGAACCGTTTAGACCAAGAATACCAATCTTAGCACCATAAAAAAAACTAAGATGAATATTTTTTATGACATCTTTTTGCATTCCAGGATATGCTTTGGATACACCTGTCATGGAAAAAATTATTTTTTTGTCCTCTGACATACTTATATTCTACCTCTTAATGCATTAAATGCCCAAGCAACAGCATTAAAACCAAGGCCAATAACTGTAAAACCAATTGTATATTCTTTATACAAAAAAACACCTAAAAGAATTAAGGTGCTTCCAAGTATCATAAGTATTAAAGCTGCATATCCGAATATTTTATTTTTATTTAGACTCATTTTTTAAATACGATTAAGAAATAATTAAATTAAAATTTTGATGTTAACTGATGAACTGCATTTTTCCAATTGTATTTCTTTGAAAAAATAAATAAAATAATTGGGTAAAAAATAAAAAGACTAATAAACATTTCATTATATAAATTAGGTTCAGAAACATCTTTTAAGACAGAATTAGTTTGAAATGCAGTCCAATCAGCAGTTACAAGTAATGCTCCTACTAAATTATTAGCAGCATGCCATCCAATAGCTAATTCAACTCCTTCATCCATCAATGTCATAACACCAAGGAAAAGTCCTGTCCCTATATAATAACCCATTATTCCATATCCTAATTTTCCAACTTCAGGATTTGCAATATGAAGACTTCCAAAAATTATTGAAGTAAGTATTAAAGGTAACCATCGATTTCTAAACCAATTACCAAAACCTTGCATTAAATATCCTCTAAAAACATACTCTTCAAGACTTGTTTGAAGGGGAATTAAAATAATTGCTATTAAAAACATAAACAAAAATGGAATTGGCTTAAAATTCCAAACGTAATCTTCTGGAGATGTCATATAATCAAATGAAATCAAACTAACAGTTATAAAAGACCAAAGACCAAATGCAAATAATATCCGATTAAAATCTAATTTTGTCCTACTTGTGACTATACTTGTCATTGATTTCTCATGAATTTTACGAACAACAAGCCAAACACCGATAAAAGTAAAAGCAAAAGGAAAAAGCATTAGAAATAAACGCATATTTGGTGGAATTATATTAAGTAATTCCATTGGGTCTAGAGAAAGGTCAATTTCATCCTTCTTACTTGCTATCGAACTAATAAATGTAACAACAATTGGAATTTGACCTATAAAATTAAAAATGATAATTATAAAAGATCCTAATAAGTAGTAACCAAATCTGAATACCCGTCCCTCTTCGTATTTTAAAAACATTTTTTAAAAGTTTAAGACCTCAATATAACTCTTTTTTAGAGGGAATTATAACAAATTTTTGTTTGAACTAAAAGTTAGTGTAAAATGGATTTAATAATAAAATATATATTATCGTAAAAATCATTTGAAAATAAATGGTGTTAATATTAGATTTAATAAGATCCCTAGAATTATAATTTTTAAATATGTGTTTAAAAATTAACATACCAATCAAAAATAACAATCCGTTGCTAACATAATAAACAGTATATGAAAAATATAAAATGTATTTATTTAAAATATCTGCAAAAAAATACATAAATGAAAATGTGGCAATTAAAAATAATAAGTAGATCCACCTTGAAGCTTTTTTACCAAACAAAACAACCAAGTTGGTTTTAGCTGCTAATTTATCAGATTTATAATCAGGAAACTGATTGATAAATAAAATATTGGTTGTTAATAATCCAACAGGGACTCCTAATAGAAAAAGATTAATAAACTCATTAGAAAGGTAGGTTATCGTTTCATTTGAAATTGCATATCCAGTTCCTAGAGTTAAAAGAGGTCCAAATGCTAAAAAAATAGTTAACTCCCCCAGTCCATTTCTAGAAACTAATCTTAAAGGGGGTGCTGTATAGAAATACCCGAAAAAACCACCTAATAAAGCAATTATAGATATGGATTTTAGGTTTTCTACTGATCCAGTATGATAGTATGATAGAACCAAAATTAGAATAACTGAAAAAAAACTAATACCTAACATAATGCTTCCTAATGATTTTGTTTTCTTTAAAGTTGTCAACCCTAATTCAATTGCTCTACTTCCACCTGATATTTGAGCTCCCTCTAGAAACTTATCATTTAATCCAACATTAAAATATTCTTCATTCAAATCATCCGTTCCATCTTTAACATCAAAATAATCATTATAAAGATTTGAAAATAATTGAAGAGTAAGAATTCCTGTGAGAGTTAGGAGTAAACTAGTTATACTAAATAAATAATCACCTTTACCAGCAAAGTAAGAAGCAACAGCTAAGACAGGCAATAATGATGCAGATCCAAAACCAGCTCTAGTAATTGCTACCCCTTTAATTATTTTTGTTAAAAAAGATATAGGAATACTTACCTTTTCCTCAATAGCCTCAGTCATTCCACAATAGCCTGTTTGTGGATTATTTTTTCCATTCGAAAAATTTGGAGTTATTTTAATTATAGCACTAAAAATAGTTCCATCCTTTTTTATAAAATTTGTTTTTGTTTCGTAACTGTCCTCCTCATTTGCTTTTTTTAACCACATCAAAACATTTTGAAGAACAATTTCTCCTTCTGAGAAAATAGATACTCTTTTTTTTCCTATAAGTTCAGAATTAGTATATCCAAAAAGTTTTTCAGCATCTTTATTGATGTTTTCAATTACACCTTCCATGTTACATATTATAACACTTTTCATATTATTTTCTTTTTCTTGAGTAAGTAGTTAATTTACAAATCGATATTAATTCATTTTCTTCATTTGTAACTTTAATTTCCCATAATTGAATTGTTTTACCCTTATTAACAGGCTTTGCCGTAGCATAAATATAACCTTTAGAAATAGCTTTTAAATGATTTGCGGAAATTTCAATACCCCGAATTGTACTATTTGTATTTTTATTTAAAATAAAAGCTGCTGAACTGCCCACTGTTTCAGCAAGAGCAACTGTAGCACCACCATGTAGAACGCCTTCTGGCTGATGCACTTTTGATGTGACTGGCATTTTGGCTGTTACAAAATCATCACCAAAATCTACAAACTCAATATCCAATGTTTGCATCAGTGTATTTGCATTAGAATTAAAAAATTTTAATAAACTTTCTTTATCCATAATGTGTATATTAAAACAGTCTTACAATTGTAAGGCTGTTTTAATAAATTAATAACTATTTAACTTCTTCAAAATCGACATCTTGAACATCATCTCCTGCAGGACCTGAATCAGTCTTAGCATTAGACTTAGCAGAAGCTCCATCTTTTTGAGCAGCTTCAGCTTGTGCCTTATACATTTCTTCAGAGGCATTTTTCCAAGCCTCATTTAATTTATCAAGCTCAGGTTCAATTAATTTTATATTTTTCGTTTCATATGCTTTTTTAAGATCAGCTAAAGCACTTTCAACTGGTTTCTTTTTGTCATCTGATATTTTATCACCAAATTCTGAAAGTTGTTTTTCTGTTTGAAAAACTAATTGATCCGCACTATTCATTTTATCAACTTGCTCTTTAGCCTTTTTGTCGGATTCAGCATTAGCTTCAGCTTCTTGCTTCATTTTTTCAATCTCTTTTTCCGTTAAACCAGAAGATGCCTCAATTCTGATATCCTGACTTTTACCAGTAGCCTTGTCTTGTGCGCTAACTTTTATAATTCCATTTGCATCAATATCAAACGTAACCTCTATCTGAGGAGTTCCTCGAGGAGCTGGCGGTATTCCGTCTAAATGAAAACGACCAATTGTTTTGTTATCTGCAGCCATGGATCTTTCACCTTGAAGAACATGAATTTCAACTGAAGGCTGATTATCAGCAGCAGTTGAAAATACCTGAGATTTTTTACTTGGTATTGTTGTGTTAGATTCGATTAATTTTGTCATCACGCTTCCCATAGTCTCTATGCCAAGTGAAAGTGGAGTAACATCTAACAACAGCACATCTTTAACATCACCAGTTAAAACACCTCCTTGAATTGCAGCACCAATAGCCACTACTTCATCAGGATTAACTCCCTTAGATGGTTTTTTTCCAAAGAATTTCTCTACTTCTTCTTGGATTATTGGAATTCTAGTTGATCCACCAACTAAAATTACTTCATCTATATCAGATTTAGATAATCCCGCAGCTTCCAATGCTTTTTTTACAGGACTCATAGATCTTTTGACTAATTTATCAGACAATTGCTGAAATTTAGCCCTTGTTAGACTAGTTACTAAGTGTTTTGGACCACTATCAGTAGCAGTTACATATGGCAAGTTAATTTCTGTTTGAGTCGATGATGATAATTCAATTTTAGCTTTTTCAGCTGCTTCCTTTAAACGTTGAAGCGCCATAGGATCCTTACGTAAATCTATTTTTTCTGAAGACATAAAATCATCAGCTAAAAAATTTATGATTACTTGATCAAAATCATCTCCACCTAAATGAGTATCTCCATTAGTAGATAATACTTCAAAAACACCATCACCAAGTTCTAAAATCGAAATATCAAAAGTACCTCCTCCAAGGTCGTAAACAGCAATTTTTCTATCAGAGCCTCCTTTATCAAGTCCATACGCTAGAGCTGCAGCAGTTGGCTCATTAATGATACGCTGAACCTTAAGTCCGGCTATTTCTCCCGCTTCTTTTGTTGCTTGTCTTTGTGCATCATTGAAATAAGCAGGAACTGTTACAACTGCTTCTGAAACACTTTGACCCAAATAATCTTCAGCTGTTTTTTTCATTTTTTGTAAAGTCATAGCTGATAGTTCTTGTGGACTATATAATCTTCCATCTATGTCTACTCGTGGTGTGTCATTATCCCCTTTCACCACTTTATAAGGAATTGTGCTCAAATCACTTTTAGAATCCGAAAACTTGTTTCCCATGAAACGTTTAATAGATGAAATAGTTTTTGTGGGATTTGTAACGGCTTGACGTTTAGCGGGATCGCCTGCTTTGATTTCACCACCTTCAACAAAAGCAATGACAGATGGTGTAGTTCGTTTTCCTTCAGCATTTGGTATTACAACAGGTTCGTTTCCTTCCATAACGGAGACACAAGAGTTCGTAGTTCCCAAATCAATTCCTATAATTTTACTCATTACTAAGTTGTTTTTGTTATGTCTTTAACTATTCAAGCTTTATGCCAATATTAATTATGTGACATGTTGTCATTTATTTTTAAATAATCTATAAAGGTTTATCTTGTCAAAACTATGATTTATAAAAAAGATCTTAATTTTAACTAATTAAATTCTAAAAATGTCAATATCTAAAAAACAATATTCACGTGTAACAACAAATAGCCTTTCCGAAATGAAAAGAAATGGTGAAAAAATTGCTATGCTAACAGCCTATGATTTTACATTGGCTAGTATTATTGATAGAGCTGGAATAGATATTATTTTAGTTGGTGATTCAGCATCTAATGTTATGGCTGGTCATGAAACAACACTACCTATTACTTTAGACCATATGATTTATCATGCTGCCTCTGTAGTTCGAGGGTGTAAAAGAGCGCTAGTTGTAGTTGATTTGCCTTTTGGCACCTATCAAGCAGACTCAAAAGAAGCACTTCGTTCAGCTATAAAAATAATGAAAGAATCTGGAGCGCATGCAGTTAAATTAGAAGGAGGTGAAATGGCAAAAGATTCTATAGAAAGAATACTCCAAGCTGGTATTCCTGTAATGGGACATCTTGGATTAACCCCCCAATCAATATATAAATTTGGCACATACACTGTAAGAGCAAAAGAAGATAATGAAGCAAAAGAGCTTATGGAAGATGCAAAACTATTAGAAAGCCTTGGTTGTTTTGGTATTGTTTTAGAGAAAATTCCTTCAGAATTAGCCGAAGAAGTTGCTAAAAATATTTCAACCCCAATTATTGGTATTGGAGCTGGAAACAAAGTCGATGGGCAAGTTTTAGTTTTACATGATATGTTGGGAATGACTAAAGAATTTAGTCCAAGATTTCTCAGAAGATATCTAGATTTAGATAATCAAATATCATCCGCAATAAAATCATATTCATCTGATGTGAAATCAGGAAATTTCCCAAATAAAGATGAGCAATATTAAAAGTGGATTTTAATAAAAAAAATATTTTATTTGAAGACAATCACCTAATTATTATTAACAAACTATCGGGATCCCTGGTTCAAGGAGATAAGACTGGAGACAAACCTCTTATTGATAAAATAAAAGAGTTTATTAAAAAAAATAAAAAAAAACCTGGAAATGTTTTTTTAGGGGTAGTTCATCGCCTAGATAGACCCACAAGTGGAATTATTATTTTTGCAAAGACATCAAAATCTCTAACGAGGTTGAATAAACAATTTAAGGATAGGAAAATTGAAAAAAGGTATTGGGCTATTACAGAAAAGAATATAACATTTACCTCTGGAAAACTAGAAAATTGGATAATTAAAAATTCAAAACAAAATAAATCATACATACATAATAATAAGATTCCAGGAAGTAAAGAAGCAAAACTTGAATATCATTTAATTCAAGAATTAAAAACATATTTACTAATTGAAGTTGTTTTAGAGACAGGCAGACACCATCAAATAAGAGCTCAACTTTCTGAAATAGGTCTAACAATTAAAGGCGATTTAAAATACGGAAGCAGAAGAAGTAATAAAGATGGAAGTATAGACCTTCACGCTCGTCAAGTTATTTTTATCCATCCGGTAACTAAAAACCTAATAAATATCATAGCTCCACTACCTAAAAGACAACCCTGGAACCCTTCTCTTTACGATTGAAGTGTTTGGACTTTTCTCTTATGATTTCTCCTAAAGGTCTATTAAAGATATGACTCTCTAACCAAGACAATATATCTAAATACAAAAAAGATCTTCTTTCATATGGATCTTCTTCATATTGTTTTAATTCCTTGTATAAATCAATAAAAGCTTGCTTAAGATCATGAGGGAAAATATCTCCAAGTCTTTTAACAAAACGAATCATAGCCTTTTGTACTTCATGCAAATCATTCATTTTAATGAGAAATTTATATGTCTCTCTTAAATGTATATCCAAATGATAATCAAAACCTGCCTCATAGTGAGCAATTACATTAAGCACCCTTGTAAAACACAATAAATCTTCACGCATTTTTAAGTGTCTGTTTGATATAATACGATTCAGGTATAAAATGCAATTTTCATAATCTTCTAAACCAAAATATGAACATGCAATTTTATAATAAAATACCATTATATGATGAGAATCTATCTGGGATTTAAATTTATCAATCCCAGATAGAACTTCAGGAACAATTTCTTTTGCCTTATCAAAATTGCCTTGAAAATTGTAATAATTAAACCAATTATTATAGATGTAAAGAAAAATTAAAGTCTGTAAATTTTCATTATCAGGAAACTCTGGATCTTTTATTTGGTTAATCATTTTATCAAGAGTCAACTTAAATTTTTCAGGATATTTAATTAATGTTAATGACTCCAATAAATAATTATTTCCTTTTAAATAAAAAACAGGATGTGTAGATATCATTTTTGGATCTTTTTCAAACATACCAACCCATTTAGAAGAGAATTTGTAGCTTGATAAAAAATCCTGAATTAAAAAACTATACCAAACATGAGCTTTGTAATACCATAGTTTTTCTCTAAATCCTAAATTTTCAAAATCTATATTCGGGAGTCTCTCATAAAAAAACTTTGTAATTTCTCTAAATTCATCATCACTTTTTGCATAGCCAGCTTTAATCAATTTTTCATATAAATGAAGAGATAAATTCGACAACTTACTAGCTAAATCATTTTGTGATATTAATTGATCTGATTGCGAGACCAGTATTTGAGTTCTATTGCTAAGACTTCTAGTTATATACTGAGATTCAATAACCTTTTCAAGTTCTACAATTTCATAAGCTGTATACTTTTCTTCATTTTTTAAGGCTATATTTTTAGATTTTTCAAGTAATTTAAGACTTTGCTTGTATAAACCTTTTTGGTATAAAATAGTTGCAAAGTCTAATTGTTCTCTAAGTTGTAGTCTAATATTTTTATTTGCAGGGTTGAGTCTAAGACTAATCAAAATCTGCTTGTATAAATGAGCTTTCAAGTTTGAAAGCTGTTGTTTGGTAACAATTTCTTTTTTTAAAATCAATTTTTCATCATAACAATCAGATTTTTCTAATAGATTAAATAGCTTTAAAAACTTAGAGTCAAAGTTTGATCCCATTCTGTTAACAAAAAGCTTAAATTGTCTTTTTTCAGATTTTGTTAATGATTTAATTAAAATAAAAAGATGTTCTTTTTGATCCGTAGTCATTGTATTAAAAAAAAATTTAAGTTACTGAAAATGAGATTTTTATCTAATAAAAAAACCATTCGAGCATTGTAATGAATTTAATGAATTCTTATAGGGTAAAGTTACAAAATTTATTTTCGTAATAAGTTAAGCAACCTAGAAATAATGGCTAAGGATATCGTTTATGTTTTTGACACGACTCTTCGTGATGGAGAACAAGTTCCAGGCTGCAAACTTGACACCAAAAACAAGTTAATTATAGCTGAACAATTAGAAGCTTTAGGAGTTGACATTATTGAAGCTGGTTTTCCCGTTTCAAGTCCTGGCGATTTTAAATCCGTTGAAGAAATAAGCAGACTTATTAAATACACAACTGTTTGCGGTCTTACAAGGGCTGTAAAAAAAGATATTGATATAGCTGCAGATGCATTAAAATATGCGAAACGTCCAAGAATTCACACTGGCATAGGAACTTCACCTATGCACATTAAATATAAATTTAATTCTAATAAAGAAAAAATTATTGAGCGAGCTATTGAAGCTGTAAGTTATGCCAAGTCCAAGGTTGAAGATATTGAATTTTACGCTGAAGATGCAGGTAGAACAGATAATGAATTTTTAGCTAAAATATGTGAGGCAGTTATAAAATCTGGAGCAACTGTACTTAATATTCCTGACACAACGGGTTATTGCTTACCTGAAGAATATGGGTCCAAAATAAAATTTTTAAAAGAAAATGTATCCGGAATTGATAAAGTGACTCTTTCTTGCCATTGCCATAATGATTTGGGCCTAGCAACTGCAAATTCTATTTCAGGAGTATTAAATGGAGCAAGGCAAATTGAATGCACAATTAATGGAATTGGGGAAAGAGCTGGAAACACATCCTTAGAAGAGGTAGTAATGGTTATGAGACAACACCCAATTTTAAATATTGATACTTCAATTAATAGTGAATTATTATATAGTATCAGTCAATTAGTTTCAAAAAGCATGGCAATGCCTGTTCAACCAAATAAAGCAATTGTTGGAGCTAATGCTTTTGCTCATAGCTCTGGTATTCATCAAGACGGTGTAATCAAACACCGAGAAACATATGAAATAATTGATCCAAAAGATATTGGTGTTACAGAATCAACTATTTTACTTACAGCAAGATCTGGAAGAGCAGCTTTAGCTTACAGGGCAAAAATTATAGGTATAGATCTTGATAAATATCAACTTGATAAAGTTTACGAAACCTTTCTTACTTTTGCAGATAAGAATAAAGAAGTCAGTGATAAAGATATACCTGATATTATTAAAGCATCTAATTTATAAATGTAATGTCTAAAACTCTTTTTGATAAAGTTTGGGATTCTCATATAGTTCAACAAGTAATTAACGGGCCTGATATCCTTTTTATAGATCGACATATGGTTCATGAAGTTACGAGTCCAGTAGCTTTTTTAGGTTTAGAAAAAAGAGGTGTGTCTGTATTATACCCTGAAAAAACCTTTGCAACAGCTGACCACAATACACCTACAATTAATCAACATCTTCCTATAAAGGATCCGCTATCAGCAAAGCAATTAAAAACGTTAGAGAACAACTCTGCAAAACATGGGATTTCATACTGGGGCTTAGGTCATAAAAAAAATGGTATTGTTCACGTTGTTGGTCCTGAATATGGAATTACAGTTCCTGGAGCTACTATAGTTTGCGGGGACTCTCACACTTCTACACATGGTGCATTTGGAGCTATTGCATTTGGAATAGGAACATCAGAAGTTGAAATGGTTCTTTCAACACAATGTATCATGCAGATTAAACCAAAAAAAATGCGCATAAACATAAATGGAGAATTAGGAAAAGGAGTAACACCAAAAGATGTAGCTCTTTTTATAATCTCAAGGTTAACAACTTCTGGTGCAACTGGATTCTTTGTTGAATATGCAGGAAATGTGTTTACTTCTATGAGTATGGAAGGAAGAATGACTGTTTGTAATTTAAGTATTGAAATGGGTGCTAGAGGTGGAATGATTGCGCCAGATAAAAAAACATTTCATTACATTAAAAACAGGGAATTTACTCCAAAGGGTAAATCATGGGATAAGGCCATGGATTATTGGCAAACTCTGTATTCTGAAAATGATTCTGTTTTTGATAAAGAATATCACTTTGACGCAATTGAAATAGAGCCAATGATTACTTATGGAACAAATCCAGGAATGGGAATAGCTATTACAGAAGGTATACCAAAGGCTGATACAATTCAGGGTGGTGCTAGTACATATCAAAAATCTCTTAACTATATGGGGTACAATGAAGGAGAAAAAATGATCGGTAAACCAGTTGATTTTGTTTTTCTTGGAAGCTGCACAAATGGCCGAATTGAAGACTTTAGAGCATTTGCTGAAATTATAAAAGGTAGAAAAAAAGCTCCTAATGTAACTGCTTGGCTAGTTCCAGGATCTCATAAAGTACTTACTTCAATTAAAGAAGAAGGAATTCTAGATGTTTTGAAAGAATCTGGATTTGAACTTCGTGAGCCAGGATGTTCCGCTTGTTTAGCTATGAATGATGATAAAGTTCCTGCTGGAAAATATGCTGTTAGTACTTCAAATAGAAATTTTGAAGGAAGGCAGGGACCTGGATCTAGAACTCTTCTAGCTAGTCCCATAGTAGCTGCCGCTGCTGCTGTAACTGGAAAAGTCACTGATCCAAGAATATTATTTTAATTATGGCATACGAAAAATTTAATATTCTTAAAAGTAAGGGGGTGCCTCTTCAAATTGAAAATGTAGATACAGATCAAATTATTCCTGCTCGGTTTTTAAAAGCAACAAAAAGAGTTGGTTTTGGAGATAATTTATTTAGAGATTGGAGATATAATCAAGATAACAGTCCAAAAAAAGATTTTGTTCTCAACAACTCTTTATACAGTGGTAAAATATTAATTGGAGGAAGGAATTTCGGATCAGGATCATCAAGGGAGCATGCTGCTTGGGCAATATATGATTATGGATTCCGTTGTGTTGTGTCCAGTTTTTTTGCTGATATTTTTAGAAACAACTGTTTAAATATTGGTGTATTACCAGTTCAAGTTTCAGTAGATTTTCTATCAAAAATTTTTAAAGAAATTGACAATGACTCTAATTCAGAATTAGAAGTTAATCTTAAAGAACAAAAAATATCAATTATTAAATTAAGAGAATCCGAATCTTTTGATATAAATCCTTATAAAAAAAATAATATGTTAAATGGTTATGATGATATAGATTACTTAATTAATATCAAAGAGCAAATTCGTATTTTTGCCGATAACACATTTTTATAAAAAATTATTTTGGAATTAAAAAAAATTCGAAATATCGAAATAATGGACACCACGCTACGTGATGGTGAACAAACATCTGGAGTTTCTTTTTCAGCTTCAGAAAAACTTACTCTATCTAAATTACTATTAAATGAATTAAAGGTTGATCGAATTGAAGTTGCTTCAGCTAGAGTTTCAAAGGGCGAGATGGAAGCTGTAAAACAAATAAATGACTGGTCGAAAGAAAATGGATTTCAAGAAAAAATCGAGATACTTACTTTTGTTGATGATGGAGTTTCTCTAGAATGGCTTGTAAAGTCAGGCGCAAAAGTTCAAAACTTATTAACAAAGGGATCCTTAAACCACCTTAATCATCAATTAAAACAAACACCCAATGAGCATTTTAAGAAAATTGAGCAAAATTTTATTGATGCAGAAAAAAATGGAATATTAACAAATGTTTATTTGGAAGATTGGAGTAATGGAATGCGGAATTCTCAAGAATATGTTTTTGATTACTTAGATTTTTTAACTAATCAACCAGTAAAAAAAATTTTACTTCCTGACACGCTAGGAATTTTAACACCAAATGAAACTAAAACTTATATATCAAAAATAATTAAACGCTATCCAGAACAACATTTTGATTTTCATGGACATAATGATTATGATCTAGGTGTTGCTAATACAATGGAAGCTGTAAAAGCAGGAGCTCACGGAATACATCTTACAATAAACGGAATGGGGGAAAGGGCTGGAAATACTCCATTGGCTAGTGCTGTTTCGGTTTTGAATGATTTTTTACCTGAAGTAAAATCAAATATTAGAGAAAAAGCTTTATACAAGGTTAGTCAGATAGTATCAACGTTTACTGGCTTTAGAATACCTGTAAATAAACCAATTGTTGGAGCTAATGTATTTACTCAAACCGCAGGAGTTCATGCTGATGGAGATAGTAAAAATAATTTGTACTGCAATGATCTATTGCCTGAACGCTTTGGTAGAAAACGCTCATATGCTCTGGGTAAAACTTCTGGAAAAGCCAATGTTCTCAAAAATCTTCAGAAACTTGGACTAACGTTGAATAAAAATGATATAAAAAAGGTAACAAAACGAATAATTGAGCTTGGTGATAAAAAGCAAAAAGTAACAGCCTATGATCTTCCATATATTATTTCAGATGTATTGGATAGCAAGAATATGCAAAAAAAAGTTTTTGTTAAATCATATGTCCTAACTCATGCTAAAGGATTAAAACCAACTACATCCGTGTCTTTAGAAATTGAAGGAAAAATAATCGAAGAAAACGCCTCTGGTGATGGTCAGTTTGATGCTTTTATGAAAGCAATTCAGAAAATCTATAAAAGAAAAAAACGTGTTTTACCAGAATTAATTGATTATGCTGTTCACATACCTCCTGGAAGTAACTCAGATGCTCTCTGCGAAACTAGCATCACGTGGAAGAATAAAGATAAAAAATTTATAACTCGTGGGCTTGATTCAGATCAAACGGTCTCAGCAATTGTAGCTACAGAAAAAATGTTAAATAATTTATATTAAACAGATGAAATTAAAAATTGCTCTTTTAGCTGGAGATGGTATTGGTCCTGAAGTTATTCAAGAAGCAGTAAGAGTATCAGATGCTATTGCTCAAAAGTTTACTCATGAAATTAACTGGACACCTGGTCTTACAGGAGCTACTGCAATTGACGCCGTTGGTGATCCTTACCCTAAAGACACCCATAATATTTGTTTAGAAGCTGATGCTGTTCTTTTTGGAGCTATAGGGTTACCCCGATTTGACAACGACCCATCTGCAAAAATTAGACCTGAAGATGGGCTTTTAAGAATGAGAAAAAAATTAGGTTTATATGCAAATGTTAGACCTACATTTACTTTTCCCTCTTTAATAGATAAATCTCCCTTGAAAAAAGAAAGAATAATAGGTACTGATTTAATTTTTATACGTGAATTAACTGGAGGTATTTATTTTGGAGAAAAAGGTCGAAAAAATAATGGTGATATTGCTTATGACACATGTACTTATACTAGAGAGGAAATCATAAGATTAGCTAGAAAGGGGTTTGAGTTAGCAATGACAAGATCTAAACGTTTATGTTGCGTGGATAAAGCAAATGTTATGGAAAGCTCCAGGTTATGGAGGGAAACAGTTCAAAATTTAGAAAAAGAATATCCTGAAGTAGATGTTTCATATGAATTAGTCGATGCGGTTGCGATGAGATTGATCCAATGGCCTAACAAATATGATGTTTTAATTACTGAAAATTTATTTGGTGACATCCTAACTGATGAAGCTTCTGTAATTTCAGGTTCAATGGGTTTAATGCCATCTGCTTCTATCGGTGATGGAAATGCTTTATATGAGCCTATACACGGTTCTTTTCCTCAAGCGACTGGAAAGAACATAGCTAATCCCTTAGCAGCTATTCTCTCAGCAGCTATGATGTTTGAGATGAGTTTTAATTTAATTGAAGAAGGTAGGTTAATTAGAGAAGTGGTTAATAAATCTCTAAAGCAAGGTATAGTTACCGAAGATATTTCAAGTGGTGAAAAATCATATAAAACATCCGAGGTTGGAGACTTTTTAGTTAAAGAAATTTTGAATAAATAAAAACATCAAAGAACTGGACTACCATTTAAAATTTTTTTATCAGGCTTCAAAAGAGTTACTCCTTTTTGAGTTGAAACCCCCAATACCAAACATTGACTTTTAAAGTCAGAAATTTTTCTTTCACCTATATTTACTACAGCAATAATTTGCTGACCTATTAAATCAACAGGTGAATATAAATCTGTTATTTGAGCTGATGATTTTAGTTTTCCTAACAAACCAAAATCAATCAATAATTGATATGCAGGTTTTTTTGCTTTTTCAAAATAAACAGCATTTAAAACCTTACCTATTCTTATATCAACGGAGTTAAAATCTTCAAAATCAATTATATTTTTCATTTACTAAAATTGGAGATCTATTATTTTATTTTTATTAATTCAACTTCAAAAACTAATATAGAATCAGGTGGAATTACTACACCAGCTCCTTGACTTCCATATGCTAAATTACTGGGGATCACAAATTTAGCTGAAGCTCCCTCACTAATAAGACTAATACCTTCATCCCAACCTCGAATTACTTGACCAACACCTATTAAAAATTCAATAGGTTGGTTCCTTTGATATGAAGAGTCAAAAACAGTTCCATCTAATAACATTCCCTTATAATGAACCGAGACATTATCCCCTTTACTAGGTTTTTTGTTGTTCCCTTTTTTATTTATTAAAAAGTACAAGCCCGAAGAGGTTTTTTCCATTCCTATTATGTGATCTGCGAGCTGATTTTTTTGGACATCATTAGTTATTTCTTCTTGTCTATTTTTTTTAATCAAAAAATTTTCAAATGCTTTGACGGAATCCCATTCATTTGCTTTCTCACCAATCCTTATAATTTCAATCTTATTAATAAAGTCATCCTGTTTTATTTGATTTACAATTTCTTGCCCCTTCTCAACATTTCCAAAAACTGTATGTTTACCATCAAGCCAATTTGTCGCTATGTGTGTTATAAAAAACTGACTTCCATTTGTTCCAGGACCCGCATTTGCCATAGATAAAACACCAGGATTGTCGTGTTTCAGTTTATCTGTAAATTCATCATCAAACTGATAACCAGGACCACCAATACCATTGCTTTTAGGGCATCCACCCTGAATCATAAAGTTTGGTATTACTCTATGGAATTTAAGACCATCATAATAAGGTTCTCCATTTTCTTTGAAATCGTTCTTGATATTTCCTTCCGTTAAACCAACAAAATTACCCACAGTTCCAGGAGTTAATTCATACGCTAATTCAACGATTATATTTCCCTTTGAAGTATCAAATTTTGCATACAATCCGTCTTTCATATTTTTCTGTATTAAAAAGGTTGCAAATATAACTATATGATTATCATTAAAAAGTTTTAAAGAAATCTAATTTGCAATTTCAGATAAAAACTTTATTCTATATAATCTAATTTCATCTTCTTCAAAGTCTTCTTTAAAATTATTTATTGCATTTTCAATTTTATCTGAATCAGCTTCAATAAAATAGTCATATAAATCTTCTTGAGAATCTTCATCTAAAATTTCTTCAATCCAATAATCAATATTTAACTTTGTGCCAGCACTCACAATCGTTTCCATTTCGGAAATCAATTCTTCCATTTTCATTCCCTTAGAGGAAGCAATATCGTCTAGAGGCAGCTTTCTATCAATATTTTGAATTAAGTAAAGCTTCAAAGATGAATTAGAACCTGTACTTTTAAATATTATATCATTTGGCCTAACAATATCATTATCATTTACATAATCATTTATAAGCTTTAAAAAAGAATTTCCATACCGTTTAGCTTTACCTTCGCCCACACCAATTATATTGACTAACTCAGCTCTATCTAATGGATATTTAAATGCCATTTCCTCCAGTGAATTTTCCTGAAAGACAACATAAGGAGGAACATTATTCTCTAATGCTATTTTTTTTCTTAATTTTTTTAAAAGATTAGCCAGGTTTTGATCAATCTCACTAGACTTTATAGGTGTGTTTGAATGGTTGTTATAATTATGATCAGATGTCATCATATAACTATGAGGAGAGATTAAATATTCATTTCCTTTTTTTGATATTTTTAGTATACCATAGGTTTCAATTTCCTTTTTTAAAAACCCTGAAATAACAGCTTGACGAATCAAAGCCATCCAATAACTTTCATCTTTATAATTTCCATTTCCAAAAAAGGATTTTTGATCTGTTTTATGAGATATTATTAGGGCGTTGGGTTTTCCTGTTAAAACTTTTACTAATTCTTTAGGTTTATATTTTTCTTTTGTTTCCCTCACAATATCAATCAATAAAGACAATTCTTTTTTAGCTTCCTCCTTAGGTTTAGGATTTCTAAAATTATCATCATTTTCAGCTCCTTCACCATTTAACGGATCAAAATCTTCACCGAAATAATGAAGAATAAACTGTCTTCTGGAAATTGAAGTTTCAGCATAAGACGCCATTTCATTTAATAGTGCGTAACCTATTTCCTGCTCTGCCAAAGGCTTTCCTGACATAAATTTTTCAAGTTTTTCAATGTCTTTATGAGAAAAAAATGCTAGACAATAGCCTTCACCTCCATCACGTCCTGCTCTTCCAGTTTCTTGATAATAGCTTTCTATACTCTTTGGTATATCATAATGAATTACATAACGAACATCTGGTTTATCTATTCCCATTCCAAATGCAATTGTAGCAACAATCACATCACAATCTTCATTTATAAATTTATCCTGATTTGTTATTCTGGTTTTAGAATCTAAACCAGCATGATAAGGAAGAGCATTAACTTTATTCACTTGCAAGATTTGAGCTAATTGCTCAACTCGTTTTCTTGATAAACAATAAATAATTCCTGATTTACCTTCATTTTTTTTAATAAACCTGATTATATCAACATCAACTTGATCAGTTTTGGATCTAACTTCATAAAAAAGATTTGGCCTATTAAATGAAGCTTTAAAAACTTTAGCGTTTTGTATTTTAAGGTTCTTCATTATATCCTCCTGAACTTTGGGAGTTGCAGTGGCTGTTAAAGCTATTATGGGTACATTTTCTTTTATTTTATTAATTATACCGCTCAAATTTCTATAATCAGGACGAAAATCATGACCCCATTCTGAAATACAATGCGCTTCATCTATTGCAACAAATGAAATTTCAACCTGTCTTAAAAAAGATATTGTGTTTAGTTTAGTTAATGATTCTGGAGCAACATATAAAAGCTTAGTAACGCGATTACTTATATCATTTTTAACCTTTTCAATATCAGATTTACTTAGTGAAGAATTTAGAACATGAGCTACACTATCACTTGAGGATAATCCTCTTATTGCATCAACCTGATTTTTCATTAAAGCAATCAATGGAGATACAACAATTGCCGTTCCTGAATTTATAAGTGCAGGCAACTGATAACATAGAGATTTTCCTCCCCCAGTAGGCATTATTACAAAGGAATTTTTCTTCTTTAAAAGGTTTTCTATAACACACTTTTGCAAACCTTTAAACTTTGAAAATCCAAAATGTTTTTTTAACTCTTTTTCTAAACCTTCTCCTTTCATCGAGATGGATGCTTAATCATAAAATAGCTACATTTGCTTTATTTAAATATACAATTTTCTTTTAGAAAATTTTAAAAGTTATTCAATTTGACATCAAAAGAAAAAATTATTCACAGAGCAAAGACAACTCTCTTAATCGAAGCTGAGGCAATTCAAAATTTAGTTAAGAATGTGGATGACAACTTTTTTAAAGTTGTTGATAGTCTTAACAATTCCAAAGGAAGAGTAATTGTTACAGGAATTGGAAAAAGCGGTGTTATTGGAATGAAGATTGTAGCTACAATGAACTCAACTGGAACACCCTCAGTTTTTATGCATGCTGCGGATGCAATACATGGTGATTTAGGAATCATTCAAAAAAGTGACTCTGTTATTTGTATATCAAAAAGTGGTAATTCCCCTGAGATAAAAGCATTAATACCATTTTTAAAAAAAGAAAAAAATCTGTTAATTGGCATGACTGCGGATGCAAAATCTTTTTTGGCTAAAAACGCAGATCTTAATCTTATTACTCCTGTTGAAAAAGAAGCTTGCCCAAATAACTTAGCCCCAACGACAAGCACTAGTGTTCAGCTTGCTATGGGAGACGCCTTATCTATGTGCTTATTAGAATTGAATAAATTTGAAGCTAAAGACTTTGCCAAATATCATCCAGGAGGAAGTCTTGGAAGGATGTTATTTCTAACAACCAAAGATTTAATCTCATCACAAACTTTACCTACTGTTTCTCCAAAAGATTTAGTTAAAAAAGTAATTAATGAAATATCATCAAAAAGACTTGGAGCTACTGCTGTAATTGATAAAAATCAAGTTATAGGTATAATTACTGATGGAGATATTAGAAGAATGCTAGAAACGTGTGAAAATTTTAATAAAGTCATTGCTTCAGATATAATGACTAAAAACCCTTTTACTGTAAAACATGATACTTTAGCCTCAGAAGCAATAAAGTTAATGAATAAAAAAAGTATTAATCATTTAATAATTACAGAAAATTCCAACTACATTGGTATAGTTCATATTTTAGATTTTATAAAAGAAGGTATTAGTTAATGAAAGATCCTAATCAAATGTCATTTCTTGACCATCTTGAAGAATTGCGTTGGCACCTTATCAGATCTGTACTATCTATTCTCATTTTCGGAACATTAGCATTTATATTTAAAGATTTTATTTTTAACACTCTTTTATTTGGTCCAAAAAACACTGATTTTATCACATATAGATGGTTTTGTGATTTAAGTCAAGCATTAGGTCAAGGAAATAGTTTTTGTGTTCAGGAAATGCCATTTAGAATTCAAAGTAGAACAATGGCTGGTCAGTTTTCTGCTCATTTATGGACTTCTATTTTAGCAGGTTTTATAGTAGCATTTCCCTATATATTATTTGAACTCTGGAAATTTATTAGTCCTGGACTTAATGAAAATGAAAGAAAAAATGCCAGAGGATTTATTTCAATAGCCTCAGTTTTATTTTTTATTGGTGTGTTTTTTGGATATTACATTATTACCCCTCTCTCTATAAACTTTTTAGGAAATTATACAGTAAGTAATGAGATTTTTAATGATTTTGATTTGTCAAGTTATATTGGCTTATTAAGAGCCTCTGTACTGTCTGCTGGATTAATTTTTGAACTTCCAATAATTATTTATTTCTTTACTAGAATTGGTATTGTTACTCCC
>Ga0209501_10000250_pt1 | contig 68380 bp, 57 predicted proteins | sample ArcticOcean_MG_C_4_FD_187434 | JGI IMG/M metagenome (GOLD analysis project Ga0209501, IMG submission 187434) | Marine microbial communities from western Arctic Ocean - ArcticOcean_MG_CB4_134 (SPAdes) (version 2) | ecosystem: Environmental > Aquatic > Marine > Oceanic | place: Arctic Ocean...
CGCTCGACCGGGATATCTTCCGAAGCGGTGTCGAGCACCGTCCAGCGGTCGGGGGCGAGAGCGAGGGTGCGGCCGTCGGGCGTCTCCAGAAGCAAGCCGACGGCCTGCAGGGCTTGGGCGGTCTCCCCGCGCGCGCACAGCAGCACTTCACAGCCGGCGCGCGCAAGGCGCGCAGCGATGAGCCCACCGATGGCACCGACCCCGAGCACAGCCACGCGCATCAGGCATCACACCCTTCCGGCGCAATACAATGCGCGACGAGATGAAGAATCCAATCCGTCTCTGTCGGCTCCATCCAAGCGACCTCGATCATCGTGGCGTTGCCGCCGAGGAGCAGGTCGAAGGAAAATGACTCGCCGGGCAGAAGAACCAGATCCTCCACATCCCATTCGTGATCGACACCGAATAATACGGTCTCGACCCGAATCGATGCATTCTCTAATCCTTGATTGATCAGGGTGACCTCGTTCGTGAACTGCCGGAATTCAACCAACGAGGGGACGACGACAATGTCGGCGACGACGGGATGCTGTGCCGCATCTCCATCACAAATGAGGATTCGACCGCTCTCAGGCAAGATGAATGTTCCATTCTCAACCGACTCGGGCAGGACCCCGAGCGGTATTTCCTCCAGTGACCAGTTCCAATTCCCGTCCGCGTCCACAGGTGGCGTGACCAGCACGGGTTCCAATGGGCAGATGGGCGGTGCATCCACATCGATCTGCAGAATTTGGTCTCCGACCGAGTCAGCCATCAGCACGGCGGGCCATGCGCCAGCGGCGATTCTGAACTGCCTGTTCTCAATCGGCAAATTCCACTCCAGAACGCTGCCATCATCCAATGTCACCCAGAGGGTAAACGGCGTGAAGGAGTGATTGTTCCCCTGCCATGGAAAGGGATTCCACCCACTGCCGTAGGCACCTTGGGTGCAAACCTCCATCTCATCTCCAGTTGGCAGTGCGAGGGTGCGCTCTCCCGAGAATGTGAACAGCGGTGAATTCGCTGTGATATTGGCGCCCTGATCCGCATCGAGAATAACGCTGATGCAGTATTCAGGGCTGTCGAGATCACCATCCCATCGCCAGGACATCTCGGCCGGAATCGGTGTCACATCTGGGACCATCGAGACATCATGCGTCCGCGTCTGGCCATCCTCCAGCCAGAGAATCTGGAAGATTGCGGGCCCATTGATCGAACTCGTGAGGGGCGAGGCCCAATCGACGACGAGGTCCTGCTGCGAAGTCGGTCCGACGTTCGAGAATGCGCAGGACTCCGAAGGATTGCCACAACCGGATTGAATCTGATTACGCTGAATCGCACCCATCCATCTAAACTCAAATTCAACATCTCTCTCAACGACCCCGCTCGTCACAAGCGGAAATGACATCTCGACGACCTCATCGGCTGCGAAGGAGACCTCTGTCGGCCAGTCGGAGGTATCGAGTCCGGCATCCCAGTCGTCGAGTTCCTCGACGGGGACGAGACCGGGGAAACCGAGGAGAAGGGCGGCGACGAGCAGAATGCCGAGTTGATTCCGGGTGTTGTCAGGGATGCTTGCGACCTCGTCGAGAACGAAGGGGGCTGTGCTAATCTCGGGGTTGAAGCGCCGCCATGCACCGATGCTGATGAGAATGACCCAGGGCCAATAACTGCCGTTGAGCAGGATGAGGATACCGGCGACGAGGATGCCGACGAAGAGCCAGGTCTGGGTGGCGCCCTCCTCCATGCTTTCCGGCCCGATGAGCGCGGTGAGAAGTCGGTCGCCGGGGAAGCCGGGCAGCGGCAGGAGGAGGATCCAGCCCATTGTCGTCAAGGTGATGCCCGCAAGGCCGAGCGGGTGGAGCCAGGCGGCGCGCAGTGCGAGGTCATCGGGGGAGATCATCTGGCTGAGAATCAGATCGGGCAGCAGGGCCGGATGGAGGATGATCGGTGCGGACTCATACGCTGGGGCGATGCTCGGCGTCAACCAGAAGCCCGCGACGGTGAAGGCGATGCCAGAGAGAATCAGCGAGAAGGGTGCGAACATCGAGATGGCCGCTAGGCTAGCCCGATTCTTGAACGGCGTCAGGTCGAGGCGGCGCTGACTGACGAATCCAATCATTCCGAACGGCCAGATGACGGCGGCAGGAGTGAGCAGGAAGGGCACGGCGAGCGGCAGGTGATGGCCGAGATCGACCCCATGCTTGAGGCCGAGACGACGGCGGCATTCGCTGCAGGTGAACAACGTCAGAACGATGGGCAGGGCGAACCACTGGAAGGAATCGAAGAGGAGCGTGCCGCCGAGAAGGGTCTGGTCGGGGTGCTGAAGAATCATCCACGCCCCGCCGGCAAGGCTCAGGAATCCTGTAAAGACAATCCAGACCGCAGCCATCTGTCCATTCGACAGGCCTTCGCCCCGCGGCGGTTCTGGCAGAATGTAGAGTTCGTACGGGTCACCCTCATGGAGCAGGGCGATCCACGCCAATTGGCGCAGGTGTGCATTCAATTCGGCGAGGGCTTCACTCGGGTCGAGATCGTCGCGGTTGAGTTTCACGGTCCAGCCGAGGTCGACGCCCGACGACTCTTCGATGATGCCGAACCAACGCTCGACGATGCGCTCCAGCAATTGTCGATGCGACCAGAGATCCGCATCGATGGGCAGGGGCGCAAGGGCATCACCGTCGCTCATGCCCCCATCTCCAACCTCTGAGCGACCAATCAACCGATATGACACCTACGGAGACAAAGTGAGGTGGTTCACGGGGTTTAATCATCGAGAATCCAATCAAGAACAAGTGAGCCGAGTGTGATTTCAGCGGCGCGTACCATCGTCGGCCGCTGGGCTGTCACCTGTGACTGCCCGCTGCGCGCTCTGCGCGCAGTCCCGGCCGACACAGTATCCGCGCCGCGCTAACAACAACACAAACGACGGCTCACTTGTTCTTGAACCGCTTGAGCCGGAACGTCTCTTCGCGCTCCATCTCTTCGAGTCGGAGTTGAATGAATGACTGGGCTTCCTGCATTTCGGGGATGACCTTGAACTCGAGCGCGTTGACACGGCGCTTGGTCGATTCGATCTCGACGAGGAGCCGCTTGAGTGTGGCCTCCATCTCTGCCGCCTTGACGATGTTGCCGATGAGGGCGGAGTAAGCGTCTGCGGCCTCGTCGATGTAGGCCGAACCGCCGATGAGTCCCATGCCGCGCTCGGCGATGGTGCTCGTCAGGTTCGTGCCCTGGACACTGGGGACGACGACACCCATGATGTTGCGGGGCTTGACCTCAACCTCGGGCTTCTTCTCGATGGCGAACGCCGCGCTCTTGACGGCGAGGCCGCCCTCGAGTGCACCGGCCAGGCTGATCGCGGCGACCGCAGCTCGGTAGGTGGCGACCAATCCCTCACGGGCAGCGATCATCTCCGAAAGCAGTTGACGGAACTCGTGGAAGAGACCGTCGCGCTTCAACTTGAGCAGGTTGTATCCATTCTGCGTCTGCTTGATGCGACGCTTGAGATTGATGAGTTCCGAGCGGGTTGGTTTGATGTCCAATGCCATGATTCTCACCTCCTTTTCTCAATATAGAACGGTGAACTCACGCCTTCTTCTCGGTCGGGTGGTACTTGTCGATCCACTTCTGGTCGAGGCGGACGAGGTACTTCGTGGAGATGCTTTGCATGAGCTCCCAGCAGAGGTCGAGAGTCTCGTCGATGCTGCGGTCTTCGTCACGGCTCTGTCGCAGGAACTTGTCCTCGAACAGGCCCGAGAATTCGAGCAGTTGCTTGTCTCGCTCGTTGAGTGCATCCTCACCGACGATGGCGACCAGGCCACGGAGTTCGCGGCCTTGGGCGTATGCAGCATACATCTGGTCGGACACGGACTTGTGGTCCTCGCGGGTGGTCTTCTCTCCGATCGTACCGCCCATCAAGCGGGACAGGCTGGGTAGCACGTTGATCGGCGGGTAGATACCGGATCCGTGCAACTCACGGCTGATCACAATCTGTCCTTCGGTGATGTAGCCGGACAGGTCCGGAATCGGGTGGGTGATGTCGTCACCGGGCATGGTGAGAATCGGGAACTGCGTGATGCTGCCCTTCTTGCCCTTGACCAGACCTGCGCGCTCGTAGAGCATGGCCAAGTCAGTGTACATGTAACCGGGGTATCCACGTCGGCCGGGCACCTCTTCGCGGGCTGCACCGATCTGGCGTAGCGCATCGCAGTAGTTGGTGACGTCCGTGTAGATGACGAGCACGTGGTAATCGCACTCGAAGGCCAGGTATTCTGCCGCCGTCAGGGCGAGTCGCGGGGTAATCAGGCGCTCGACTGGGGGGTCGTCGGCAAGGTTGACGAACAGCACAGCGCGCTCGAGCGCACCGGTGCGCTCAAGGTCGGCGCGGAAGAAGTTGTACTCCTCCGCAGTGATGCCCATTGCGCAGAACACGACGATGAATTCCTCATCCGAATCGGTCAACTTGGCCTGACGAGCGATCTGCAGCGCAATGTCGTTGTGCGGCAGGCCTGATCCACTGAAGATCGGCAGCTTTTGTCCACGCACGAGGGTCGTGCAGCAGTCGATGGCGCTGATGCCGGTCTGGATGAAATCGTGCGGGCTCTGTCGTGCGTACGGATTGATGGCCGCACCGATGATGTCCGCATCGTGTTCGCCGACGATGGCTGGGCCACCGTCACGCGGGCGGCCAGCACCGTCGAGGATACGACCGATGAGGTCCTTGGACACGGGCAGCTTGAACACGTCGCCCATGAACTTGACACCGGTGCCGAGGTCGACACCCGCCGTGCCTTCGAACACCTGAACGACGACGACGTCGTCGCTGGTGTCGAGCACTTGTCCGTTCTTGGTCGTGCCATCGGTGAGTCGCAGTTGCACGATCTCGCCGTAGGCGACCGGCTCGGTCTTCTCAAGGAAGACGAGCGGGCCCTTGACGTCGGTGATGGTTCTGTATTCCTTTCCACTCATTCACAATCCCTCCTCAGTTGTCCTCCGCCGCAGCGGCAATCTGTTTGTTCATCTCATCGACCAGACCATCGATGTTCTCGAGGTAACCCTCTTCGAAGCGGCCGCGCATCAAATCTGAACGGCCCTGGACGTTGACGACATCCTCCAATTGCGCGCCCGAAGCGAGTGCGGTCTTGGCGGATTCCTGGAATGTCAGAATGGCTTTGGCCATCTTGAACTGCTGATCCAGGCCGGAGTAGGCGTCGACCTCGTGGAAGGCATTCTGCTGGAGGAAGAACTCGCGGATCATGCGGGCGACTTCCAAGGTCAGTTGCTGGTCGACCGGCAGTGCGTCGGAACCGACCAACTGAACGATCTCCTGCAATTCGGCCTCGACCTGCAGCAGGCTGCTGATCTCGGTGCGAACCTCGGGGAAGTCCGGCGCGATGTTGTCGCGGAACCACTGGTCGAGACTCTGTGGGTAGAGCGAGTAGGAGCTCAGCCAGTTGATCGCGGGGAAGTGACGCTGACGGGCCAGACCCGCATCGAGGCCCCAGAACACCTTGACGATGCGCAGGGTACCCTGAGACACGGGCTCGGAGATGTCACCACCGGGCGGCGATACCGCACCGATGACGGTGACCGATCCGTCTTCGCCCTCGAGGGTCTCGACACGACCGGCTCGCTCGTAGAATTCGGCGAGGCGGCTCGACAGGTACGCGGGGTATCCTTCCTCACCGGGCATCTCTTCGAGTCGGCTGCTGATCTCGCGCATGGCCTCGGCCCACCGGCTGGTGGAGTCGGCCATCAGGGAGACGTCGTATCCCATGTCACGGAAGTATTCGGCGATGGTGATGCCTGTGTAGACACTCGCTTCACGGGCGGCGACCGGCATGTTCGACGTATTGGCGATCATCACGGTGCGGTTCATCAGCGGCTTGCCGGTGTTCGGGTCGATCAGGTGGGGGAACTCGTCCAACACCTCGGTCATCTCATTGCCGCGCTCGCCGCAGCCGATGTAGACCACGAGTTGTGCGTCGGAGTACTTGGCCAGCGACTGCTGGGTGACCGTCTTGCCGGACCCGAAGGGTCCGGGAATGCCCGCTGCGCCACCCTTGGCGAGTGGGAAGAGGAAATCGAGGATGCGCATGCCGGTGACGAGCGGCGTATCGGGCGCATACTTCTGCAGGAAGGGGCGCGGGGTACGAACCGGCCACTTCTGCATCATCTGGAGCTCGGTACCATCGTCGAAGGTACAGACATTCTGCGTGACGTTGAACTCGCCACTCTCGATGCTTGCAACCTTGCCGGATTTGCCGGGCGGGACCATGATCTTGTGAACGATCGTCTCGGTCTCTTGGACCGTGCCAATCGTCTGACCGGGGATGACCGAATCGCCGACCTTGACGGTCGGGACGAACTCCCACAGCTTCTCGAGATCGAGGCCATCCGCATCGACACCACGGTCGATGAAGGTGCCCATCTTCTCGACGAGCACGGGCAGCGGTCGCTGGATGCCGTCGTAAATCGACTTGAGCAGACCCGGGCCAAGTTGGACCGACAAGGTCTGTCCAGTTCGCTCAACAGGTTCGCCCGGGCGGATGCCAGAGGTATCTTCGTAGACCTGGATGATCGATTTGTCACCGTGCAATTCGATGACCTCTCCCATCAGTCCTTCATGGCCCACGCGCACAACCTCGTACATTCTGCTCTGGATTCCCGTGGCCGTCACCACAGGTCCTGATACTCGGTATATCACTCCTTTTTCGTCGCTCATTTCGTCACTTCCTTTCTTGTTTGGAATCTCACTTCCACAGATCGACGCCGAGCGCCGACTTGATGGACTCGCGGAGGGTGTTGTCCTCCTCGGTCCCAATGCCCAATACTGTGGGCGTGATGCTGTCCGCAATCTGCTGACGCAGACGGTCGGACAAGCGAGTTAGATCGGCACTGTCGATGACGACGATGCCCACGTCCTTCTGGCCGAGGAGGTCGCGCATGGTCTGCGTCAATTCCTCGTCGCCTTCAGGGTGGTGCAGGCGAGAGACGCCTGCGAGTTGGAATCCGAGCGTGAACTCAGGCGTGCCGACGATTGCGATCTCCATGTGTTCTCACCTCAGATTTCCATGTGCGCTTCGATGACCTCATCGGAGAGGCCGGCCGCCTTGCCGCGCACGAGCAGACGGAGATTCTGCACCTCGAGCACCTTGCTCTCAATGTAGTGGATGATGGGGAATGCGGACAACGGATTCAGGTGGCTGAGCCGTCGCAAGGATTCTCTGCGCTCGTGCGCGAGGGCCGAGACGACAGGGTCGAGACCGCCGGCGCTCTGGGCGGCGATAATCGCTTCTTCGAGCGCCGTGGTGTTCATGTTGGGCAGTCGGCGGAGCACGTCGATGAGGGCTTCGTCGGTGTCCGCGGCCGCGGCGCTTCGCAGCATGTTGCCGCGCAGCGCTTGGCCGCCTTCGAGCATCAGATCGGCGCGCTGTTCGGGGGTGATATCCTGCCGCAGCGCGCGAAGCAGATTGATGATGTTGCGATGATCGATTTCGGTGCGCAACAGAATGAGCAGCGGGCGGTGCTGGAATCCACTGGATTTCAGCGCCGAGACCGCATCGCTGTAGTAATGGCGATCCAACGTATCTTCGTACACTTGGAGCGGCGCATCTGCATCGATGCCCGCCATGCCGGCACCCCACGGAGTTCCACGCATCGCGTGCGCGGCATCGGCCAACGTCTCACAGTTGCGAGCGATGTCCAACCACGGGGTATTCAGTGCATTTTCTTCGGGCATCACCATGTGCGCAAGATCCTCCGGAGAGACGCCAGTACTGACCGCACGGAGGACGGTCTTGGCGTTCATGTAGGAGAACCGCGTTGAAAACACGGCGACGATGCGACCGAGGCGGCCTTGGCAATAGCCGAGAACCTCCTTCAATTCGCGATCGAGATTGTGTGAGAGCGCCGCCTCGATGAGGTCGGCACCGCCGAGGCGGCCGGCGTAGATATCCAGCTCCTTGCGGTAGCCGATCTCGCCGATCGTCGCCGCGATGGTGTCGGGTCCCTGAACCATGAGTTGTCGCATTCGGGTTTCGTCGATCAGCTTGGCCTTGCGGGCCTTGCTGCGGGCAGAGGCGTTTGCCCAGTTGCCCTTTCCGACTGCGATCTCACCCATCTGAATCCCTCACTGTCCGAACAAAATTTGGCTGACGTCGCCAAGGTTGTTTTCCCACGCATCGCGCAGGCGACCTTCGAATCGGTAGTCCATCATGACCGAGCCATCCTCGCTTTCGAGGACGAATCCGCCGATGCCATCGACATCCTTGCCGAAGTTCACGCCCTTGGCACACTGTTCGAGTGCCTTGCGATCTTTGGAAACCGGGCGAAGGACCATGCCATCACCGGCCGAGGACAGCGCCTCGGTCGAGAGTGACTTGATCAGGTCGGAACGACCCTTGAACTTGGCAGAGCCGACCGCTTCGCTGACCTGTTCCCAGGTCGCGTCGAGTTCTTCTCTGCGAGCGACGAGAAGTCGCTGCTGGTTTGCCTGTCGAGCCGCCGCAACGGTTTCGACAGAGAGCTGCTGGCTGCTGCGCTCCGCTCTGGACATGGCGTCCGAACGGTAGGCATCGACCTGCTGGCTCGCATCCTTCGAGAGGCCCTTGGCCTCCTTCTTGGCTGCGGCGGTGATCTTCTTTGCCTCGGCCTTGGCCGAGTCGCCGATTTCACCTGCGAGTGTTTCGAGAGACATGCGTAGCGCTCCTATTGCTGTGTTGTATCGGTTCCCCGATGTCACAGAAGGAACATCGCAAGGAATCCGAACAGAACCACGGTTTCAGGCAGCACGGTGAAGAGCAGCGCATGGCCGAATCGACTGGGGTCCTCAGCGATCATACCGACCGCTGCGGCGCCAATCTGGCCCTGACCGAGGCCAGTGCCGATTCCACAGCCGGCGAGAGCGATACCCGCGCCGAGCTTTGCCATTGTGTCTTTCTCCGCGATTGCATCACCTTCAGCGGCCGCACTGGCCACACCGGCGATCAAACTCACGCTCATCAGTACGAGCAGAAGCCGCACCGCATTTTTCAAATTCATCTTCATTTCAATTACCTCCGTTTATTGTATTCCAAGGGGTGAGTGGGATCATTCGATTTCAACGCGGCCGGGTTTGAAGCCAAAGGGCTTGAAGGGCAGGCCGCTGCCCTCGTAGAATTGCATCATCCATTCGACGAAGTGGAGTCGAACGGTGTGGATATTGGGACTGAACACGCCGAGCACGAGCGCGAACAACTGGACGAGAAGCCAGACGATGAGGATGATCGGCAAAAGCACGAGGTCGGTTGCGCCGGCGTCGCCGAGGTTCGACAGGGTCGATGCGAAAATCGGATAGAGCATCTCATTGCCCGTCGCGGCGATCTTGACACCGACCACACCCACAGCGAATAGACGAACGTAAGAGACCACCTTGGGCAGCAGGCCAAGCGATTCGAGCACGCCCATCGGAATGCCGATTCCCCAGCCCATCTTCTCATAATGCGAGAGAAGTACCATCACCATCACCATGCCCGTGCCGGTCATCACCAATCCAACCGTGAAGACCGTGTCGAGCAGCGCGAGGTATTCCACATCCGTGTGAGTGGGCGCGACGAGGAAGGCATAGCTGAACAGGAAGCCACCGATCAGCAGGACAATCCACGAGCCCTTCTCGAAAATCGCCTCGACCCAACCGTGCGCCTTGACGATGTCTCGGAAGCCGAGGACCAGGCCGATGAAGATGTGTGCCACGCCCATGTAGATGGTCAGCAGGATGAGGTCCTCCATGTTGGCCGTGACCCGGTGGAAGGGGTAGGCGAGTACCAGGCCGAAGTAGCCGGTGAGTTCGTAGTGGATCTCGCCGCCGTTCGGGTAGAGCACGGTCATCCAGGACACCCATGCAGGCACGCCTTCAGCAGCGACAAATACCCCACCATCAAGATGCGGCAGGAACTCGAATCCAGCAAACTCACCGTACAGATAGCCGAAGGCGACCGTGGCAAGGCCAATGGCGAGTAGGAAGCCCGCCGCATTGCGCATCGTGTCGTCGAGTGGGAATTTCTTCCACATGAAGACCGCAAGGCCGACCACAGCGAGGCCGTAGGCCATGTCGCCGAGCATCATGCCGAAGAATAACGGGTAGGTGACGACCATGAAGATGGTCGGATCGATGCGACCGTATTCGGGGCGGCCCATCACATCGGTGAGCATCTCGAAGGGTGCGCTATACTTGCGGGGTGCGAAGGCGATCGGCGGCATCTCGACGGCGTGGTCATCATCACCATGTCCGTGATGGGAAGGCGCCTCGAATTCCTCGATATCGACGAAAGTGCACACCGATTTCAGGGTGCTCGACACCTCGTCGGCACTGCGGGTCGTGACCCAGCCGTCCATGATGAAGGCGTGCTCGCTGACTGCCACGCGCACGGGTGCGGTGTGAATGGAGAGATCGCGCTCGAGCAGCTCCATGCCACCGAAGAGCATGCCACCGTTGGCCGCGGACCATGCCTCGGACTCTTGTTCGAGTTCGGTTTGGCGTTCCAACAATGCCTCTTCACGCTCGGCCTTGGCCTTGATGGCCGCGGAGGGCAGACCTTCGCCCTCGGGAATCTGAATCGGCTGGAAATCGCTCTCTTCCAGGATACTTTGAACGGCCTTGGAGTCCGCATTGCGCGCGAAGGCCGCGATGACGCCGGTCTTGCCGGTCTCGCTGCTCACAGAGATCACCGCATTGCCGAGGGCGGCAAGCCCGGTGCGGGCCTTGGCCAAATTGCGGACCGTGCCGATGTGGGCCGTGACCGAGTCATAGCCGGAGAGGAGTTCGAGTTCAAGGCTCAGCGGTGCGAGTTGGGAGAGGACGGAGACGGCCTCGTCAATCTGGCCAATCTCGGCCTCGATGGCATCCAACTCATCGAATCGTGCCGTCGCTTCTGCAATCAAATCGTCGACCGAGTCGGCGAGGGTGCGTCGGACCGTGGGCGCGGGCATGAGTTCCATGGCGCGGTCCACCTCGATTTGCGCCGCGCAACTGCGCAGGCGGGTCAACTTTCGACTGACCTCTTCGGAATCTTCCTCCGGTCGGCCGAGGGTAAGACCGCTCTCGTCGCCGGGATAGTCGTTGATGTGCACCGCGGAGAGGCTGGCGACCACACGGACGGTGGTCGGCAACTGGTCACGCGTGCCCGCGAGGAGCAAGCGCGACATCGATTCTGTCGTGAATTGGCTCATCGGTACCACCGCTCAGGAATGGATTCAGGCGCCCCGGAAGGCTGAGAGGACGGATTCGATCGCTGCATCGCGATTTGATTCACCGTTCTCGTGGACGGCTGCGAGATCAGCGTCGCCCTCGGAGCTGACTTTGGTCGCGGACTTGGCTGCTGCCTTGCGCGACTTCTCCATCAGGCTGTTCGCTTCTGCATCGGCTTCCTGACGACCACTTGAGGTCTTTTCAGCGGCGCTGGCTCGAGCCTCGGAGAGGATCGAAGCAGCGTCGGATTCAGCCTTGGCAATGGTCGCTGCGGCATCCGCCTCAGCGTCCTTGATGGTGCGAAGAACATCGGCTCGTCCCATAGGTTCCACCTTCGGTGAGTCGGGCGACCGGAGAGGGGTTTATGATGGTAACCTTGAGCCATTGCGAACCAGACCCCCGACGATTGTGAGAAATCGTCTTGAGGATTGAACCAAATAGGCGATTGCAGGCCGTGATGAGCGATGGACACGGAACGCATGGGCGATGCGGATTGGACTGAACTCCAGCGAAATCTCGAAGCCACCATCCCCGTCTATGACCGCATCAATCGCTTCGCCACCATGGGCCAAGACAAGCGTTGGCGACGCATGGTACGAGACCGGCTCCCCGCGAAGGGTCGCATCCTCGAGGTCGGCTGTGGACCCGGCACCTTCGCCGAGATGATACCAGACCGAGATCTCACCTGCCTCGACCCGATCCCCGCGATGCTCGCCGTCGCCGAGAAGCGCGTCAACCCCGGCCGGGCCACACCCGTCACCTTCGTGGAGGCGACCGCCGAGGACATGCCCTTCGAGGACGATGCCTTCGATGGCGTCTGCAGCTTGTTCTCCTTCCGCGACTGGTATGACAAACGTGCGGGACTCGGCGAGGTCAGACGGGTGCTCAAGCCGGGTGGAACCCTGGTGATTGTCGACCCGGCCAAGATGAACCGCGTGCACGGCTTCCTCGGCTCATTGTGGATGCGTTTGTGGGTCGGTGGCTATGCCCGATTCATCTGCCGCATGAAGGACCATCCCTGGAAATGGCTGACCAAAACCTACGTCCATTTCGGCACCACCAAAACCTACGTGCGCATGTTGGAGGAGTGTGGATTCACCCATGTCAAAGCCAAGGTCATCTTCCCCGGCATGGCGACCATCTGGACGGCCAAGGCGCCCGAGTGAGGGTCACTTCGGTGTGTGGGAAAGAGTCCAGTTATTTCGGCGCAGGCCTTCCAAGGCTGCGGGTATTCGATGCCCGCTATGAGGGGGGGGGGTCGCTCGGGCTCAGAGTATGAAAAGCGGTCGGGAGCAATCCACAGCGCGTCGCAAGCCACCCGTGCCGAGGATGCGCATGCAGAGTTCTGTGCTGATGTTGCCACGGCAGAAGGATTGGAAGAGTTTCTTGGTGCGCGCGCTGATCTTGAGCGGACCGTGGAGGTTTCGCTTCAGCTGGTTGTCATAGGTTGCCAGATCATTGGCGATGATGGCATCGGCTGCATACTTTCCAGAGACCATCGCTGTCCCGATTCCACCGCCATTGGAGGGCATGACCAGGCCCGCGGCATCGCCCACGGCGAGGACATTGTCGGTGACGGCGCTTCGCAGCGGGCCGGCGAGTGGAATCCAACCACCACCGTAGGACAGGAGGCGCACGCCCATGTCGTCGATGAATCGGTCGAGGGTCTTCTTGAGCGGCTCGCGCAGATGCTTGGTCATCATGCCCAGACCGATGTTGGCGACACCCTCTCCTTTGGGGATGATCCAGGCGTATCCGCCGGGCGCGATGCTGCCGACGAAGAGGTCGAAGGAGGCGGGCAGGTCGCCCGCGACCTGCGCATAGAGGGTTGGCAGTTGGTCTCCAGGCCGTTGGCCGGTGCCGCGCAATCTTGCGACGTGGGCCAGCGCGCCGGAGGCATCGATCACATGGTCGGCGGTGAATTTTCCCTCATTGGTGACATAGACATCTCGCTCGCCTCGGGTCGTGACGTTACGCAACTCGACCGATGTGCGGACCTCGGCGCCGGCCGTGACGGCACGGTCGGCAAGCCACCCATCGAACTGGACGCGGTGGGCCGTGATGCATTCGAGGTCGAAGCTATACTCTCTCATCTTGGGTGAGAAAATGCGCATCCACTCCAACTTCTGGGCCGTGATATGAGAGGGGACGTCGAAGGCGTCCTGCAGCCAAGCATCATCCTTGATGCCGCTGAACGTCTGTGCCATCTCGCCCATCAGCGGGATGCATTCGCCACATTGGGCCGGGTTGCCGACGATGTTGCGTCTCTCGATCACCAGGACATCTTTGTCCGCTTCAGCCAATCGTCTGGCCGCACTGCTGCCACCCGGTCCAGCGCCGACGATGAGCACCTCGCGGTGCTCGACGTCACGCATGTCGGGTCATCACCCCTCGGGTCAATTCGATGAGCACATCGCGAACCTCTGATGCAGCGAATTGGGTGAGGTGCTCGAGGGCCCGTTCGAGGTGATTGTGGATGAGGAGGCGACAGTAGCCGAAGGAATCGGATTGTTCGAGCAGTGCAGTGAGTTCGTCATAGCGGTCATCGCGAAATTCGTTGAGAATGTCGGCGAGTTGACGTCGTTCATCGCCGTGCAGCAAGGTGAGGGCGTGGATGATGGGGAGGGTCATTTTCCCCTCGTGCACATCGGTGCCTCGAGGTTTGCCCATGCGCTCATCCCCGGTCAAATCGAGCAGGTCGTCAACCAGTTGGAAGGCGATGCCGAGTTCCATCCCAAAGGCACGCAGTGCTTCGATTTTTTCGGCATTTGCGCCGGCGATGATGGCGGCACATTCGCATGCTCCGGCGAACGGGCCTGCGGTCTTTCCCGTGACGATCTCGTAGTAGTCCTCGGGCGTGGTCGCAAGGTCCCCGACGTGCTTGAGTTGCTTCAATTCGCCCGCGGCGATGGCCGCACAGGTCTGGGCCATCGTCGTGACGATGCGCTCCTCGTATCGACCGCCTAGTCCGAATCCCATGACGAAGAGGAAGTCGCCGCCGATGATGGCGTGGTCGAGGCCATGCTTCTCGTGCAGGGTCTGAACGCCCCGGCGCAGTTTTGCACCATCGTAGACATCGTCGTGGATCAAGGTCGCCGTGTGGATCAATTCGGTGGCCAGGGCGAAATCCATGACCTCGCCTCTGTCTTCACCACCTGCGAGGTCATGTGCGAGCAGCGTGATGACGGGGCGGATTCGTTTTCCGCCAGCGAGAAGAATCTCTCTGGCGAGGTCCATCGCGGGGGCGCTGGGGCCTTCCATCGCTTGGTCAACCAGCGCCTCGAGGGCCGCTTCAACCTCCAGTCGACACCCGATGAGGAGGGGGCTGTCGAGGACTGAATCGGCCATGTCCCCTCGAAGAGGGGTGGCTATATCAACAGGCGGCCGCCGCCACGAGCCGGGCACGATGCGTGTCCGCCCTGAGGCGGGATGAACATGGAGGCGGCAGCAGGTTCCGATTCCATCCACATCCTCTGCATTGGCACCGATGAGGATGCCGCGCCGCGTCACGTTCGCAAGTGGCTGGAGACAACCCCGATGGAGGGTTTGGATCTCATCACAGAATTCGATGGTGCCCTCGAGGAAGGACTGTTGCGACTGGAGGAGGGTGAGGTCGATCTCCTCGCCATCTCGGCCTCGGTTTGGTACGAACGGAACGCCGCCCGGGATACCCGGGTTGCCACGGCCTTGCCACGTCGAGAAGAGAACCACATTCTGGTCGCTGACGACCGCCCTGCCTACCTCCCATTCAAGTCGATTATCCTGTCTGCGAACCGTCTCCAAAGGCGCCAGTTGAGACGCTATAGACCAGACTTTCGCGTGATGAGTCCCAAGGCATTCGCCGATACGGTCGGTCGGGCTGAACCGCCCGAATCCGGCCTCGCTCTCCAAGCCTATCTCGAGGACCTTCGCGCGACGAAGGTCATCAATGGGTACGTCAGCGAACGGCACCTGTTCAGCGCCGCCGACGTCGACGCGCGCCGCCATGCGCTGATGACTGACCCCCGACAGGGTGAGTCGGTCCGATTCCTGCCCTCGCCACTGCAAGGGCTGACCTTGTTGATCGGAAGGAAGGCCTTCCCGACCACCCTTTCGGATCGCATCGGAGACTTCGAATCGGAGACGGCATGGGAATGCGAGAAGATCTTGCTCGACGGCATCGATGTCGAATTGCGCGACCGTGTTGGCATGGTGGTTCGACATCGGCAGATTCCGTCCCTTCTCAAACAGGCGGAATGGCAGAAGGATCTGCTGCGTTCAACCTCGTTGCTCGACCCGGATGGAAAGTTGGTCGATACCGGAGCACGGATTGAGGTGCTGCTGGAGGCGGTCGGTCGCAATGGCACCCGCACGCTGCTCTTGGAGCGTCTCCTGAAGAGAGGTGCGGCGAGCACCGCGGTACGACTGATGTTGGTCGAGTGGGATAGGATGCTGCAGTCCGTCACCATGGAACATGAGGAGGACGTGCGTCTCGGTGCGGCCCGTCCCGCCTTCCTCGACTTGTGAAACCGCTTTTCCAACAAGGTCTGAAGACGGCCCTTAGGGCCGATGAAGAAGCGGAACCTATACAATCGCTTGAAGACGCAAACGCCGGCGAGGACACATGCAAGTTGACGAGGAACTGCTCTTCGGCCTCTATGCGGCCCGGCTCGATGAACTGCGAGAAATGGCCGTGTCGAACGGACTTTCGAAGGCAGGGAATGTCGAGCAATTGCGCGCCAGAATGATCGATCACGTCGCCCTCTCTGCCCTGGATTTGTCCTGGGAATCTCTGCAAGAAATGCAGAATAAGGATCTTGGCGAGGTTCTCGGACTCTTCGGCATCAAGCGGTCAGGCTCCATCAAGGAGAAGAGGCAACGTCTCTGGCTCCACCTCAATCATGATCCCAAGAAATTGAATCCCGAAACGGCCGCCGATGCGACCCGGGATGACCTCCACGAGTTGTGCAAAGCGCTGGAATTGCCGCGCTCGGGCAGCAAGAATCAGTTATTCGCTCGCGTCGCCGGTGTGCTCTCCTCCCACGAGGGGGGTTGGGGCAAGGTGAAGAAGAGCCTGAAGAAAGGGAAATCGGTCGCCAAACCTGGTCCCGCCGCACCGGCCGTCGTCGAAGCGCCTCCGGTGATGGATGCGGATGAGGCTGCGGAACTCGCTGCGATGATTCAAGCCTCTATCGACGCGGTCGATGTCGATGAATTGACCGAGGTGCTCGAAGAGGAGACGGAACCCGCCGTCGGTGAGACCGAGGGCATCGTCGAACCTGAGACAATCGTCGAACATTCTTCTGACATCACCATCGATGAGGGCTCGGGCGCAGCGCTGATTGAACTCGAAGCTCGGCTGGCCGAACTTCAGAGCCACATTCGCGACTTCCTTCTCATCAGCCGCGAGCACGATGCGAATGATGTGACGGCCTTCGTCGAGGATCTCTCGAGCGAGGGATTCCAAACCAATCACTCCATCGTCCGCAACCGAATCCTCGCCGAGATCACGGCGATGGCCCAACGGCGAGACCAAGAATCCGACGCGACCGGCCAAGCGCCCGGTTCATGGCGAGAGCGCAAGGCATTGCGCCGTTTGGAAGAATGCCGCCAAGGATTGCTCGATACCTTGGATGGAATCCTTGAATCGGATGGGGATGACATCGCCCTCGCGCGCGTGAGATTTGAATCGGCCGCAGCCGATGCTGGGCTCGACCTCGAATTGCCCAGCATCAGTGGCCGGGTCCACGGCCTATTCGATCTGCAAATCAGTCTACTCGAAGGTCAGAAGAATCTCGATCCCGTCAGTGCGAGACGCCAACGCGCCCTCGAGGTATTGTACCGCGGTTCGCAGGATCTTTCTGGCGATGCGATGCGAACCCTACAGCGGTTCGAAGACCAAATCGAGAATTTCGAGCGCATCGTCGAGACCCTGGTCCGTCGTGCCGAAGGCCGATTCGGACCTGTCGAGCACGCCTTGCTGGTCCGATTCCTCGAGCGACGTGGTTGGGACATTGGTCATCCCGAGGTTCGCCCTCGAGCGCTCTCTGCCGCCGGCGTGCTCGCGGCCGCCATGGGATACATCGACGAGACCGAGGTGCCTGGCCTGCCAACCTCCATCTCTCTGGATCCCGACAAAGTCTCCGATGTCGTCGAGTCACTTCGCGGTCTCCTGACCGACATGGGCCGCACACCTCCGACCGTTGACAGCGTCGCCCACGGTGTGCCCCCCGCCGAAGCGGCTCAGGCAGAAGAGGTCAGCAACATCGGCAGGGTTCGCAACAAATTGGATCAAGCCGACGACATCCTCGGTCGACTCTCGCGTGGATTCGATGCCGAAGCCAGCGAATGATCAGTGCTTTCGTTGCGCTGAATAGTAGGATTGGAAGACCTTGGTCACCTGCTCAATCCCTCGGACACCCTGATTCATCAGGTCGATGAGGATCTGCTCGCGCATCTGTACAGCGGCCTCGTAGTCGGCCGGTCGGATGCCCGCACTGGCGCACAGGGTCTCACGGAACTTGCTCGGCACACCCGTCTCCTCGACGTTGTCCTTGGTCGGGTCGTATTTCCAGATGGGGTTGAGGCGGGGCTTGTCACCCTCCATGCCTGCGATTTCTGCCACCTCGGTGATTCTGCGAACACTCTTGCCGCCACGATGGACGCGGCTCTGCATGATGATCAGGTCGAGACCGGATAGCATAATCGGTGGCACATTCATCGGTGAACTGGTCAATCGGGTGACCGTTTCAGCCGCGGTATTGGAGTGAAGGCTTCCACAGGAACCGTCGTGGCCGGTGTTCATGGCGGTGAGCAAGGTGCTGGCCTCCGGTCCACGAACCTCACCGACGATGATGCGATCGGGGCGCATGCGAAGGCTCGATTTCAAGCAATCATCCATGGTGACAGCGCGGGTGCCGTCCGGGCGTTCCTGTCGCGTCTCCATTCGCAGCCAGTGATCGTGGTAGACCTGTAGTTCAGCCGTGTCCTCGACGGTGAGCAGTCGCTTGTCCCACGGGATGAACATACCGAGACAATTCAGGGTCGTCGTCTTTCCAGAACCTGTGCCACCGGCGATGACGAAATTGGCGGGTCGGGCATCGAGGCCCTCGACCCAGACCCACATCATGGCGGCGAGCCGAGTGTTGATCGTGCCCCATTGGATGAGGTCGATGATGGTGATCGGATCCTCTCGGAATTTGCGGATGGTCAATGTCGGTCCATCCGGAGAGACAGGCGGCAGGGTACCATTGACACGGGATCCGTCGGGGAGGCGTCCATCGAATAGCGGCACGAGGCCGGGCCCGTCCCCGAGCGGGACATTGGTCAGCGCGGCGATGTTTTTCGCCACCTGGATACCCGAAGCATCGTCGACCCAGATGTTGGTGCGGCACATGTCGAAGTCGCGGTGGGCGACCTTGACGCACTGTGCGCCACCGTTGTACATCACCTCCTCGAGTTGATCGTCCTCCAGCAAGACGGCGAGGGCGTCGTAGGGATTCTCTTCGACCTGACCTTCGTAATGGTACATCGGGCTTGGGTGACCCGCCTCCATGTAGATTGTCACAGGTCCATATTGCGCGAGTACTGATTCTGACATTCCTTCACCTCAACCCATCGTCGCTTGGATCGCATCGAACAGACCGATGTAGACACCTGCTGCGAGGACAGCCCAAAAAGGGACCCACCACAACGCCTGTTTTGTCCGCCCGAGCATGCGACCCGAAATGACGACACTGAGAGCGGCCGCAGCCATGAGATAGGGCACCATCACACCGTGGATGTGGCCCCAGTAAGCCCCGGTTGCTGCGAGGCCGAAAACGGCGAACATGAATCCCATGACGCCGGGGAGAAGGAGGGTCATCAAGAGCATGAGGAGGACGGATTGGCCCATCATCTCAGTCTCTCGCATGTTGATCAGCTTGTTGAGTCGGTCGTATTCAACCGACATCGAATTGGTCACCTCACCCAGAGGTGCATCCTGTTCAATCGCCGTGACGAGCAGATTGATGACGCGCTGAATCAGCGGGCTACGGCTGTTGATGGCATACTCGGACAAAGCGGCATCGAATGACGTTGCACGGCTGCGATGAATCGCTTCGGTCAGCAACTTCCCAGTCAGATCGGTTCGAGTCTGAGAGATTGACGTCAGGGCCTGTTGCAGGCCGAGTCCAGCACCGATGCTAGAGGAGATCGATTCGAGCACTTCGGGGAGGGCTTCCTCCAGTTCTCGGCGGCGCAGCCGTTCGAGCAGACCGGGCAATGCACCGGCCATGCACGGGAGGGTCAATGGCACGACCAGAATGAGGAAAGCGCTGTAATTGAACAGGTCGTACAAACTCCACAACAATTGCATCAGATCACCCCTGGATCGCTGGAATGGGCCTTGTAACCGAGTAGCCCGAGCAGAATGGCGGTGAAGAGGAGGACCGGTCCGAAGCAACTCGCGAGGGTGGCGATGGTGCCCGATGTATCGAGGAAGGCCATCATGTCGGGCGCGATGACCGGAAGCATTGCGATGATGCCGAAGATGATCGGTGAGAGAATACCGATGGTCAACAGTAGGGTAGGCAAACTCTCGAGTGACGTGATGTAGGACTTGAGTTTGTCATTGCGCTCCTCCTCCTCGCGCTCCGCTTGTTGATCGAGGGCACGCACCAAATCGGTGTCGCTAGCGACATTGTTTCGCAGGGTGCTGAGAAATCGCTTGTAGGGACTCGTTGCGGCGTCAATGCCCATGCGAGAGAATTCTTCTTCAAGGCGGGCGCCTTTTTGGAGATTGACGAGGCAATTCTTGAAATCGACTGAGATGATTCCATAGCCGCCACGACTGATCATCTGCACGGCGGCCTCGAGGCCGATGCCCGCCCCCATCAGAATCATCATGGCTCGCATCGCGTAGAGCAGAGAGGCCGACTCCTCCTGCACACGACCCAAATCAGATCACATCCTCGATCAATTCGAAGGAATAGGCGCCACTCTCGCCATCGTAGTGCAGTCGATAGAAAGCGACTTTGATCTCGGTCTCTGTGAACGGGTCGAGCAGATAGGTCTCGCCCGAGCGGAAGATGTCGAGCACCTCGCGGTAGCCTTGAATGCCGAGCAGACCTTTCAGGGTGTAGACGGCAGATTCAGCGCCTTCATCGAGCAGGTCATCGCCCTCTCCGCCCCGCTTCACCTCGCGGGTGATTCGACGGCGAATATCCACACTGATTTTGCAGTCCAAAAACTGCAACCAATCCCCTCCTGAACCCCGAAGGAACACGGTACCTGCTTGAGCCATGGCGACGCCTCAAAGGGTCAACTCCAGAGAACGGCCTTGAAGGTAGCGGGCGATTCGGACCTCAGACGCGGTCGTCTCAGAGGGGCATGAACCACCCGAAGCGGGGTTCCATGATCTCACATCGGTCGTCCAAGAGACACTTGATTGCATCCTCAATTTCGGGCTCATCGGTCAGTCCACGGCCACGGCAATGTTCCATGATCTGGTCGTAGTTGATACCCTCGGAACCGGCTTGCTGCGTGATGATTTCGAGCACGACGCCCTCGACATCACCGACCTCGATGTTGACCGCGGCTGGCGCGGGAGATTCATCATCGGATTCACCGCTCTCAGCGGCATCAGGGGGTGCCTCTTGCGAGGGCTGGGCCGAGGCCTCGTGCTCCTCAAAGGAGACAACTCGGCCTTCCGCCGCCGCTAGGGCTTGCAGGACGCCGACTTTGTAGCCCTCCGGGTCCCACTCGCCGTAGTGATTCAGTGCGAGTCCCAGACCCACGATGAGGTCCTCGGGCACACCCGCGGTTCGCAGGGCCTCGGCACCGGAACCCTCGGCCTGCTGGGCCTTGCCGAATGCATCGATGCGGCGCATCGTGTGATCGGCGGTCTCGACCAGCCAGCGGGCGTAGACATCGCGGTCGACGATGGCGTAATCCTCCATCTGCATGCTGCAGAAGATGCCGCCTTCATCGTTCTCGTAGTGGCTCGCCTTGCCCACACAGATCATCAGGAAGCGATCGCCGGCATCGAAGCGGGTCAGGATCTCCTCCATGGCCCCGTGCAATTCCGGGCGGAATGAGCCGACGCTCCACATGTGGAGGCCGGTCGGGTCGCGCACCGCACCGCGGTACATCGTGCCGCGTTCGGTCTCTCGACGCTCCATGCGCTCGATGAGTCCGGCAACCATCATCCGATTGATGCGGGCACCCAACTTGGTGACGAGGAAGCGAGGGTCATACTCGCCCTGGCCGCCGTCGGGCAGGTTTGACTCGTAGAACTCACGGGCGAAGACGCGGAAGGCCGACTGGCGGCGGTTTCGCTGCTGGCCGGACATCATTCTCTCACCCCCCATCGCTCGCGAACCACTTCAGCTGCTTCGGCCGCATCCTCCTGGGCTGCGGTGAAGGTATTGGCCATGATCAGCGCACCTTGGCCATCGATGATGGCACGGCCTGTGAAGCTGTGACGTCGACCGATGAGTCGGTTGCGCAGGTCGGCGAGGAAGGCCTCGCCGCCGTCGGGGGAAGTCGTCTCCTTCACCGCTGCCATGTCCATCTCAAGGAAGGCCTCGGCCGTGTCTCGGCCGAGGATGAGTGCACCGTTCTGGATGCCATCATCGAGGATGATGCGCAAGCGCAGATCCTCGACACCCGCCTGCGGACCGTGGTCGCGGCAGGCGCCATCGCGCATCGCCTTCTTGCAGTCCGGGCAGCGGTGGATGATGCCCGAGCCACTGGCGACCGAAATCACGGTCGCGACACTCGAAATCGCATTGCGGGAGGTGCCGGACAGCAGTTCACTGAAGTCGACCTCGACGGAATGGGTGCTCGCGTCGATGGCCTCCCAGGGGATCTCGTCCAAGATCTCGACCTGTTCGCCATTGTCGACGGTCAGGTCGGGGCTGCCCTGCCAAGCGCGCACGCGCGCATTGGTCAGTTTCACGGCGAGCGGCAGCGAGCCCTCGTCGATCGGCAATTCAGACCAGGCGGAGAGGCGGCAGGAACCGGTGGGATCGACAACATCGCCGCTCCAGACGGTTTTCTCGACCCCGTCCTGACCGGTGAAGGTGCGGCTTCCCCATGTCGTCAGTTGAACGACGATCTGGATGTCGCGCGCACCATCGCGCAGACCCTCGATGGCCACCTCCGATGCGGATTCGAGATCCTGCATCGAGGCGAAGCCGGTGTCGTGGTAGATCTCGACCTTGGTGCGGTCACCAATCGAGAGTTCGGGATTGTCCCGCCAGCGGCGGATGTTGACGCCCTCGATCTTGAGCAGGGTACCGACGGCGTGTTCAAAGTCACCCCAGCAGGTGAAGCCGATGGAGCCGGTGTCGTCGGCGATGCGGCCCTTGACCACGTCCATGGTCGAGCCGTCCTTCTTGTTGATCGTCTGCGGTCGGTTGGCGATGACGCGGCCGACCACGGTGGCGAATCCGTCCATTCCGAGGACGCGTTGGATCGAGACGGGCTCAGAGGGTGCGACGACCACGGCGCGGTCTCCCGCGCGCAGCACAGCCACCCGGCTGCCCTGATTGATGTTGAGAGAGCGCTTGCCATTCCACTCGTTGACCGAGACGCCTTCGAGGCGTACGATTGAGCCGGGGGCGAGGGATTCGGCATTCTGACCCCAGTCCTTGAAGTCCCAGCGGGTCCGTTCTCCACCCTCTTCCCAGGGATTGTCCTCGATCCACCCGAAGGCGATCTGCTTCTCCTCGCCGCGCACCATCTGCATGCGCGGAGTGTAGGTGACGACCGATACCTCGATCGTGACATTGCCGTCCTCGCTGCCCAGTTCGCCGAAGCGGCCGACAGATTTCTCTGAGGGGCGGCTCTTGGCGGCCGGGGCCGTCACCTCGATGCCAGCATCGGTCTGGAACTTCTTGAGCACGCTGCGAAGGGCTTCCTTCGGCGGGATCAGGAATTCATTCTGGTATCGCGCGAACTCTTCGGAGATCGCGGTCTCATCTGCATCCGGCACGGCTTCTTTGACCGCACGGATCTCTGTCTCATACTCACTTGGTTCTGTCATTCGAGCAACTCCTACGAGGGGTCAGAAGACCGCGTACGCACGAGCTCGTCCCGCCACGGCTGCAACGGTGCAAGCCAGGCGGAAGACGATGGTCGGTCGTGCAGATTGGGGAAAACGCGGCACTCCATCACCTCCGGGAACTTCGAGGCTAACACGGCGGTTCTTGAACTCTTGGACAATCAACATTGATTCGATGATGGGCGAGGCAGACATTGTTACACATAGGGGGTCTGGGAAGAATGTGAGCGAAGAGGAATCCTATCAATTCGGAACGGCGAGCATCGCCCCGGGAGAGCGCTTGGAAACCTCGCTCGACCTCGGTGAAGGGCCGGCAGGAAATCCTCGCGGTATTCCAGTCTATATCATGAACGGCGCAAAACCAGGCCCCGTTCTCGCACTCACTGCAGCCACCCATGGGGACGAGTTGAACGGGGTCTCGGTGATTCACCATCTCATCCACGGCGACGACCACATCGCGGGCACGGCCGATGACCGCATTGACCTCGCCGAAATGGCGGGCACGCTGATCTGCGTCCCCGTGGTCAACATCGACGGGATGCTCTTGTCCCAACGGGAGGCACCCGACAACCGGGACATCAACCGGAAATTCCCAGGCAAGCCCGGGGGGAATCAGTCCCAGCGCATCGCCCATGCACTCTTCGAAGGCGTTGTCAAGCACGCAGACCATCTCATCGATCTGCACTCCGCGCCACGCGCCCGGACGAATCTCGCCCACATCCGCGCCGACTTCGACAAGCCCGAATGCATGGGGCTGGCTCGGGCCTTCGGCACCCGGATCATCCTGCACTCCGAAGGGCCCAGCGGCAGCCTGCGAAGGGAAGCGACAGCCATCGGGACACCGACCATCCTGCTGGAGGCCGGCACCGCCCACCGCTTCGAACTCGACGCCGTTCACGCCGGCATCGAAGGCGTGCTCAACGTCATGGCCCATCTCAACATGATCGAACGCGAGGTCCGACTGCCGGCGGTTCGCATGCTCGTTCGCCGGTCCAAATGGGCCCGCGCCGAGACCGGCGGCCTGCTCCACAGCCTGGTCAAACCGGGTGACCACGTGAAGAAAGGCGACATCCTCGCCCACATCACAGACCCCTTCGGTGCCACAGAACAGACGATCGTCTCACCGAGAACCGGCATCATCGTCGGCCTCGCTATGGACCCGCTGGTGCGCGCCGGCGACCCCGTCGCCAACATCGTCCTGTGCTCGAAATCCCGATGGGAACGCGCACAGTCCAAGCCCGACCCACTCGACCCCGAGGAAGAGGAAATCGAAGACGAGGATGCGCTGGACGAGTCCTGAGCCAACAACAATCGCCTCTGCACCCCTTGGGGTGCACCATACGCTCATGAACCAGAGCAAGTCCCTCGCGAAAGATGTCCACCGAGGAGGTGAGTTCGACCGGTTCGGGATGGTGGCGTGAATGGATGGGCGATCAGAATCTATCGCTGCTGTTCTCACTGCTCTCGATCGGCATCGTCATCTACGTCCTCGAAGCCGACCTCGTCAACCAGAATCCTGCCCTCTTTTGGGTCCTTGTGATCGTCGACCTTCTCCTCGTCGGATGGTTCATAGCCGAGCATGCAAGGAGGCTCTCACTCACTGAAGATCGCAAGGCGTGGTGGCGCACCGAGGGCTGGGAACTCATCGGCCTGACCCCGGTGATCATCGCCGCCTTACCACCGATTCAATTCATCGTACTCCTCCGGCTCGTCCACCTGACCCGTGTCTATTCCTCAGCCACGAACCTCCTCGGGCTGCATGAAACCAGCGAATACTCACCCATCCACAAGCAGATCCAGCACCTCGCCTTCGTCGTCACCTCATTGGTCGGCGCTGGCGGCTTCATGGCCTACATTTTCGAGAAGCCGGCGCATGCGGAGTGCGCGGCCCAATTGGGTTGTAACCCATCCAACATCATCCACACGATTCCAGAAGCGATGTGGTGGGCAGCCACCACGGCGACGACGGTTGGCTACGGAGACTTCTATCCGGTCACGACGGGGGGCCGTGTTGTCTCGGTACTGCTGATGGTGCTCGGTGTCGGTGTTTTCGGCCTACTCGCTGCGACGCTCTCCCAATTATTGTGGGCCAGAGGTCGGAGCAACGGTGCAACACAAGGACCCGAAATCGACTCGCAGGAAGTCATCAGCCGACTCGAAAGGCTGGCCGATATGCGTCGAGATGGCTGGCTCACAGCGACTGAATTCCACGATGCAAAAGCGAGCGTCCTGACCAGCAGGATGCCCGGCGGCATCCGCGCCGCAGACATCGAATCGCGTGCCCCGATTCCAAAAGACGAGCGCAAAGAACGCCGCGCGGCCGCCCGCGCGGGCTTCACCCCCCTCGACGGTGATGATGAATAGAGACGGCGACATCCCACGCCATGGACGAGGTCGTCTTCGGTGTGCTCACCGCATCTGACCGTGCCTCTAGCGGCGAATACGAGGACCGCAGCGGTCCAGCGATCTCCGAGTTCCTTTCGACAGCAGTGATGAATCCATTTACTGTCGACCGAAGGCTGATTCCCGATGAGCAACACGAAATCGAAGCGGCACTGATCTCCATGGTCGAGGCGGGTTGTGCAGTCATCATCACCACCGGCGGCACGGGACCGGCCCCCAGAGACGTCACGCCCGAGGCGACCGAGGCGGTCTGCGACAAGATGCTCCCGGGCTTTGGCGAGCAGATGCGCGCCATCTCCCTGCGCCACGTCCCCACAGCTGTCCTGTCCCGACAGACGGCTGGCATCCGCGGCAGCACCCTCATCCTCAATCTCCCCGGCTCGCCGCGGTCCATCCGCGAAACCATCGATGAGATCTGGCCCGCCGTCCCCTATTGCGTCGACCTTGTCGCCGGGCCTTACATCGAAACCACAGAAGGACCGTGGGCGGCCTGGCGGCCGCCGCACGCAAGGCGCGATTAATCGCTACTTCTTCGGATTGTAGACAGTGAGAACCGAATTCCCTTTGGATGAGGAACAGAACACATCGTCGAGCCCATCGGAGTGACCTTCACCCAGATTCTTCGCATTGCCCATGATCATCTGCCCGACCTGCTGAAGGTAGGTCCCGGGTTGGATTGTGGCACCATATCGATGCTGATTTTTAACACACCATATCTGCAGGTCTGAACGCGTGGTCTGTCCACCGGGGCCAATTCCAGACGTGGACAAATAGGCAAGAATGACATGCCGCGCACCATTTTTCGTCATGAGTGGGCATCTACTTGATGCTAATTAAGGCTCCGATTCGCCGCCGCACGGTTCAAGGATGAGACCCGGGTCGCCCGCTCATGGCCAAGTTCAAGCAGGGCGACCTGGAACTGACGCGAGCAAACGATGAGATGCGCGATGTCGAGGTGGAACTCAACTTCACGCCGAACGCCTTGGCGAGCGTCCTCTACAAGCAGGGCGACACCGTCGTGCTCGCCTGCTGCACCCGCGCGCGCAATCTGCCGCGCTGGTTCCCGCGCGATGCGACCAAAGGCTGGGTCAATGCGGAATACTGTCTGCTGCCCGGCTCGACCGACTCGCGCTTCCAGCGCGAGCGTCGCGGCGCCAAGGGCCGCACCTACGAGATCGAGCGCCTCGTCGCGCGCAGCCTGCGCGCCGGCATCGACTTGGAACAACTCGGTCCGCACAGTCTGACCATTGACTGTGACATTCTCAACGCCGACGGAGGCACCCGCTGCGCTTCGATCACCGCCGCCACCATCGCCCTGCGACTCGGCGTGCGCCGCCTCATCGCCGACGGAATGTGTCTGCCTCTGGCGGACCGCAAGCCCGCCGATGCGGGTCGTGACTGGGAAGCCCGCACACTCAGTGATGCAGAGAAAGCGGCCCACGAGGCCGCCGTGCTCCCCACCGATGTGGCGGCCATCAGCGTCGGTCTGCTCGGCGAGGATTGCTTCCTCGACCTCGACTACATCCTCGACTCCAACGCGGATGTCGACATGAACGTCGTCGGCACCTCGGACGGCAAGCTCGTCGAGGTCCAAGCGACCGGTGAAGAAGCGACCTACACCCGCGCACAATTGGATGCGCTCATGGACATCGCGGAGAAGGGCCTCGCCCAACTCTACACCATCCAGACCGACATTCTGCAAGATGTCGCATGACGGGCATAGTTTCATGCCCGACACGCATGTTCGATTCCAGTCCAGCGCACGCTCTCAACGATCAAAGGCAGAGTGCGGTGGGCCGGGCTTGAACCAGCGACTTCCAGATCTTCAGTCTGGCACTCTCCCAACTGAGTTACCACCGCGTTGGTGACCGGGCCACAGTCCCGGCATTATCAACCCTTTCGGATGGCCGCAGTGCGGCTCAGAAGAGATCGTCGTCCCCGTCGGTCTCGTCGAGAACCATCGGTTCCTCGTCGCCCTTCTTGCCGCCCTTTTTGGCAGGCTTCTTGGCGTCTTTCTCGTCGGCCTTCTTGTCGGCCTTCTTGGCAGCGGGCTTCTCTTCCTTCTTCGCAGGCTCAGCGGCCTTTTCGGCAGCCTCGCGCTTGGCTTTCTCCTCTTCCTCGCGCGCAGCGAGTTCGGCGGGGTCCATGCCTTGGGCGATGGCGAGTTTGGTGCGGCGCTCGTCGCGCGCGCGCTTCTCGAAGAGTCGGTGCTTTGCGCGCTCGCACTGCTGCATCATGAACATCGCATCGTGCTCGAGAAGGGGGGAATCCGAAATCATCGTGATGTCGAGCCATTCGCCGTCCTCGGCGAGGAACTCGGCCAGCGGCTCAAACTTGAGATCGGACTTCTTGATCTGAGTGTAGTGCAGAGCGTTGCCCATGCGGTGATCGATGCCGCTGAAGTGGCAATAGAACGTCTTGCCGCCGACCGTTTCGCGCACCTGATCGAAGAGTTCACCGAAGTCTTCACTGGTGCGCAGTTTTCCATGTCCGCGCGCGTGGATGTGGGCGAGGTTGAGCACCGGCACGGTGCCCTCGACGTGGTTCGTGACCTCGAGGACCTCCTCGAGGCTGCCCCACAATTCTTGGCGCCCGCTGGTCTCGACGCCGATCAGGGTGGGGCTGTTCTCCAGCACCCAGGGGAAGGCGGCGTAGTCTTCGGCCTCGTCTTCATTGTTCCATATCTGGGCGCAGCGATCGACGACGCCGGCGATGACGTTGGCGACCTGCTCATTGGCCGCGGGGCCGCGGCCAAATTCGCCGTAAGGGCCAACGTGGTAGGTGATGTGGCGCGCGTTGATGACTTTGGCCGCCTGCATACTCGCCTCCATCTTGGACAAGGTTCGGCTGCGCTCGCGCTTGTCGCCGAGCAGCTCTGCATAGTAGGGGCCGTGCAGATTCATCTCGAATCCGGTCTTCCACGAAAGGATGCCCGCCTGCCAGTATTGATCGAAATGATGCGGTGCGACAGTGCGCACTGTCTGGATCTCCATGGTCTCCAATCCGAGGGCCGTGATGTCGTCCATTCCCTCGACGATCGTCCGTCCTTTGCAGGACAGTGGAACGCCGGCTGGTCCGAGTCTGAGTGGCATAGGGGTCCCTCCGGCCTCTCGGCCGAAACGGTCTCTATTGAAAAGGATGTGCGGGTTGATTCTCCTTCTCTAGTCGCGAGACCTCTGATTACTGAACCGCATCTGTCTTGAACGTTCGGAATTCAAATCCATTCAATTTAATGGGAAAAACCCAATCCACGGGGATATGCAGCGCACTCGGGTCCGCCGTTTGACTGCCTCGTTTGGTCTGTCGATCCTGCTGTGTGTCCTGATGGTCTCGCCTGCGAATGCGGCCGCCGTCGCCAAGGTCTCCATCGGCGAGAGTTATGGCGAGGGCGAATCACCTCCCGAGACATTCTATCCCATCGATGGTCGAGGTGTCAACAGCGCCGAGCCCGACTGGGGGTCCACCGGCGTCATGCTCGGTCGGGTGGCGAATTCGACACACGATCCGGCCACCGATTGGATGGGATTGGCCGATCTGCCCAACCCCCGTGTGATCTCCAATGCAGTGTGCGCTCAGCCAGATGTGATTTCCGATGAGCGCGGGCTGTCGGATTACAATTGGCTATGGGGCCAGTTCATCACCCATGAAATCGATTTCACCCTGACGCAGAACGGGCGCGTCGGCACCTCTGGCGAGCCGCAGCACGCCGATATTGACGTCGCGCCGGACGACCCGTACATGGCGACCGAGGGCGGATTCAAGATGCTCTTCTTCCGCTCTTTATTCGTCAACGAGACCCAAGACGATGGCACCGTGACACGTGAGCACCCGAACTCGATCACGACCTGGATCGATGGCAGCGTGGTCTACGGCTCAGACGCCGGCCGCACCGATTGGCTGCGCACCCACGAGGGCGGTCGTCTCAAGGTCAGCGAATGGACCGAGGGTGACCTGCTGCCGATCGCGGGCGATGATGATGACACCGTGCCCGGGATGTCGTTTGCTGGGTTCAGCGCGGATGTGCGATTCGTCGCCGGCGATGCCCGCGCCAACGAGCACATCGCCCTGATGGCGATGCACGTTCTGTTCATGCGCGAGCACAATCGTTTGGCTGACGAGATTGCCGAGCGCAATCCCGATTGGTCCGATGAGGACATCTTCCAGCGCGCGCGCAAGTTGGTTGCGGCCCAGATTCAAGCGATTACCTTCGAGGAATTCCTGCCGAGCCTGGGCATCACCCTCGACGCCTATGCCGGCTATGATGAGACGATCAATCCTGAGATCACCAGCACGTTTGCCACGGTGGCCTTCCGCATGGGGCACTCCCAGATTGGGGATACCTTCCTGCGAGTGAACGAGGATCGTACACCAGACGAGTTGGGTCACATGAGCCTGTTTGATGGCTTCTGGACGACCAAGCCCGTCACCGAGGAGGGGGGGCTTGCACCGATCATGCGCGGCATGGCGATGCATACCCAACCCGCGAATGACGTCTTCTTCGGCGAAGACCTGCGCAACCGTCTCTTCGGTGAGATTCTGCAGGGCGGCATGGACCTGTGCGCGATCGACATCCAGCGCGGGCGCGATCACGGCGTGCCGGATTATGGGTCGATTCGTGCCGCCTTCGGATTGGCACCCATCAGCAATTTCACAGAGGTGAGCAGTGATGCTTCCATCACAGCGAGTCTATCCACCGCCTACGGCGATGAGAACCCCGGCCATATCGATCCGTTGATGGGCATGCTCGCCGAGGATCATCTGCCAGATTCCGCCCTCGGCGAGACCATGGATGCGGTGATTCGAGACCAGTACCTTCGCCTGCGCGACGGCGACCCTCTCTACTACGAGAACGATGCTGAACTCGACGGTGTCCAATCCGAGATCGCCGCCACGCGGCTCAGCGAGGTCATCCTGCGCAATACCGAGATTGAATCGATTCAATGCAACGTCTTCTTCGCTGAACATGATGTCAATTCATTCGAATGCAGCCATGAAAATGCCGAGATTGAATCGTCGGCAGACCCGGAACAGGAATCGCTCTCCACATTGGTGCTCGGCATCGTCGCTCTCGGCGTTGCCGGCCTGCTCATCATGAACTTCTTCGGTGGCAATCGATTCCAGTCAACCAGCGAATCAAGTTCTCTTCCACAGCAGGAAGATGACGCTGAGCAACATCAATCCGATGAGAGTTCGTGAGATGTCGGGCACGGGGGGCGGAAGCTCCTCCTCGACATTCAAGACCGCATTGACCGAGACATCCTCGATGATCTGGGTATGGCCGGTCGACCAGGTGACCTCGACCCGGTCGATGGTCCGGTTGCCGAGCCCGAAGTGAACCGCGGGGTCGCTGCTGCCGAGGAATCCATCGCCGGCGTAGGCGAGTTGGGTCAAGACGACGCCGTCGTCCAAGAACACCCGAACCGCACAGCCGATGCCATGAGTGTTGGAGCCGTCACCATCAGCGCCCGCACCGTGAAGTTGCACCTTGAGCCAGGCGCCCGAACCATTCTCCACGGCGTTATTTCGCCACAGGCGCGGACCGGAATCCGAGTGGGCCATCAGGATGTCGAGATCGCCATCGCCGTCATAATCCGCGAGCGCGACGCCCATCGTCTTGTAAGAACCAGCGAGGCCCATCTCGGCGGCGACATCGACGAAGTTGATCTGGCCATTTCCACTCGTGTCGCCATCGTTGCGATACAGCGAGTTGAATTGCCCCGGGATGTACTGGTTGATGCGCCCCACACCGAACCACAGGTCCATGTCGCCATCGAGATCGTAATCGAGGAAGTGACAATCCCAATTCACCAAGGTATTCGTGTGGATGCCGACAACCTCCGCCTCATCCTCGAAGGAATCGCCTTGGTTGACCCAGAGGAAGTTGGGGCCGAAATTCGATTGGCAGATATCGAGGTCCCCATCGTTGTCGATGTCGGCTGCGTGCGAGCCCATGCCGGTGCCGACCGTCTCCAATCCCCACTCGGCTGTACCGAGGTCAAATGTGCCGTCGCCGTTGTTGAGGTAGAGGGGTGCCGTGCCGAAGTCACTGGCGATGTAGAGGTCCTCCCAGCCGTCGCCGTCCGCATCGAACCAGACCGCGGCCCAGGACATGCCCGAGCCTGCGGGGTCCTCTCGGATGGCCGAGGGAAGACTCGCTTGCCCTTGGGGGTTGACCGGTCCTGTGAGGACGATGGAGAGGCCCGGTCCGAGCAGGGTTTCGTAATTGGTGGATGCGCTCTCTTTCTGGCCGTAGACACCGGCTTCGCCGGTCTGATCATCGAATTCGGGGATGCCATCGCCGTTCGAATCGCCATCGTTGCGGTAGAGAATATTGGTCTCTGTGCGCGCGATTCCGGTGAATTCGTCGACCATGCCGAAGTTCATCGAGTAGGCGTCGAGGTCTCCATCGTGGTCATAGTCGACCCAGACGGAGCCCGAGGAATGACCCGGATTGCCGAGTTTGCTCTCGGCGGTCACATCGGTGAATACACCGCCATCATTGGCAAACATCTGATTGGCTTCGCCGCTGCCTTCGGGGCTTGAGAAATCGGCACGGCCGTAATTCGATAGATAGAGATCGACATCGCCATCGCCGTCGAAATCGACGAAGGTCGCGCCGATCGTCGTGACGCCCGACGCGCCCACGCCCGCCTCTTCCGAGACATCGGTGAATGAGCCATCGCCGTTGTTTCGCATCAGGTGGCTGGTGCCCGTGGCGTTCTCCGCCAAACGGTCCCAAGCCGAATCTCCATCCGGGATGTCTCCGGTTTGAGTGAATCCGAGATTTTCAGCCGTCTCTTGGCCGAGGTGGTCGAATCTCGCTGTCAGGAAGATATCGAGGTCGCCGTCCTGATCGTAATCACCCCAGGCCACACCCGGTCCATAGGCTGCCCAAGTCGTCATCGGACCCGAATCCAAATTCTCCAAACCCGAGCCGTCGGTCACCTCGACGAACTCGGCTTGGGCTGGAATCGAAGCGAGGAAGAGAAGGGTGAGCATCCACGCGAGAAGCCGAGGCATGCACCACTGATGAGGGGCATCAGACATCAATATTGGGAAGTACCATGCTCTCCGCATCTATGATGCGGCCGAATGGACCATACCGAAAAGAACGGGGTTCAACGGCCCCTGCGGTGGGCCGAGGCCGATGTCCGATTCCACTCTTGAGGACGCGATCGCTGCATTTGCGGCCGGCTTGCCCGTCATGGTCTTCGACTCTGAATTCCGCGAATGCGAGACCGATCTGCTGTGGCCCGCGGCCGCGGCCACACCCGCAGTGATGCGGCGGTTGCGCCAAGATTGCGGCGGACTGCTCTTCCTCGCGATCGGTGACGAGGTCGGCGAGACCTTCGGGCTGCCGTGGTTGCAAGATATCCACACCCACCCCGCACTGACCTCGAAACATCCGGTGCTCGCCGCCTTGATCACAGATGATCTGCAATACGATTCGCGCAGTGCCTTCACGCTCTCTCTGAATCACCGGGACACCTTCACCGGCATCACCGACCACGACCGAGCCCTGACGACCCGACGGTTCGGTGAGCTGGCAGCAGAGATGGCCGAAGCCGATTCGGCCAGCGCCATCGCTGCGCTCGGCGAGGAATTCCGCACACCGGGTCACATCCCATTGTGCAGAGAATCGCCCGGGGGCCTTTCGACGAGACAAGGCCACACCGAATTGGCCGTGGCCATCGCTCGGCTCGCGGGTTTGGCCCCGTGCACGATTGGTGCCGAGATGCTGCAACCGGACGGCGACCGGGCCCTGTCGGTGAAGGATGCACGCGCCTACGCGGCAGAGCACGCCATCCCGATGCTCACCGGCGATGATATCATGAAGGCCCTCGGGCTCTCACAATGAGGAGGAGATGGCATGTCCAGGGTGATGGCGGTCGGCGTCTTCGACCTCTTGCATGCGGGCCATCTTCACTATCTCGAACAGGCCAAGGCGCTCGGGGACCACCTCACCGTCATCATCGCCCACGATGATACCGTGCGCATGCGCAAGCATGAGCCCGTCACCCCCGACGATCTTCGCCGCCGCATGGTCGCGGGTTTGAAACCGGTTGACCACGCCATGGTCGGCAATCCACCGAGCGTGCCGATGTACGACATCCTCCCTGTGGTCGAGCCCGACATCATCGCATTGGGCTATGACCAAGAGCACGCCGAGACCGCCATTCGGGCCGGACTGGATGAACGCGGCTATGACCACATCCGACTGGTGAGGGTCGAGGGCCTGACCGAAGACCTCGACGGAACCCGGAAGATCATCGAGAAAATTCTCACCCTACAATGGGCGCAGAAGCGACTCAATGAAATCGAGGGGGATGACTGAATGTTCACCGGCATCGTGCAGGGACGCGGCCGTGTAACGGCCATTGTCGAGGACACGATTCACGTGCAACTCCCTTCGATTGAAGGCCTCGAAGTCGGGGGTTCGGTCGCCATCGATGGCGTCTGCCTGACGGCGACCTCGGTCGGTGATTCTGTCAGTTTTGATGTGATTGAGGAAACCCTGGCTAGAACCACGCTCTCCACCCTTTCCACCGGTGATGAGGTCAATGTCGAACGGGCGTTGAAATTCGGTGACGAGCTCGGAGGTCACATCCTTTCAGGCCACATCATGGGGACTGCAGTCATTCAGTCTATGGATAATCAAGACTACACGATTCGATGCTCCGAGGAACTTGCGCAGTTCATTCAAGAGAAGGGATTCATCGCTGTCGACGGCATCAGTCTGACCATTGGCAAGACGGATGGAGAAGGCGCATTCGATGTCCACATCATTCCCGAGACCCTGCGTTTGACAACCCTCGGAAGCAAGGGCGTTGGAGATGCGGTCAACATCGAGATCGACGCCATGACCCAAGCCGTCGTCGAGACAGTCAAGCGCGCCATCGCGAACCAGGAGGCCTGAACATGAACATCGCAATCGTCGCCGGCTCCTTTCATGAAAACGAGGTGAACAGGATGCTCGACTGGGCACGGGATGAGGCGGGTCAGCATGAACTCACCATCACAGAAGTTGTCTGGGTTCCCGGTGCCATGGAGGTGCCGCTCGCCCTCGACCGATTGCTGGCCCGAGATGACATCGACGGGGCGGCTTGTCTCGGCATCATCGAGAAGGGTAGCACACAGCATGGCCTCGCAATGGGCAATGCGGTGATCTCAGCCATCATCAATCTGCAACTCACATGGGACAAGCCTGTTGGACTCGGCATCATCGGCCCGGGTGCCGAACCCGAGCACATCGAGCCTCGGCTCGAACCGCACGCCCGCGCTGCGATCGCCGCAATTGCGACCATGCGGTGAATGTGGGCCACACTTTTCAGAATGTAGGCCACACGTTGAAATACCTCTCACGTCTTCAGCAGAACGATGGCGGTCTCGACGACAAAGAAAGTACGAATGGATCCCGAACTGTGCGAGATTCTCGCCAGGCTTGCGCGGCAAGAAGGGGTCACCGAGAGCGAAGTGATTCGTGATGGCATCCGAATCAAAGAACGGATGGCGAAGCGAGAACGGAGCATGGATTTGCTCATCGACGCCGCTCACGAAATCCCGGGTGATATCATCAAATTCGGGTTGAAGTGATGAGAATTATTCTTGACACAGGTGTGCTTTTCCATCCTGATCTCCTCGCCCAACTCTCCGGCCGACCCGAAACGATCGTTCTCCCTGTTGTCGCATACGCAGAGAGAATCCGTCAATATGCGAGGAATGGGGTGAGACCCCTGAACCTCAGGATTGAGCTCGCTGCATGTGACATTGAGATTGAACCGTTCTTCATTGAGGAAGCCGACCGTTACGCCCCCACTCAGATGGATGATGCCCACTGGAATGCCCATGCTCGGGATGTGATGATTGCCGGTCACGTTCGGTCGACGGATGTGCTGTGGACGACAAATCCGAAAGATTTCATCGCCATCGGCATCCCGGAATGTCAGATTTATTCCATCGATTGAGCCGCTGGGCTTTCGCTGTGAAGGTTGAAGAGATGTCGACAGAGCGGGCGGGAACATGAGCGACGAAGTGCGCAACGTGATCATCATCGGGTCGGGACCCGCCGGCTACACCGCTGGCCTCTACACCGCCCGCGCCATGCTGAATCCTCTGATGTTCGCAGGTTACATGTCGGGCGGCCAGTTGATGCTGACCAGCGACGTTGAGAATTTTCCGGGCTATCCCGAGGGCATCGGAGGCCCGGAGATGATGGTGGACCTGAGGGCCCAAGCCGAGCGATTCGGCCTCGAGGTGCAGGACCGAAATGTCGCAAATGTCGACCTATCCGCAAGGCCCTTCACGGTCACGGTCGAGGACGAAACCTTCAGCGCCCACGCACTGATCATCTGCACCGGAGCCGAAGCCATCTGGCTCGGGGTCGAAGGTGAGGCGGAGCAGAAAGGCCGCGGCATCTCGACCTGTGCGACCTGTGATGGTGCCTTTTTCCGCGACGAGGAGATCATCGTTGTCGGTGGTGGGGACTCTGCGATGGAGGAGGCCACCTTCCTGACTCGATTTGCCTCGAAGGTGACCATCGTTCACCGCCGCGAATACTTCCGAGCGAGCACGGTGATGTACGACCGAGCGATGGCGAATCCGAAGATCGAATTCGCCACATTCCGCCAGGTCAAACGCTTCCTCTCCGATGAGAAAGGATTGACAGGCGCGATTCTTGAAGACCCGCGTGACGGTTCCGAGCATGAGATCGCTTGCACGGGCGCCTTCATCGCGATTGGTCACAAGCCGATCACGGCCTTCCTCGATGGACAATTGGCCACCGATGACGAGGGATACTTGGTCCATGGAGAACACACGATGACCGATGTGTCGGGCGTTTTCGCTGCGGGCGATGTGGTCGACAAGCGCTACCGGCAGGCCATCACCGCTGCCGGACAAGGCTGTGCTGCAGCCATCGATGCCGAGCGTTGGCTTGAAGACAACGAGCACTGACCGCCTCTTCGATGGAGGGGCTATCACCTGCGGACCGGGCGCGCTATGCGCGCCATCTCACCTTGCCACAGGTCGGCGAAGCGGGACAGACTCGGCTCAAGGGGAGTCGAGTCTTCTGCGTCGGCGCCGGTGGGTTGGGCTCTCCCGCCCTGCTCTATCTCGCCGCTGCGGGTGTCGGCCATCTGACGATCATCGATGACGATACCATCGAGCGCAGCAATTTGCAGCGACAGATTCTCCACGAGGATGAAGCGGTTGGCACCTTGAAATCGGAATCGGCCCGCCAGCGTTTGGCAGCACTCAACCCCTCGATTTCCATCGAGATTCACAGCAGTCGATTGACATCTCAGAACGCTTTGGAATTGATGCAAGGCCACGACATCGTGCTCGATGGAACCGACAATATCCCGACCCGATATCTGGTCAACGATGCCTGCGAATTGCTGGGCATACCATGGGTCTATGGAAGCATTTACCGATTCGAAGGCCAGGTTTCCGTGTTCAATCTCGATGGAGGTCCGACCTATCGAGATCTCTTCCCGACCCCGCCGCCGCCCGAGACCGTGCCCTCATGTGAGGAGGGTGGCGTGCTCGGTGTGCTGCCGGGGGTAATCGGTTCGATTCAGGCCACGGAGGTCGTCAAGGTGCTCTTGGGCATCGGCGAGCCACTGCGCGGTTGTCTGCTGGTTTACGATGCGCTCGAAATGTCGATGCGGACGCTGAGCTTCTCCGCCCTCGAACGGACACCGGTCACAGAATTGATTGATTACGAAGGATTCTGCGGTGTCACGCCAATGGCCATGCCCTTCGCAGAGATCGGTCCGCGGGATTATCTTGCTCGACGTGACTCGGGTTGGGCCCCGCTCTTCATCGATACACGGAATGAAATCGAAGCCTCAATCGTGACGCTGCCCGATACGCATTCATTGATTCCGCATGAAGAGATCTTGATGTCCGACCTGCCAAAAGACCGGGACATCGTCTTCTACTGCCGGACAGGGGGTCGTAGCGCGATGGCTGCCTACGCCCTGGCGATGTCTGGACATGACCCCAACCGGCTCTACAACCTCGCAGGCGGCATTCACGCCTGGCATGCCGAGGTCGATGCATCTGTCGTGAAGTACTGATTTCAGGCGTCGTGGAAGGAGAGCATTCATGGGGCGTCCCCAACGGCCGAAGGCCGTTCTCATGGCATCAATCATCATCGCAGACGAACAGGAGGGGCGTCGCAACCTCTTGGCGGGCTCAATTGAGCGGGAGGGTTACACCGTGACGCGCGCCGGCACGTTGCGCCAATGCGAGGGGACTGCGCTCGCGACCATGCCCGATGTGGTGTTGATCGATGGGGAATGGAAAACCGGCGATGCGATCGATTGTGCAAGCCGCCTTTCGACCGACCCTGAATTCGCCCTCAAGTGCCGAATCGTCATCCTCGCGCAATCCTCCGGAGAGGAGTATCTGATCTCAGCCGCAAAGGCTGGCGTCTCCGAAGTGATGGCGAAACCGGTTGACATGAATCGACTTCTGGCTCAGCTCGACAAGCATGCCAAGAAGCTCTTCGTCGAGCCACCGGCCGACATTCGAAAGGGCTCGGGCACAGGATTTTTCGATGTCTCAGTGACACCAGGAGACCCATCTTGGTCACTGCCGATCCTCAAGGACCTGCTTGGAGAGGGCGCGATCGATACCGCCTTTGTCGGTAATCTTCTCGAACGGATGGATGCTGACATCGACGTCGATATCGAGGTGCTGGAGGAATTGCTCCGGATGGCCTTCGATGATCTGGTACTCGGCGCTGAGGTCAGCGTCGATCTCGATGAAGACCTGTCTGACGAGGAGCGCGAGGCCGCCATCGCCGAAGCGAAGGCCACGCGCAGCAGTCGTCTGGTCGAAGCCATGGAAACCCAAGCAACCTCAATCGAATCGGAATTGGACAACCAGTTGGACCGTCTGATGGACCCTCCGGACAAGGTCGCCATTCTGACAAAATTCACCGGCATGGTCCCGGTCGACCCGAACACATTGAGAATGACCAGGCTCTCTTTGGAGATTATCCAGGAATTATTCTGGAACATGGGCATCCCAGTGAGAGAGAATCTGGGCATGTATTCCACCCAACTCGAAGACGCCCAGCAGTTGATTGTTGACTGCCTCGAATCCCTGCCAGATGCACCGGACGAGGAGGAGTGAGAATGGTGCAACACCTCGACCAAGCCCGTCACATGAAGGCGCACCAGCCGCGGCTTTACCGCTGGCGGGTCGCCTTTGGTCTGCTCTTCATCACCGTCTGCCTGGTCTGTGGCATTCTGCTGTTCAAGAACCATGCCAAGGTCACTTCATTTGTGGATGATGCCGGCACACTCGGCATGATATGGTTCGTGGTCGGCTTGTCTATTGCTGTGATGCTGCTGATGCCGACGCCTTTCCTCAAGATGTTCGCAGGTGCTGTATTTCCCTATCCCATCGCCGTCTTGGTCAACTTCGCCGGGTCGATGATCGGTGGCATCGGCGCCTTCGTCTTCGGGCGTTGGCTATTTCGCGATGCGATTCTTGCAGCGATCCAGGACGATGTGAAATTGAAGCGGATCGATGCGGCCCTCGGCGAGGAGAGCATGCGCATCTCGATTCTGGTTCGACTCTCGCCACTCCTTCCCGATGAACTGCTGAACTACATGCTCGCCGCGGGGCCGGTACGGCTGCGCACTTTCATCCTCTCGAACATGGCGAGCCTGGTCTTCTGTGTGGTCTATGCCTACTATGGTTGGGTGATTGGAGAGATCGCCCTGCGCGAGTCCGGCATCGCTGCATTCCAATCATCGTCCGCTGCACTCTGGCTACTGATTGCGGGCGTGGTCGCCTCGGTGGTCGCCAGCGTCATCGTCACCCGCGTGACGATGAAGTCTCTCAACGATGTCATGGGGGAAGAAGTGGATCCGTCGACCGAAGGAACGGACCCGCTAGCTTTGGTTGTCGAACCCCGGTCGAACGCTTCGGAGGATTCTCGATGACCCAAACCGAACTACCTCACCTGTGGGGGGATGCCTGGAAACCGCGGGCCCATCTCGACCTCTCTCACACGGTTTCGAAGTCGGATATCAAGGACGAATTGGTTCGTTTCATCGCCGAACGTCACGATGGGCACCTGCGTCTTGTCGCCTATCTATTCGATGAGATCACCACCGAGATGGAGGATGATCTGGATGGACCGGCTCTGCATCTCTTGAATGAGGCCTTCGTCACACGGTTGGGAGAAAATCTCAGCGGCAGGGCCGAGGAGGTCGACCTTTCGAATGCGGACGTGATCCCCCGGCGTAGTGGTGCGCTCCACCTCTCCCGTCGCGAAAAACGATTTCTCATCGATGTCCGCCTCTGTCTGCGTCGCATCGCACACAGTGCCGCTGTCACCCTCGACCAACGGCTCGACTGGCAGCGCTGGATGACGCGCACCCGGTGCCTCGATGGACACCTGAAGGACCTCTTCATGAACGGCGTTCCAACACCCGATGGCGGCCGCTTCGGTGGCAAAGGGTTCCGCTCGACTTGGCAGGAGGCCATCGTCGCCTGTGCAACCGCGCTCAATTTGGCCAAAGACCAGCCCTCCGGCAGTCAGCACAGTGGGGATGTGGTCGCCCCGATGATCCGTGACATCGGGTTGGCAATGGCCATGGGCCAAACGCCGACCGACCTATTCTCAGCACAGATGGGAAAGGCGGATTCCTACATGGATGGCGGCCATGCCGGCGCCGGCGGGCGCGACCTTCACATCGGCGACATGCGACTCGGTGTTCTGCCACCGACCGCGCCACTGCCGATCGCCAGCGCGACGACGACCGGCATTGCTCTGGCCAGTCAGCGGCTCGGGATGCGCCGATTCCAATTCGCCCCCGTGGGCGAGGGGTGCTCCTCTTCGGGTGAGTTCTGGGAGGCGATGAATTTCGCCGGTGCCAGAGGACTCCCAATTGCATTCATGATCCAGAACAATCAGATCGCACTCGACACATTCACCGTCGGTCAATCCGCTGCAGAGACCTGGGGCGACAAGGGCAGCGCCATGGGCATGCCCGCGTGGACCATCGATGGTAGCGACCCGGTGAACTTTCACGCCAGCGTTGCCGTCGCCCGAGAGTTCGCTCTCGAGGGCGGCGGACCGGTCCTCATCCACGTCGAAACCATGCGCGGCTGTGGCCATGCCCACCACCACGACGATCTCTATCTCGGCGCGGCCAGCGGCAATCCCCCCGGCTATGCGGACAAGGAACTGCTCCGCTATTGGGAGGCCAAGGATCCCGTTCCCAATCATCGAGCTCTGCTGCGAACCATGGGCGTGACCGAGGCCAGTCTCGTGGCGATGGAGGCGGAGGAAGAAGCGTTCGTCAACGCCGGTCGCGAAGCGATGGAAGCGATGGCGTGGCCCGATGGTGACACGGTGCGTCACGGCATCACGACGCTGCACGATGCGGATTCTCATCAGATGCAACTCGACCGGCTCAAAGCCTCTCAGAACGCGCCGGATCAGACCGTCCCAGATGGACAGGTGACCCTCGCCTTCTCCGACGAGGCGAATGCCTGGTCCTACTCGCGTGCGATTTCGAACGGGATGGTCGCCATCGCCGAGCGGTATGGGGCCTCGACGGTCTTCATGGGAGAGGACATGGAGGTGGCCGGTGCCTTCGGGATGAACATGCCACTGAAGACCCAAGGACATGCAGACCTCTTGCTCGACATGCCCCTGTCCGAGGCGCTCATCGTCCACGCCGCCACCGGGGCAGCGCTCGGTGGCATGCGCCCGATGGCTGAGATTCAATTCGGCGGCTTCGCCGCCTTGGCGATGAATGCGCTCATCAACAACGCCGCCCAACTGCGCTGGCGATGGGGCGCGGATGTACCGCTGGTCGTGCGCATCCCACTCGGTGCCAAGACCCGCAGTGGGCCCTTCCACGCCAACATGATCGAATCCTGGTTCGTCAACGACCCGGGGCTGGTCATCGCCTTCCCCTCCAATCCACAGGATGCCTACGACATGCTGGTCGAAGCGGCCGCACTGAACGACCCAGTCGTCTTCCTCGAACATCTCGGACTCTACGGTTTGCGCGGTGGCGTCACCGGTTGGGGTGACCGAATTCACATGCAGGTCGACACCGAATCCGTGGCCAAGGCCATCGAGTCGGGAGAGACTTACAAACTCGGGAAAGCGAATGTTGTGCGCGGTGGTTCCACCGCGACCGTCGTCACTTGGGGTGCCATGGTCCACGTCGCATTGCAGGCGGCGGAACAACTCTCAGCCGAGGGGGTTGAAATCGAAATCATCGATCTGCGCACCCTCGCGCCTTTCGATGCGGAGACCTGTGCCGCCAGCGTTGCCCGCACCGGCCGGCTGCTCGTCCTGCAGGAGGCCCAGTACACCGGCGGCTTCGGCCATACCGTGAGCAGTCGCATCCAGGAGGCCTGCTTCTGGAGCCTTGAAGCGCCGCCGGTCGTCCTCGGCGCCCTCGACACACCGGTACCCTTCGCCCCCACACTGGAGGACCACACGATTCCCACGGTCGATTTGTTGGCCGATCACCTTCGCAATCTGACAGCGTGAAGGCTAAGACCAACCGTCCTCTGGCAGGGGACATGGTGGACTTCCGTCTCTCGGAGGAGCAGGAGATGCTGCGCGAACTCGCGCACGAATTCGCCGCCGAAACCGTCCGCCCGATGGCCGAGCACTGGGACCAGAACAGCGAGTTCCCCATCGATGCGATCGCGGCGGCACACGAACTCGGCCTGATGAATCTCCACATCCCTGAAGCCTACGGGGGCATGGGCATGGGAACCATGGATGAGGTCATCGTCCAAGAGGAGTTTGCATGGGGTGACCCGGGCTTCGCTACAGCAGCCTATAGCAACGGACTCACGGCGGCACCCATCATCACAGGCGGCACCGAATTCCAGAAGGAGAAGTACCTCGGTCGCCTCACGGAGGCGCCCAGAATCGCCGCCTATGCGGTCACGGAACCTGGCGCTGGAAGCGACGTTGCAGCCATTACAACCTCCGCGGTCAAGGATGGCGATGACTACATTCTCAACGGCGCCAAGATGTTCATCACAGGGGCTGGAAAAGCGGACTGGTTCTTCGTCCTCGCCTACACCGACAAGGCGGCGGGATACAAGGGCATGTCCGCCTTCATCGTCGAGGCAGGATGGGAAGGGGTCAATCTCGGAAAGAAGGAGATGAACATGGGTCAACGCGCTTCTGACACCCGCGCGGTCAACTTCGAGAACGTGCGCGTCCCGGCCGAGAATCTGGTCGGTGGGGTCGAGGGCAAGGGCTGGTTCAACGCCATGACGGCCTTCGATCTATCCCGACCCAACATCGCCGCCCACGCCACCGGTATCAGCCGGGCAGCCTTCGAGCACGCGCTACAGTACGCCGACGAGCGCGAAACCTTCGGCAAGAAGTTGCACCAACACCAATCGCTCCAATTCATGCTGGCCGACATGAAAACCAAGATCGAAGCCAGCCGCGCCCTGACCTGGAAGACCGCATGGGAATCCGATCAGGGCATCCGCAACACGGAGAGCGCGGCCCATGCCAAGCGCTTCGCTGCGGACACAGCGATGGAGGTCACGACCGATGCGGTGCAGATCTTCGGGGGCTATGGCTACTCTGAGGAATACCCGGTCGCCCGGCTGATGCGTGCCGCGAAGGTGATGCAAATCTACGAGGGATCCAGTCAGGTCCAGCGCATGATCATCGGCCGCGAGATGACCCGAAACCTGTGACCATCAATCCTCTTCAGAGGGCGGGGTCGTGCGTTCTGTCATCGTCCGAACCAACTTCTGATACTGCGGAAGAAACAACGTGAGTTCGTCACCTCTTCCGGCTCATATGGCCAATGGTTTGCTCTGAGTCAATTCAATTTCCAGCCGTCTGTTTTGTAGACGAATTGATCCCCTTCTACGATGATTCCCAAGCGCATGGCACCGTCGAAGATGCGCCTCTACTTGAACCAGAGACAAAAGTTCGGGGCGATGAGGCCATCAACCCCTGATGCTTCGACCGGTTCGATGGGTGCAACACGCTGCATCGTTCTGGCCGCCGGGGCCAGCCAACGATTGGGTCAGCCCAAGGCACTCCTTCCGTTTGGTGAGATGACGCTGATCCAGTATCTTGTCGAGAGATTGGAATCCTTCGGCCTCCAACCGGTCATCGTCACGAGGGCAGAACTGAGCGTTGACATCATGCTCGCTCTGCCCGAGCGAATCATTGTCATCAATCCAAATCCAGAGGCCGGCAGGACCGGGTCACTGCAGACCGGTTTGAAACAGATTCTCGATTCAAAAGGCGGGCAGCGCGCCTTCAGATTACTCATCGCCCCAGTGGATCGACCGGGATTCTCAGATGCCACGTTGAAGACGCTGCTCGACAGTGAAACCTGCCGATGTCCTAGCAAGGATGGCAAGGGAGGTCACCCGCTGTTGTTGATGGCCGAGGATGTGGCGCGAGTTCTCACCGCAGACCCCTCAACGCCGCTTCGGGACCTCTGTTCTCCGACCCGATTCGAGGTCGAAGATGCGCACCTCCATCTGAATCTCGATGAGCCAAATGACCTCGAGGCTCTACAGGGTCTCGTGGAATCGATGTGAGTGGGGCTGGAATCTGTGATTCACCTTAAGGCCAGAACGAATGGCATCAACATCGATGAAGCGCATCCTTCCATGGTTGGTTTTCCTCTCATTCCTGACCGTTGGCATGCCGCTTCAACAGGACGTTTTCATCTCGATTGAATCACCGCAGATAAAGTGGGAGACCTGACTTAGAAATTCACACCTGCAAAGAGCAGGAACAAACCGGTAAGGAGGGCGGGAATGGTTGTATGAACCGTTGCCCATAGGCTCGCCGCCTTGTGCCGCACTAGCAATGGAAAGAGTGCATCACCGTCCTGACTAATTGCGTTCGCCGCCAATGCGGGAAACGATATTACATCCCGCGTGTAGGCTGTGATGGCGAGAATCTGAGGCCCGCAGCCCGGAATCAATCCAATCGTCGCTGCGACGATGACAGCAGCAACTCCGCCACCATATCGCGCAAGATCTTCTTCGACCAAACCGCTGAATAGCAACGTGAAGGAGAATGCAAAGTATGCGATCATCACCCAGAAAGTGACGAAGGCAGTTTCACTCGCGGCGTGAACCATGGTCTCGTGCATCGAGTGGAGTTTGTCGCCAATCGTCGCTTCGGTATCGTCAGCGATCCAATTCCTCTGGGCAATGTAAAGAATGACCGATAACGAGGTTCCGAGCAACCCGACCCAAGTGATGAAACCGTGGAGCGTCAACGGATTGTAGCTCAACTCAAGAGCGAAATCTGAATCCTGGCCAACCCATACCAGAAGCATCACAGCGAGTATCAGGCCGACAAGGGTGACCAGCCACCATAGAACGTAACCCTGATGCAGAATCCTGTAACCGATGCCATCTTGCAATTCACGTGGAAGGTCATCGAGTGGAGACGTCCGGTCATCCTCAGCCACGGGATCTTTCTCACCCACCGCCGGTCCATATCCGCCCAGCGGTTTGTGAGGTGTGATACCCAGACCATCGATCAAATAGCCCCAGAGCACACCGACAACGAAGGATATCGCATGTACGGCGAGGACGGGCGCGATGAATCTGGGGTCAGCGACGGCGGCACCGATCAGCACGAAGGCTGAATCACCCAACGTGGCAATCAATGTCGCAACAACCGTCCCGTAGCTGACGTAGCCGCGCGCATACATCGGCATCATGATGATGGCACCACCACATCCTGGCGTGAGCCCCATGACTGCACCGATGAGGGGTTGAAGCTTCTTCCGTTTCTGAATCGCCTCAACGAATCGTCCACTCGTCGCGTACTGCAACCAACTGAACAGAAGAACCATGGCTGCAACGAAAACCGTGACTGCGAGGAAGGCATCACGCATGCTGATGATGATGATGTTTAGCACCTCATCGAGGGTGACCATACCCCCTGCCTCGGAATGGAACATATAATTGTTAGGCCGGGCTAACTCATACGATTTCCTCAAGGCCTCGACCCCTCTCGACCGTGCCATGACACAGCGTGTGCTCGAGTGGGTCACCACGCGTTTGCGCGAGGGCGAGCCTGTCGCGCTCGCCAGCGTCATCAGCGCCCAGGGCAGCGTGCCCGGCAAACCGGGCGCCCACATGGCGCTGACCGGCGCCGAGATGTTCGGCACGATCGGCGGCGCCGGACTCGAGATGAAGGTGCTCAACCACCTGCGAGAAATCCTTGAATCGGGAGAGGGTCGTGTCGAGACCTACCAATTGCAAAAGGAGGCAAAAGGCGACGCGGGGACACCCCTCAACAGCCTGTGCGGCGGTATTCTGACCGTCGCCATGGAGGTCATCCAACCGATGCCTCACATCCTCCTCGCCGGCGGTGGCCATTGCGCTCAAGCGATCGCCGACGCCAGCGCGACGCTCAGTTGGGACATCTCGGTCCTCGATGTCAGGCCCGAGTATGCATCCCAAGAATTGTGGCCCGATGCATCCGAATGCATCGCCTCCACACCCGCTGCATTCCTATCGAGTGAGACCGCGGAATCTCTGGCTCGATTCTCACATATCCTGTTGCTCGGCCATGATTGGGCCATCGATGAGGCACTCCTCATCGGCTTGCTACAGCGGGCCGAGGAAAGGCCCCGAATCGGTTGTATCGGCAGCCGTTCCAAATGGCAAGCATTTGAGAAATCCGCCCGCGAATCGGGCATCACCCAAGCACAATTGGATGCGGTCATTTGCCCCATCGGTGTCAACATCGGTGCGGAATCTCCTCAGGAGATCGCTGTCGCAGTCCTCGCCCAAATCATCGCTGAGTCCAAAGGGGTGGAGCCGGGCGCGTCGTCTTGGAGGACCTCCAGTTGATGCGCGTCTCATCCCTCACTCTACTCCTTTTGTTGACCAGTCTGTCGGGCTGCTTCGGTACTGATGGTGGCCCTTCGAGCTCGGCTGATGAATCCGCGGAATTCGGCGCCTATACGATTGTCGCGCCGATCGACACGGGCATCAATGTCTACCACAATCACTTCCGTTGGAACGGCACGATTCCACAATGGTTGCTCGATGCAAACGGGGTCACCCAAGTGGTCGACCCGACCTTGGAGGGATCCTATTCAGAACGATTCGAAGCGGATGCGGCGATGTGGGACAACATCAGCGCCACCGACGTGGTCTGGTTCCGCGGCACACGCATCATGGGCACCAGCCCGGATTGGGCGACAGGGTCGGGCACGCCGATTTTGGACGACCCCTCCGACGGACACGGCTCGGCCGTGACCGGTGCGGTGCTCAATGCCAATCCCGACGCGCTGATCTTCTTCGTCGAGGGATTCAGCGATGCCGCGGTCCTCGCCGCAGCGAACAACCCGATGGTCGACATCCTGACCACCTCCTTCGGCCCCATCGGCAGCATCCCCGTGCCGGGGATCGAAGATGCGACACGGGTCGCTGTGGTCGAGCAGGGCAAGATTCACACCGGCGCGGCGGACAATTCGCCTTCACCCGCCGTGCAGGACGCGACAGCAGGACCACCGTGGAGCATCGGCATCTCGGGTTATGCGGAAGAGGATGATGACCAGAAGGAGACGATGTCGGGGTCCTATCCCGATGTTGCGGCCGACTGGACCCAGGTCCTGCCCAACCACCAGGACATCGATGGTTACCACCAGACCAGTGGCACGTCTTTCGCCACGCCGCGCACCGCTGGTTTGCTCTCGAAGGTCATATTCCAACTGCGCGACTCTCACGATGACATGGCCTCGGGCGCCGACCCTGACACACGGGCCAAGCAGATCATCAATGGGTCGGATGGGTTCAATCTCGGACAGGCCGACATTCGAGACGGCCTGAATCTGACGGGTTGGTATCCCTCGTTCTCGACCTGGGACCCCTCGTCCGGCACGACGCCGATGTCCCCTGTCGCCCCGTGCACCCAAGTGGGTTGGGGTGTGGTCAACGAGAGCAATGTCGACCCGCTCTACCTCCACCTCGAGGGCACGGACCCGCTACCGCAGCGCCCATCGGATGTTCGCATGTGCATGGATCTCAATCAGCAGGCGCGGTATGCCTACTGGGGCGAGTGATCAGACCGGTTCCCAGTCGAGCACGACCTGACCCCACTGATCCCAGCGAACGATGGCCCGGAAGCCCTCGTGCGGGGTTTCTGCGACCGCATTCTCGATTCGGGTGCGCACATCGTCGGGCAATTCCACATCGTAGTGTTCGCCGCTGATTCGCGGTCGCACCGGTGCAGGCTCGGGAACCTCAAGGGATTCAACTTCGGATTCAACTTCGGTTTCCTCCTCGGATGTCGATTCAGGTTCTTCTTCGGGAATATCCTCAGGAGAGGCAGGTACGACGGCCGGCGCGATTCCTGTGCCCGACATCTCGATGCCGGCTCGACTCATGTACAGGATGCCTTGCATCATCATGGTCAAGCTTGCGAGCACCAACATGACGCCGCGCAGGATGCCTTCTGTATCGGTCGCGATGATGACGAACCCAACAGCGACACCAATCATCGAATAGATGCGTCGCCAATTCTCGTCACGCTGGAATCCGAGCGCCATCTGGCCCGCGGAGTGCACACAAAGCATGCCGCCGAACAACCACAATTCGAGGTCGGTGGAGAGTAGCCAAGCCGCCGGGACGAACAGCATCGCACCGGCCCATCCCGAATGATTCGAGTGCTGGACGACTTCGTCGTCGGACCAATCATCCCAGCCGAGATCATACATGGTCCACGATGACCATGTCAGGACAACCGACTCGATGATCAGAACGAAGCCGGCGATTTCGGCCGCCATATCTGGCATGGGATCGGCGAGAATCCGCGCCACCACCCACGCGTGAGCCACCGGCAAGAGAATGAGCGTGTTCGACCAGCGTCGAGCGTGGGCATGCTTGGTCATCAAGAGCGCGCCGAAGAGAAGCGACAGTCCGTACAGGTGGTCATCGGCCAACACGGCAGAAATGAAGGCGATGATGACGATTGAATCGACCAGATTGGTCTTTCGTTCCGCACTCCATCTTGCATCGATCCCGCGGAACAATTTACCCTGCAGATGTGCGATGAAGAGGGCTACATTGAATGCGAATGTGCCGGTGCCGGCGAAACGAATCATCTCACCACCACTGGATGCCCACTCCTCATGAGACGCATACATCAGGGAGATGAAGAGGCTGAAGCTGGCGAACCAGAACCAATCCATGACGCCGAATGCCCAGGCGCCCAGTGAGAGAATCAAGATGGCTGCGACGGCGAACCAGTGCGCATCTGGCACGAGCAGGAAGGCACCGGCAATGACGAAGACCGCGGGCATGCCAAGCGGGTGTGCATGCTCGTCTACGGACTCACCTTGAGAGGCGGCACGGCGATCCACGAGATGGCCGAACAATGAGGGCGCACCGATGGCAATCAGACCGAGCCCCGCCCAGCGAGGCAAACCGAGCAGGGCGATCTCGGCGAGGTTTTCAATCTCGGGCAGGTGTGAGATGATGGTGGCATTCGACGCCAGATCCAGCGTCCAAATCCAAATCAACCACGCGCCGCCGAGGAATTGGACGGCCCGACCCTGCCGGTGGTTGTACCCACGCAGCAAGACGATGAAGAAGATTGGCAGGGCCAACAGGCCACCGCTTGCATCGAGCATGGCGATGGCGAGTAGACCGAGCAGGGTCCAGTTCCCACCTCTCATGTCCTTCTCCTCCGAGAGACCCCCGCGTCGGACGAGAATGTCACCGAGCATCGGCCCGGCCAAGAGAAGACCATCGAACAGCAGGATGCTGGTCGTCAAGGTGTCCGCAGGATTTGCGTGAAGTGCGATCGCGGTCGGCAGGCCGATCAGGAAGAGAATCCACGCACCCGCAGATCGGGTTCGGTCATCCTTGGGCAATTCGTTCAGGATCTCATTCAGCAGAATCGCAATCGGCAGAGAGAGCATCGCGATCAGATGCAGTTCCGTCCCGTTTCCACTGTTGGAGAGGGCGAGGCCAAAGAGCAGGAGTGGGCCGACGAGTCCAAGCCGTGATGCGGGGCCAAGCCGCATGCCTTCGAACATGCCAAACATGGGTTTCTCCTGCTGAATCCAAGCATTCGTCGCCGGGTCCCATTCGGGCACCGTCGTCGTGATTCGACCGACCCTTTCGAGCAATTCCCCGACGTCGACCTCGACGCGGGAAAGGCCGCGCCCGAGCACGTAGAGCACGAGGGCGAGCACCATCGCCTCGATGTGCATGCCCTGCACGTCGAGGCCGGGGATGCCGAGTCGTCCGGCCAATTCGAGAATGAGGATGCCAATGATCGCGATCGCCATGCGTCCGGTCGCCTCGAGCCGCGCCTCTTCGCCCGCTTCGATGATTGAATCCGCCTCGTTGGACTGCTGCCAGACCAACAGCAACAGGAATCCGGCGATGCCCAGCGGGAGATAGGCGCCCGAGCCCATCAGTAACTCATTCGAAAGCAAGATCATCAGCAGACCGACGTTGTGAGCGCGACTGGAGAGCACCTTTTCGCGCACCCCGAAGTGACCCGCGATGATCAGCGCCAACGGCGGCACAGCGACGAATAGCGGATCGAGTTGCAACACCTCGAACGTCGCCACACTGGAGATCCAGCCACCAACCCACCATGCGAACATCATCGCGATGAATGTCCAATCCGCCACCCAACGCCGTGTCTGCGGCACGGTCAGCATGTAGACAAAAGACAGCAAACCCAGGCACCACGCCACCATTGCACCGGGTGAGGGAATGAGCAACAGCGCCAAACCGAGACCGATTGGCATCGAGGGAACGCGGTTCTTGTGAACCGGGTAAAAGAAGCCGATGAGAAGCGCCATCCACAACACCAGATTCAGCGTCACCCAGGGATGGATGACCGGCACGAGCAAGATGAAAATCGCCCCCTTCCCAGCCGCGACCCATTGCGCCAGTACGACAAGCCCGACCAATGCCACAGTCCCCTTCTCGATCATCGAGCGAGACAACACCGGATGCGCGGCGAACACACCTTGGACGAGGACGATGATCACCAACATCGACAACCCAGCCCCCGGAATCGACAGGTTCGCCTCGTAGACGAATGGTGCGATTGAACAGACGATGGCCGAGGCGATGAACAGTGGGCTTCGATTGCTCGCCGTGGCCAAAGCCATCGACAGCACGGCCATCGACAGCACCCCGATCAGCATCGGAATGCCCGGCACGCCCTCGGCCCAATCCAACCAGACTTGGGCGCCGATCAGCAGCACAGCCAACGGTGAGAGCACCAGAACCATCCGCGCCAGACTGCCGCCCTCGACCCGTTCGGTATAGGCCCACAATCCCAGTGCCGCGGCGACGAATGCTGCGGATTGCGCCACGATGCTCCACGCACCGGGCAACCAGCCTTCTCCACCGCTCTCCCCTTGACATAGACCGGTGGCCTCCGCGCCATTTCCACAAACGAAGAACATCGCGAATCGGGTCATCCAGAATGTGCCCAACATCGCGAAAAGAAGGCCGAAAGCGAGCAGATACTCGTGCATGATCGACAGCACGCCATGGCGGCGGTGCTGGAACTCGACCAAGGCGAGAGTCGCTGTCACGGCGACGATTGCACCGAGTGAAAGCCAGAGGAAAGTCAACTCAGAATCGGCATCGGCAACCATGAATTGATAGATTCCGAGAATCAGGGCGAGCACACCGCCGCCAATCGAGATCAACATCCCGAATTGAGCGTCGACTCGAACACCATCCGCGGGTGTGGGCATCACCTTGAGGCCGGGCTGATACGCAGCCTGTATTCGACCGGGGGTCTGAATCTCTCGGAATCGCGAACGACCACCCTCATTTTCATCCATGGACACAATTTCGTTCGCCACCCCATAATGGATTGCCCGGCTTCTACCCCATACACCCACACCCCCAGCCTCCAGAGGAGGCTTCAAGAGTCCCAGCCACGCAGCGTAGGCCCATGCAGGTCGTCCACCTTCATTGGGGGACGTCGTCCATGCAGGGCACGGGATTTGACGATCTGCTCATCCCGTGCTCCCACCTTGAGGTGGTCGCCCATCTCGATGTCTCCGAAGCCGGCGTTCGGCAGTTGATGCGATGTCAATTTCGAGATGGCTACGGCCCGGAGGACCTCTCCGACTCCAAGCATCTGACCTTCGAGTCCGCCTTGCCAAGCAGGGAAGGCGAGCCACCGATCGTCGTCTTCAACACGCATCCATTGGCCCTTGCCAGCATCCAGTTCCAAGACATCGCGGTGCTACCGCCCTACACGATTTCAGAGGAAGGTATCTCGATTACTCTGCGCGGCGTGCCCTCCGGCATCGCCGCCTTCCTCAAACTCGCGAGAGAAATCCTCCCCCCAGACAAGGTCAAAGTCGTCAAAGAGGAACAGGAGACGAACGGCCTGAAGAACCAATTCGGAGAACGGCAGTGGGAGGTTGTTCAGGCCGCGGTCCAGTGGGGCTACTACGATAATCCGAGGCGCATTTCGATTCGACAGATGTCCGAGCGCCTCGACATAGCGCGCTCAACCCTTGGAGAGCACCTTCACGGTGCAGAATCCATCCTCGTTCGATGGGTCGTCGAGAACGATTGAATCAATCCTCTGATTCATCCTCAGAATCTTCTTCAGATTCCGATTCCGATTCTGCATCCTCATCATCATCCACTGAATCGGCCTCGACTCCATCGGTGCCATCGAAGGCCGCATTCACATCATCCTCTTCGTCATCTTCCTGCAACTTGGGCAGGACAACCATGGTGATGCCAGCGAGCAAGAGGAGATCCGCAACGATCCAGATGGCGAGCGTGATCTGATCGATATACATCGCGTCACCACCCGTATCCATATTCGTCCAATAGGCATAGGGCCGGACATTGTGAACGACCTTGTCCTTGAACACCTCGGCTTGATCCGGCTCGATGCCCTGAACGACTTGAATCTGGAATACAGGCGTCAAATTGCCCATGTCGGGGTCGGTGGCGCCGACACCGCGGATATCGAGATAGAAGTACGAATCCATCTCGACACCGATCACGGCGTTCACATTCGGTTCAACCTGAAGGTCGACCTGGCCACCGAAGTAAATCGGCAGTGCGCCAGGGAAGACATCCAGTACGCCCTCAGCGCCGATCAGCTTGGCCTGAATCGGATTTTCACGCGGGTCGAGAATGATGCGATGATGCACGGTCTCGATGCCTTGAATCGAGCCCTCGCCAACAATCTCTGAGGTCGCAACAGCATAGCCACCGAGATTCATCGTCGCGGGTTCATCCGCGGGGAAGACCGTCCCGACCACACCACTCTGCACGATCGGATCGAGCATGCCATAGGCGGATTCATTGCGCGCCGGAGACCGCCACGGCAGGTGGATATCCCCATCCTCAGCGATGCGCTGACCGGGCAATCCTTTCGCGCCCGCACCGGTATAGACCGTGATGATGGAAGAGGATTCAGTAGAAACGCCATCCGAGCCGTAGTAGGTCTCATTCTTCTCCAGTGAGACCCAACCGAGATCAGGGTCATCCCCATCACCTTCGAGGGTTGCGACGAGCGGGTCGCGCCATCCGAGCAACCACTCATTCACCGATTGGGTCAGGTAGGGACTCGCATCGTAGAAGGTGGTCAACAGATCACCGATCAACTCGTTGAACACCTTTTCACGAATCAACCAACGCAGTGACTTCGCCGTGTTTTCATCGACATCATACAACTCGGCGACGAACGAATCATTCCACACGTGTTGGGTCCCACCCGCGGTCGGCACATACGTCTCATTCATCGGCACGGATAGGCCCGACATCTCTCCAAAGAGGAAATCGACACCGAACGAGGTCGTCAACCCATGCGTCTCACCGAACAGAATATTCTCAGAGACGCTGGGGTCCACGTCGACCGCTGACCCATACATCATCGGCCATACGCCCGCCAAATTCAATCCAAGCGCGATGTAACCGCCGGTCACCGGATCCTTCGAACCAAACGATTCCAACAACCAATCATCCGCATTCAAGCGACCTTCGCCGCCCGTCAGCACCGTCTCGAATTCGGAGTCACCAAGGAACCAACCACCGGCCCAATTCTGACCGATCGCCACCAACTCAGTGTAGCCGAATCGGTGCGCGGAATCCACCGTGTACCGATTCATCGTTCCGAATGGATCGTCGAGAGCCCCCTGAAGGAAAGCCGTCGCGCCGCAGGTGATGCCGAGATTGTCGCACACCAGCAATCCGATGTACGTCCCATCTTCCTCGACACCGAAGAGCAGTCGCTCAATCGTTTCATTGTGATCGATGTTCAGTCCGGTCATCTGTTCCAGGCGATCGTTCAACTCATCGTAACTCAGTTGACCGATGGGAATGCCGCCGCGGGCGGCGGACCAAGGCGATAGAATTCCATGATACAACGACTGATCTCGAACCCAAGTTTCCATCGCATCTACTTCGCCGTCTTCATCGGTTGCGACATAGCCCCATGCAGCCGCTCTTGCGAGTGAATCAGAATTTCCAGGATTGAGAATCATGTGATCGGCGGTTGGATCAGGGGTCGGACCCTGAGAAAATAGAATGACTCCAGCTGAACAAGTCAAAGAGATACAAACCGTGTCATCAGTTGGATCAGATAGATCGAACAGGAGATTATGAGCGACGCCAGTAAAATCTGGTTCGGACCAAGTGTAAATGGTAGGTGAGTTATTCGAATCAAGAGAATCTGCGTATAGTTGCTGAGCATAAGCAGAATTGTTCCAATCTAGATACATCATCAAAAACGGATGAGCATCAACTGCTGCTGGGTCAGGTAGGATGCCCTCCATCTCCTCAGATTCATCTTCGATCTGTTCAGCGATGAGTTCAGCGGGCGCTCGATGCGTCAGGTCGAATTCGAGCATGTTGCGGGTGAAGTATCCCTTGGCGAACAAGGTGCCAATGTCGACGGCGAGACTGGTCGCGCCAATGCGCTGGGGATTCCACAGGATGTTGATGTTGGTCAGTTGGGTGTCTCCCGATTCGCCTCCGACCCATTCGAATGAGTTGACCTCGCTATAGGTCAGGGTGCCCGCGTCCTCGTCGTGGTAGAGGACTTCCCGCTTGCTGGTGATCTCGTAGGTGACGGGCCCGACCTTTTCCAATTCCATCTCTTCAGTGACGCCGGCGGCCATGGCGTCGGCATTCATGAGATTCCACGCGTAGTAGGAACGCTCGTCTTTGGAGGCGAGCCAATCGGGGTCCTCCCAAGTCTCGTTGGTCATGATGGTGGCTTCGCTGAGGGCGGTCTCTGTGCTCTCCATCACCATTGGTGAAATGTAGAACAGATTCGCAGAAATCAGGAGCAAGCCGGCGAGGGTCAGTGCGAGTGCCTTGGGGTTCATCGCCCCGCGACTGCCGGGGCGATGGATAAGTGATGCGACGTGTTGGCGGGTGGAATGGAGTGGCCGGCGGACCCTGTGGATTCCGCGGCGCCGGCGCGTTATCGCTTTCTGCGATGGTGGACACGACAGATGTCGATGGTGTGGTTCCGCGAGTTCAGTGTCATCGGTCATGACATGGTGCCTCGCGAGCGCGGTGTGCTGCATGTGGCGTGGCACGCGGGTGCATTGATCGACCCGCTGGTGATGTTCAGTGGCTTGCCGGGCAAGTTGACCTTCGTGGCCAAGCACACGCTGTGGCGGATTCCCATCCTTCGCTGGATGTTGGATTCTGCAGGCGCCCAGCCCGTTCAGCGGGCGGGCGAGGGCGAGGATGATCGAGCGGCGGCGATCGAGGCGCTGATCAATACGATGGCGACGCTGTTGGCCGAAGGAAATCACTGTGTGATCTATCCCGAGGGCAAGGCGCATCTTTCGCCTCGGCCGGTGAAAATCAAGACCGGTCCAGCGCGCATCATGCAGCGCGCGATTCGCATCGCCGACGAGCGCGGCCTGCCCCGCCCTACCTTGCAGCCGGTCGGGCTGCACTATACCGATCAACACAAGTTTCGAGAACGCGCCTTGATGGAGATTCATCGACCGATTGAACTGCCACCCCAAGGCGATGATGATCGGGCTTGGGTCGAGACTGTGACGTCGATCATCGATGTCGAATTGAATCGTTCGACCATCGGCATGGAATCTTGGGAAGAACGCCATTTGACGTGGCGTACACGGGGTTTGGTCCATCAGGCACGGCGCGCGCAAGCGGGGCTGGAGATTGAGCAGCAATCCTATGCCGAATCCATTACCGCAGCGCGGCGCGTGCGCGCCGCGTATCAATGGCTGCAAAAGGAGGATCCGGCGCGCGCTGAGGGCATCCGAACGCAGGTCGCTGAGCACCATGAGCGGATGGAGGCCTTCGACCTGTCAGATTTCGAAATCTTCAGTCAGCAAAACATGCCGAGTCGAGGTGCACTCGCGAAGTCCCTTCTCCACCTCAGTTGGTGTTGGTTTTGGATGCTCGGCTTCGTCGGGTGGATCTCAATGATTGGCAGTTGGATTCCCTATCGTGTCGCTGGGTTTCTGTCCAATCACCTCAGCATCGATGACAAGACGAGTTTGGGGTCGACGAAATTGTTGCTCTCATTCGTCCTGATGCCGTTGTGGTGGATTGCCATCGCGATGCCGGTGGCGTGGACGGTTTCCGAGATTGTGCACGCGATCGAGATTCCGCCGTATGGACTATTGCTGCCGTTTGCGTTGGTCTTGATTCAGGCCGTCCCCTGGTGGTTGCTGGGGCTGCTTTTGGTGTTCTTATTCCCGTATACAGCGCGCAAACACGTGCAGCTGTATCTGCGCACTGTGACGGCGTGGCGGACGGTCAAACGTTGGTTCCGCCTGCGCGATGATTCCGTGCCGTGGACCGAGTTGCGTGAAAAACAGATGGCTTTGGCGATGACGCTGGTCGGTGTTGGAGGTACTCTGGTGCTGCCCGGTGATGCGGATTGGGTCGACCCAGAGACCGGTCTGGAGGATTGGCAGGTCGTCTCTCGTCGGGGCGAAGTCGTCGAGTGATGGGGCCGCCCTACGGGCGAATCATCAAAGGTCGGCCGTGTGTGGGTCGCAACGTTCCCGATGTCCATTCACATCCACGTGCCGATGCTGCCCGGTGCGGGCCGTGCGCCGTGGCAGGCTGTGGTGAACGGTGCAGCGCAGGAACATCTGGTCGAGAGCAATGCGATTCTTCTCGATGTGCTGCGCGACCAGGTCGGCACGCTCGGTGTGAAGCGCGGCTGCGACATGGGAACGTGTGGCTGTTGTGCCGTGCTCATCGATGGTGAGCCACGCCTGTCTTGTCTCTGTCTTGCCCAAGAGTCCGAAGGCACTGAGATCACCACGGTCGAGGGTTTGTCGGATGGTCATCATCTGCACCCGATCCAACAGTGCTTCGCCGAGGCCGGCGGGAGTCAGTGTGGCTTCTGTACGCCGGGTTTCCTCGTCGTGAGTGCGGCGCTGCTCGATGAGAATCCCAATCCTTCCCGCGATCAGATCAAGTGTGCGATCGAAGGGAATCTGTGCCGTTGTACGGGCTATCAGCAGATCGTCGACGCCGTCGAGATGGCGGCGGCGATGCGTCGCGATGGCGTCGATACACCGGATAAGACGGATGCCAAGTCCGACCCACATCCGGTCGGCCCGGACGAACCGACGCTGCCCCCGGGCAGCGCGAGGTGAGGTGGCAAGCATGGGCAAGGGCTACCGACAGGCACCCGGCAAGGGTGGCGCTTCCAAGAAGCGAAAGGATGGCGGTCGCATCGCCGGCCAGCAGGACTTCGGCGTGCCCGGCTCGGGCGGTGCGAGTCCACATTCGAATCTTCAGGACCTCGACCACGTACCGTCGAGTGTCGGCGGTTGGATGCCGCAGCCCCGTGGGCCGCATGTCCACGACCGTCACTTGACGGGGACGACCATTGGAAAATCGGTGCCGTTGATCGATGCCAATTGGAAGGTCACCGGCCAGGCTGAGTATGGCGATGACATCCGCCTGCCCGGCGAATTGATCGGTAAAATTCTCCGCTCACCGCATCACCACGCCTTGGTGAAGTCTGTCGATACGACCGCGGCGGAGGCCATGGAAGGCGTCTTCGCCGTGGCGACCGGTGCCGATTCTGAGAATAGCTTCGGCGTGCTGCCCGTGACCAAAGATGAGCATGCGATGGCGCGCGAAAAGGTGCGCCACGTCGGCGATTTGGTCGCCTGTGTGGCGGCGATTGATGAAGCGACGGCGATCCAAGCGATGCATGCCATCACCGTCGATTACGAGGTCTTACCGAGCATCCACGACATGGAGGATGGACTGCTCGATTCAGAACACCCGATCCACGATCGCGGTAAGTATCACGTCGGCGAGTCAAACGTGCAGAAACGTGTGTTCCAGCAGTTTGGTGATCTCGATGGAATGGCGGCTGCGCCCTATCGCCACGAGGCCGACTGGGAGACCGCAGGCGTGCACCACGGCTTCACCGAGCCTCACGCGGTCGTCGCTCACTGGGACCCTTCCGGACGTCTGACCCTGTGGAGCCCCCAACAGGTGCCGCACTACCTGCACAGGGCCCTGTCTTCGGTCCTCGACATCCCCATGCACCAGATCAACGTCCATCGCACCTTCGTCGGCGGCGGTTTCGGCGGCAAATCCGACCCATTCCCCCACGAGATGTGCGCCGCCATTCTGGCGCGAAAATGCGGCCGACCTGTGCGCATCAATTTCGATCGTGAAGAGGTCTATTGGATCAACCGCGGTCGGCATCCGAGCCGCATCCAGATGGGTGTGTTTGCCGATGAGGAGGGGCGCATCGCGGGCATCGAGACCGACGCGCTGATCGACGGCGGTGCCTTCGCTTCCTTCGGCCATGTGACGACTTACTACAACGGCGTGCTCCACACCTCTCCCTACGAGATCGGTGGATTCCACTACACCGGGGCGCGGGTCTGGACGAATAAGCCGGCGAGCGGGGCGATGCGCGGCCATGGTGCGGTCAATTCACGCTGCGCGGTCGAGGTCGGCATCGATGCGGTTTGCGAACAGATGAACGTCGATCCGATGACCTTCCGTCTGGCCAATCTCCTGCCGCCCCACAGCCGCACGATCACCGGATTCCGCATCACGAGCACGGGCATGAGAGAGTGTCTGGCAAAGGTCCGCGAGATGTCGGGTTGGGATGAGAAATTCCGCAACCTGCCTCTCGGGCGTGGGATTGGAGTGGGCTGTGGATTCTTCATCTCCGGTTCGGGATTGCCGATTCACTGGGACCCGGAGAATTTCCCGCACGCCACGGTTCATCTCCAGTGCGACATGGATGGCGGCGTGACCGTTCACACCGGCGCGGCCGAGATCGGTCAAGGCAGTGATACGGCCATCGCCCAGGCGGTGTCCGAGGTGCTTGCCCTGCCGTTGGACATGATTCGCATTCGCAGCAAGGAGACCGATACCGCGCCGGTCGACCTCGGTTCCTATTCCAGCCGTGTCACGTTCATGAATGCGAATGCGGCGATTCGCGCCGCCGGCGAATTGCGCGACAAGGTGATGAAGGCTGCTTGGGAAATCACGGGATACCATCCCGACGTGTTGGTCATCGGTGACCGCCGCATCTACTACCGCCACGACCCGGCGATCGGTGTCTCGTGGTTGGAAGCGGTGCACAAGGCACAGGCCGATTCAGGCGCATTGATCGCCTCGGGCGCCTACCGTACGCCGCCGATGGGTGGTGTTCACAAGGGCGCCGCGGCCGGTCTCGCCCCCGCCTATTCCTTCTCGGCCTATGTCGCCGAGGTCGAGGTCGATGTCGAAACCGGATTCACCAAGGTCATCAGGGCATGGGCAGCCCACGATTGCGGCAAGGCGCTCAACCCGCTGGCGGTCAAGGGACAGATCATCGGCTCCTGCCACATGGGCATGGGTCAGGTGCTCTCTGAGGAGATGAAGTATGGCCGAGATGGCCATTTGATGAATCCCGATCTGCTCGATTTCAAAATCATGAGCGTCCATGAGATGCCTGAAGTCATCCCGATCATCGTCGAATCCAACGACCCAGAGGGGCCTTTTGGGGCCAAGGAGGCAGGCGAGGGCCCGCTCCTGCCCATCCTGCCCGCGGTCTGCAATGCGATTCACGATGCCATCGGCATTCGCATCGACGAGATGCCGGTGACGCCCGACCGCCTGTACAAGCGCATCGAGCAGGCCTGCAAGGCCCAGGGTGTGGACGACCCGCTCGATTTGGCAAATCCGACCTACTCCGCATCCGCATTGCAGACGACCTTGGCCGAGCGCGCCGAGGCCCATGCACTGCGCGACCATCAGCGCGACATCCAGAAGGATCGTTCATCCTACGTCAACGGGGTATTGTTCGGCTTCGACCCCGACATTCCACCCTCAGAGCAGATCGAGGGTTGGCGGGAATCCATCACGCCTTCACCCGAAGATCTGGTCGATGAGACGAAGCGGGCGGCCCGCGCGTGGTCCCATGTCGAGCGACGTCACCGAGGTGATGCCTGATGCGCATGCCACCCTTCACCCTCCACACCCCGGACAACCTCGCCAAGGCGTTGGCATTGGCCGGTGAATTGACCGACTTTGACTGGGTCTCCGGTGGGACGGATTTGCTGCCGAATTACAAGTGGCACCTGAACCCCAGCCCGGATGTGATTTCGCTGGCGAAGGTGCAGGAACTCAACACCCTCTCCCCCACGGTCATCGGGGCCATGGTTCGCATCCACGATCTGGTCGAGAGCGAGGTCGCCCACCCGCTCTTGCGCGAGACCGCGGCGACCATCGCGAGCATCATGATTCGGCGCAGCGCCACCGTCGGCGGCAACATCTGCCTCGATACACGCTGCTTCTGGTTCAACCAGACCGAGGATTGGCGACGTTCGATCGAGTGGTGTCTCAAATGCGATTGTGGGACCGGGGCGGATTGCCGTGTGATTCCCAATCAGAACACCCTCTGTGTCGCCACCTACCAGGCTGACCTTGCCGCCGCCTTCATCGCGCTCGATGCGACGATTCATCTGGCCGGCGCCAGCGGTGCGAGATCGATGCCATTTGCCGAGTTCTTCCAACTCGATGGTGTGACGCGCAACGTCCTGAAGGCCGGCGAATTGGTGACTCACGTCACCCTGCCCGAGACCGCATCACAATGGAATGGGGCCTATCAGAAATTGCGCCTTCGAGAGACCTGGGATTTCCCCGAGGCCGGCGTCGCTGCAGCTTGGCGGATCGAGGGCGGGTCCCTCACAGGATTGCGCCTCGCGACCACGGGATGTGAGAGCATTCCCGGCGACCATACCGAACTGGCGATGGAAGCCATCGCAGACTGGGATGGAAAGGCCAGCATCCGGGCCTTGGCCGAGGGTGTGCGCAAGGCTGTCAAACCGGTCAACAACACCTACTTCCCACCTTCTTATCGACGCAAAATGTTGCGTGTTCTCACCCGGAGAGCCCTTTCAGAGCTCGAAGGCCTGTAAGCGGCGGATTCTTTGCCGATGGGTGTGCAGGTCGACCCGATGTCCCGTCTGGCCTTCGCCATCTGTGCCTTCGCGTTGCTGGCGTGGATGCCAGCGCCGGGCACGGCACAGGTCGACCCGCCCGGCGTGCTTGGATGGGAGATGGGGATCGTCTATGCTGAGGGCATGGAGGATACACCCTTCACCCTCGATGAGGATCGAACCGAGGTCCGATTCTGGGTTCGCAACGACAACCTCGTCGGTGACATCTCACTCAGCATGGAGTATGATACCTCGGTGTCTGGCACCCTCGATGGGGAGGAAAATGTCGATGTTGCCAGCGGGCGCAACGAGACGTTCACCATTCGATTGACAGATGTCGATGTGTGGAACATTGCGGCGCTGACCACCTTCACCCTGGACGTGCAGGCGACCATCGATACATTTGCCGGTGCACCCGTATTGTTGCCCTCGAGTCAGAGTGACGAGGCCGAACTCATCGTGCCCCCTCTGCACCGTTGGATGGTCAACCTCGAAGAGATCGAACATCCGATCAGCGCCGGCACAGAGTTCAATGTCGGCATCACCCTTCTCAACAACGGCAACACGGCGGATTCTATTCGTAGCCTCGACATCGTCGATGACTGCCCTGTGATGACCTCGGATACCACAACCCTGGACCAGGTGGTCGGCGTCTCTACCGCGGCAGGCGTGGCTCTAGCATCCGTCGTGGTTTACGATGCATCCTCCACCCATCCGAGTCGCATCTGCGAAATCGAATTGACCGTGCGGAGTGACGGTGTGGCCGAGGGTGGCGACGGTGATGTCAGCAATGAGGACAGCATCGATGTCCAGGTTGAAGCCCGTCCCGTCGGCAGTGATCAAGACAATGACGAGGCCAGCGTCGGTGATGATGATGGCCCGCAGAATCAGCAGGAGGTTACCTCTGACAACTTCCTCACCCTGCCCGGCGCTCTGGCTCCGCTCGGATTGCTCCTCGCTGCCCTTGCGCGAGCGCGCGAGATGTGAACCGGACGAGACAGCCCGTCAGAGCCCTGTTCTGGGAAGGATTTCTTCCATGATACGGAAAGGTCGAAGTTGAAACTCCTCCCCAACAGGATTCAGGCACCCGCTCGCCATGCAGCAACCTATATGCGTAGAATGAGGTTGGACGAAGTGTCGGTGTGCAGGAGCCTTGGCTCCAAACGAAATGGATGGAGGTTCTGGGTGTGGCAGAGAAGGAGAAGGAGACCAGCCGATTCGGCCTCTACATCGCTTCGTCTCTGGTCATCATCCTCCTCCTCACGCTCGTGCTCCCCATGGTATTCTCAGCCAACAAAGACACGGTCTATTCCGCCTATGTGACCGACTCGGGAGATACCGATACCACCCGCCTCGCCCAAGTCAGTGCCATGGCGACCTCACTCGGTCAGGAAGGCGAGGGTTACACCATCGCCAACACCATGTCGACGCCGATGCTGGTCAACGACTGGAGGGACCCCCACCGCACGATGTTGGTGGTCGTCTCCCCCGAGAAGCCGATCGATGAGACCGAGGCCTCCAAGATTCACGAATTCGTCACAGAGCGCGGTGGAAAGGTCATCATCGCCTCGGACAATTCCAACGCCAACCGAGTGGCGGCCAAATTCGGCGTCACCTACTTCGACGCCCCTCTGTACGATCAGGACCGATTCTGGGATGAATTGAACCCCGAGACTGGAGAGACTCGCGCGGACAATTGGAAGAACGTCTGGAGCCTGACCTCGATCAACGAATCCATCGACGGCATGTCCCAGGCCGCACTCCGCCAGGCCTGCTCCGAAGTCAATCTACAACGCCACTCATACGATGGCTGCCGCATGCCGGTGATGTTCCGAGAACCAACCGGCATGAAGGTCGAGAACTTCAGCGAGGATGGAGCGGAGAATCGAGAGGTCAAGATTCTGGCACGCGCCAGCCCCTCCGCCTTCATCGACATCGCTGGCGATGGCGACAGCGGCAACAACCTGAACCCAGCGCCCGGCGACCTCGCCTTGGTCGTGCGCATCGATTATCCCGGCATCCAAGCCTTGGACTACAAGGGAGGCGCCAAGGGCAGCCTCTCCGATATCGATGTGACGGGGTCGATTCTCTTCGTCTCCGACGAGACCGCCTTCAGCAACAGGCTGTGGGACATCGAGATCGCCCAGGAGACCGGCATGCGCCCGCAATGTGTGATTTCAGAATCCAACTGCTGGCAGGGTCACCTGACAGGAGAGAACGTGTGGGCTGGCAACCTCCCTTACTTCCGAGCCATCATCTTCTCGATGATGGAATTTGACAATCAAGAATTGTCGAGCACCATCAAGTACAGCAAGGACAACTTCCAGGTTGTCTTCGACGAGAGCCGTCACGTCACGGGCATGCTCAGCGCACCGTTCACAGATGCGATGTCGACGATCGTTCTGCTGACCAGCGATGCCTTCCTCAAGTGGCTCATCATCCTCAACATCCTGCTCCTGCTCCTCGTCGCCATCATGGTCGTGCCCGAGAAGCCAAATTGGCGTCACGTCTTCGACCTGACCCGATTCAGAGAGCGTCCAGATAAGGTCGATCCCGTGTCCTACCGCCAACGCGTCCGCGAGGCGCTGATGGCGAAGGTCCGAATTTTCTACGATTTAACCAAAGATGAAATGGCCCTGAAACCGCCTGCCGAAGTGCAGACGATGATCGGTGAGCCCCGCCTTGTGGAATTGGCATACAGCCAGAACCGCACCTATTCCCCCGAGGAGTTGCGTCAGCTGCTCCAAGCGATTCGTCGTTGGGGGAAGACCGCGTGATCCTTCGCGCAAACAAGAGAGGAGAGTGAAGAAAAATGCAGGCACCCCCGCCACCAGGAGGCGCACCCGCGCCCAACGTAGCCCCGGCCACCCCAATGGCCGCTGCGCCGGCCCCTGCCCCCGCACCCGCACCTGCGCCAGCACCGGCGCCTGTTGCGGCTGCACCGGCAGTGGCTGCTCCGCAGCCCCGACACCAAAGCACACCTGAGGTCCGCGAGAGACTCGCGGCCGTTGGCGCAATCGGTCAAGCGATCGGCGCCGAGGTTGCAAAGGTGATCATCGGAAAGCAGCACGTCATCGACAACGTCATGGTCGACATCCTCAGCAACGGCAACCTGCTGTTCGAGGATTACCCTGGCCTTGCGAAGACGTTGATGACCAACACGTTCGCCGACGCACTCGGTTGCGACTTCAAGCGTGTTCAATTCACACCTGACCTGCTTCCGGCTGACATCACAGGAACCAACATCTATGATGCGAAGAAGGGCGAATTCACATTCAAGCCCGGACCGATTTTCTGCAATCTGTTGCTGTCTGACGAGATCAACCGTGCCCCGCCCAAGACGCAGGCCGCGTTGCTCGAAGCGATGCAGGAACACCAAGTGACGATCGGAACGGTGACGCACAAGCTGCCCAGCCCCTTCCTGACGATGGCGACCCAGAACCCAGTCGAGCAGGAGGGTACCTACCCGCTGCCCGAAGCCCAACTGGACCGCTTCATGATGAAGATGAGCGTCGGCTACCCCGACCGCGCGGATGAGGACGAGATCCTCGCCCGACGAATCATACGAAAGAAGGACGCCGTGGACGTCGAGGTCATCACTGACCCGGCCCGCGTCGTCGCCATGCAGCAGGCCATCGAAGACGTCTACGTCGACCCGGCCGTCCGCATGTACATGGTCGAAATCGTGGCACGAACGCGCGAGGACCCCCGTGTCCTCGTCGGTTCTTCGCCCCGTGGTTCGCAGGCTCTGCTCAAGACAAGCCGTGCCGCAGCCGCAATGCGTGGACGCGATTTCGTGACACCGGACGATGTGAAGGCAGTGGCACCGCTCGCGGTCAGCCACCGTCTGATTCTCAAGCCGGAACACCAGATCAAGGGTCTCGAACCGCAGGAAGTCATCGATGGCATCCTGCGCGAAGTGCCCGTGCCCACGGTCTGATCTGAGGAAGAATCGAATTCGCGTTGAGTGGAAGGAGGAACCCAGACATGGCATGGAGTCGCAAATCGGCGATGTTCGCGAGTCTCGCGACAGCGTTGTACCTGCTCGGTCTCGTGTTGCGCAACCCGCAACTCGTCACCGTTGCTGTCGTGCTTCTCTCCTTCCTGACCTGGGCTGCACTCCGTGCCGCTCACGCCGACGTCGCCGCAACTGGCCGACGGCTCGACGAAGACGATCAATCCGAAGACGCGCCAACCCTCGCATCGCTCTCCGCGATGCGAAAGGTCTCCGCGGCGCGCATCTTTGAGGACGGCGAAATCCAAATCACACTTCGCCTGCAGAACCACTCTCCACTCTCCAAGATTCTGGAAGTGAAGGATACCGTCCCCGAAGTCATGCGCATCAAGGAAGGCGCGAATTACATCCTGATGGAACTCGGCCCCCGCCGAGAGACCCTCATCGAATACACCATCGAATGCCCGCTACGCGGATTCTACACGCTCGGACCGGTCAGCATCCGCGTCCAGGACCCCTTCGGCCTGTTCCACACAGAGAAGGAAATCCACGTGTACGATGACTTCCTCGTCTTCCCCAAGACCGAGGATCTGAAGGAGGCATTTGTCAAGAGCAGGGTGCCGAAGATTTTCACCGGTGCGGTCAACATTCGCCAGCCCGGAGAAGGATCGAACTTCTACAACCTGCGCGAGTACGTTCCCGGCGATTCGATTCGAAAGATGAACTGGAAGGCCTATGCCCGTTCGGGCAAGATGATGGTCAACGAGTTCGAGCGAGACGCCGTCTCCGACATCATTCTGATCGTCGACAGTCGTGCGGTCGCAGAGACCGGTCCCGTGAGTCGCAACTCACTGGTGTACAGCACACGTGCCGCGGCCAGTCTCGCCCAGTATTTCCTGAGCCGACGTGACAGCGTCGGCCTGGTGATCTATGGGTCGGACATCAACAGTGTGGATCGCGATACCGGGAAGAAGCAACTGTACGTGTTGCTGACCAAACTCGCGGGTGCCGCGGCCAGTGGCAATACGCCGCTTCAGGTCGTCACCAACCGCATCATGCCGCACATCAACCGCGGCAGCCCGATCATCATTCTGAGCCCACTCGAAGGCGACCTGACCTTGGTCAACGCAGTCCGAGATTTCCGCGCACGTGAGTTTGACGTCACCGTGTTGAGCCCATCGAGCCTCGAATTCGAATTCGATGCAAAGCGATTGGATCGAACCGGCTATGAGGTCCTGAAGACCGAGCGCGACATCATGATCAGTGAACTGCGAGGGCTCGGCGCCTTCGTGATGGATTGGGAGCCGGACATGCTGCTCGCAACCGCCCTGGCGGGTGCCCGAGGATTCTGAGGTGTTGGACATGGTTGCAGGACAGGACAAATCACTCGATACTTCCCACCTCTATGAGGGCAAGACGATTCGTGCGGCCGCACCCAGTCGCAAGAAGCTCGCCGGCAAGATGTCCGGCGCTGGGTCGGACATCCCCAAGGATGCCGTGCCCGATGTTCACATTCCGACCTTCGTCGAGAGTCTCTTCGGCGGCCCGCTGATTCCGAAGATGAAGTTCCTCCCCGCCGACCGCATGGTCCAAACCCTGCAGTTGATCGGTGGCGGTCTGATGATGCTGCTCGCCGTGCTCACCTATCTGGTGACGCCCGTAGATGGCACATTCTGGAATTGGTTCGCCGTCTGGCTCGGCGTCGATGCGATGGGACAAATCCTCCACCTTCTAATCGTGATATCGGCTCTTGGTGCTGGGTTCTATGGCATCTTCCGACGCGATGCGCGCGGCTTGCTCGTCTCCTATGTCCTGTTCATTCTGATCTCGCTGCGCTTCGCCGCCAGCAAGGTCACCTTCGAGTCCGGTGCGCTGGATGAGGTCGGTGAGGGCTGGGTCAAGCTGCTGCTTGTCGTCTATGCTGTCTCACTGGTGATGTACATCGAGGTGACGAATGGCATCATCCGATTCTCCATGCTCGACACGAGCATCCGTACCGGTGAAGTGTATGTGATGAATGTGAAGAAAGTGCTCTCACGCTATCATGTCGCCCTGGTGGTGACGCCGGTGATTGCGACCTTGGTCGCCCTCGGTACACTGATGATCAACGTCATCATCCCTTGGTTCTTCGAATTGTTCGACCCGGAGACGGCCAAGCGATTGTCCGAATCCGTCGAACTGACCAGTGTCTACGGTGTGGCCTTGGGCACGATGTTGGTCTTCATGGTCGTCGCCACGTTGTTCGCCGCCAACATTCCGCTGCGCATTCAGCAGTGGAGAGAATCGCTGGACTGAGCTCTCAAGGGGCCAGCAAATCAAGCGCTTCGCAGAGTTTCTTCAGTGCCAATTCGGTCTGTTCCGCTGGCACGGTTGCATGGATTGCGTGTGCCCTCGATTCATCGTCACCAAAAGAGATCTTGACGCCGGCTTCGCCGGCCTCATCGAGAATGCAGGCCATCACCGATTCATCCTCTCCGATGCCCTCTCCGACGAAGCAGAGGATCGAGATCGATTTACCGCGTGAGGGCGTGGGCAAACTCGGTTTCTCACTGAGGATGCGCTCGGCCCGGGCCGCTGTGCGGGACGGCACGAGCAGGCGGACCCGTCCGGGTTGAGCGCGAATGTCGGCAACCCGAATGCGCGCTCGACTGAGGGCGGACATCGCATCCGTCACACTCTCCGCCAATGACAGCGCACTGGAGAGGTTCCACGACAAGGGTACGAGGCCGGGAAGGCATCCCACTGCACGCACCGCGGGAAGATCACTGCGAACGGACGGGCCGATGATTGTCCCGTCCACTTCGGGACGGTGAAGGGGCTTCAACCGGAGGGGAATGCCTGGCTGGCGCAAGGGCTCGACCGCCGAGGGATGGAGCACAGGTTCGCTGAACAGGGCCAGTTCCGCGGCTTCGGTATAGGAGAGATTTGAGAGATTGCGGGCGGGCAGCGTCCAACGAGGGCTGAGGGCGAGCACACCTTCGACATCGCGCCAGATGGTGACCGAATCGGCATCGAGTGCTGCTGCCACCGCGGTCGCTGTCAGATCCGAGCCGCCGCGGCCGAGCAAGGCGAATCCGCCTTTGGAGATGCCATACCACCCCGTGATGACTGGGATGGCGCCGGCCGGAATGCCGAGCAGAGCTTTGGTTCGAACCGCGTCGATCCGTGCATCCTCACCCCTTCCGATAAGGTGGATGCCGACCTCTTCCGCCCAAGCGGGCATCGCTGGAATGCCACGCGCGTCGAGCACGGCAGCGATTGTCAGGCTGGCCAATCGCTCACCACAGGCCAAGGCATCGGCCCGCAGGTCAGGGCGTGGATCTAGCGCGTGATCGGAGAGACAA
>Ga0209501_10000253_pt1 | contig 68136 bp, 90 predicted proteins | sample ArcticOcean_MG_C_4_FD_187434 | JGI IMG/M metagenome (GOLD analysis project Ga0209501, IMG submission 187434) | Marine microbial communities from western Arctic Ocean - ArcticOcean_MG_CB4_134 (SPAdes) (version 2) | ecosystem: Environmental > Aquatic > Marine > Oceanic | place: Arctic Ocean...
AGGCGGTGCAGCCGCAGCAGGCGGTGCAGCCGCAGCAGCAGGCGGCGGTGCAGCAGTAGGTGCAGCAGGTGCAGTAGGAGCAGATGCAGGAACAGCGTCAGGGAGTGTCTCTGTTGGGGACTCCAAAGGTGTTGCAAAGGCTGTTGATTCGGACGGGGCCGACCCCACTCAAGCATCCCAACCATCCCAGGTTCAACCAGGGCAGATTGGGATGAGCAGTCAAGACTTCATGCAGCTTCGACAGTCTTGCGTCCAACCGGCGCAGGAAGCTCCAGCGGTGGATCTGAACAAGATGCTGGAGTGGCTAATGGCAATCAAAATGCTTGAAGCGATGAATGGGGCGAAATGACTACGCTTCAATCATTGATTCGAGACCTAATCATCGCCTGCCTGGGGGCCAACTTCGTGCTCCTTGGGCTTGGGGCGATGTTTGGGGATCAGTCAATGGTTCTTATAGCGGGGTTGTCTTTGGCGGCCTGTGGGATCGGTCTGACTCTACGGGAAGCTAACGAAGGAGATTCTATAAGGGACGGTGAAGCCAGTGATTCCAAATCGAAAACCCAAGAGGACTAAAGATGTGGATCACAAGGCACTCACAGAAGTGCAGATACGGGATTGGATGGATCGAGCAGCAGTACGGGAGATCAACATATTCGATGATCACAACCAAATCATCAAAGTTCTTTGCCGAGCCTTGCTTGAGGCCCGGGGAGAAGACCCCTTCATGCCCCGTGACAAAAAGAGAGGGCAGCACAGAAAGTGAGTAGAAACCATGAAAGCCGACGCAGAAGCAGCGTTGGGAATCGAGTGAGGATTCCCAATGAGCAGCAACAGAAAAAACCAGAGAGCAGTAGACGTTTACCGCAGGATGAAGGACACCCAGCGACTCATTGAAGATGAGCTTCGTAGCAGAGGGATTGAACCGGACACCGCACGGGCAAATAACTACCGGACACCCACGACCCTTGAAAATGTCGGGGATGCCAACATTGTGGACATTAGTTGGGACGCCCGTGCAGAGCATCTCCCGACCGCCCCTATCCAAGTCAACTATTACAACCCCCCACCAGAGAAGAAACCCGCCTCCGGCGGAGACTACGCAGTGGTCTGCTTCCTTTCGGCGTTCCTTGGAATCGGGGGGTTCTTCGCCTTCTACGGCATCGTGTCCCTTATGGCACGCATGTTTAGGGGGTGGTAGATGTGGAAGACCCTCCGACACGTTGGTTATGGAGTCTGCTTTTGTCTCCTTCCCATCACGTCCTGTATCAGTGAGAACACTCTACATTCAGTCACATGCTGGCAGCCTTGCTATACCGGTGATCCACTAACCGAAGGGGTTGGGGAGTGTAGGGCCGGGGAGCCCCTCTGTGAAAACGACATCTACATCGAATGTGGGGGGGAGATCCTACCCACTGATGAATACTGCGACGGCTTGGATAACGACTGTAATGGTAAAACAGACGATTACGTGTTGGATACAGGGATCAGCGCAAGCTGCGAATCCGATGTGGGGGAGTGCTCTGCCGGAACGCTTCAATGCGTAAAGGGTGCAGTTTCCTGTGGGGATTGGGTAGGACCGGAAGAAGAAACCTGCGACAACCTCGACAATGACTGTAACGGTCTGGTCGATGATGAGATCATCCTCGACTATTGCTACGAGGGAGAGGACGAAGACCTTTGGTATGGCATCTGCCATGCCGGGATTGAAGTCTGTGACGCAGGAGCAGTTGTTTGTATCAACCAGCAGCTTCCCGAAGTGGAAGTCTGTGATGAGCTTGATAACGACTGTGACGGCTTTGTAGACGAGGATCTCTCCGAGGGTGAAGAGGTGGACATTGTGTTCATCTTGGATCGTTCCGGTTCAATGGGGTCTTACTTTGGCGATGTAGCTTCGGCCTCCCAGATGTTCGCTACGGCGTTCTCTGGTGTTCCCGAGTTCCGCTTCGCACTCGTAGGGTTGCCTGGGACTGGCACGACTGATCCAGAAGTCCTTTTAGACTTCACAGATGCAGCGACCTTCTGGGCTGCTTTGGACACGATGAGCACCATCGGTGCAGGGCAAGAACCAAGCTACGATGCTTGTTACTTGGGAGCAACGGCAGGCTTGGGACTCTCTTGGAGGTCCGGTTCCCGTCAGTACCAAGTGCTGTTCACCGATGAGCAGGGTCAGAGTTACGACTCGCCCACAGTCACAGAGCAGATGGTTGCCGATGAGATGGTTGCCGCAGGGCAAGTGTTCTACGGCTTCGTCAAGTCCACGTTCGACAGCTACTTCGATGACATCGCAAGCGCCACAGGTGGTCGGTTGTTCAATCTGGGTGACGCTGACGACATGGAAGAAGATCTCTCCGAGATGTTCTCCGAAGAGTGTTGGTGATGCGTAACTCCTTTTCTTGTCTCCGTGCCTTGGAGTAATCGTGCTTCAATGGGCTGACAGGTTGGAAGACGCTCTCGCTTATGCGTTCTCCCACCTATTGATGCTGTTGATGTATCTCAATCTGGGTGATGCCTTATTGACCCTAATCTGGGTCAGGTTGGGCGTGGCTGAAGAGCTAAACCCCTTGATGGATCATTTGTTGGCAGCCGGAGGCTGGAGCTTCGTTATCTACAAGACCTTTCTGGTGAGTCTTTGTAGTTGGGCGTTGTGGCGGCATCGGGACCGGAAGACCGTGCGGTACTGTTTGCTGGGCTGTGTAGGCGTTTACGCCTACGTTGCGTCGATACACCTGCGGATTATTCAAGTGCTCTGTTGTAGTTGAAGGGGGGTCAGTGGGGTTGTCATTCGGGTAGTTGTTTTGCGGAGACCTCTTATGAGCCGACCGAAAACACCATCACGTCCCCAGCCCAAGTTGCAGCAGGCGATGGACACCCTCGTCCGATTGGCCTCGGACGGGATGCTGGAAGAGGCCCACTTCCAAGAGTTCCGAGACCGCTTCCAAACGGTCTCATTCTTCCACACCCGAAAACGCTTCGCTGAAGAGGTATCAGAGCCCCTCTTCACGGTGGAGTGGATGGACTCTATGGCCCGTCTTCTCAAGGGCTATCGGGTCGTGGAGATCCTTTCGTACCGTGGGGTCTTGATCCAGCCGATGAACCAGCGAGGTATCGAGTGGGTGGGGGCCGACGAGCACCCCAAGCTGTCTGACGTTGGGGGAGGTCAACAGACGCTTCCCCCAACCCAACCTCTGATTAGACCCGCTGATCCCCGACAAGCCATTGAAACGCTCAACCCTGATGTCGTGGTGATGCCCCGATTGAGAAAAGAGAACGACGATAGTGAGGTTTTGGGCCTCATGGCCGAACACAAGCTACCTCTCGTACTTCTTCGGGATAGCGGTTTGGAATGGGGCCGGGATCTCTGGACAGAGACCAAACAAGAGCCCTTTCATGTGAAGGGGGCTCTTCCACATCAACTTACGGTGGCCCTCTCTCAACAACGACCCGGTTTTTACTATCTTTATGAGGTTAGGCAGTGTTTTCCTTGGTTCCGAGATGTGCCTAACTGGCATGACGGGGACGTTAGGACATGGTTCGCCTTGCCTGCTGGGGCAGGGTTGGTAGTAGAGGGGCAGGTTGTTGCTGGGCCTCCTATGGAGAATCGATGAGTGAACAAGAATCAAAGTACATTTGCTATGACTCCATGACACAGATCGGAACTATCGTTGAAGGCTTGTTGATCGTCCCACCAACCGAGGACACCCGCCCCGATGCGACGTTGCTGCCTTTCCCAGAGGTGTAGATATGGGTCGAGGTCGGCGGCGAGCGGATCGAATCCGCCAAGAGATCCCAATCATTCAAGTCCTATACGACCTGGGCTACCGGGTTCGCTTGGACGGTGGAGATCGAGAGCAGCAGTTCCCTTGCGATCTGCACGGGGACGGGTCTGACAACAAACCGAGTGCTCGGGCCTACCCCGACACCAACTCTTGGTATTGCTTCGCTTGTTCCAAGCCCCGTGACGCCATTACCACCCTTCGTGACAGGATGGATCTGGGGTTCTCTGAAGCCTGCACGTCCCTGGAGAAGAAATACGGTCTCCCATCGTTGCCTTGGTCTGACGAAGACGGGGACGAGGACGCACAGAAGTACGAAACAATCTCATCGAACCTGCGGACCATTACATTTGAGCAAGCCTGCTCTCGTATCCATGCACTCTTGGAGGCCCAACGGACAGACAGAGAAATCCCTTTGTTGGATCTCCTGGGGTTCTGGGAGGTCCATGACATGATCGTGTGGCGGGTCGAGCAGGAGCAGTGGGACTCTTCCGAGGGGATCTCCAGTATGATGAAACTGAAGGGTACGGTCTTGGAACAGATCAAGCGGCGGGTGAAAGATGAAGGGGCTACGGAAGCTAAAGATCAGCAGTAGAGAATGGGATGACCTCTTTCTTCTTCGGGCTACACCCAAAAAGGGTGACCCGTGGGGTGTGCTGGCCCCCTTGAAGGGGACTCCGTGGGAACCTTTGATCCCGATCATCACAGGTGGGGCTTTCTCTCACGCTCTGAACGGTCATGTAATGCCCCTGGTGAATGAGCTTGGCCCACCCCCACATGCACTGTGGCGGAGGCTGCCAGACGAGTGGGCGTGGTGCGCCTTGAAGACCAACTTCACCTGCTTACTGGCACGGTCAATATGTCGCCCTTGTTCCGACTTACCAGAGTGTTATGAGGCCCCTGGTTTCGATAACCCCCTCCACAGCAACCTTGCCGGTTACATAGCAAGAGCGTGGAAAGAGGGTCAATACGTGGTGGTGGTGGTTGGAGACGAGTTCAGTCTGTGAGGGGGTCAGACTGATGGGGTGAAGGGTAGGTTATCTGAAGCCGAGGCTTCCTATTAGAGCGAAGGAGATACTTGTGGATGCGACCGATTTTCTCACCGGGGAGAAAGATAGATCCGTAGGGCCGAAGCCTTGGATGGCGGAGAAAACCCTCTCCCTTGTGACTAAATGGGGGTCAATCGGCAAGCCAGACGGCCCTGACTTGCCCGAAGCCTGGGAAGGCTCAACTGATACTATCACCCAAGCGGCATCCGCTGAATGGGAGATGCTGGAACAAGTCGTGGATGCTTGCATCGAGAGCGGCCACTATGCCCTCGATTTGGAGACTACCGGACTTGATACCCGTGTCTTCAACGGGGAAACCAGAGATAAGATCGTAGGTGTCTGTCTCTCTCCAGATGGGGAACGGGGGTACTACATTCCTGTTCGCCACAAGGAGGGTGTCGAACATAACGTCCCAATGTCGAAGGTACGGGCGGCGATGTTGCGGCTTGTGTCGTCCGATGCCGTGGCGATCTTCCACAACGCCAAGTTCGACCAAGAGTTCCTTCAGTTCAATGGTGGTGTGCCGTGGGGAGAGTGGGACTCCCCAAAGACCTGGGAGGACACTATCATCCTGGCGTATCTTCGAGACTCCCGAGCGAGGGTGAAAGGTCTGAAGTTCCTTTCTGGGAAGGAGTTGGGCATGGAGATGATCGAGATCCATGAGCTTTACGGCCATGAGAAGACCAAGCGAGGTTTCAACTATGATTTCTCTGCTCTTGATCCATCTGCTCCCGAGGTCACTTGGTATGCCGCAGCCGACGCCATCTGCACCTACAAGCTGTGGGAGATATTGCATCCTCAAGTCGTCGCCCCAAAGGACCAAGGGCGCAATCAGAAAGGGATCTATGCGATTGAACGGGCGTGTCTAACCGCTACCCGGTGGATGGAACGCTGTCGTGTCCACACAGACCAAGAGAAGGTTCGCTCTCTCATCGGGCTTGGACAACGAGAACTGGTTGATTCCCTAAAGGAAGTCTACGAGGCAGCGAACAAAGCCTTGGGCCGGGACATCACCCCAACCTACTTTTACCTCGCTCTCCAAGAGATCCAGAAGAACAACCCCACCCTGGAGATCGGAGACGACAGTATTCCTCTCATGCAACTGTTGGAAGAGTCTCGAAAGAGGGCTTCCAACCCATTGATTGTTGCCAAGTATGAGGGATTGGGGGACAAAGCCGACCGCTTACCCCTCACCGATAAGAAGGGACGGACGTGGCCCGCCGAATACGATGTAATGTCCGCCAAGCAGTTGGGAGTGCTGTTGGATGAGGTAGGCGTGCCGGGGTTGGTACGCACCGAGAAGTCCAAACAGGTCAAGACCAGTAAGGACGCTCTCGACAAAGCCTTGGATAAGGGAGGCAACAAGTTCCCTTGGCTCACCAAGATCAAGCGATTCCGTGAGGTTCAGAAGGCTCTCTCCACCTATCTAATCCCACTGTGGGAGGATGCTGACCCCACCGATGACACCGTTCGTATCAACTTCAACGGCTTCAAGGTGGATACGGGTCGGTTCTCGGCACCGTCGAGTCGGAACCCCGGTCTCGATGGTGGAACCCGGTTCCCGATGCACGGGACACCTTCGACGTATGACCCCACACGCCCCCAATGTCTGTCTCGTATCCGAGAGTGTGTCACGCCCCGCTCTGGCCGGTTCCTCGTTGCTATCGATTACGCTGGTGAAGAACTCCGAATAGCGACCAACATCTCTGGGGAGCCGAGGTGGCTGACCGAGTTCTTCCGCTGCTCTGGTTGCGATATGCAGTTTGAGACCGGAGACGGGACGGATACCCCAGACCCGCCCCCTCCCTTCTGTCCTCGCTGCGGGTCCGACAAGATTGGTGACTTGCACACCATGACCGGGATTGCTGTTTATGGTGAAGCCGCCCCAGACCGTCCTGACTGGAAGGCTCTTCGAGGTAACGCCAAAGCTACCAACTTTGCTTTGAGCTACGGAGGTGGTGGGTCTGCCGTTCAACGATCCGTAGGCGTGGACAAGAACGAGGGTTGGAGAATCAAGCGGTCCTTTGACCAAAACTACCAAGGTCTGGTGTCGTGGTGGGGTCGTCAACATGCCTTTGCTCGAAAGCATGGCTTCGTAAAAACAGCCTTTGGTCGAGTGTACCCGTTGCCTGACATCTACCATGAAGACGGAGGGTTTCGGTCTAAAGCTGAACGGAACGCTGTGAACGGTCCTATCCAGGGAGCCGGGGCAGACATCATCAAGATTGCGATGGCCCTTATCTACAAGCACGTCAAGAAGAAGCAGTGGTTCGACAAGATCGACCTTATCGCCTGTATGCACGATGAGCTTGTGTTTGAGATTGATGCCTCCATTATCGAGGAAGCCATCGCAGACATTGAGCAGATTATGACCCGTAACCCTGTGATCTTGAGCAAACGGTGGGCAGTGCCTTTGACGACTGACGTTGAAGTTGGCCGAGATTGGACGGTTCCTTGGAACCTGACGAAGATGCTCCACGGCAAGAAAGAGTGGGAGCCTTCCTTGGCCCCTCATTTTCAAGGGGGTGTTGATCCAAAAGCCCCGGATGATCCAAAAGCCGTGAAACCCGACACGCAGCTTCCGCAAAATCCTCCAGGTCAGAATATCGATAATGCAGGAAACACATCTTCCGCCGATTATGGGCAAGAAGGTCTGCAAGGTTCAGAAGATTCAACGCATCTTTCTATGGAAAGGACACGAAGCGTGTCCCACCAAGAGTCAGAAGCCACCTCCGCTGGGGGATCAAAACCGGATTCAGTACCGGAAGGGCCAACCGAAGAATCTCTGCCAGAGATCCCCTTTCAGGCTGAACCCACGATCCGAGTAGCAAATGAGGTCTACACCTACCGAGTCACCAAGCTCTCATTGGACACGATGCTGACGCTTGCCGAGGTGATTGTGAAAAGCCGTCACCGAGGAACGACCAAGTTGATTTTAGTTGATTCCAATGGCGACCCACTCGATTGGCACTCCGAGACGGTATTCATAAATGAGACGGTATTCCACGTCCTCGCAAAAGAATACGGGTTGGGGCTATGACGAAAGCAGCACAAAACTTCATCGACCAGTACACCCGAAAGCTCTTGATTGATTGGGCACACCATCAAATCACAAGCTCTTTGGACGACACGATTCCACCACCTCCCGATTTGGAGGTTTGCGGCGCTCACCAATGCGCCTATGGCTACGCTCCTTATGTGGAACATGCCATCTCCAAGGGCTGGCTTTCCAAAGACGGGAAGCGTCTTTTGGCAAAAGGTCTTGCAGTGGCTACTTCCGCTTTGAAGCGAGGTAGTGGATGAGTGAAAAGAAGGATCTTCTGGGGTACTGCAACGAACACGGGGTGCCACCCCGCCAGTTCATGCAGACGTTCTGCTACCGCTGCCGGAACCATGAGTGTTCCAATGCGTCGTGGGGAGGGTCTATCTGGCAGTCACGGATGAGGATTCAACAAGACAAGCTCTTGGACAATCCGCATTTTGCTCACCCAGACAATCCGCAGTTCGACCATATCCGAGAGAGGGACTTCCCTTCTCTGCTTGAAAAAGCCATCCAACTGGAGATTGCTGACAAGCGGGGAGACTGGGAGATTCCCGAGGTAGCTATCACTGACAACAAGGTCATTAGAGCCAAAGGTGCTACCACGGATGCTGTTGACGAGGCAGTAAAAGCACTCGCCAAAGCTCAAGGGAAGATAGGGCCGAGTCTGCCCGACCGTCAACAAGCCGAGAAGGATGAGTTTCTGGAGCAGACTGTGGAGATGATGGGAGAGGATCTTCCAACCCCACCTGGGTTCCGCCCAGAATCCGAGGGTGCCGAAGTTGATGATCCAGATGTCGTGAAAACACCCGAAGAAACAAGACCCCCGTCGCCGGTTCGCTCTCTCAAGTTTTCCAACACGGCTATTCCCGACGAAGGTTTTGTGGTTGGAGGGGGAGAGACCCCTAAAAGGGAGCCGGAATCTGACCCGTGGGCTGTCCCAGAGAACCCGGGTCCGGTTGTAGACGTGGGAGCCAAAGTTCGCATGGGCCTGGAGGGCATGAAAGATGACAACAAAGATAAATAGTGCTCTGAAATCAATGCTCGATGGCCTGGGGAAGATGTCCCCAGAGATTCTGGAGATCTTGGACCGTGCAAAAGCGGGGACAATCACCGAAGAAGCTGCGATGGAAGAGATGCTGGCGTTCATGTTTGCCAATCCCGAACTGGCAAAAGACTTCGAGGCGCTGGCTAATACGGTCACAGCACCCTTGAGGGATGCCCCCATAGCGACCATAGAGCCGCAGTGGTTTGACAAGATCGAGGAAGCCTTCACAGGCGGGGTTCCTATCTGGGAAGACCGCTCTGCTGAAGGGAAGCTCGCACGCTTCAACCCCTTGTATGAGGCGGCTGTTACTGAACGGTTGCAGTTTGACGGGGACATCCCTGAACTCCGAACTGGCCCCCTCCCCGAAGGGGCCGATCCTGCGGTGCCTATTGACACCCAGGCACGTAATCCGACAGCGATTGGCTTGATGTTGGAACAAGCAAGCACCGAGGTGGCTGAAGAGATCCAGGCTCTTTTGCCCGAACACCTCCAACAGACAGAACAGTTCCTTGAGGCCAAGAGCAAGTGTCTGGACCTGACCGAGCAGCACGTTGCCCTACCACCTGTTCCGCAACCCAAAGGGTACGAACCGGGAGAGCTTCCAGCTTTGCGCTCTGTGGACGAACCCAGTGGCTCCCAGTTGGCAAAAATCTCCCAAGAACGCCGCCAAGAACTTGTGTGGAAGGCATTGACCACCACACAGGGGAGAAGGTCTATCCTTCCTATGCTCAAAGCAGTGGTTGAAGAGAAGCTACTGGAGGCAGGTCAACCTATGGTAGCCACAGACGAACGGGTGTTCAAAGGGGATGTTGTAGCTCACCATGAATGGTCGATGGATATCAGCGGCCCCAAGGCAGGGCAGCCAGATTTCTCTTTCGTGGACGTGGCGATTCAAGCCTTTTCTACCTCTTTGCTTCAACAGTTGGGAGAACCCGATTGGGGGCATATGGAACTTGTCCTCGACATCATCCCAATCAACACTGTGAATGTTCGCAGGGTAGGGTGGGGTGCAAGAGTAAAAACAGCACCCGAGAGTGATGAATGAGCCGCAACTCCCCGGTTAGTTTGATTACCGAGTTGAGCAACGCAGTCCAATATGCCATGACCCATAATCAATGGGTCATCTTGGTCTGCCCGAAGAACTCGAAGGCACTCAATATGTGCAAGGAGATCTTGATTGGGATCGTCCCGAAAGACGTGCCTCATTCGGGACGCACCTTCTTGCTCGGGGGTGGGGCTACAATCTCTCTGGCGGTGTCGAGCGATGACGTGTTTGCACCCCCAGGGGAGTACGATGTGCTGTTCGTAGCCTGGGAGGAAGTCACCGAAAATGAGGTCTTCCTTCACATGGAACGCTGGCGTAAAGACGCTCGAAAGGTTCTAAACTCTTCTTGGGGGTATCGGTGAACGACAGGGTGAACACAATCAAGTGGTGGTTCGGTAACATTCTTCATAACTGTATCGCCCATCCATTGATGCCGTTCTTGCCAGAACGCTGGGGAAATGCTTTCCATGATTGGACTATCACTCGATTCTGGTCCCCCAACGAGCCCCATGAAGAGACCAAATAGACCTGTTTGGACTTTCGTGGTCCGTGGTGGATCTCTTTTTGCCCTTCAGATGCCCAACCATCCGATTCTGGACCACGACGGAGACCAGACGATCTGGAAGGGGTACGTGACTTCAGATGAGTCTGACTCAATCGTACAAGCGGTCGAGGAAGCCGGTGCCTCTGTCATTCGGTACATCGAACAGGAAAGCACCGACCAGCATTACGAGCGGCAAGTGATGATGGGAAAGTACCGTGACCAAACGGTCTTCCAAACTGTCCGGTGCCCCGCCTGCTTCTGGTTTGATCCAATGCTCCCCAGTCAGTGTGGTCTTGACGACTGGGAACCCGTGGTCATCAAAGCAGCTTTGACGAATCCCACGGCACCTTCAGATCGAGAGAAGTGCCCTCTCAATAAGTAAGCTGTCGTTATCTGATTTATAGCCCTCGTCAGGTAGACATGGGAGAGGTGAGCTATGCGAGCGATCACAAGTCTTGAAGAGCTATCAAAAGCGAGCCTTGCCGAGCGCAAAGAGGCTCACGCTGCTGCGGCTCAATCCAAGATTCTTCAGCGGGTAGGCAAGCAAGCCTGGGCCAAGCTCTGTGATGAGTTCGGTGAGCCCGAGATCGCCGTCAAGGTAGGTGCTGTGGTTGCGACCCTCAAAGCAGGGGCCGACCAAAAGTTCGGCACCGAAGACGATGAGGTCGTAATCTCCAAGCCTGCCACCCTTCCTTATGCGAAGATGCTCAAGTCCCAACTGATGGAAATGTGTGAAGCCCGTAGCCTCCCCGTGGTGGGGAACGCTTCGGCATTGATTGAAAGGTTGGAGAAATCCGACCGTGACTAACCTTTAGGTTTATTGAAACACCGAGGGAGAGAAGATAATGAATGTCCTACTGACCAAAATGGTGCGTTTGGCGCACACAACACCGAGCCCTAAAGTTCGCCATAGCATCCTTGCGGAGTTGCGTGAGCTTGGGGTTCTTCCCAAGCTGGCAGTTTCCGACAAGGAAGCCATCGCCCAATCGACCCAGGACTTCTACGACTGGGTTTTCTCGTCCCGACAGGGTTCGCCTCTGTCCCCGGGCGAGGTCGTCAAGATCGCCAAGTCGGTAGGCGTGCCAGAGCTTCCCCCGATGGTCCGTCGCAAAGGCGACCGTTACTCATCGGGCGACCAAGTGGCACTCGTTACCCTCCGTGGTAACTCCCGATTCAACGCCAGTGATCCAAAGTGGTCAGGTGAAGAGGGTGGCCCTGGTGGTCCCGTGATTCAGTTGGAGCCTTTCTTCGGTCAGACCGGACAGGTCGTCAAGACCGATTCCAAGGGCTGCACCGTGAAGTGGGGAAGTCAGATGGCTTACCTTCCTTGGGGCCAGAAGTCTCGGGGTATCCCCCTCTACAAGCACATGCCCAAGTTCAACTTCGTGAACAAGGGACCGCAGCTTGAGATGATCTATATTCGAGGGCAGAAGGGTCTGTCCGAAGAGCAGAAGGTTGTTGCGACCAACTATGTCGGTCGTGCCAAGGGCAGTGAGCCCCGTGCCGAAATGCTCCAGTATTACACCGGGTACGGCCATGCTCTTCGGCAGGGCAAGAACGGATACTATTTGCAGATGACGCCGCAGCAGCGATACAACGTAGACCCGATGCAAGTAGACCCGCAGACGAACGGCCCGAATGGAGAAATCCTGGTCAAAGGCGTGCAGTGGCGGAGTTTCAACCCCGCCTCTGGCGAGTGCCTCTACATTGGACGGCTCGGCTCTCGACCAAGTGGTTGGGAAAAGCAGTTTGCGGCAATCAAAGCACAGGCGCTTCAACAGCCCTAACCGCTAACGTCAGCCGCCGTGTAGGCATAGGTTTCGCTACCTGCTGACCAGGGGGTCGGGATAGTTTGATGTAACGTCAAACTATCCCGCCCCCCGCTTTATTCAGATGCAGGTTCGTAGCCCTTGGGGTCAGTTGGCTTGTTGGCCTTCTTGACCGGAGCCTTGACCATCGTCTTCTTCTGGGCGGCTTTCACCACTTTCTTTGCTCGCCGCTTCCGCTTCTCTCGGCCTTTGCCCATTAGTTGTGCCGTCCTCGTAATGCAGTGTTGTTGCGCTCGTTGCCAATGCGCTCGGCGCACACGTTGTAAAGCTCCCTTGGGTTGTAATCCAAGCGAGGGTTCTCGTCACGGATCTGGTTCTGACAGTCCATGATATCGCTGATGAAGCGGTCGTTGGGTTGCACGTAGAGATAATACCAACCTACGGAGCACCCAACAAAGAGCGTAAGGGCAGTGAGGGGTCCGATGATTCGGTCCCAGGCTATGCCACGTTGACGGAGCTTGTATTGCATCTTCCACACCCACCGCTTCAACGGGGTCGCCCGAATGAGCTTGTGATAAACATACCGAGTGTCCCTGACATCTTGCATCGCCGTGTGGGCGTTCTCGGCTGACATCCCGAAAAACTCTCGGATGGTGTCGAGCTTGCGGTTTTTGATGCCGCAGGGGGTCAGGTGTTCATGCGCCAGCGTCACCGTGTCAACGACATGGTGCGAGAGGCGGGGCTCGATGCCAGCCTCTTTGAGCATGGCTTCGATGAAGCGAATGTCGAACTTCGGGTTATGCCCGATGATGGTGCCGCTGCGTAGCTTCTCGGCCACGATGGGGGCGACCTCATCGAGATCTGGTGCATCGTCCCAGGCTTCGGGGTTGGCAGCGTAGCCGTTGATCTCCAACGCCTTGGGGTGCGCTTCCTCGATGCGACGGGGCTTGACCTTCGTGGACCATTCCTCGATCTCCCCCGAGGGGGTCTCGGTGAGGATGGCGATCTCGATCACCTCATGGGTGCCCGCTTTGAGGCCAGTCGTTTCGGTGTCAATGATAAGCAGATTCATACTTCCCTCCCTTCACAATGCTTACCCCCGACAATCGGAAAGTAACCGCCTTTACTTGCTACTTGAGACTACCCCCAGGATATCTCAAAGCTGTTTTCCTGGGCGTAGACCGCCAACTCATTCAGGGCTTCCAGGCGGCGAAGGGTCTGGGCGTCGGTGTTGCCGCCCTCGATGACACCGCAGCCACGGCGCTCGATGGTCGAGATACCATCACGCTCGACCACGGCAGTACCGAGGTGACCACCGGGAAGCTCATAGCCGTCCCGAAGGGCGCTGCTACGGTCGCTATTGCGAGCCACGAAGAGACGCTGACGCATCGTAGCGGCATCACAGGAACCACAGAGGTACTCCGCATCCATGCCAAGCAGTTGAAGGACTGCACGGGCGTTGGTGTTGGCGAAGTTGGGGTCGGGAGACTCCGACTCCATGCGAGTGCCGTCGCAGAAAGGGGTACAACAACCACCAAGCTCGTTCTCACGGGCTTCCTCGCCGACCTCATCACGCTCCTGCACACAGTACGGGCAGGACACTTTGTTTTGAGGGGCATCGGGGCACCAGAAACTCACGCTCATCTGTCTCTCCTTGATATGACGTAGCTGTTAGATCGAACGCAGCTACTTCGCCCTGCGGGACAGTCTCCTGGGAGCACTTCCCGCCCTCACAACGCCTACCTTGACGGATCGAAAGGTAACGAGAAAAGTTTACGCAGTAAGAAAGTATCATTCCCCGTTACTTTCCGTCAGCCGGGGGTAGACGTTGTGTAAGACGAGAGAACACAGACTGAAAGAGAGGACGTGATGGACGAGGACGAGTGGGCACGGAGAGTCTGTTTGGGCACCGAGGGTGCAGAGGTCGCCACTTGGGGCGGCATGGACGAGGACGAGGCCGACGAGGGCTTTGACTTCGGAGAGGCCGATACCTGCACGGGGTTCCTGGGCGACGTAGACGATATGTAGCCCCACGTTTTTCAGTTACTTTTTGACCCGTGAGGGTAGGCAGTACATGAGCAAGGACGCACACAAACGACACATCGAGGGCTTTCGAGGCCAGGGGCATGTCTGCTCCTGCTGCCGGGAGGCCACCAAGAAGGTTGCGACCCGCCTTGCTCGACACCGCCTCAAGGCTGCTGACCGCAAGGCTTTCGCCAATCTGGAGACCACATGAGATTCACGAAGACCCCAGGTGCCACGATGCTACAAAGCGTCGAAGACGAGTGCATGGGGCTCGTCACGGATCAGCGTATGGTCCCTGATGACGTAACGCTCCCGCCAGAACTTGGTGGAGGCATCGTGCGTGTGCTGGAAGGCTTTACGGCCCCGTGCCCCGTGTGTCAGACCTCTGCTTGGCACTTGTCCTTGGAAGATTCACTTGGCGTAGCCGAGTGTGCTTGCCAGGGCTTTCTCTGGTATCGACGGAGAGAGGCTGGATAAAAGATCAAGACACCCGGTTACTTTCCAAAGTCGCAGGGTAAGCATTGTGGAACGAGAGGCTGCAACCCAGTTGTTGTCTCTACTGCTCTCTGAAAATCAGGTTTTGCAACTCTTGGTGCTTGCACCAAGATAAGCGAATGACCCTTGCTGTCGGGTCACAAAACCTTCGTACCCTTGCCGGGTCGTTGGCTCCTACGGGAGATAGTCAGAACCCTGTCCGAGAAGGGGGTGTTCACGCACCCTGCCGCTTGGCTGTGAAGGGGGATGAGTTATGGGGCGTGGAAACCCCGAGAATCATCCAGTGACCGGAGGCATGAGCCGACATTCCACTGTCGGAATACTGCCGAAGGTATCCTCGGACTTGCTGGTTCATCGGGGAAACGGTTGGAGGGCAATAACCAAAACGAAAGTCTTGGGCAGGGGTCGTACCCCAGAATCGGACTGCTGAATGCAGAAGCCTCTCTTGTCGCTGGAGCAATCTGGTGGCAGTCCCGAAAGGGGGTAGCTGGCGATTTTCCCAAGAGATCAAAAGTTATCGTGTCGAGGGCTGGGGAAGGTACACCCTACGTCCTGAAGCACAGAATGTAGGCAGCAGTAATACGTGCTGTTCCGTGGTAGGAGACTGCCGAGAACAGGGAGGAACGCCGTGAACCGCTTTACTGGCGGGTGTTCACACTCCTAACCCGAGAGGGGACAGGGCCAAAAGCCTTGGAGGTCACGGTTGGAGACAGGCGCATGTGTGCTTGTTTGTCTCTTTTGGGCGGGTCATCCCTAAAGGGTGGCCCGCCCTCTTTTTTGCCTGCGACTAAACTTCCCCCCATATTCGGCAGTCCGAAGAAAGCCGGTGAGTATCCAGCCTATTGAATCCGTATATATAATAGGACGATGGTACACCGATAGACTTATTTCGGATGTGTTCGATGGTACTCCACCCTGACAGGAGGCCCAGCATCATGTGTCCTTACGCCCAAGTACCAATCACTCTTATCATTGAAGAGGAACGCCGTAAGCAACGGGAACGCCAAGAGCGTCCGTCTCTTCAACTACCGATCCCTTCAAGAGCACCCTGCTACGGAGAACCTCCCCAGGAAGAACCCGAAGAGCCTCGACGGGGGGTGATCATCATCGATCTCTCTATCTAATATCAGAGAGGTGCCAAAAGCTGTCCGTTAGTGTCAGATTTAGGGGACACTAACTGTCAGGAGATTTTTCGGATCATCGCTGACGCTCACGACGCTTCGATCCAAAAATAAACTGTCATAAGTTTCTTCTGACATGCTCTACATCAAGATGGGGTGCCCGTATCGGAACAACTGGTGGGGGAAAGACCCAACCCTTGTTCGTGACCTCGGTTACCGTGATGTAGTAGTTCGACTCTGCCCCTGGATACTCCGCATTGACGATAATGCGTCTCACCCGTTCCGCATCAGAACGATGTAGGTATCCGTACTGGATACTCCGCTCTCCTGCGAACAAGCAGTAACTATCACCAAGGCGTTTACCCTGGTGTTGTTCTGCCACGTCATCGGCCCACTGATCCAAGGTCGGGTTTCGGTCCCCGACATAACCAACCATGAAGTGATACATTGTTCTCTGGTTAGGTCACGTTTTTGCCATTGTTCAACCGGCTGAACACTTCTCGGCAAGTGAAGGTTGTCCACTCACCGTTCTCAACCATACCCGTATCGATCTGTAACTTACGCAAAGCTGCGTCTGACATACGACCCCAATCGCCATCCACGCCATCGCCGTTCGGTCCAGACGTACCGAGCGAGTAGCCAAGATCCACCAGGGCTTGCTGGCGAGCCTTCTGGAAGTGGAAGGGAGTCCAGATGTCTTCGATGCTGTCGTCTTCATACACAGCACGCAGGTATTCGGCGAAGGGGAACCCCATCACGTCCTGCTTGTAGCCAGGGCATAGATCGTGGTGCCCATGCCAATGCTCTGGGAGGATGTGTGGGTGCGTCTCGATGACGTGTTGGCCGAGCTTGACGAGCATTGTCATCTGCTCATCGGGCCAAGGCTGAATCATCATACGCTGTCTGCCGTTGGTGGCATCCACAGGAATCCAATCCTTTGGATCAGAGCCATCAAACCCAACTTGAAGGTTCTTTCGAGCGTAGCCGATGTCTACGATCTCAATGCCGAGGGTCGTTCGGGCACCACTCCAACTGCTGTTTTTACGCTTTCCACCCAGGTAGTCGAGGGTCTGTCCCGCCCCGGCGTGCCAGGAACGGTTCTTCATCGTCACGTATTGATCGATGCCTTCCTCGAACGACCGACCTACCGCCCAATGGCAGCTTGCGGCACCCTTTCGTAGAGCGTTGGCCCCACCCAGGATCTTGGTACAGAGAGCCAAGTCCTTGGTTGCGGTCCAATGCAACGTGACGCCTGCGGGCTTCTTATCCGTAACGGAAGTCCAACCTCGGCTCACCGCTTGTCCCTTCGCTAAAGGGATTAGATGATCTTCCCAGTCCAGTTCCCATTCCTTTATCTCAATCGGCTTTGAGGGAATGGTAGGGGGGTCTTCCTCAACGCCGGGTCCAGGCATTTGCCAATAGGTGTCCGATGCCTTCTGTTGAGGGGTATCGTTGATAGCATCTTCGACCGCTTTGCGTGCTTCCGCAGGCAGGAAGAGCTTGAGCAACCACATGATGAGCTTCTGAAACATACTGGTCTCCTTCATTTGACCAAACTACCAGGACTCTACCCATGATTTGCCTATAAGCGGCCCATGCCGAGCGAGAGACGCTCTGATACTTCAATGTGACCAAGGAGACTTCATGTCATTCAAGACCCTTTGTGCAACGATCCTTTCAGTTTTCTTCCTGGCCTTCGCTGCCGGATGTAGTGGTGACAAAGCCGATGATACGGGCGACACCGCATCGGTCGAGGACACCGCTGAAGCGGGTGACACCAGTGACACCAGCGATTCGGGTGACACGGGTGACACCAGCGAGCCTGGGGATGCCCCCGACTCTGGCGAATAGCTCCGAGCTTCTGCTCACGATGCTAACTCTGGAAGCCACCCCCATCTACGGGGTGGCTTCTTTCGTTAGTGCTTCAATAACTCTGCTTTGGGTGAGGACTGCCCACTCCCCTTGAAGGATGACGATATGAGCCTACGAGCCCAAACGATTCGACTTGCTTATGAAAACCCCGATCTTCGAGCGACCTTGCTCCCACTCTTGAAGAGAAAGGCGGGTCTGGAAGTAATGATGGCCGAGCTTCTTGCGGAGTCCAAAGTACCGAAGACTCCCAAAGGTATGCCTTCTGGAAAAGAGCTTGAGAAGGCTCTGGGTGATTTCGCAGAACACGTAGATAAGAAGGATGGGGGCAAGGAAGAGAAGAAGGCACGTCGGCTGGCGTTCCTCCGTCGTCTCGCTATGGAGCATCCCAGCGAAAAGGCGATGAAGGAGTACCTCAAAGAGCATCCTGGGGCCGATGCGAAGAAGCACACCGTTTCCGAAAGCGGTGGCGGTGCTGGTGCTGGTCCCGACTACACAGATGCAAAGGCCGTGGCGGCTCACGCAGAGAAACTTACGGCAGACGCATCAAAGAAGTTCGAGGCAGGGACAGCTACGGCTCAAGACATCTTCGATATGTCGGTCTTCGCTGCAATCTCCCAGTTCGAGCAGATGAGCAAGATGGAGAAGGAGAAGGCTTCGGGCACCTATCGCCAACGGCTCGTCAACTTCACCCAGCAGGTTGGTCTCAATACTTTCGCAGAGATCGCAGAAGTGCTGGACTCCGTGAAGGGTATGGGCATGGAAGAACTGGAGAAGAGCGGGATGGACCTGGAGGGGATGGGGGTCATCTCTCAAGCCATGTCGGTCATGGTTGCTCACTACGGCACAGACGAGTTGCAGGTTCCTTCTGGATACTCCGTAGAGTCACCCGGTTCTCGCATGAAGGGTGGCAAACCCGCCGAGAAGAAAGAAGAGAAGTCCGAGAAGAAGGAAAAGAAAGAGAAGCCGAAGGCCAAGCCCTCTGGGAAGGCCAAGGGCCAAGCGGCTGGCGACATCCTCGCTACTCTCATCGGCCATGAGAAGTTCGATGACATCCACGAGGCTGACGTGAAAGCTCTCGTTGAGAGCGGCCAATCAATCGATGACTGGCTTGGAGATATTGCGAAGGGGATCATCGAAAAGAACCCCCATATGGAGAAAAAGGTAGCGGACAACTTTGGAGAGATACGGGAGGCTATGGGCCTTCCCAAGACTCCCGAGAAAGAAGAGAAGTCCGAGAAGAAGCAGAAGGGCGGTCCCAAGAAGGAGAAGTCCAAGGCTGAACTCATCAAGGACTACAAGGAAGCCATCCAGAAGTCGGATATGGCCCCCGAGGACAAGAAGAAGGCTCTGGAACAGGCCAAGAAGCCGAACTTCGATCCAGAAGCCGCACTCGGCGCTATGGGCGATGACGACGAAGAGGGGGGCAAGCAGGCTTCCCTGCGTGGCCGAGCCATCAAGCTCGCCCACCGACATCCCGAGCTACGGGCTGATCTACTGCGGTTGCTGACAGCCGCCGACATCGACGTGGGGAGTCCCCGCCATCTGGACGCTCTTCAGAATGGAATCAAGGATGTCAAAAGCCAGATCAAGCGGCAAGACCAGATGGTCAAAGTCCTGTCGGACATCGCCTCCCCCTTGGGGCCGAAGGCTGTCGAGATCTATGTCAGGAAGGAAAAGGCGCACTTGGATGGCAGGAAGCAACTTCTGAAGGCTCTTGAAGCGGAGTTGAAGGACGCCAAGTCCAAGAAGAAGGCTGACTTCGATCCAGAGAACGTCGGTGCCGAATCAGATGGTCCTCTCAAGAGCGAGAGCGATGAAGCCGCCTACATGGAGCCTAACTTCTCTGCCCAGATCTTCCGTGAGCTATCCGACCGCCAAGAGGCTGGTCAGCTTTCGGACGGTAAAGGCATCACCGAACAACGTGACCCACAGCCGGGTCGCAAGGGCATTACCGCTATGAACCTCCGCACTGCCGCAATCAAGCTGGCTTATGAGAATCCCGAGCTTCGAGCCAAGATCCTCCCACTGCTGAAGACTCTTGATAAGTCTGCGGGGCGCAACCCTTTTCCCGATCTGAAACGATACTTTCGTGGAGCAGTTCAAGCGGCCTTCCCCGGTCCTTATGACCCCAAGGCCCGGGATGTTATTGGGGGCAAGGACACCCTTTCCTATTGGACCTCCATGTTTGGGGACTCGCCTGCCGGGTGGTCCAAGTACACAGACATCGCCATCATCGCAGGTGATGACGGTGAATCCCTCGATATGGTTTACAGGCAAAACGCCAGCCGCCCCGACGCTAAAGAGGGTTGGTACTGGGGTGCCGGAGCGCCTGGGATTGGGCCGTGGCTTGATAGCCGAGGCAAACGGCTTGCTTCGTTCGCCAAGCTCGCCCATGAGCCTTACTTGAAGCGTGAAGGTCTTACCAAGTCCAAGGTTGGTGCTGGTGAGGCACATATGTTCTACCTCATCGACGCAGAGAAGAATAACTCCAAGTTCTACGAGGTCTTGGTGGTCGAGAACCCCCAAGGCTCTGGCTACTACGATGTCATGCGACGTTGGGGTGCCCTGACGGACCGTGGTGCTGGTGGTCGTGTTGACGGCGAGAAGTACGATACGGACCCCCGATTCTCTGGGCTGTCCTACCGTGAAGCCATCAAGAACGCTGCTGGTCACGCCAAGAAGCGGCTCGGCAAGAAGCCTCCGTACATCAGTGCCTATGGGCCGAAGCACATCAACCCGACCACAGGTAAGAAGCTCCCGATGGGGCAGTACCCAATCGGTCTGGTCCGTGGTAACGCTGGTTTCGGTTGGGGAAGCCAAGCGGTGACTTCGTGCCTCCCTGGTCTACGACAACTCCAAGAATCGATCCAACGTGCCATCTCCGAGGCAGTGGACCGAGACACAGTTGATCTAATCAACGCTCTTCAAGAAGCAAATAGTGTCGTCGGCCATCAGATTGCACGGGCTGACAGCACAATGGCCGGGAAGATCCAGAAGCTCATCCGTGGCCCGATGATGCGAGCCAAGGGTGCTCCCCGATTCCTGCCTGACGCAGACGGGACCAAGATCACCAAGGAGCTTCGTACTCTGGATCGTTATCTCACGAAGCAAATGGCCTACTGTGGGTGATGCCCAATGGAACGATCATGCCTCACACATTCCTCAAGCGATTAGCGATCCGACATGCGGAGAAGACTTCGTGCCTTGCGCTTGCCGGTGAGTTTGGTGGGGACGTTTGCCTGGGAAAGAACCGGGATCGTAACTATGTCCCACCGCTTTCAGTCAACCACCTTGAGGTAGACGGCACCGAGGTCTGTATTCTTCTTGATCACTTCACCCAATGGGTCGAAGGGATGAACGAGCATGGGGTTGGATTCGTAAACTCAACCCTCGACGGACGTGCTGACGAGAGCGAAAAGGACAGGATCGAGGAAGACAGGCACATCCCTGTCGGACCACGACTACTACGAGCACTCGCTCTAAAGACTCCCCGAGAGATGGCCGAGCAGATTGGCAACGTCATTGAGTTGGAGGGTCAATCGTTCGTAGGCAACGCCGAGGAAATCTATTGGATTGAGAAGTCCCCCTGGACTCCCGCACAGATCATTCGACTCGATCCCAAAAACTACGAAGTCCGGTCTAACAATGGCGTGATCGATCCCAATGCCGGGTACACGGATGGCCGCCCGGGTGCTGGATCAGTCGCCCGGGGTGAGTTGGCCTGGACGGCGCTCCGAGAAGTGGATGACCCCCTGGAGATCATGCCAGCGTTAGCGCACCGCCCCCACGGTCAGTACAGCGACTACAACGCCTTTAGGGACGCCCCAACGGCGAAGACGTTGCGAACCCAGTCCCAGATGGTCTGCAACCTGACCCAGAAGGAGATTCTTCTCTACCTCTGTCCCGGCAAGATTGATTGGCATGGGGTGAGAAACCAACTCGGGCGTGAACCCAAGATCAAGGTGCGTGTCTTCGAGTACGACGAGACAGACCCGATCAACCCTTCGTCGAGCCTCGTTTCAGACAACTACCTCAAGGGGAAGACCTCCAAGGGTTTGACAGCTTCCGATGATGACATCGTTGAAGCCCTCATGGCCCATAGATTTATCTCCCGATATTCCAAGGCGTAGGGATGATGAAGGAGCCGAGCCATGAGCTTTTGGCGGTCCGCATCGCTACCCGACACGGGGAGCGACGTGTTGCCCGAGAGATCAAAGCTAAAGATTCTTCAGTCCAGATCAAAAAGTACGTTCGTTTTTCTGATCTGTTGTCGAAGACAACCAAACATATCCTCCACATGGTCAAAGGTGGGCAGGACTACCTTGGGACAGTTGTGACGGGTTCATCCTTGAGCCTCGACATCAAACGTCGTGGTTCGTCTTCTGAAGTAGCCCGAGCCTTCAAGCTGGAGATTGCAAACACCCTAAAGGACGTTGGGCACAGGGACGGCATGTACGAGCCTGTCATGGAGGCAGACAAGCCAGATAACAAGGCCCAGCAAGCCGTAGAGGGGCTACTGCACCCGATATGGGGGATTGGACCCGATTGGGAAGACACCGCAGAGGTCGAAGAAGACTTGGAGCAGCAAGACTTCCACAAGCTCTTGGAGAAGCAGCTTCGGAGTTGGAAGGGGTCGAGCAACGGATTGCTCGTCACCAATCACGGCTACTGGCCTACGTTTCATGCGATGGTTCGTGAGGCCGTGAAACGTAAGTACGGGGGAAGGGTCCGAGCTTACAGAGGGATTCGTGGGAAACAAGCCTTGGGTATCTTGGAAGGTGCCCCCGTAAAGGTCCGCAGGGTCAGTTCGTGGGCCATTGATAAAGAAGCTGCTATGGCATACCGAAGTGGGGTCTCCACCACCGTGGGGTCTGACTACTGGGTTGTCGTTGAAGCCATGTTCAAGCCGAAGGACATCGCTTTGGCTCCGGTGATCCTGCCTGACTACCAAGATCCAAACATTCTTATGGAGTTAGGTCAGGACGTACAACACTCTGGGGATGAGGTCATAGTAATGTCCTCTGGAAAGATCAACGCCAAGATAGTCTCCAAGAGCCGCAAGAAACGAGCATGGGACAAGGCAGCCAAGGCGTTCAATCTGAACGTCGGTGATCCAGTCCTCTACGGCAAGTACAAGAACAAACGCGGCGTCATCGTTGGCTTCGGAGAGGACGAGAAGAAGAACCCGCTCGTCTACGTTGATCCAGTCCCCAAGGGGCTGAAGCACACCAAGGCCATCCAGCTATTCCGTCTCTGGTACGACAGCAGCAAAGACGAGGAAGCCGAAGCAGCCGAGCAGGCCAAGACTTTCTCGTCTCAAAGAGTTGCTGGCCGTTATGCAGCATGGAAGCTCGGGCCTAATCAACCGCTTGGCGAGTGGGATGGCACCAAGGTCAAGTACAGAACCCAGATGGGCTCTAACAAAGCGGGTGTGGTCGTCTATTACAGTCAGAAGAAGATCGGGAAAATCTGGGCGATGACGGAATACTCCACCGAGATTGCCAAAGGGAAGCTGCACTGTCAGTCCGATGTGGACAAGTTGACTGCGAAGCACCCCCAAGTGGTGACCCCCAACGGAGCCTACCTTGGGAAAGACGAAAACGGTGACCCCATCCGAGTAGATATCCCCCGTGTTTGGGCTGCGGTTGGGTCTGTTGTGATGGATGAGTACCACGGCCAACGTATCGGTCTGAATATGTACCAAGCAATAATGCTTGAGATCTTCAAGAAGATCGGTCCGTTCATTTTCATTTCAGATGGCTGTGGATCAACCGGATCGACCTCGGCTCAAGCCAAGAGGGTCTGGGAATCCCTCTCCAGATCGATGCCCTCCAGCGGTATTTGCCTTGCTGTGTTGAAGCCCCCCAGATTACGGGTGGATAAGACTTCACACATCGCCCCTAAAGACATACATGAGGAAGCCGATTCGGTGGGGGTGACATGGGATAATGACCCCGGCTTCATGGCGTGGACCAAGAAGCTGACGGGGAAGGAGCACCTCGACGACATGAACCAGCAACAGCTATCCACAGTGATGAAGGCTCTGGGTCGGCGTTCGGCATCCAACTACAAGCAAGCCGAAGTAAATCAACTGAAAAAAGACAGGAAGGCCCAGGAGAAGCACGTCAAGGCCGCTGCCAGAGCGTTCAAGGCTCTGCTCAAAGAGGTCGAGCCTCTCGCCCAAGCTGCCAAGGCCGAGTTCCCGGGTCGGGATAAGCAAAGTCGCCAACGGCGTGGCCGTTCGATGATGAAGAAGATCAAGACCGATGCAAGAGTGGCCGCCTATCTGGATCAATGGGTCGGTACAACCAACCACCAAAGAGAGACATACAGTTGGCGCAACGCAGTGCTCTACCAGATTCGTGATGTGTCCGTGGGCGGCGGGTCAGTACGTGACGCTCTCATCGAGGTGGGCAAACAAGCGTTCAAGGGATTCCAGGCGATGGCGATGGCCGAAAGCCAGGGCGCTGTTCGAGAGGCTCTGCCGGAAGAGATCCGTGCCTACCTGCCGAAGAACATTGTGGTCGAGGTAGATGATACGGGCCTCATTACTCGCATGGCCGACCGCTTCGAGAACCAACGGAACACGTTGGAACAGAAGATCAAGGTCTCGCATGATCTGGTTCGGCGCTACAACGTCATCGCCAAGTCCGTGAAGGCCGACCTTCGTAGCTCGAATGAGATCACCAAGCTCGCAGCGATCATCACGTCTATCGTCATGGAGACCGGCATCCGACCCGGCAAGGAGGGGAACGGTGTGGTCAAGACCATCGATGGAAACGATGTCCACATCGAGACGTTTGGTGCCGTGACGTTGGGGCCAGAGCATGTCCGATTCGTTCGGGACAACTTTGTTGACCTGGAGTTCCCCGGCAAGAAGAACACGACCAATCTTGCGTCTGTGACCAATGGTGAAGTGATTGGGATCTTGAAGGAGTACGTGAACACCGCCATCAAGGGTAAATCCAAGTACATCTTCGTCACGTCCAAGGGAGTCCGGTTCGAGGTCAAGCACCTTCAGAAATACTTTAGATCCGAGGTCTTGTCTGGCATCGCTCCGACTGACTTCCGTAAGCTCAAGGCCACACAGACTGTGTTGGATAACCTTCGAGCCGAGCAGACAGAGCTATACGCCCGTATCCGTCAGTACGTTGACGACAAGGCAGATGACCTCAAATCGAAAGTCACGGCAGAGATCGTTGAGACTCTCCAACGGGCCTACGAAAACGCACAGCAGGCCCTCTCCCATAAGAACGTGTCGGAGACCATTGAGTCTTACGTCAACCCAGAGATCATCTTCCGCTTCTTGAGTCAGGGTCGGCTTGAAGACACCTTGAAGAAATCAATCCTCCAGGGTCAGTTGGCGTTGGAGTTCAACCCGCAGATCTTCATCGACCGAGCGACCGGCAAATCGGCTGCGTCTGCCTTGGTTGGGAGAGAAGCCTTTGAGATCATGGCGAAGACTCTCCAAGACCTGCTTGACGAGCTTGAAGAGACGATGAAGGAAGAGGGACAGGCTACGCCGAGGTAGTACCCTTCGTTGAGTGCCCAACGTACAGCACACTACTTTGGGTGTTATCCTCGATCTCCCCGTCTATTGAAATAGCAAGTTCTTCACCGTTGGATGCCCAATCTATATCCCACTCATTAGCCATAAGATGCTCGTACAGATTTCCAGCCCCCGGCTTTTCCAACGTGGGTCGGATGTACTTTACTATCGCCTCTTTCAACTCAGGGATCGTCAGATAGATCGTCTTGAGATTTGTTGTTCTCATCGTTGATCCTGTTCGATAGGCTATCGAACAGGATCTCCTGTTCGATAGCAGCTATTATGGCCGCATGTATGACATTCTGGAATCTGGAATGGCTCCAGCGTTTCAGTCCTTGAGACTTCTTGAACCATTCCTTGAACTCATCATCCACATCAAAGACAAGGTTCCACGACCCGTCTTCGTTTTGGATTTCTTCCACTAACTCAAACTTTCCCAACATCTTCCTTTGCATCCCAATGCCAAAAGTTGTCTTCGTCGGGGGTGAACACCCCGTTCTCATAGAACCACTTGTTCGGGCCGTCCCGTTGCACGTCTTCGTGGGCGTGTTCCAACTCTTTCATTGAGTGGATGTGGGCCTTACAGAACGAAGACCAGTTGCCCTCTTCGTTTTGGAACAGTTCGACCAGTTCGTATTCATCGTCTTCGGAGTCAGTCTCATCTTTGAGGACGAGGATCAACCCGTATTTCCAAGTGAACAATGTGATCCTCCCGTGGGATGGGGTTTTAGGATTCTTTGTCAGATTCGATAGGGTAAACCCTTTATGCCCGCCCCAATCCTCACAAATCTCTGTATCTTCCCACTCAAGCTCGTCACCGATCTCCCAACCGAGTTGTTCCAGTAGTTTGTCTGGTAATCGGATACAGAGTTCCCCCACACCCCTATCAGGGTCGGTGGCATCCAGGTGTTCAACCTTTACGGTCCACGCCTGTATCCCATCATTAGGAACTTTATCTTCCGGTTTCTTCATTGTGTAAAGGTTGTGGTCAAGGGGTTGGGCATCCGTAGAAGCAGTCTCGTTCAGGGATTGGCACGTCTGGCGGGTGTCCGGTTAGAATCCAGAACGTCACAAGGAACATTAGCACGAAGGCTATTAGGAAAGATAAGAGGATCTTCATTGGGCTACCTCAATCCGTAACGCCTCGCCCGGGACTTTACGCCCTGAACTTCCTGCTCCATCCCTTGGAGTACCCTAAAGAGCCGTTCCTTCGATTCGGGTGACAGCTTCTCCAGCAACTCCACAACCAGGGGGCCGTTCTGACCTCGTTGCCGGAAGATGACAGCTTGTAGGTGGCGGTCGATCATCGGTTCAGGCTCCAGTTGCCATAAGAGCCGCTGCCACCGCCCGTCCCGTAGGAGCCGTGCGCTTCTCTGGGGTTGTCACAAGCCGCATCCTCGGTGTCGTTCAGCACCGTGAGGCTCGGGAAGTATTCAGCGAGAAAGGCATCGATCTCGGCCATCGCCTCTTCCTTGGTCGCTTCCATCCCGCTGGTGGAGTGGCCTTGACCACCGGGGCAGCTTTTGTAGCCCCAACCATCGGAGCCGTCCGTGTTGCCGAAGCCGCCCAACCAAGAGGACACGATTGCGACCTCTTTTCCCAGACCGTTGACTCGGACGAATCTCGGGGGATGGCTGCTGTCAGGTGCCCACGGGAGGACCACCTTGTTCAAGACTTGCTGGGCTTCACGGATGGAATCAGGGTCTTGGGTGTCGAATGATGCAACGTGTTTCATGCGATGGTCTCCGTCGTTCTGTTCAATGCGTCTACCTTTGACAATCGGAAAGTAACACCGGGTTCAACTCGGCAAGCTGTTGACGAGCATCGATGGAGGCACGGCGCTGTCGCATCGTATCACCACCCAGCGCACGGGCACCACGGGCACCACAGCACTTGCAGGCTCGGCAGTGAACCGAAGCGAGACGACCGATACGACCGGGCGTCACCAAGCTACCGTCCCAGCCCCACATACTACGTGCGACCCAGGTGGCTTGCGTCTTGGCTTTACGGTCTGCCCAACGGGTATGTGCGAGTCCTCGACCCATGTTGCCTTCCTCCTACACCGTCTACCCCCGACAATCGGAAAGTAACTGAAAAAGTGTGCGGGCTTTTCACCCCGCTTGGAACCACTGTCAGTGTCGTGAGTCCGTTGCGCCACGCCTTGTTGGGCTGTCTGATTACACCGTCTACCCTGACGGATCGAAAGGTAACAAACTTTCGTAAGTGCTCGGAATCATTGGTCTTTTTCGATTGCTTGAGATTCCTTGTTACCTTTCGTCTACCGGGGGTAGACGTTGTGAGAGGCGGGGGTTTGGAGCGAATCGCCCACTCCGTTTCTCAACTCTCTCGTTACTTTCCAGGCGACGGGGATAGACGGAACAGGAAGGGAACCATGACTGCATATGACCACTACAAAACCGCTTCGCTGTCACGCATCGTGGCGATTGCGGACCCGGCAAGGTCGGGTCGCTCGAAGTTTCGCAAGGTCGCAGACCTGACATGGGACGCTTCCACAACGACCTTCAAGGGACGTTGCGTGGGCCAGAGGGGAACGAGCGTGTGGGAACCCCGAATCGTACTCAACCCCACGAACCGCACTTACGGGTGTACCTGCCCCGACCACAAAAAGCAGGGTGGTTGCGGACCTTGCAAGCACATCATCAGCTTGGCGAAGGCGGCACTCGAAACTTTGTAGTTACTTTCCAGCGCATGAAGGTATGCGCTGTGAACGGAGGGAATCGAACATGACATTTCACGTTGGACAGACAATCAGTTTCGGACGCAGGAACGGCGAACAGAGCCGTGGCGAAGTCCTCAAGATCAACGCCAAGTCGGTCAAGGTCAAGCTGCTGGAAGGGCGTGGCGTCTACAAGGCTCATCCGGTTGGAGGCATTTGGCGGGTCCATCCGTCACTCTGCTCCACGGTCGCAGAGAACGACAACGCTGCTGTGGCCGCTCCCCCGACTGTGGGTGGCATCGTCCAGCGGGGCGAGACGAAGATCCTGGGAGACATCGCTGGTATCTACGCCGCCATGTCTCCCGAGAACCTGCACTGTGACGGAGAGATCTCCCACTCTGCTGCGATGCGGAAGTACCGCAGATTGCAACGAGAGCTTCAATCGCTCTTTACCGAGATTGGCCGGGTAGTCACCGAAGGTGAGAGCTACTCCCTCGAAAAAGAGGTCTGGTAAGCCGCAACAAAAGATCCGTTACCTTTGGAGATCCCAAGGTAGACATTCCGACCCCCTAACCCCGAGTGGCACCAAGCCACCAAGGAGAGTGCCGTGGAAAATACCCTCACCCAAACCCTTACCGTGGATGGCCCCGATGGTCCCATGACCGTCACCGTGCCCGTCACCGTGTGTGAGCCGAGCAACGGCACTGGTGCCGAGCTTACCTCTGGCGAGACGGCGTTCATCCGTGACGCCGAGCGTGGCAGCTTCATCGGGGAGACCCCCCGGTGTGCAGCGTCCTGGGAGGATCAAGCCGAGAAGGCTTTGGGCCTCGACCGTCAATCGGGTGAGCCCCGTGGCGACCTCTGGCTTGGAGGTGCCGAGTGAGGCGGGTGTTACTCACCAGTTCCCGCAAGGAACCCTCGCCCTTTGAGCGAGCCTCCCTCTTCGGATGGATGCTCGCTGTGGGCATCGGCATCGACCGTCAACGGCGATGGCGCTGCGAGGGTCAAAGGCTTCCGCAGACGACTTCGATGAGGTACGACTCCGAGTTGGGTCGGTGGGTGCTAACAACCCACATCATGCCCAAGATTCCGATGGAGATAGTCACCGAGTATTATGGCAATCTCCAGGCAGATGCCTAAAGGGGGGATGCCGGGGATTCCCGTCACCAGCTACTTTCACGCTATCCGTGCAGAGGCATGATGGCGGTGTGGGACGGTACAGTGGGGGGCGGGAGGTACTGGAATGTGGCGCACCTTGTTCGGAGTCTTTATGAAGAATGATGGTCATCCATTGACCGAAGCCTTGCCCGACTACGTGATCTCGATGCAGGAGGTCCGAGAGGCTTGGAAGAAAGGGCAGCCGGAAACCGAGCCTCCCGAGCAAAACAATCAAAACTTCCAAGTGCCCAAAGAAACGGATCTGAAAGATTCCGGTGGAAGCACAAACGACGAATGAGCCTTGGGATCAAGGATTCCGGCCATATCCAAAAGTTAGAAAAGTTGCAAAAGGGGGGAGAGAATGTTTCCGCAAGGGGTATATGAACCACAGGGAGGTTTGGTCCTCTTTGAGCGTTGCTCCACTGGAGATAAAACATGAGTCAAACTTACGATCCGATTGAAGTCCCCAAAGAGTGGGCTGGTGATCTCTTGCGTGGTGGTCACTGCCCCACGACGGCCAAGGATTGCTGGACGCTTTTGGAAGAGGCTCTCAAGAGCTTGCAGTTCGCCGTTGCCTTGTCCAACGAACACTTGGACACCAGCACCATGACCGATTTGGTGGTGGAGAAGATGGCCCAGATGAAGAGCGCAGACCCAGAGGGGATCATCTACGTCTCGGAAGACGGGGAGATACTCTTCGGGTCGGAAGATGCACAACCGAGCAAGCCCCGAGGGATCAAGACCCGCAGGAAGCGAGCCTACCGTTCCGCTCTGCCTTCCCTTGGTGTGATGCGCCAGGAAGCCGCAAAGTTGGGTCTCGACATCACCAAGATGGGTCGAAAGCGTCGGCAGATCTGGGCGGCGATCCAAGCTGCAAAGGACGGCACGGCTGTCTCTGAACCAGAAGACGCCCCGGCCACCGAGACCGCAGATGAGAAACCGAAGCGTGCGCCTCGTCGCAAGATGATCAAGACGGCACCAGCGATTGCGGTCAACCCGAATCCAGGGATCTTCCCGCCCGAACAAGAGGTTGGAGATCTATTCGATGATGCAGGGGCAAGGAAGGCCATGCTGGAAGCATCCTCCCAACACGCCCTGTCGCAGAAGGCGGCAGAGTTGAACATTGAGGATATCTTGAGTGAGGATTCTGAATAACGTCTGGGTACAGATCACCGTCGTCTTCCTTTCAGCCATATTGGCTGCGTGGCTCGCTACCTACTTTGATTTAGGTTCCAAGAACAGACCGATACTGACCCCACCGGAGAGCTTGTACGCCCCCCGTAATCGGTAGCTGTGCTATCGAACCTTCTTTGTGAACAAGGAGGTAGGGCTATGGCTTCAAACTGGTGGCTTTACCCTAATGGGCTCAATGCCCTTGGGGGCCTGGATACATGGGACGCTGAAGAGTTTGTTTGGGTCAAAGACTCCAACAATCCCGCCATCCTTGACCGTGAAACCATTATCACGCTCTTACGGATGATCCCTGCGGCACGGCTGGGCTTCAACCTGCTGTACCCCACGATGACAGAGGATGAAAAAGAGCGGCTTGATGCGATATCCGAGACGGCCAAGTTCATGGTCCGTAGCCCCAAAGAAATCGAAGATGACTTTCAGAGCAAGTGGAACAAGGCCGGGATCTATACAACCGGGCCACGGGGAGGCGGAAACTAATGGCCGCCCGAAGAAAACCCAAATCCCTTCCACATTATGAACTCAAGAGTGCTCTCCAATCCAAGAAGTTCATCGCCTATCTGGTCGCCGACATCGGCTGGAAGATCCTCCTGGCTATGCTTATCTACTTACAGAGAGACGGACTGGAATCCTTCGCCCTAATGCTGTCCATTGTGGTCGTTGCTGGTTTTGTGCAGGTAGGGTTCATTCTGGGGCAGGCCAGCTTGGATCGTTTTGTTCGGGTGGCAGAAATCGCTTCCAGATCGGTAAAGATAGAGGATGAGTAGCCAAATGATATCACTGGCTATACGGGAGGACAGATAATGCGTTGGACATCCTTGATCCTATTGATGACGCTGTTGGGCTGCGGACACACAAAGATTGTCCGTGAGGCTCGACCGTATGCCCAAGAAATGATGTTCATGCAGGCGACCGGTCTCCGGCTTGCCGAGCACACCGTCAGCTTCATTCAAGTTTCTTGTGTATGCGATGCAGGCGATTGGGTGGGAGAGAACGCCGATTTGTGCAGCCAAGCTGCAAAAGACGCTTTGACCGCCAAGGACCGACTCCCGAAGCACACTGCCTGGGCGTTCTACAACGCAGGCATTACTGAAGAAGAACCCTCCAGGGAGATCACCCCGGTTCCCTCTTCAATCGTTTTATGTCCCCCCGAAGTAGACGCCAGTGAGATGGAAGAAGGAGAGGGCCAATGAAAGACCTTATGGACACATTGATCCCACTGGTTGGTGAAGTCACTGCAAAGCTGGTCTCTGACGAGATGGGGAAGCTCGCCAAGGGCGCTGAAGATCCACTCAACAAGGCCATCCTGACAATGATGACCACTGCTATGAAGGAAGAGGGAGCCGAAGGTATCACGTCAGTTATTCGTGCTGTGACAGCCCTCGCTGATGATGGGGACCAAGCAGACATCACTGCGATCATAGAAACCAGTGGACTGGAAGCGGCGAGTGATATCCTTTTCTTACTCCAGCACGGAGAAGCGGACCGGAAATCAGCCGTCAACGATGCACTAACCAAGATCGGAAAGTCTCTTGGGGTAGTCACTTCGGCGCTTGTTTCAGGGCTACTTCTCAAATAGAGGCACGCCTTGACTGTTGCGCTGAATATGGAAGTCCACAAGTACATCCCGTCTCGCCTGTACGGATTCGTAAAGGGCGAGGACGGGAGAGAAGTGTTCTTTCACCTTGGCGTGTTCAAGCCCGGGGCCTTCCCTACCGACCCACCCCCACCTCCTATATTGGGGGAACCCGTACTCGTTGAGGTGGGCACTCAAGACTCACCCGACAACAGGCCGGGAAAAGCCCCCAGAGCACTATCGGTTGTACGAGTCCAAGAACCTGTCCAGTTCGTTGGGATCGTTGAGACATTCGACACACACCGAGGCTACGGTTTCATTGTGGGTGAGGATGGTATTTCTTACCATCTCCACAATAGCGAGGTTCTCGATGGTCGGACCCCGTTAGCAGGGGACCGGGTACGGTTCTATGCAGGCACTCGTCAGGGCCGTCCCCGTGCGTGCCACGTCAATGTGAGGGGTGAGAAATGACAAAGAAGCCGAAGACCAGCGCCACGCAGAAGAAGACCGCTCAACGAGCGATCCAAGAACTCACCGAGAACTCGGAGACCAACCCATTCGGGGGCAAGAACAAGAAAGGCTTGTACGTTCCGATGTCCGAGGTAGAGCAGGAAGCCATCTCACGGTTGGTCGAGGCCGACGATCTGGAAGTCCATATCGTCCAATGGGGCGTGCTTCATAAGCCCATGATCCAGTTCGGAGACAAGCGGGTCTCGATTGGCATCGAGATGCACTTCACGGCTCCCGTTGTCCCAATGGCTGTCTATTACTTCGACTTGGAGCTACGGACTCGTTCGGGCTTGGTCTTGTTCGGGGAAAGGCACAGCACCATATATAGCAAAGAACCCATCAAGGTTGGGGCTGGGACAGTGCTTCACATGGTCTGGGACATCGCTATCTCTCGTATGGACCCGACTCTGGTCAAGATGCTTGTCCCCGGTGCCACCGGCCTGACCTCCAGGCTCACGGACAAGGACACAGGAGAAGCGAGCCTGACAGGCAACATGAAGCTCAACGACACCCAGAAGGGGCTTGTGAACAAGCTGTACCTGGGCGAGCAGAGGTTGAGGGAGTCGGACGCTGCCAGGGTGAAGAAAGCCTCGGATGACGCCACCCACAGTTGATAGCCCTTCTATACCTCTGCTCTGGTAGACACCTTCCGCAGCATGGGAGAGGATTAGATGGCTGGTAAACGACAAACGACAATCAACCGCTTCACGGACCTGTGTGCCTTTTGGGTCGGCTACACCGATTTCTTCGATTGGGTGCTGGAACTGGATGACGAGGGCCAACTCAAGATCAAAGCCTTCTCTCCGGCAGAACAAAAGGCGATCCACAAGCATGTTGGGACCGCACAGAAGATCCTAAAGCTCGTTGGAAACCAGCTTGACGAGGGCATGGAGCTTTACGTCGGACCCCTGTTGGAACAACGGGGCATCACCATCAACAAGGGCCGGTACACTCGGGCTATGAAGCCCGGTCCTCCGAAGGACACGGCTCTAACCAAGGCATCCTTCCTTGAGTACCTCTTCGGGAAGCTGGGGGCCAAACAACAGATCCTCAACGAAATGTTCGGCGGCAAGGCGCTAAAGCCCGCCCGTGCGATTGCGAATCTGGTCAAAGACGAGTCCCCGACATCGAGGATCAACAAGCTCGCTGCATTGGCTCCGGTCTCTGGTTGGACTCTTGGTAAGAAGTGGCTCGCCAAGGCAGCCGAGATCTGTGGCGTTCCTATCTCCGATGTCGAGAGCGCCGTCATCGATGCCCAGTCAGCGCAGGATCTTGGGTCAGCCCTCAAGGAGCTTCAAGGTCGTTTGGACACACTTGATCCAACGGACGCTGAAGCTGTAGCTCTGGAGCAGACCAAACAAGAACTCATCTCTCGTATCGACAAGCTCGACGGCGACTCCCAACTCCCAGATGGGACGGTCAAGGGCCAAGCCGCTGCCGCTGCCGTAGCTGGTCCACGCAACTACCGGACCAAGATTGGTGCGGAACGAACGCTCTCCCCAGACCAAGAAGATGCGATGTTGGTCCGTGGGCGGTCCGTCATCGCCGCAGGAGCAGGCTCCGGTAAGACTCGGGTGCTCGCTGCCAAGGTGGTCTACCACATGCGAGAGCTTGGGCTACGTCCCGGTCAGATCGTTGCTACGTCCTTCTCCAAGAAGTCTGCTGAAGAACTCAAATCACGGATTCGGAAGTTCGGTGGAGACATCGACAAGGGTGACGATGGGATGGGTACGACCCACTCCATCTCCCTCGGACTCTTGCGAGAGTACGCTCCCGCAATCGGGAAGAAGAAGATTCTGGACAGCGCCACTCCCATCATCAAGATGGCCCGTGAACAGGTGCAGATGCGGGGACAGGCCCGATCTGGTGCGCCGGAACCCGAAGGCATGTTCGACGGTCTCTACGGGTCGGCGGGCATCTATGAGCAAGCTGACGAAGCTCCCATTGAAGGGGACGACAAGCAAGTTCAGTTCATCAACACCTTGAAAGCCATCCTCGATATGGTCGATTGGGCAGAGCGCCAGTATGGGGCATCCAACTGGATGCGAAGCCGTCGCAAGCTGCTTGAACCGATGATCAGCGGCAACATCAGCCTCGATGAACTCGACGCCGGTACGAAGCGGAAGATCCAAGAGTGGATGGACAAAGGAGCAACGGCCAAGAAGCTCCAACGTGACCCAGAGAAATACCTGACCAAGTTGGGAGCACAGAAGACCGCCGCTTACGGCCCGAAGACCCAGATCAACTACTACAAAGACCCTGCGAACCAGTGGTGGAACATGGGCATGGAAGTCGTTGACTCCAATGGCCGTGCCATTGGAGCAAAGCGATTCGGTACGGCAATCAGCAAGTATCGGGCAGACTTGATCACCCCAAGCCAAGCCTGGGCGCAAGACAAGAACGTATTTGCAGCCGTCTACTGTGCCTACGAGTGGATTCGGAAGAACGATGCCGCTTATGCCAACACCATCGACTTCGATGACATGCTGGCCGAGTGCTGCAAGATGCTTGTCGCCAACCCAAAGACCCTCAAAACACTTCAGCAGAAGTTCAAGTGCATCTTGGTTGACGAAGCACAGGACTTGAACAAGGCACAGCACCTTCTGTTCGGGATGCTGGCTGGATACATTGATCCAAAAACCCAGGAACCCTACGGCGATGGCCGTATGACGGCTGACACCTACTGTTTCATCGGGGACGACAAGCAGGCCATCTACGAGTTCCGTGGGGCAGACCCCGAGCGGTTCATCGAGAAGTCCGATCTGGTCGAAGGCGGGGAAGGGTTCGAGACCAAGATCTTGAAGACCAACTACCGGTCTGGGGAAGCTATCGTTGACGCTGCTAATCGCCTCATCGCTCACAACACCAAGCAGATCCCAATGGTCTGTGAGGCCAACCCACCACGGGGCCAGGGTGTCATCAGCAACGTGATCGTTGGGGACCACATGGAAGGTGCAAACCTCACCGCCAACGAGATCGAAGACACCATGAAAGTGGGGGGCCACACCTATGACGACTTCGGAGTAGCCGTGCGTACCAACGCAGAGGCGCTGGCCTTCGGTGTCGAGTTGATCAAGCGTGGTATTCCGTTCCGTTCCAAGATGAACTTCTTTACGGACCACACCACCAAAGCCCTTGTCGCTTGGTTGCAGCTTGCCGAAGCCGAGATGTCCGATACCAAGGTCATCAATGCAGCGGTCTTGGCGTGTCACCGGACCCCGAAGTTTGGGCTGGACAGGACATTCAACAGTGGACTGGAAAGACTGGCGAAGGGGCAGAACTACCTCCAATACCTCATCAGCAGCAAAGGGGACTTGCGATACGAGGAAGGCCCCTACACGGGTCGTGCTGCGTGGAAGAACAAGAAGAACGTCCTACCCTACGTTGAGGTGCTGGAGTCCGTCTTCGCCCTCTCTGGGACGCCCCAAGAGGTTCTTCAAGACATCCTTCAGATCAAGGGCATCTCCTTCCAACGTGGGAAGGCTGGCAAGTCCATCATCGAGGCCCTAATCGACAACGTAAAGGGGTCTCCAGATGCGATGGACCTCTTGTCCGAGGAAACCGAGTCAGGTGACATCAGCGAGGAAGCTATCCGAGGGTTGGCACTGGCTCCGATCCAACCGTTGCTCTCCTTGTTGGGTGAGAAGGACAGCATGAAGGAGTCGATGGAGTACATCCGAAAGCTCCAGAAGGCCAACGAGAAGAAGAGCAAGAAGGATGATCCAGGGGCCGCTGATTACGATGAGCCCGCAGTGGTCATCGATACCTGTCATGGTTGGAAGGGCTTGGAGACCAAGCATCTCTACGTTCCCATGCCCGAGGGTGTATTCCCGCACGCCAACTCTTCATCGGAAGAGGAACTCGCTTCGGAACGCCGCCTTGCCTACGTGGCATTGACCCGAGGCGCAGACAGCGTGACTGTGCTCAATCCAATGGAGTCCCACATCGGACGGCCTGCGGGTGTCTCCCGGTTCGTGGAAGAAGCCTGCATCAAGCCTGCCGGTAGTAACGATGAGACTTCAGAAGCCCTGGAACACGCAAAGACGGCATCCCTTTCGTCTGACCTGGGCTATGGCCCCGGGTTCTTGGAGTCCATTCACAACGGAGCCGGGGACGAGCCGGAAGGGTTAGCCAACGGCTACGCATTGGAAGCGCAGTGGGGTGAGGCATGAACGCCAGGGAAGCCGCAGGCACCTACGTCCAACTCTCCCGTGAAGAGTTCCAAGACTGGCTCGATTCCAAGGGCTACCGGGGGAAGTGGAAGATCAAGCCGGGTACGTCAGGCGTCTATTTGGTGCCCTTGAGTGACACCGTTTGGCTCTACATAAACTCGACTACCGGGAAGCAAGAACAGGTCATGGGCCGGGGCCGTGCTGCGATGAGCATGATGCTCGTCAGCAGGACCACCGACAAGGTGATCCTTGGCGCACAGAAGCTCATGGGCCAAAAGCACTTCAAGCGAACCCTCAACTGGAGGGCGACCTGGGGCAAAGGCTTGGATCGAGCCAAGGCCACCTACACGAAGTCCCAGTCGTTCTACGATGCGGTCGCCGAGATTGCCGACCGGGACAAATACAAGATCGATATGCTCCACTTGATTGAGAGCGTCGTTGGATGGGATCAAGACTCGTTTCTGCTCGACATGCACAGCAAGGTCAAGCGGGGAGGGATCATAACCAAGGGACAGACCGAGACGATTCGGGGAAGGGAGAGCGGGGCACCGATGACGCCCGCACCCGGGCCATCCGTCTCGACCCTCAATGAGATTGAACGACTGCGAGAGCTATATGCCGCAGCACGAAGGTCGGATGATGATTGGACAATGACCTTTTCACAATCTCTCGGTGAGCAGCTAAAGCGGGGCCGTCCCCTATCACCCAAGCAAGAGAAAGTGCTGAAGGACAAGTACAGGCGTTACAGAATCCAGTGATACGAGCAGCATTTTACTCATTCTCCATCGGTTTCATTCTCACATTCTCCATCGGCTTCGGCTGCATCAAGACCGTAGAGCCCCCGGTAATCCGAACCTACAACCTCCCAATGCTGGAGGAAGACAGGTTCTTGGATATCGGAGGGGTCTGTGACACTACTGCCGATTGCAAGGTCGGGGAGTGGTGCAACAAGGGCAAGTGTGAGCAGCAGTGCAAGGACCAAGCATGTGCCGCTTCTGAACGGTAGTCGGCTTATAGTTTCCTTTGAGAGAGATCTCGGAGGTACATGATGGCGACACGATCCACCACGTCTGAATATCAGCCCGCTCCCCCACACAACCGCCAACAGCGGGGTGGTGGCCGGAAGGCTGGCAAGCAGACCCAGAACGTCAAAGTCCAACGACAGGTAACGGGGGCGAACCGATCTAATGTATCTGGCGCACCCCTTCGTCAACTGGATGCGACGGCCAACTGGGTGCAGCATGACCGGGAAGGGCAGTCGGTCGGGGTATCTGCGGCCCGTAACGTAACTGTTCATCCAAGCATCAACGTCACCTCCGAATAGAGTGCAGACCACTATTCCCTCTATGCAAGGCTCAAGATAGAGCCCGAAGACCGGAAGTAAGGTCTATTGATAGGAGTGCTACTCAAATGAAGCCGTCCACACAGCGAATCGCATACAGACATCTCTTGAAGTCCACCAAGACCGCAGGCCCGGGGCTGCCCCAAGAGGGTGATATTCTCCGAGCGAAGCCCCGAAGGATGCCCAACTTTGAGAAGTGGTTGAGCCAAGCAACTGATAGAGACAAAGCCTTCCCTGGCACCGGCCCAGATCTAAAGCGGATCTATGGGCATATTGCGTTTGCGATCCAAGAATACTACGAGATGGGGCAGTCGAGTAACCCAAAAGGTCTGGTCAGTGATGTGGAAGCAACCCTTTACGACATAGACCAGATGGTTGACGTGAACGGGGACGACATCATGCCCTCGTTTCCAAGATCAAAGGTTATGAAGGAACTCTGGGACTGGCACAACGCAGCTTATCGGAACGTCTTGCCCGAAAACGATCTGCGACTTCAGAAGAAAGCCGCAGGCGGCAAGGCCCGTGCGGAGATCCATATCCGGCGAGGCAACTTATTCTTTTTCCTGTCTTCCCATATCGAGAAGGCGAAGCCTCCGATCAACGAGTACATCCAATATCATTCCGTCGATCAGGACTACAAAGCCCTAATGAAGATGGTGGGTAAGGCGAAAAAGGCTCTTGCAGGCATGAAGCGGGTGGACCTTGGGAAGCTCCTCGATGTTGGGCCAATCGGTCCAACCGTTCAGACAAGCCCGAACGAAGTGTTTACATGGTTGGATCTCGGGGACGCTGCCGTGCTGAACCCCGGCAACGATGGCGAAGTCGGTCAACGAACCGAACTGATCGGTCTCGATGCCGCTATCCCAGACATCATCAAGGCTCTTGAAGGTATCGGCATCCCGGTACAGGTCAAATAGGAGTCTTTCATGGCTGTTCCTTCCCATATCCGAGTTGCATACCGCTACCTCACTGCACGTAGCCCCGGCTTGAACAAACGAGTCTTGGGCCAACTCATTGAGATGGAAGCAGAGTCGCTTTCGGGCGAAGGCTTGACCATTTACGACATTCCACGGGATGTGCTGACCGAAGCCTCCCAGTACAGCGGGGCCGTATGGAAGGCACTCAGCAGTTGGGCGAAGGCGGTCCCCGAGACATTCGACGGTCCAAACTGGGATATGGGAATCAGTCCCAGAGAGATTGCCGATACCTTGATGGAAGAAGAAGCGGCCTACCTGTATTTCATGGAGGCTGAAGGGCACGGGGTTGGTACTTGGGATGGCCGATGGGACCGTCTTGTAACGTCAGACAAACACCTCAAAGCTCTTTCTAAAGACGTTGCAAAACGTACTTCTCGACAACAGGGCAAACTGAAAGACGCTATCTTCAATGCTGCCAATGAGTTGGTTGAGTCGCACAAGACAGCCTCCAAGCAAGCCTCCGCTTACGACGAGATGATGGGGCGGTTCGACAAGGGCGAGTCAGGCATCCTCTTTACGTCCAAGAACAAGCAGCTTGAGGTCTTCCCCAAGAACGGAAAGAACTTCAACCTCGCCGAAGCCCAGAAGCATGTCGGGGGTTACGTCCAACTCGTTTACGCACGGGTCATGGGTAAGAAGGCTCTGATCCTCATGGACGAAGAGGGTCAACTGAAGGGACAGACGCTCAATCGAGGTGCCTCCCAGTTGGCAAATATGCCGCTGGTCGGTGATGTCCTTTTCTGCCGATCCAAGATGTTCAAGTGATTAGATGAGAGATAGGCGCAGTTAGCAGACGCAGGAGCGTGAGATGCCTCTATGGAAGCATCCAACAACAGTAGGTGAGACTTATTGGCGGCACATGAAGTACGCCCTTGGGTTGAGTTACTTCTTCTTCAGGGCTTCACTACAAGCCTTCGTCCACGCCTTCCTTCCTGATCTCAAGCAAAACGAACGCTACGATCTAATGGGTACTGCCGAGTACACAATGTATGAGGCCCTGCGAAGACCCGGGGAAAAGGGATGACTATGCACAAGGCACTTGCTCTGTGGGCGGCTGGCATCCTCTTGGTTGCGTTCTCCGTTGCAGCCCAACCCGCTGACAACCCGCAGACCTGTGAGTGGACCGAAGCCCTCTCCGGTCGGTTCTACGTGGAACCCCGAGCGGCATGGATCGACGCTGGCCTTATCTCTGTCGTCATTGACCAAGCCCACTGGCGGCTTGAGATCGAGAGCAAGCTGGAGAACGGCAAACCTGTCAGTGCCATCTGCGATACACGACCAAACAAACGACCCGAAGGGGCGGGCACTTGCTTGAACGACCGGGTGGGGCCGACAAACGTCCTGGGTAGCACCCGCAAGCTGGTCTTGGATGAGTTCGTGAAGGCCAACCTTTTACCGGCCAAGCGGTCTTCCAATGCTATGCCAAAAGAACTCTACGACGAAGGGGCTTGGAGGCAAATGGTAGGCCAAGCCTTGCAACGCCGCTTCGAGGGAACCCAAGAGTTCTGCCAAGTACGGCTCGTTATCCGTACAAAGCGGTTCGAGCTTGCCCTGCAAGGTGATCTAAAGTGGTGGGACGAGCAGGTCATCGTCTTCCCTGACGGCGGTGGAGAGTGCTGTCGATGAGAAGATGGGCTGTCCCGATGGCGTTTGTAACGTCTGTCTGGGCTGTGGTTATGGTCCACGCATTAGTCTGCCCCTCAAGTGAGGCAACCGGCATGACGAATCTCCAATACATCGGCATCGGCATCGGCGTATTTATTGCGGGTGCCAGCTTCGGACTCTTTCTTCGGTGGGTGGTTCCGGCAACCCAAAAATACTTGAAGACCTTTAGCGAGGCTATGCGCCAAGCAGCCGGGGGTAAGTAATCCAATCTAATCCCGTTAGCCGTTCTATGGTTTCCGTTTAGTAGAAGCTAATAGTACGGGATGGGAGAAAATGGACCGAGCGGTTAGAGTCATCTACGGACCGACCGGTGGCCGCTTCCCTTTCATGTCAGGTGTAATCGACGCTGTTGAGTCATTCTTATCAGATAACGACATAAGCATTTACGACAGGATTGGGGTTTCGGGCGGGTCGCTGACGGCAGCAATCAAAGCCAGTGGAACGCCGTTCCCTGAATGGATGGCTTCCGCATCCTCTCTACGACACGAAGTCGAGATCGGCGGCAGCAAGAGTCGCTTACTGAAGAATCTTTGGTGGTTCGCCAGTTCCGGTGGCCTCCTAAACTCCAAGGTCGTTCTAAAACGCATGTTTCATCAGGTCGCCCCCCGACCTCCACAAGACGCCCCTTGCTATGCGGTCTCTTGGTGTTCCTCTGCTCGTAAGGGCGTTGCGTTCTCCTTGGGAGAGGACTTGGACATAGCGACGTGTCTATTAGCCTCATGTGCTCTTCCTTTTGCCTTCTCCCCCGTCAGGGTTCTGAACAAACGGCTCCCGTTGCGGGTGCAGCAGCTTCTTGGTGTTACCCACAAGCCCAACCTGCACTCGACCTTCAAGGACGGCGGCTTGGCTTCTGACTGGGTTGGAGATCTTGTACTGGGGACGCCGTTGGATCTTCCGACAGTCGTTGTATCCATCGAAGGCGACCCACCAAAATCGGGGAACCCCCTGACCCGCCTCGCCCTGACAGTCATCAAGAGCAAGACTCTGGACGGCATTGAAAATGCCTCCCGCTCCCGCCCAGTTCATCTCATCGACATCTCTTGCCCCGCTCCCGTGAACGAGTTTGCAGCCCGCTTCGATATTACGAAAGAAGAAGGGCTGTGGCTCTACGGGATGGGACTTACCGAAGGACAGAAAGCCATCGTCAGAATGGGTCGAGACATTCTTGCCAGCTTCCCCCGCCTCGCTGATCCAGACCTCACAGATTCCGACAACATGATGAGTTCTCCTATACAGGCTTCCTTGTAGGAACAGCCTTGTAGGAACAGCCTTGTAGGAAGGGTCATCCAGGGAAAAGAAGGGTCATCCAGGGGAATCTATGAGCAAATCGATTCAGCAGATACGTCAAGAGTTGGAAGCGTTCGCCCACGAAGAGTTCGGGGTTCAAATCGTGGCGAAAGAAGACTCCAAGTTCATGTGGTTCCTCAACTTCTTCGTGAGGCCATTCAACCCCGACTTTATGACGAGGTACATCACAACCATCAGAACGACGGTCTACGGCACACGGACTTGGATGAAGGACGACGCTGCTGTCGTGCGTGTCCTCGCCCATGAGCTTGTTCACGTATACGACTGGTATCAACTCAAGATCCTGTTCCCCATCCTGTATCTCTTCCCGCAAATCTTGGTGCTGGGGATGCTCGGGGCGTTCGGAGCCTTTTGGTCCACCACTTGGCTGTGGTGTCTTGCGTTCGGAGTGTTCCTGGCTCCGTTGCCTGCCCCCTTTAGGGCCTGGGCAGAGTTTCGAGGCTACGCCATGACGATGGCGGTCGAGGTTTGGATGGATGGGAGACGGCTGGATCAGGTTAGCCCTGACAACCCACCTAAATGGATTGCCCAGAACTTCGTAGGACCAGACTACTACTTCATGTGGCCGTTCCCCAAGAACACCGCCAACCGGTTGACTGGCTGGCTCTGGATCATCAAGTCAGGGCAGTACCCAGATTACGTCTCTATCGCCAATCGCATCGAAGAGATCGTCTCCCAAGAGGCTACCTAACTGGTGGCCTTGGCTTCTTCAGCCTGCTTTTTCATCTTACGCATAAGGTCCAAGTATCTCTGTCTCGCTGCATTGGGCTTGGCTTTCTTTATGTCAGCCATGACCCGTACTTTAGGGTGAGATTTACTGGTCTTGCTCTTGCGGCAGCGACAACCCATTAGCCACCCGTGCTCGCTCGGATTCGAGCGAAGTGCTCTGTCTGTTGCTTGGACAACAAGGCAGTTTGTAGGTGGTCCAGGTTCAAAGCCATGAGGGATTTGAGGAAGCTGCATGAAGCAGCGTCTTTGGGTGTACTGATACGATGGAGGTCCAACCCTTGTTCGGTCTTGTTTATGACCAACTCAAAGGACGTGGCCGCCACCCCCGGTCCTATCACATAGCCGATGAAGAGGAACTGATTGGGTTCCTCCAGGGCAGTGATTTCCTCGACGGTGATCCGATAGGGGATTGTCACGTCGAAGGTAAACACCGAATCCGCTTGTTTGATGATGGCCGCCAAAGACGGGCGAAGGTCAGGTCTTTCATACGATAGCTTTATCAGCTTCTCTTTCAGCGTCATGTCTACTCCTGCTCTCTCACATAGAAGAAAATATCGAAGGGATATTTTCCCACACCCTTGTTGGACCCGATCCTTGGTGGAGGCCCATGATCTGTCTGGGAAGAGTTCAATGATGGGTCAATCGTCACTTCTTATATAGAGAGGCGCTATCGCCAACAATGAGGATGGAACATGGAGTTACAGTTACCCACCAGCATGGAGTTGCCAGTTGTTGCGATGCGGGATGACGTAGTTCTTCCCGTAATGCCGACGACATTGAGTATAGGCCGGGAGAAGTCCGTTCTTGCGCTGAATGATGCGGGTGGCAAACCCCAGCAATATCTCGCTCTTTTCATGCAGAAAGATGCAAAGGTGGAAGACCCTGGTGCGTTGGACCTTCATCAAGTAGGGACACTGGTCCGTATCCTGAAGGTGCTCCATCACAAGGACAAGTACCACGTCGTAGTTGAAGGCGTTGCCCGCATCGTGGCCGTGAAATGGACCCAAACAGAACCCTATCTGAAGGTGTCCGCAACGGTCCACGACGAGCCCAGAGACGCTCTGATAAGGGATGCCTACCACGACAAGACGAGTCTAATCCGCAAATCGGCATACAGGTTGTTCCGGTTGAGCCAGCATATGCCGACCGATCTGCTCAGTCTCTTGAACACGATTGTTGATCCAGCGACGATTGCAGACTTGGTGGCGGCCATCTCGCCCTTCGATCCTTCGGACCGCCAAGCGGTCTTGGAAGCCTTTGAGATCTCTGCCCGGTTGGATCTCGTCGCTGAACTCTTGGAGAGACATACATCTTTGGTAGAGGTCAATCAGAAGATCGAGAGCAAGACCCAAGAGGACATCGCCCGTAGCCAGAAGGAATACTACCTCCGAGAGAAGATCCGCACGATCCGCTCGGAACTGGGTGAGGAAGACGAGGGGGAAGATCCCGATGACGTTGAGACCCTCAAGGAACGGATGTTGTTAGCCGAGATGCCCCCAGAAGTTGAGAAGTCAGCCCTTCGTGAGCTTCGTCGCCTCAAGAAAATGACCCCCCAATCGAGTGAATACTCGGTCACCAGGACATATATTGACTGGCTCTTGGATCTTCCGTGGTCCAAGCACAGCGAAGACACTCTTGATCTGGATCAGGCGCAGAGAATCCTGGAAGAAGACCACTACGGAATGGATAAGGCCAAGGATCGAATCTTGGAATATCTGGCCGTCTGCAAGCTCAAGAAAGACATGAAGAGCCCGATCCTCTGTTTGGTCGGACCCCCCGGTGTCGGCAAGACCTCGCTGGCGAAGAGCGTGGCCCGTGCCTTGAATCGTGAACTGGTCAGAGTGTCCCTTGGAGGTATCCGAGATGAAGCGGAGATACGGGGACACCGTAGGACGTACATTGGGGCGATGCCCGGTCAGATCATCAAGGGCTATAAGAAGGCGGGGACCAACAACCCGGTGATGATTCTTGATGAGATCGACAAGCTCTCATCGGACCACAGGGGAGACCCTGCGGGAGCGTTGCTGGAAGTGTTGGACCCAGAACAAAACAGCACGTTCAGAGACAACTACTTGGATCTGCCCTTTGACCTGTCCAAGACCATGTTCATCACAACTGCGAACAGCCTCTCCACTATCCGCACACCCTTGTTGGACCGCTTGGAGGTGCTGCATCTGTCGGGCTACACGATGCTGGAGAAGGTTCAGATCGCCAGGAACTACATCATCAAGGAACAGCTTGAGGCGCACGGTCTCATTCCAGACCACGTTTCAATCTCGGATGATGCCCTCATGCGTCTCATCGAGTCCTATACCCGAGAGGCCGGTGTCCGTAGCTTGAAGCGAGAGATTGGGGCTGTCTTCCGCCGTATCGCCAAAGAGGTCGCCCTCCTTCCCGAGAACACCGACTACCCGAAGCGAGAGATCACTCCAGAGTTGGTGGACGAGATCCGAGGGCCAATCAAGTTCACCAATGACGTTGCCGAGCGAACGAGCATACCGGGAGTTGTTACTGGCATGGCTTGGACCTCTGTGGGTGGAGACATCCTCTTCATCGAAGCCACGATGATGCCAGGGACCGGGAAGCTGAAGCTGTCGGGGAACCTTGGCGACGTGATGAAGGAGTCCATTGGGGTTGCCGAGAGCTACGTGAGGGCTATCGCCAAAGACCTGGGCATCCCCAAGACCGTGTTCCAAGAGAACGACATCCACATCCACATCCCCGCAGGAGCAACGCCCAAGGATGGCCCTTCAGCGGGCGTGACTATGCTCACAGCCATCGTGTCTCTGTTGACTGGGATTCCGGTTCACAATGAGCTTGCGATGACCGGAGAGGCGTCCCTGCGTGGGGCGGTTCTTCAAGTTGGTGGCATCAAAGAGAAGGTGATGGCAGCGCATCGTGCAGGCATACGCATGGTGATCCTCCCAGAGAAGAACGAGAAGGACTGGCCCGAGCTACCCGAGGATGTCCGCAACGACATGGTGGTCCACTACTGTTCCCGAATGGTAGACGTACTGAACACGGCTCTCGACAAGGACAAGCTGGAAGCGTTCAAGGCCAAGAGCGGCGAGTCAAAAGACTAATCAGACACGGTGTCCTTCATTGACTGGATCACTGCCCGAATCACTTTTAGGGGTGCGGTGGGGAAAGCGAGCTTCGCCTCCTTTCTGGTTGGGATTGGTTGGTTGGTGTCCTTTTTCCCTTGGAACCAAACCTCGATTTCACTACGCAGCTTCCGTTGAGTCCACACTTGTCTCATTCTCTCTTTTGTTAGTTAGCGTCATCATCAAGATCACCGAGAATCTGGTCCTCGATGTCTCCGTAAACACAAAGACCCATCCACTCGGCTATTTCTTCTTCGGTCCACAGTGACTCAACCACAGGCTCCCCCTCTTCGTTGAGCAGGGCCAGAAAGTAACAGGGGCCAGATAGGGTCAAGGGGTCGGCTTGGAGATGCTCTCGATACACAGTGCCATCTTCCATCTCGTAAGACGCAAGTTCCCAATCCCCACCCCATGCGGTGAGATAAGTTCCACCACCAATAGGGTCAATACAGGCGGCTTCTTGGATGATCCATCCTGCACGTTGGCTTAGGCCGACGAATGTATCTAACTGCATAGCATCCAAAGAGACGCTTTCATAGAGAGGCTATCGGTCATTGATTGGATTCAAGGACAACAGCCGATCCCTCTTTAGTGATAGCGTCCGCATGTGGAAACTCTTGGGCTACCCTTTCCAGGGAGTCCGAAACGACATAGAGGATGTCTCCATCACCTACGGAGACGTACTCAAAACGTCCGTCATGTGTAGTGGAGCAGGTCTCTCCGACAGGGTTTGTTGAAGGGATGACTACTTTCCAACACGTCATCATTGAAGTCTCCACGGTAAGGTTCAATAGTTCCTCTTGATAGTCTTACCCACCGAAGACTAAAACCTGCCCTCATTGGAGCGTTCATGCCCGAGTACAAGCCAACCTGCCCCAAGTGCAAACACAGCATTTGGCTCGATGAATACTATCATCAGCAGTTTCAAGTCGGCTGTTCGATGTGTGGCTTCCGGCTCGTAGGCGAAAAAGCCATCCGTCTGTTCATCAACAACCAGAAGACGGTGTGGGACCAGCAGCAGGTGGAGAAGCTAAAGGCGGCAGAAGAAGCTGCTAAAGAGGAAGCCCGAAAGCAACGAGAGATCAAGAGAGAAACCAAGAAGGTCGCCAAGGCACGGATCATCAAGAAGGCCCCACTAACGCCTACGTCTGCTCAACAGCGGCGCGGTGCTACAACTCCAACAGTTTGCGCCCATTGTGGCGAGTACCTGTTCCGCCGCAAGAAAGATGTAGCGGCAGGTCACTCGTTCTGCACGGCGGACCACCAACGGGTTTGGAAGAAGACCCGAAAGGCAGCGTAATGAGTGATTGTCGGACCCCAGAAGGGGTAGCAGTACAGTGTGTGGACACCATCATCAATCAAGCACGGATCTTGGTCCAGATGCTTCGATCAGAGTGGGGGGATGAAGAGGTCAGCGAAGCTCTAATGGACATGGTGCAAGACGAAGACGTGCGTGTCTTGCTGCTCTATGCCGCTCAAAGGGTAGACGCAGCGGACCAGAAGGCAGACGCAGCGGACCAGAAGGCAGACGCAGCGGAAGCCGTCAGTTCCCCTCTGACTACATAGCGATTAGCTCGATGATGAGCTTGCCGAAGAACTGATGACCAGAGTTCCAAGCGGTAGTTGTTTGGATCTTCAGGTTTACCTCGCCGCCTACGATACTTGCCGTTTGAGCGTCAGTGATCTGCTGACCCCCGGCGAGAACCCTGGTCCCCTGTGCGTTGATGCTCGCACCGGTCATATCGTTGACGAACAGGTATTCACGCACCATCGAGTTCGGTGTGGGGTTGTTGTTGTCCTTGATATGAAGGGTCATTCGACCCCCCACGTAAGAATCCGTGGGATACGTGAAGACTACAATGTCTTCAACGGCCAGACTCACCGCTTGCGTGTGTCCAAAGGAGTTGGAGACGGAGAAGGTTCCCGCTACCCCATCTTCTTGGAGATCTGGCTCGTTGCGGCCAAGCTCTACATCGAAGTCTTGAGTGAGGTCGAACAGATCGGAGGCGGTCTTCCACATATCCGAGAAGCGAAGCTCACTGCCCTCCGCTGGCTCAATCAGATTGGTGGCAACCGACCACGTTTTGCCGGGGACGATATGACCGGCCTCGCTCTCGCCTATTCGTCGGGTGATTGCTTCCCATTCACTTATGGTCACTTGTGCCAAATCAACTATGTTGAGCACAAGGGCAATCGCAGCCGATGTAATGAGGGCAGTTCGATCATTCGCCTGGGTGGAAACAGTTGCACTTTGATAGGCGGCAACATCGACCACACCTCCCGAGATGGGCAAGGATGGGGTCAGGGCAGCATCCGTCTCCATGATGAAGTCATGTAGGAGATTCTGCATCCCGATAGGCTGCTGACCCTTACGCTTGCGGAACTTCATCTTCCCGCCCTCGATATCGACCTTGTGGTTGTCGCCAACCCAAAGCGAGTTGTCAGACAGGAACAGGTGGCGGATCTTGTATTCGGCTGACCCGAAATCATAGGCGGCGTTCGTGTCAGGGAGAATGTGCCCCTTCATCGTGGCAGAGTTGAAGGTAATGGCCCGCCCGTCCCCGTCGATGAGGTCTTGAAGTTCGGCAATCAGTTGCTTGAGTTGCGCTGTGTTGCTGTGACTCATTTGTTAGCTCCAACAGCCAGATGGCGTAAGGCGACACGTCGCTTCATTCGATCTTCGTTCAAGATCTTGCCCGCCTTCACTGCGTAGTATGCGTCCTGCCTGCTGACACCTTCACTGATGAGGTGCTTCATGGCGTCACGTTCGTTGTGGTACTGAAGAACCTGGGCGGCTCGATCCATGAGCTTCTCGTCTACTGCTGCGATTCGCAGGCTCGCTTTGATGGACCGCTCGCCTTTAGACGTTAGGAACCAGATCTCAAAAGCGGGGGTCTCACGGACGGAAGCAACCTCTTTATCGACGAGCTTTTGCCGCATTAGGTCCAAGAGGATCTTCTCGATCTCCCGAGAGCCCATACGGCTATCAAAATACTTGCGGATGTCTGCTTCGATGGAGCCAATAGTGCCGCCGTCATGGAGCACTTTCAGCACCATGTCCTGCTTCTCTTCTTTGCTTTGCCCCGCTGTTCGCCCACCCCGAGATTGCAACTTTCGCAGCTTCTTGGAGAGAGGCTCTAACTCCGAAAGAGCATCCCACAGCACGCTCTGGGTCATACTCAAAGTAGGTGCCGCCCACTTGATGTCTTTGATCTGCTCAATGGCCCAGTCTACGTCTTCCAGATACCCCGACCTAAAGATGGGATCATCCATAAACCCTCTCGGCTTTGCCAGCCGACCAAGGAGTACCGCCAATGGCTTGTAAGCCTTTCTGGTCATGTCAACGGCGTTGGCGACCTCATGTAGATCGTCGCTAAAACTCGATAGAGATCTTTGTCCTGCTCTCTTGCCACGCTTTCGCTTCTGCCGGTTGCCGGTGTCGTCCATCCACTCATCGTTGAGCTTCTTCGTGAGGCCGCACCGCTTCACTGCGTCCAAGGACTCATCCATGCCGTTGCTTTTGAGTACCCGAAGCAGTTGGCCCAAAAGCTCTGGACCGTTCTCTTTGTTGAACGCTGTTCGACTCACGATTGCACCTCGACTTTCCAACCCCGACTCTTTAGATCGTCAATGAGGTCGTGGACTGTGGTGTTCAACTCGACGTAGGTAGAGCTTTCAAAGCCCAGCTTGCCACCATCGACAGTTATTGTGGTTGAGTAGGGGTCGCCCAGTTTTCTGCCGGTCGTCGGACCCGTTGGCTCGTACCCCTTGAGAGCGGCGATGAGGTCTTTCCCAAAACGACTCAAATACAGCTTACGGTGGCCCCCTGACAGGACATCCTTTCCAGAAGCCACCTCAAATATGAGGAACACAGGAAGGTCTGACAGGCTTGGGCTACCGAGGTTTGCACCATTGATCGTCACCCGTTGGCTCTTCCAAAGCCCTGCGGTGACGTAGCGGCTGGAGACCCTCGCTGCGTCTGGCCTTTTCTGTGTTTTAGGCTGGGTCATGTTTGCTCCTACCAACGGTTGTCCTACCAACGGTCGGCTTATAGAAGGACTACCTCTTGAAGATACGGGCGAGGGCTTCCTTGTGTTCTTTGGCAAGCTGGTTCAACGCCCGAAAGCCTACCGCTTCGCAGAAGTGCTCTTCGGCGTTCGTGGAAGCATAGCTGGAGGGGAAGGGTGCGAGCTTGGAGTGCCTGCGAAGCATGTCCTTGTACCAAGACACTTTGGCCCTCCGCCCCTCTGGTATCCCTGGAATGTCGATGCCGATGACATCGGCAGGACGATCTGGTGGACGGTTGTTCTTCAAGTCGTACCGGATGCTCGCTTGCCCCGGCTTGGTGGTGACGTACTTGCGCTTCCCAATCTGCCACTTGACTCCGAAGGGCACAGGGTCGCCAACTTTGACGGGCCACCACTCGGAGATGTCGGCTCGCTTGTTGGACATCTCAAGATGGCGCAGTCCCCACTCCTTCTTGGCTGCGGGATCAGCGAACTTCTGCCAGTAGCGATGAGATAGTTCGTGGATCAAGCTGTGAACGGGGTCTTCTTTCATCCGCTTGTCTGTTCGGAGATAAACCCGATCCTCTGAAGAGTTGTACCAAGCCAGGGTACGGGCACCCCGTAACGATCCAACCAAGTAGATGTCCCCATAGAGAGCTTTACGGAAGCCAGGGATCTTGGACCCCGGGCCTACCTTGGAGGCTTTGTTGATGATGTCCTTGAAGGAGTCCAGCCGCTTACCCTCGACTCCTTCTGTGTTGTGTACGGTGAACTTCCCAACCTTGAAGGTCTGGTCAGTGTCGGCACCCTCACCGGTTAGCTTACGCCACGTCTTCCCGTCCTCAACGATCTCCCGCCCGTAACGTAGACTCTTTTCGTGGCGTTGGGACCAAGTGAAGATCTGCCGGGGGAACCGCTTGGCGGTCATAAAGATGCGAGCGAATGACGTGAACTTCCTCGCTTCCGCTTTGGGAACCTCATGCTGGTGCATGGCGATGTCAGCGAGCGTGAGGCCAGCGTTCATCATCTCAACCCAAGGGTTGTTCACCACCCGTTTGATTAGGTTGGTCGTAGATCTGGTGAACTTCATCTCGTAGAGGCCGTCAATGGGCAGACCGGCCCTTTCGGTCATCCGATGGACCTCGTTTATGGCCCGGTCAAAGCTATCTAAAGCGTTGTCATATTCATCCTGCGCCTCAAAGAGAGTGGTCTCGGTGGCGGTCCTGCTCTTGAACTCTTGCCGGAGCGCATAGAGGTCCACTTCGACGGGTGTCATGTATCGGTCGGCAACTCGGGTAGCACTGGCGGTGTGGATTCTGACACTGGAAATGTCAGATTTGATACCTGGAGCTATAGAGGCGCGGTGCTTTTGGATCATCCCGACCTTCGAGACGCCATCATCTGCGATGTCCCCGTAGACGTATTCATCAATGATTTCAGCAGCATAAGACTGGACGGTCCTCCAAGCCTTCTCGTCGGTGTGGTACTGGAAGCCTCCCTGGTGGAAGAAATCATGCCCATGATCCACCAGATCTTCTGCCATACCGAGCGGCACATCCTTGAGTTCCCAGAGAACGAAGGTGTCCCGACCGTAGAGATTCCAATGGTCCAACTGACGCCCCATGAGCGTGTCGTCCGTACACCCGTAGAGTTCGTCTCCGTCAGGCCCGTACACGCAGGCGATCATGTCTATGGTCGCAATATCGGCCACCCGTTATCTCCCGCAGACGTGGTGTTGTTTGGCTGTGTAAACGTCAGCCACGAACGAAGCAGCCCGAAGGTCGAAGCTCTCGGTGATGTAGATCTTGCGGATCTGCCGTAGCTCTTGAGCGATACCCCTCTCGGGTTCCCCGTCAAGCCAACGCTGTTGGAGGTGACGGCAAAACGACGGGAGGCCCAGCAAGTCTTCGTGTTCACCCTCGGCATCCAAGGACACAGCCTCTTCAACCAAGGCTTCGATGGTCAGGAAGTGCTTGGAGATGCAATCGGAGCAACGCTTCTCTGGGTGGTTGAGGTGGTCTTCCAGCAGAACGATCTGCTTACAGACTTCCCGCATGTTGTAGAGCGGGGACATTAGAGGGAGAGCAGCGGTCTTCATGGGGGGTCTCCGAGCGGCTTTCATGCCGAATAGATCGGTGTTGAGGCTGGCCCTTGAGGATGCGATTCGTTGGGCGGCCCTTACGCTGACAGAGCCAGACTTCTGACGGTGGATGATCTGTCCCCGTACCTTTGGGCCGTCATAAAACCACTCGCCTGGGTTGTAGGCTTCATAAACATCGGCAGTAGAGACCTTCGCTTTCAACACGACCGTCTCTTCTTCCTCTACTGCGGCGATATGTTCTGCGTGCCCAAGGGCAAACTTCTTCGTTCTGGTCACGTAATCCATTGGCTGGAAATGAGTGACCTCTGCAAGCACGCCCCGGTAGACCGTAACCTTGGAGAGCGGCCACGTACCTAACTCTGCAAGGCTCTTTCCCTTCTGTCGGGCGGCAGAACGCTTTGAACTGTGGTCCTTCAAGATCTGGCTGCGGAGAAGCTCTTTGAGCTTACGCCCCTTGTTGACCAAGGACGGATCAGCGAGCAAAGCATGGCGACCGTACTCTGTGAGCCAACCACCGAGTTGACCGAGCCCCTTCTTGTCCAACTGGAGGGCCACCATCATCTCACCAAAGAACTTCTTGTCCTTGTATACGTTGCCAGGATTCTTCAGCCCACCAAGGAAGACGGTCGCCTCGTCCTGGGACAAGCCAATGGAGATCTCACGGAAGCGCAATCTCTCTTTAGGCTTGAGGAAGGATATTGTGCCGCCAACAGCGAGACCAACGTCCATGAGGTCGAACATATAGACGAAGCCCTTTTCACGGGCATGGTTGACCATGAACGATCCAAAGGTCTTCGGATGCTCCTGCATCATCTCCTTGAGGACATCGAGAACACCCAGGTCAGCCATGACATCGAGTGCCTTCTTGTACTGGGGGTTGTCCAAGATGACAGTCTTCAGGACGGTCTCTGTCTTGGAGGGGATACGTTTGAGTCCCTTGGCCTGACGCCTCGCAGCGGCAGCCGTATCCTTGGGGAGCTTGAAGCCATACTTGAAGGCGAACTTGATCGTTCGGATGATACGGGTCGGGTCTTCCTTGAAAGTCTCATCGGGCTCCCTCGGACAACGCATCTCCCGGTTCTCAAGGTCTTTGAGCCCACACCCGGTCAGATCGATGATCTCTGCTTTGTCTGGACCGTTAGCCAAGTCCGTCAGCCGCCACATCAGAGTATTGAACGTAAACTCCCTACGGGTGGCATCATCTTCAAGAGTAGTAGGTTCGACACGGATGGGTTTGTGCCCGACGTAATCTCCCGTCGTAGGGTCTACCTCGTATTCTTCCTTGCGAGCATTGACGATCTCAATGACCTCGCCTTCCATCTCGTAGCCATCGAGTTCCCACTGACCCTCGATGAAGATCTTGGATACCATCAAGTTGTCAGTGACAACCTTGGTCCGAGTAGGCACAGCACGACTAATCCCGTCAGCAACCCATTCAGCGTCCTTCCCACGCATAGAGAGGGAGTCCACCACCATGTCGATGTCCTTGATAGGCTCATCAAGTACGAAGTTGCGAACCGCCCCACCTACTACATAGACGTGACGAGCTACACCGAGCTTCTTGGTGACTTTAGAGAGCCACTTCATCAACACCAGAGATTCAGCGTCCGTCGAAGCAACCCTGGTTTCCTCGTTTATCACTCGAACAACCTCCAAAGCATTTGGGTTGTATGTCTGGTTACCCACAGTGCTCTGCCAACCCTCCATCCAGAACCCGGCAGCACCCTTGTCGATAGCTTCCTGCCCCCAACGGTTGACGGCATCAATGAGGGATTCCCCACGGTGCATCATACGAGCCGTTCTCTTCAGATACTTGAAGCCCGGTTTCACACGAACCTCAAGTAAGGCACCACTTGGATGATATATCTGGGCATCCCCAGGTTTGTCTGTGGTCGAGATACTGGACAAGTCATGTACGAAGGTAGACTTATCCTGTTTACCACGGGGTAGCTGAAGCCCTTTACGAAGGATGTACGGCACCCTGTCCCAAGACGTTGCGTGGTACTGGACACGGGGCATCCTTCCGACCTTCAAGTAACGGTCAGCAACCTTATGGGGAGAGCCTTCGTTCATCTGTTCCTCAATCCATACGCCATTCGAGCATCTACCAACGACTACCCATAGCCAACCTACCGTTACCCCCTCCGTGCTTCGGAGAGTCATCGTTTGCGGAAGTACCCATCGTAAAGGTACCTCCGCAAACGATACAGTCAGCCCCCCTATCCCTCACTACATTCTCAATGAGCAAAAAACTTGCCCAAGTACCTTTCCTTCGATAGTGAGGGGAACCCCCCTGACCCTTCTCGACCCACCTGCTCATTCCCCCCCTCCTTCCCACCTAACATTCCCCCCCTCACCTCAACTTATGAACAACATCCCCTCCCTCAATGCCCCGTTTTATCTTCCTGCCTCTCCCCCACCCCTCAAAATGTTCGACATTAGTTTCAGGGATGTGACCCCGGCACTAAAGGGCTATGGACCCTCCATGCAGAGAGCACGGGAAAATCCTTTCAGTCGGTGCTTGCGCGTATGGAATGACCTATGGTTATATCCTCACCACGTTCAATGGGGGGGGAACTATTGGTAAACAGGGGGATTATATCCTCACCACGTTCAATGGGGGGGAACTATTGGTAAACAGGGGGATTACAAGCCGCTATCCAGGGGATCAGAATCGGTGGCTTTCTTACTGCCTTATTGCCCAGAGAGTGCCTACCCTCGGAACTTCGGAAGGTTTTACCCTCCAAGCCCTCGGTAGAATCAAACTCACACGGAGAATGTTTCGGGAAAGTTTCAATGATTTCCTCGGCGGACCCTGGATTCTGTCACTGAATCAGCCATCATGGAAACTTTCACCAAACTTCGGACCCAACTTCGCAAAACTTGAAACTTGAAAGGAGGCCAGAACAAAAATGAAATCAGTCGCAGCAGCAGAACCATCCGTAGCCGTAGCAGAGTCAGTAATGATGATGTCCGGTATGGGCCATGAGCCCAACTTTTATTCACGTTACGAGCACGGGTGCCGTCCCGTATGGATCGCCGAGTCAAAGGGAACCAAGACCTACAAGGTCAAGTTCGAGGAACAGGTCGTCGAGTATCCCTCGACCCGCCAACTCCTTATGGCCCTGGACCCTCGGGGTAAGGACAACCACCTCACGTTTGACCGCTACTTCAGGACGGGGCGTTTCCAACCCAAAGAGAAGTACGGTCTCCTTGACCTGCTCGCTCCGGTTGAGAACCCCATCATCCTTCCGACCGATCTGACGCTTGACCAGAAGATCTCTCGCCCTCGGGTGAAGAAATCTTCCAAAGAGATCTCGGTCGCTCCGGCGGTCGCTCCGTCAATCGCTCCATCCCAGATCATCGATGTCTCCACAGCAGAGCTTGGGATCGACTTGGCTAAACGGGGACACGAAGTAGCCAAACTCATGTACGCAGGCTTCGCTCGCCGCATCTTGAGGGCAGGCTACGATCCAGAAGACGTGCTCCAGGATGTCTACCGGGGCATCCTGGCACGCAACATCGGCATCTGCCCCTTCGATGTTCGTAAGTCATCCTTCGGTCATTACGTCCACATGGTCATCGGCTGTGTGCTTTCCAACTTTCATCGGCGAGAGCAACGACGCATGGACCGAGAGAAGGTCGGTGTGATGAGCTACACCGACGATGGCTGGAGGAATGTCGATGTCGCAGAAGCTAATATCGGCGATACCAAGATGGCTGCTCCTCGGTTCGCTGCGGAGATGGATCATGCACAGAACTCACTGCTGGACTTCCTCGAACCCGAGAACCCCAAAGCCCGGGAGTTCATCCTCGCTCGCCAAGTCCTGCCGCTGGTCCAACTCGGGATGTCCCGTAAAGAAATCGCTGCCGAGATTGGCGTCAGCCGCTCCACGGTCTCCAAGGTCTTGGCCTTCATCAAGACGGGTGCCCGTGAGTGGGGCCTTGTCGAAGGAATCTTTCGGGGGGCCTCGGTATGAACGAACCTGTCTACGACATGCTGTTGAGCAGGGGCATCCAGGCGGAGGTGCAGTTCCCTGCTGATACTGCCATCGAGATTGCCAAGGCGATTCGAGGCAAGGGCTTCCGAGCGGATACGATGGGTGGCCGCATCGGTGTGACGAAGACCATCCCTGTACCCTTCAGCGAGAGGATAGAGCTACGGCACGCCGTAGGGTCGATGGTCGTTGATCACGACGGCATCGTGTTCTCGGGGTTCTATACAAAGAAGTCTGAAGTGATCGACAAGGTGCTCAACGCAGTGATCACCACCTTGCGTCAGAGATGCCACACCCACGCTTGACCCCCCTGTATATGGATACCAAGTCACGACCCGGCTGCTGATGATGATGGCCTGGGCCGGAGACCGTTTTGAGATCAAAGTGCTCTGAACGACTGGTTTGATCTCAAAACCGCCCCCGGACCAACTGCCCAATATCGGACAAACTTTCTCAACTTTCTTCGATATGCCCGTAATGACTGGGGTTTCGAGCGATGTCCCTGGCTCCTGGTCCGCCGTCCCGAGACATCCGATGATCCAAGCAAAACGGACCCATGTCCGCCCCAGAATATCCTGTCGTTCTGTATAGGTTGGGCCAAAGAGAAAACCCCCGAGAGCCGGTTGGCTTCGGGGGTCTATATCTCGAACCGTATATTCCTACGGTTGAGTTATGCGGTCTACGATATGGCTACCCATTCATGCGGATTCAACCCGCTCATCCCAAAACAGTTCACACTCATCGTCTGGGTCGAGTGGTGCCTCAATCCATGACTGCCGCTGGCCCGCTTCAGCCGTGTAGCGATAGCAGTGGGCACGCATTGGGCATGTTCTTTTGTCGGTCGTTTCACCGACGCATTTTGCAATATCAGTCATAGCGTAGCCTCGGGGCGGTGCCGATAGAGCACAACTGCTGTCCCAAAAGTAATCACTTACCGCCGATTGTTGACCAAATGGTCCCGGTTGAGTCCACGGTCAAACACCCTTATTTAGACAAGGCGTAGCCTTCTCGGCCATCCTCTCACGCAGTATCTTTTGAGCTTCAAGATACAGGTCACGGTGCTCAACAAGGCGGTCCAACTCCAGCCTTGCTCCCCTACTCGGTCTGCTCGGCCTGCTTCGTGGTGATCATGTGCTTGTAGTACCTGACGTTCCACGCTGTACCTGGAGCCGTAGCCTTGTCGTACCAGTTCATCAGGGTTCCTACGTTCATGCCCATCATGTCGGCAGCGATGAAGCGGGTGCCGCCATTTCGTTCGATTGCAGAGAGGACACCGATGGCGGCCTCTCGCTCGCACTGCTCATAGGATATCCGCTTGGCTACACCCTGGAAGCGGCGGGCTTTGGTGTGCATGTGGATGCAAGCATCCAGAACCTCCTGTGGGGTCATCTCCCTCTCGTCGTGATTGTTATTCTCTAACATTGTCATATCAATCTGGACCTCGAATGTGGTTGTGGTTGTGGTTGATTTGCGATGACTACACTTTCCAATCGGGATCGTAGTCAGCGACGGTACGTGTGACCGCTGTAATGATGTCGTCCTTTTCCTCCTTGGATAGAACCAGGGGGGTCAGGTCATCCTCTCGGACGGCTGACAGGAACTCAATGATGTGCTGGCCGTTCACGATGTCATAATCGGTGGGGATGTGAATCTCCCAAACCGAGACAATGGTGGGGTCGCTTGCTTCACCGTCATCCCGGGACTTCCAACACTTGATGACAGTACGACCATCGGTCGTCTCGTTTCTCTCTACTCGCATTTCGTTTGCTCCTTCGCATGTGTGGGTCTCCTTGGTGACGTTCTGCCACTCGGGTTGGGGGTTCACACCGTCTACCCTCGATCCACAAAGAGTAACGATCTTTCTTCACCTGACTTCAGGTGAGGTAAGTTTGTCCCCTCTGATTCTGGTTGCTTCAGGTACAGATCACAATGATCCTGATGTCACGAGTCAGAGTGAATGATCCAAAAACTACTGTCTCTGAGGGATCTCTCAGAGATGCCCAAAAAGGGGCCGAAAAAGCGCAGCGATTACAGGTACTTACAAAGGTGTCTTTTTAGCTCTAAAAGAGCTTTTAGTTTGGGGTGTAGATCAACCTGCAATAAGGCTCTTCGAGGGTGGCCGAACGGTGGCCGAACGGTGGCCGAACGGTGGCCGAACGAGTACGCAGAAGTACGGAAGTAAGTACGCAGAAGTACGCAAGACAAAGAGAAGCCCCCGACCGGGAAGGGAATCTCGGTCGGGGGCTTCAGGGGTTGACGGGGGTTCGCCGTTGAAGGCGGAAGGGTTGGCGTTACCCCGTCCGACGCATCTTGCGTCCTCGCTTGCCTGCTGAACGGGCATCCAGCAGATTGTTCATCTTGGCGACCAGTTGCTTGGGAAGCTCGGAGGCTTCGCCGTACACATAGTCGGGGAATAGGTCTGTGACGTAGCAGGCTCCGCTTCCGATGCCCACGCCGATGACGTGGATGCCTGCTTCCTTGGCAAGCCGGATCTGGCGGCGAATGACCGGCTCATGTCCACCATCGGGGCAGCCGTCAGTGATGACGAACAGCACTCGGTAAGCCTCTCGGCGGGTGTTGAGAGCGTCCAGAGCGAACTGGATGCCATCGGCCATCGGGGTTGAACCCTCGGCGATGGTGTTGGCGAACCGCCACTTGACTGACTGGAACCGCTCGTCGAAGCCCTTGAACACGTCGTTCCGAACACCGTGGTAGCGATGGTACTCCTTGCCATAGCCGTCTCGGGGTCCACGGTAGCTATCGTAGTCACCGTAGTTGCCGTTTCGGAATCCGCTCACCTGCGTCTTGACTCCCAAGGAATCCAGAGGCTCGGTGATCGCCATCAGCATACGGGTGGCGTCCTTGAGCAGCCCGCCCATCGAGCTTGACTCATCAAGGACAACCGCAGCCGCCATGCTCGTATCGAACTGGTCGTCTCGGTCGTAGTATGCACGGTCGGGGGTCTCGCCACTTCGGAGAGCGCAGTAGCTATCTACCAGCATACGCTCGGAGAGGTCACGCCCTTGCCGCACACCATGAACCGTGTGGGTCATCTCCATCGCCTTGACGATGTTACGGAGACGGGCTCGCAGGTATGAAGCCTCGTCCTTGACGCTTGTCAGGACTCGCTTGGCCTTGCGGTCGTCTTCGCCCTGACCCTTGTAGGTCGGGGAGATAAACTCAACGCTGTCGAGGTTACGGTCGTAAGGCTTGTAGCGGCGTTCGCCGTCCTCCACCGAACCCTCTCGGATCTCTTCCTTCTCGACCTCGGCATCGAACTCCTGGCCCAACGCATCGTTGTTGTCGAGCATCCCGTCAGTGCCGTCCTTGCCGTCCTTCAGTGCTTCCTGCACGAAATCTTGGTACTCGGTACGGTCGGGGTTGTCACCCACATCACAGTGGCCGCCACCCTGGTTGGAATCGTTCTCTTGGGTCGGGTCAAATCCGCCCTCGGTCTTATCATCGATCTTGGCATCGTGGTCCTTGGCAGACTCGTCCTTGGCTGGACCTTCGTCTTCACCGGGCTCACCGTCTTCGTCGGAGTCGGAATCCTTGTCGGAATCCTCGCCCTCGGCGTCCTCGCCCTCGGCGTCCTTGTCGGAATCCTCATCGGACTCGTCACCCTCGGAGCTACCCTCGGACTCGTCACCCTCTTCGTCGGTGTCCTCACCCTTGGAGCCTTCGCCCTCGGTATCATCGTCGGACTCGTCATCGGACTCGTCGGAACCCTCTCCCTTGCCGGAACCCTCTTGGGGCTCAAGGTCGGAATCGATGTTGTCGCCTTCGCCCTGACCATCGCCTTCAACGATCTCGACTTCCTCTTGGTGTCCACAGACCGTACAGGTCAGCAGAGCGTGGCTCTCGTCCTTGTTCCCGTAGTATCCAGCCTTGGCACGGATACGGAGCTTATCAGCGGAGGCACCGCAAGACGGGCATACGGTCTTACCCTTGCCTTCACCCTTGCCTTCACCCTCGCCTTCACCCTCGCCTTCGCCTTCACCCTCGCCTTCTCCATCGGAGATCTCGGCGAGCAGGATCAGTACGTCCATCGCCAGCCCGATGCAGCCCATGTCGTCTGCACGGTCCAGAGCGATGGCTTGACGCAGGTACGGGGACAGGGGACCGTCGAGAACCAATGCGGTAGCCTCGGGGCTTTCCTCGCCATACTTGGAGAGCGCAGCTTCCTGCTTTGTAGTCTTGTAGCCAAGCCCAACGTCACGGAAGACGGAGCAGACAGTCGTCATGGCGTTGCTCGTCGGCATCCCGTGGGCTCGGGCGTTCTCTCGCCCATCGGCCTCAAGGTCGAGGATGAAGTCTTGGAGATCGGCCATCTTGTTGCGGGTTCCTGGGAACTCGGCGCAGCCAAGACGCTCGATACGGATGTCTTCGATCAGGTTCGACCACTCCATGAGCAGCTTGTAAAACTTGCTCCAGTCGTCCACCTGTGCCCATCGGGGCAGGATGATGGAGACGCACTCATCGACGCTCAACTCACGTCGAGCGGAGTAGAGCGTGTGCCATGCTTCGTGGTAGCCACCACCCACCAGAGCCATCGCCGTCCGGTCGGATAGCTTGTCGGGGGTCGATGCGATCACAATCGCCGGGGCGGGAACATGCTCGCCATTGGCGGCATAGACCCAACGCTCAACGTCAGTATGGGTTGGGATGCACTCGGGGTTTTTGTGAGCCCACTCGCACATGAGGGACAGCACCTTGCGTCCGGTCCAACGGTCCTTGTTGTAAAACCGATGTCCCTTGTCCACAACGGGTCGCCGGATGCCTACTGGCAGTACGGCATTGACCGTCTGTTCGTGCGTAGCTTTGATTGCGTTACGCTGCTGGATGTTTAGTTGACGTGTCATTGGTTTCCCTTCCTATGAACCTTCGATGTGCCCTTCACTCTGTCTACCCTGATGGATCGAAAAGTAACCGGATAAACTTGGAGACCTACCACGAACCAAAACCGACTTTCCCGAGCTTGGGAATGACCTCTGACTTACAACCAACCTAATGGATGCAGGGTCTCTCGACTGTGCCGCCCTACTGTCAGGTGACAGCTTTGGTCCGTGCGGCGGATACTCCAAGTTTTCAAGGAACCTTTCGTCCTCCTGTAATGCCTACCTCCGGGGATCGAAAAGTAACAAGGAGTTCGGAGCTACGTCGATTGAGCCGAAGCGCAGCATCCTCCGTCCTTCACAACGCCTACCTTGACGGATCGAAAGGTAACAAAGTTTCTGGAAGTTTCACTTACGCGTGCGCGTGTATATAAGGATGCTGTACGCACGGGGGGTTTCTTCATCCCGGCCCCCACAAACTTTCATGCGAAAGTTTGTTACTTTCAGATACCCGGGGGTAGACGTTGTGAGAGCAGGGGGAACACAGTCGAGTAGGTTGTGATTTTCAGTTACTTTCCTGCCCGTCAGGGTAGACATTGTGGACGGGGCAGACGCCCCTTGAATGGAGACACGAAGCACCCAAAAAAGAGTCACCGATAGGCGGTTACTTTTTGATGCCCCAGGGTAGACAGGGTGTAAAGACAATCTGAATCTCAACACCCCATACCGGGGCAGAAGGTCAGGAGAGGATCAACATGGCGACACGAACCACCAAAACCAAAGGCAAGAGCAAGGCTGACCCGAACAAGGTCACCTGCGCTGTCTGCGGCTACGAGGATTACTACCTCGCAGACCATCTGTTGGAGGCCCACGGGCTCTCCGTCGAAGAGTACGTCAAGCAAAACGCTGGGGCCGAGACGGTTTCCAACGCTCTGCTCGACGCATACAACAGCGAGAAGGGCAACCCTCGACGCAGCGGGCCTCCGGTCCCTGGCGAGTTGACCGTCGAGTTCGCAGGCATCGAGTTCTCCGTGAACGTAGACGTGCCCGAGTCGGAGTGTCTCCCCTGCCCGTCTCACTACAAGATCCCCGAGCATGGCGATCTTGCCCGTGACATGAAGCACGCTGCTATCAGCATGAAGCAGCTTCGCTCCATCTACGTGCATGGTCTCCAGGGCTGTGGCAAGGACGCCTTTTTCCACTACTTGAGCGCCAGCCGTCGCATCCCCGCCAAGGTGTTCACCATCGAGCCGGGAACCGACATTCGCTCTTGGTTTTTCAGCCGCTCGTTCGACAAGGACGGAACGGCTTGGGACGAGGGCGAACTGCTCAAGGCTCTCCGTGACGGTTACAAGACCGCTACGGGCCGAGTGGTGCCTTACATGATCCTCATCAGCGACTTCGACCGTGCGGACCGAGCGCAGGCCGAGAGCCTTCGACTGATCCTCGATTCGATCCAGGGTCGAGTGAAGGGTCCAGCAGGCGTGACCTACCCGGTGCTTCAAGGCACCCAGGTTGTGATGACTGGCAACAGCGCAGGTGGTGGAGACACCCGAGGTCGCTGCATCAGTGCCAACCCCATCGATTCCAGCCTCTTCGACCGCATCGACCGGATCTTTGAGTTCCGTTGGATGGACTGGCTCGATGAGGTCGAGATCTGCAAGGCCAAGTTCCCTCTGCTCACCGAGAAGGCTCCCGAAGCCCTTGGGATGGCGGGGAAGGCTGTCACGAAGATCCGTGAGGCGATCTACAACGAAGACCTCTACTGTGAGTTCAGCCACCGAGCAGTCTGCTCCTGGCTTGGACATGCCGAGGATATGCTGTACTGCACGGGAACCACGTCACAGGCGGGAACCCTGCTCCGCAAGGCTGCACGGGCCGTACTCGACGGGATGCCCGACGAAGAGACCCGTACAGGCGTCCGACGCATCATGGACCCCTTCCTCAAGGGTGGCGCACTCGACGAGGGCGACACCTCACACATCAACGACGGAAGCCTCCACGAGAGCTTTTAGACCCGAGTGGTAACACACCACCAAGGAGATTGAACATGGCACGTAAACGAGCACAGGGGCTTTCAGCCCGAGACTTCCGAAACCCCCTACTCATGGTCCTGGGAGACTTGAGCTACGGTGTAGCTGGACGCTGCATCTACTTCAAGGACACCTACGGTCCCGTCTGCGAGAAGATGGGGATCACCGCTGACCAGTTTGGGTCACAGCCCTCCACGGGCAAGCTGTGGGTCCATCAGTGGATCGGCTTCGCCTTCAAAGCCCTCAAGGCTCCCAAGGAAGGCATGACACAGCCCGGTCGCAAAGGTCGATGGGCACTGACCGACAAGGGTCTGGCCGAGTACCTGCGGTTGCAGGATGGTGGATCGAGCTTCGTGGTCGCCGCTACTGTCGCAGCCGCCTCCGAGCCCGATCTGGCGCAGATCCAAGCCAAGGTGATCGAGAACGCCACACCCGGCGGGATGTCGCTGATCTTGGGTGGACGGACCCCTACGGACGACTACCACGTTGATCCATACATCCGGTCTCTGGCGATCTTGAACACCCGATGCTTCGGCAACTACTCTGCCAAGTCTCGTACCTGTGGCAAGTGTCCTCTGGCGGGACGTTGCCAAGCCAAGATGAGCATGGACCTGTCGGTCCTCGCCTCTCTCTGGCGGGACAACGAGCGCAGGGCAATCGAGGAAGCTGCCATGCCCAAGGCTACCGAGGTCGATCCGTCTACCGTGCAGGAACCTACCCAGGCCGAGCTACCCGAGGGTGCTGACTACGTGATCGCCGCCATGCCATCGATCTGTGTCCACTGCGGAGGCAAGGTCGAGAAGGGAGCCCGCACTATCTGGCTCCCCGAGACGGGAACCTTCCACACGACCTGCCCGGTCGCCAAGGCATAAGCCACCAGGGCAGACCCCAACCGAATCGTTGGGGTCTGTCCAGGCTAAGGAGTGAGACAATGGATGACGAGACCATCATCAAGCGAATCCAAGTGATCAGCGAGAAGCATGGGTGGAAAGACACCGATGCCATCTCTGCCGATGAAGTGGAGTCCCGACTGCTGACTGTCAGCAAGGAAGACCCTGAACTTGGGAAGTACCTCTTCGAGAAGATCTCCGCAGAGCCGGAGAAGGAGACACCATGAGTAACTACACAGAGACCATCAAGGGAGCACTGGCTGCTCTCGACGGCCACCACCCAGATGACATGGGTGAACTTGAACTGACTGAACAGGTAGAGCTTGGTGCTGCCCTATGGGACATCATCAACCGTGCTGGCAAGCTCATCGACCCCATCAAGGAACGCTTGCGCCAGGAAGCCATCGAACACCTCAACGGTAACGAAGGTGCCCATGAGTTCGTGGGAGTCAACGGTGGGAAGGCTACGGTCTTGATACCCAAGGCCAGTACCAAGGTACGCAAGGGTGCAGACATGGAAGCACTCAAGGAGCACATGGGTGAAGACCTGTTCGACCAAGCCTTCACCACTACCATCTCGTACAAGGTCAAGCCTGGACTCAGCGACTCGGCGACCAAGATAGCTGCCTCGTTTGAGGTGGACTCCCTCTTCAATGTCATCGAGATCAGCGAGAACACCCCCCGTGTCAACTTCAGACGATGAGGTAACGGGAGTGGTAGTCACAGCTACCACTCCCACCCCACCACTACTATGATCTTACTACCACCAGGACATTCTTCACTCCTCCCTCAATCACCAACCAGTGATGGTAGTAGTGGTAGTGGTAGGAGGGGCGGACCCCACCAGGGCACAGAGCCCGTGGTAGACGGTCAAGCCGTTGGGGGTAACCCCAACCGCAGCCCCCTGACCAACAACAGTCTGTCATGGGCTGTCATGGGAGACTCCAACGAGCACCCCAGGATGGTTGTCCCCCAGGCCACACGTCCTACCTACACGCACAGGGGAGAGGGGAGCGATGCCCAGGAGGGTGTCTACTACCACCACTGGAGCGTTCTGGGGGGAGGCTGAATGAGTCCGTTACTTTTCGGTGGCCCGAGGTAGACGCTCTGAGGGTTGAGGTCCATGTCGGTTGGAAATAACCGTATGGAAAACCGGTGGGGGGGTACCCCCGGGTCAAAAAAGCCGGATTGAACCTGCGTTGAAAAAGGAGCCCTAATCTTGAAACCAGTGCTGGAAGCTAAACCCCCAACTGACCAAAACCGCCCGGTAATCGGGGGGCATTTGGTAAGCGGAATCAAAAATCCCCAGTTTTTCCTGGGGTTGGATTTGGCGATTACAACCCAAAGGGGGGTGCTTTTGGCAAACTCAAGAGTAAGACCCAATAGAGGATCACGTTTTGCCTAATCGAGTATTCAGACACAGGCCGGAAGACACTGGGAATCTCATACCCCTCCTTGTGGTGGGTGGTGAGGAATCCCTGGTCAACGGCAACTTGAAGAGGAAGCTGGAAGGCTTGGGCCTTCATCCGTCACACCATGTCACCAACATGAAGGTGGTGGAGTCGATACCCCATGACTGCCAAGGCGTGCTCATCATCACGGATATGTGCAAGCACAGCCTCTCAAACTCTGCTGTGGAGCTTGCCAAAAAGAAGGGCTTGCCATTCGCCGCTGTGCAGAGGAAGTGGTCGCAAGCCATCGAGCATATCGAGTCTGCCTTCGCCAATCTGATTACGAAACCGGGGGATGAACCCCACAAGGCACCGGAGATTATCCCCATGCCCGATCCCGAGAAGCTCCAAACCTGGGTGGTGGCATACATCACGCAACAGGTGGTAGAGGCCAAAGACCCTCCATCCCACGACGAGATTCGGGGCGCTGCTGCTGCCCATTTCAATATCCCGCAACCAGAGAGGCTTGGATTGACGAACATGGCAATCAAGCAAGCCTCTGTTCAAGCCTACCGACGAATCACCGACACTCAACATAAGGTTGAAGATCCTATGGAACACGCTCGCAACCTCCCTGCTGCTGACCAAGTGCGTGAAGCTGCTCGTATGATCATCTTGGAGAACCCCGAGGTTCTGCTTGGTGCCCGCAGGACCGCCGTCAAGCAAGTACGTGATCTCGCCGGGACACCGGAGGTCAAAAAGTGGGCTGGGAAACGCATCGAGAAGATCTGGTCAGAGGAAGCAGGCCGAATCCAAGGCTCATGGTTCCGTCTCCAGGGTACGACCGGGGACACCGAGTTTAGGGCCGAGGTCGATGCCATGCGGAACAAGTGGATCTACCGCATGATGTCTTCGCAGTGGGCGAAAGATGGAGTCTTCCCCAAGGTCGCAAAGATCATGGAAGACTCCAAGACCATCTTTGGGAGATCGGTCCACGGGTCCGTCGTGAAAGCTATCCGAGAGTTGATTCTCGATGGCAAGCCCATGCCGTCCGAGACCATGCCACCGGTCATTCCGACCCAGGTCGGAATCAAGGACGTGCAACAGGCCGTCGTTGAGACAGACTCTCCCGAGCACCCGAAGGTGCAGGAAGCCCTCGACCAGTACGACCACCTTGGCAACCACGCCCATTCCGTAGGTGAGGTGTTAGCCGACTTTATGCAGGGCTATCACACGTTGGGCAGTGCCCTTGGCGTGTACCACGGCTGGTGCAGAGACAATAACGTCGAGCCCCGCATCAAGTCCAAGGACCACTTCGGCAACCTCGTCCGTGATGGGCGGATCAAGAACGGGACGAAGATCCCACATCCGACCAAGACAAACCACAGACCCGTGTGGGGCGTTCAATCAGCCGACATCATCGAGTGGGCGAACGAGTACCACGCAAAAGACACAGGAACCGACGTACCCGAACCCCAAAAATCGACCTCTACCGAAAATGGCTCCGCTGGCGCTACGCCCAAGGCTGGCGCTACGCCCAAGGTGGAACCGGAAGCGAGAATCAACTTCATGGAACTGTCCAACCTTTCACCAGACGACATGGCCTTTCTCATCGTCGAGGAAAACGCCAAGAGCGCCAACCGAGCGTTCTCCGCTGCCTTCACGGACTTCCGTGAGCAGATGGCCCGAGCCACCGAGCAACAGATGGCGAGCCTTCGGTCCGATCTCAAGGCCGAGATTGCCGATGAGAACCGGGCTACGTTGGAAGGGCTCAATGACGCTTTCGTGACTACCTTCACAGGTATGGCTACGACCATCGCCAAGCTCTCGGATCTGCTTGAGACCCAGAGCGTCCATCTGTTCGACCTGACGGCACAGATCGCTGACTTGAAGGACAACATCCCTACCGTCCCGACCATCGTGACGCCCGAGGGAGTAATCCGTGACCCGAACATCGAGTACATCGTGACCCGCTCGGCAGAGAGCACTGATTCATCCCCCAGCATCAAGTCCCTTGCGGAAGCAGGGCTTGTTGTGACGGTAACTGCAAAGGAGCAAACCCATGAGCACTAACCCCGTCAAAATCCCAACCAATGACACCCTCAATGGTGGAATGGTACGTCTCGGAATCGACCGCCCGACAGGCCACTGGTTCTGTCAGGTCTATGACGAGAAGACCACGCCCGTTGAGACCCATAATGAGATCGACCGTGATGGCGTGATGGGCATCATCCGCAAGTACGGCGACATGGAGAACGTCTACACCAAGAACGTCCTCCGTGCCGTGTCCCTGGACCTCGATCCATCCACACTGCCTGTCGGCTAAAGGAGAAAACCGTGCTGGTAGATGACTCACAGAAGTCCCTCTCGGACCCGATGCTCGACGCCCAGACCTCACATCCAAACGCCAACAAAGCCCAGGAAGCCCGTAAGGCTTGGGTGGTGTACTGCCAGAGCAGAAATGCCAACGGCGAGAAGCGATCCGCAGACGGCTTCGATCCCATTGAGGGTGACCTTCGGCCCGAGGAACGAGTTGCGATGCTTGCACGGTGCTTCCCGGTCCTTTGGGACAAGCCCTGGTGCAACCCTTTCGATGCCGCACAGCTTGACGCCTGGGCCTCGGAGAACCGTGATCGCCTCTCGCATGGTTCTTTGTGCGCCATGCAGTTCCTTCTGTGGCTTTGGGGGGGTGACAGAGAGTGGAAGTTGGGTAAGTTCAACATGCGCTACGCCTGGGGGCGTTGGGACGCTGATCAACGACTGGCTTGGAAGCTGTGGGCTTCCGAACCTTACTTCCCATAGGAGACCCTGTGCCGCACCAAACAACGTCTGATAGGAACCAAACAATGGCTGATAGCCTGCCCATAGTCATGGACACCATCAAGGGTGTCTTGGACGAACACGGACCTTTGGTCCTTGCCAATGCCCTTCGGAAGTTGGGATGGGAAGGTCGGGAACTCGACAAGGTGGTCGAAGCGAACACCCTTGAAGAAATCCACCAGCACGACCTGTTCGATACGCAGGCTGATCTAAAGGTTCATGCCCCCAACTGGTGCGGCACCGAAGCAGCCAATCGAAGCCTCGACTCGTTGCATGATTACAACGGTGAGCACCTGACCACCGAAGAGATTGTCCATCGTGA
>Ga0209501_10000256_pt1 | contig 68077 bp, 54 predicted proteins | sample ArcticOcean_MG_C_4_FD_187434 | JGI IMG/M metagenome (GOLD analysis project Ga0209501, IMG submission 187434) | Marine microbial communities from western Arctic Ocean - ArcticOcean_MG_CB4_134 (SPAdes) (version 2) | ecosystem: Environmental > Aquatic > Marine > Oceanic | place: Arctic Ocean...
TGCGGATCGGTGCCATACTGGTTCGGAAAACTGTAGAACTGGGTGCTGGTTCCCGCCAGCTGGTCCAGCTGCCCGTTGATGTGCTGCTCGACCCTTACATCGCGGTGCCCGATTTCATTCACTCCACCCACTTCCGGCAAGGGATGGTCCTGCGGTTCAATTTCTGCGGACAGCAAGAGCGACTGGAACTGCTCAATCGAGACATCGGCGGCAAACAGGATGCCGCTCAGTGAACTGGGCGAGCTGATCGACTGGATGCCGTCGACAAACACGCGAACGCCATCCTGCTGAGCACTGATCCCGATCAGGTTGGCGCCGTTGACCGCGTCGGTAATGGCCGTGGCCAGCTGGAGGCTGGTGATGGCCGCCGAGGGGATCACCGGTACAGCCACGCTGCCGCTGGCAACGCCCGGCGCACCAGACTGGGTCACGGCCGTGAAGTTGGGGTCGGTAGTGAGTGTATGGTCGGTTGTACCGCCGATGTGGATAGCGCCATTGGTCAGCGGAGTGGCGGTCAAGCCCAGCGACTGCTGGTTGATCGCTGCCACCACGATGTTGGCCAAGTCGGCCGCCGATTCGCTACCTGAATAGGACACCTCTTCGTTTCCTGAGGCGACAGCCGTGGTGCCGCTCAGGTTAAACTCAAATGTGACCGACGTGGTACCGTCTGAAATCTCAAACGTCTGTCCGTCAGTCACAGCGATGGTCGGGTCGCTGCCTGGTGCGGGGACCTGTAGCAGGAAACCGGTGTCGATCTCCACAACGTGGCTCTGGCCAATCTCGTCGATGGCAATAATCGTCTGGCCGTCATTCAACGTGCTGCCGTCGCCGGTCACAACGATATCGGCATGTTCCACCTGGCGGGCATGCACCAGCGTGATCCGCGATTCATCGAGCGTGGCTCGGACCTGGAATCCCGCACTGTTAATCGCCGAACCAATGGCGGTGGCAACATCCTCGGAAGTAAAGCTGGCATCCGCTGTGACTCCAATGAGATTCGCGCCGGGGTGCAGTGCTGTGCCATCCCCGGTGTCGAATTCGAAAGTCTTGATGACCCCCGAGTCATCGGTTATGTCGAACGACTGGCCGTCACTCAGCTGATCACCGCTGACAGCGACCAGCAGGTTGCGACCCACGGTCTGGGCCGCGGCAAACTCCGAACCGGCATCTGCCACAACAGCCTGCAGATCAACAGCAAGTGGCGTGGGACGAGCGGCTTCATCGGTGCCGACCCGCAGACGGAAGATTCCAGATCGAATCACGTCGCCATTGCTGTCGGTCAACTGGTTGATATCGGTGGCAAACGTCAGGACTGCCCGATCCAGCTCAGCGTCATAGCTGACCGCGGAGGGCTTGAAGATCACGTCGTCGGTCGAGTCGACCGAGGAGGCAGTGTAAACGAGCTGGTAAAAGTCGGGATTGGTCGCCGAATCAACGTCCAGGTCGTCCTCATTGAAGTAGACGTGGATCGTGTCAAGTTGCTGGGAGATAGCACCGGCGGCGCCAACGTCGCGCACCAGCGGCTGTGGCACAACAGCACTCACCAGGGCACCCAGCTCCAACTGGAAGACGAGCGAGAAATCTTCGCCCTCCTGGAACTGGCTGCCGTCCAGGTCCTTCAGCCCGACCGGGCTGCTGCCGTCAATCACCACCTGGTAGGTGTCATCCACCAACGTTTCGCGGAAGCGGAAGACGACCTCCCGGGCGCTGTCGACCAGGCCCACAAAGCCCGGTTCGATCACGACATCGTTGCTGCCAGCCAGCACGACCGGGGAGTAGGTGATCTGCTGGGCAGCGATGTCAGTCAGCGGATTTCCCGTGGTCAGCGTGGCGCTGACGAGGCTGGCTGCCTCGTCGGAATTGTTGATCGCGTCGAGCACGCCCTGGGCGGTGGTTGAGTTGGAGGCGTTTGTATTCAGGTCCAGAGCAATCGTGCGCTCAGTACTGTCGACGACGACAAAGGGACCGCTGGCGTTACCGTGATCACTGCGTGTAAAGCTGACCTGGATACCGTTGCCGTCCACGCCGGAGGAGACCGCCGTGAACTGAACCAACACGGCGCTCGCGGTATTCAAATCCGTCGAGGCGGTGGCGCGGCCGAATTGGCCGTCCTGGCCGCTACCCAGTATCTGGATGGCGCCCAGTGTCGCATTGTCGATTTCCGCAGCCTGGTTAAAGCTGAAGACCAGCTCGCGCGGAGCAATGTTGAGAACATCGCCGTCGTCGAGCAGCTGCCCGTCGTTGCTCTGGATTCCCGCCAGTTGCGGAATGCCAGCCAGCAGACGCCGATCCTCCAGGGTCTCCAACAACAATTCGCGTTTGCGCATGATCGACTGACGACCCCGTGATGGGCCGGCATGTTGAGCTCGCTTACGATTACGCCGAATGGCCATAAACCACTCCCCCTCGCCTCGCCCGGTCCCCTTGCGGTGATAGCCCGGACAATGGTGCTTTGCCTGTCTTGATTTCCCGTTTACCCTCTGCAACTGCCAACTGGTACACCACGTCGATGCTCCATCCCCTCGCGGATCGCTTGGTCCTGGCACATGTCGCCACCAGCGGTGTCATGTGAATCGGCGGCGACAGGTGGTCAAAGGAATTCAAGAATGGTGCCTCAAGCACGTGGGCTGCCCACGCTCTGGATTGTAAAAGTGGCCGAGAATGATGCAATCAAATTGCACACCCTCCGCCGGAACCCAAGCCATTGGCTCTTGTTTTCCCCGGTAAAACCACCCCATCTGTACCAATCGACATGGCACCTCTAGCAGGGCTTACTCAACATTTTCGGCCTATTCCACACGATGCATGCACCCAAAAATGGCGTTTCAATCCCACTTACCGTTCCGCGTACCCCCCTTGAGAGGGGATCGGGGGGCCTGACAAGGCAACAAAATCTCTGCCCGCATTCGATCTTTGTCGGCGATGGAATCGACACCGGCGCTGCTGACTGGCGCCTGACTCACGCCGCAGACAAGGCCAACGATTCTTTTTCAGATGCGGGAGATTCGACCATGAAACAACCATCGTGCCCTCGATTTCGCAGTTCCACCCGCCGGCTCAACCGCATCGAGCAGCTTGAACCGAGATGTATGATGGCAGCGGAAATCCAGTTGGCGGAGGCAGGCCAGGCTGACAATTCAACCAGCCTGCAGGACCCGGCCACCAGCAGCGAGGCAACGTCGTCAACAGACCTGGTCGCAGCTGAAGTGATCCAGCAGCCTCGCGACTGGAGAATCGACAGTGCCCTGATCGCTGCTGTTGTCCAGGGCAGCCCTCGACCTGCGAGCCGCACGGAAACGCCGTCCACGTTCCCCCGTGGTTCACGTTCACCTTCAACGCGACCCTACTCGATGCCGATCGGCCTGTTTCCCGACGGCAGTGTGCGCACGATACATCCTGATATCGATCCGGCTGTGCTGGAGTTATTGCAGCAGGGGGGACGCGCTCCCATTCCCTCGACAACACATCGCCCAGGCGTTGGCTACGGGGCCCCGACCAACACGGTGGCTGGCATCGATCCACGCTTGCGGCTGCTGGTCGATATGACAGTCAACTGGGGACATGGCAGCGGACCACTGATTCACAGTCGGCATGCGATCACGATCCAGCCTGACTCGCACTCCTACGGGGCGCAGCAGATCTTCCAGTGGCTGAATAACTTCAAACAGTTCTCTCACCGCAACATCGCCAGGGCCACGCTGGTCAACGCCGGCCCGCTCGACCCTCCCGCACTGGCTGGCCACCGTTATGTGATCTTCCATCCACGAACGTTGCCCGATATTGCAGCGAACGATGCAATCTATGGGATGCTGAATACCGCTCAGAGGATGGCCAACCCGCCGGACGTGGCAGTGCGGCTGTTCAGTAATCCCGAGGAGGGATTCGTGATGGGGGTCACGCTGGGGAATCACATGCTCGTGGGTGCCCGTCGCTGGACAGTGACCGAGCTGGCCTCGGGCGAACTGCGGGTTGAAACAGATGCCTGGGTTCGCTGCAATGGCGAGCTCAACAGAATTGCCATGCAGTACGGCGGGCAACACATGATGAGTGTGATCTGGCGCCGTTACCTCGCCAACATCGGCAATGCCAGCACTCAGCATGGCGGCAGCTGGCGCTGGACCGCCAACAGAATCACTGTGCACCCGGACCTCAGGAAGAATCCCTTCCGGGTGCTGGCCACTCGCATGAGCTGGGTACCACAGCTTTTGCCCGAGGCACCGGATTACCTGGCACCCTGACTGGCACCCTGACTGGCACAACGAAATGGCATGGTGACTTATGTCCTATCACGCTCCCCAACGATCCAGTCCGCCAATACCTGCCGGCTCGGTGACACGTTTAGTCAGCGTGGGGTTGCTCGCTGGCCTGACCGGTGGTGCGCTGGCTGGCATGCTGTTTGCCGCCGTGCTGACCACTGCCGCCCGGCCGACGGTTCCCCAGCCGCTCGCCAGCTGGCTGCTGCAGGCCGGTTTTGCCGCCATCCTGGCTGGCATAATGGGCGCCTGGGCCGGGGCCCAGACCGGAATCGTACTGGGCCTGTTGCTCATCATCTGCCGTCATCGCTGCGGCCGCCTACTGTTGCTGGCCCCTTTGTTTGGCCTGGCAGCGGGATTACTGCACGGCAGCCTGGCCAGTATCGACCAGGTTCCGGGTATCCGGCCCGCTGGTATTGCGGGCAACATCGCATCGATGCTGTTCTACCTGGCCGTACAGTTATCGGCTGCGCTCTCGGCCAGCTGGTGGCTGGACGGTTCCAGCTGGTCCAGCGGTACAGCAGCCAGCCAGCCGCCACTGCAACTTCCAGAATTCGGTGTTTGCGAACGCAGCCTGGATGACGATAATCAATGAAAGCGATATTCCTGTCACCTGGCTGGTTTGACAATGCTGACAATCCCCGGCACTGCCTCCCGTTATTGCGACTCTATCCAGCGCCGCTCCTTTCTCAAGATCGGTAGCCTGGCGATGGGTGGTCTGGGATTGCCACAGCTGCTGCAGGCGGAAAAGGCCGCCGGAGGTAGCCAGGGCAAGTCGGTCATCATGATCGTGCTGCCAGGTGGCCCGCCGCATCTGGACATGTACGACCTCAAGCCGGACGCGCCGGCGGAGATCCGGGGTGAGTTCAAACCGATCGCCAGTACGGTACCGGGCATCGAGATCTGTGAACTGTTGCCCGGCATTGCCTCGGTGATGGACAAGGTGGCGATCATTCGCTCACTCTACGGCGGCCTCAACGATCACAACGTGCACCAGTGCCTGACCGGCTGGGAGACGCATCCCCAGCAGGGCGACTCTCCCTTCCGTCCCGGCTTTCCCACCGGCGGCTGGCCATCGATGGGCGCGGTCATCTCCCAGTTGCAGGGGCGAGTTGAGCGGGCAGTCCCGTCTTTCGTCAGCCTCTCGCCGCCCAATGCCGAATCGACCACCCGGGCATCGCTGAATCAAGCGGGATTCCTGGGCGTCGGCAATGCCGGCTTTGAACCGAACCGCAAGAAACGCGGCGACATTGTCTACCAGTCTGGCGTCTCGACCGAGCAGGTTCAGGCAGACGCTGAGCAGCCCGCCGAGATTGTCCTGCAGGGAATCTCTCTCGATCGACTTGGTGATCGCCGCGCCCTGCTGGGCGCCTTTGACCGTTTCCGACGCGACCTGGATGCTAGCGGGATCATGGAGGGGATGGATGCCATCAACCGCCAGGCCTTTGGCATCCTCACCTCGGGTGCTTTGGCCGAGGCACTCAACTGGAAAGCGGAAGGCGAATCAAGCTGGCGACGCTACGGCATCCAGGACACACCGACTGCGGAACTGGGTGGCCCGGAACTGCTCAAGCAATTCCTGATTGCCCGGCGACTGGTCCAGGCCGGCACACGTTGTGTCACGCTGACACTGAGCCAGTGGCCGCTGGAACGAATGAGCCGGGGTGGCTTTAACTGGGACTGGCACAAGGAGAATTTCTCCAATTGCCGAGCCACCCTGCCGCTGCTCGATATCGGCCTGACAGCCCTGATCAAGGACCTCGACGCCCACGACATGCTTGACGATGTCTCGGTCGTGGTCTGGGGCGAATTCGGTCGTACACCGAAGATTAACGGGACCGCCGGCCGCGATCACTGGCCCCAGGCCAACTCGGTGCTGCTGGCAGGAGGAGGGCTGCGCTGCGGACAGGTGATTGGCTCCACAAACCGACTGGGTGAAGAGCCGGCAACCAGGCCTGTGCATTACCGCGATGTCTTCGCCACGCTCTATCACCAGATGGGTTTCACCGCCGACGACCTGGTGATGCCCGACTTGCGGGGCCGTCCACAAATGCTGCTGGATAACCACAAGCCCATCGATGAGCTGGTCTAGCCGGACTGTTGATTATGGCTTCTCGCGACTGATCGCTTTGACTTCACGACCCGACAGCGCCCGGTCGTAAATCCGCAGGTCGCGAAGACGGCCATTGAAATAGTCGTGCTGGCCAAAACCAATCTTCAAGGGCGTCTCGTTGCTGAGATCATAACGCTCGGCATCCAGCCGGCTGCTAACAGCTATTTTCTGGCCATCGAGGTGGAGGATCAGTCGATCGCCATCCCGGATCGCCGCCAGGTGGTGCCAGCCGGCAGACATTGCATGGTCGTAGGTCACGCAATTACCGGCTTTCATTGACCAGACATGACCACTGGGAAGCACTCCGCAAAACAACTTCCCCTCGAAGACGGCCGTACACCAGGCACGACGATACCGAACATCGGGAGTCGTATCGAGCTGGCCGGTCGACAGCCAGCGACCATCGCCCTCGTAGCGGTAGACATCGGCCATCGGCAAAGTTCCGGCGTACAGCTTGCCGTTGTAGACAGCCATTCCCATGACTTCTTTTTCTTCACCAAGCCGACCGGCGTGAGTCCATTGCTGGGGACCATCCAGCCGGTAGACCGAACCGGTGGGCCAGGTGCCGACATGCACTCGACCCTGGTAGACAGCCAGCGAGTAGGCCTGCGTGCTCTCGGGTATCGGTCCCAGGCGGGTCCAGTCGGTTCCGCCGTCATAGCGAAAGAAGCCGCCAGCGTCATAACTGAGTCCCAGCAGGCTGCCGTTGTGAACTCCGATGTGTACAACCCGCAAGCCGGGACATCCACAATCGATCCAGCCGTTCTTGCCATCGTATCGATACATGCCTCGATGCCGGGGGCTATCTCGCCAGGCGCCGGTGGTGCCGGTGCCGGCATACAACTGCCCCTTGAAGACCGCCAGGCCACTGACGCTGCGGACATCGCTGACAGTCCCAACATCGGTCCAGCGGTGGCCACCCTCATAGCGGTAGACGTGTCCCCCCTTGTTGACGTTAGGGGAGGGGGGGAGCGAGGACCCGGCCCCACTGTACAATTCCGAGCCGGCATACAACCTGCCCTGGTAAACAGCCATGCCTGTGATCGAGTTGGCGAGACTGGGGGCGCCGCAGTCAATCCAGCGTTGCCCGCCGGCATAACGGTAGACATGTCCCGCCGCTCCAGGCGCCGGCTCCCAGGTGGCTGCATACAGATCGCCGGCGAAAACCACCAGCGACTTGATCTGGCGGTTCTCTCCCGGCCGGCCGCAATCAACCCAGTTGTTTGCCGGCTGGTCAGCGTCGATGCCGAACAGGATGTTACGCCAGTTGGACTGGGCCGAGGTCACTCCCGCATAGTTCATCAAGGAAAGATTCACTCCGCTCGAACTGGCTGGGTCGTACCAGCTGAGGATATCACCCAGCACATCATCCAGCTCCGCTTCTGTGTGGACCCAGGTGGCGATCGTGAAGTTGGATTTACCCAGTTGCAGTGTGCCGCGGACTGGAACCTCCAGCCAATCGTCGATGCCATCAAATAGTGCTCCCTGCTGCCCCTCAAAGCCGGCGCCATGATTCATGGCATGATGACCGTTGCCGGAAATGTCGCGGCTGTCTGTGGTCAGCGGCCAGTGGGCCAGCGGGCCCTCCTCGGCACAGACCAGCGCCACTGGCAGGAACAAGACAAGAACACCATGAATAACCCACAGGGCGACATGCTGGATTCGAGACAATTGCACTTTCATAATCTGTAACCTGTAACCTGTAACCTGTAACTACTGACCACTAACCACTTCTGCCACTCTGCCACTCTGCTGGTCCGTCACTCTGTCACGCTCCCCGTCCCCGCTACTGCCACTGTCTGCCGTCTGCACTTCTACTCCCTGCCACCAGCCGACGACCTTCAGGCGGATGTCCATCGTCAAGGTGAAGACGGTCGGTACCAGGACCAGGGTCAACATCGTTGAGACCAGCAGTCCCCCCAGCACGACGCTGCCCAGGCCCCGGTAGAGTTCACTACCGGCACCCGATACGACGACCAGTGGCAAGAGGCCAAGCACGGTCGTGGTCGTGGTGATGAAGATCGGTCTCACGCGGGATTCCACGCTCAAGGGAATCGCTTCGCGATGAGACATTCCATCCTGGCGAATATGATTAAGCGACTGGTGGACGATCAGGATTGCATTGTTAACGACAGTCCCGATCAGGATCACGAAACCGAGCATGGTCAGCACGTCGAGTGGCTGCAGCACGAACAAGTTCAATATCCGCAGGCCAAGCAAGCCGCCAACGGCACCCAGCGGCACGGTCAGGATAATCACGAAGGGGTACAGCCAGGATTCGAACAGTGCGGCCATCAGCAGGTAGGTGATGACCAGCGCCAGCAGCAGGTTCCAGCGGAGAGAGTCCCAGGTCTGTCGCAGCTTGTCGGCTGCACCCGAGAGGTTAATCATGTAGCCGTCGGGCAGGCTTCCATCGTTCCGCAGTGGACCGATCACCTGCTGCTCAACGATCTCCATCGCTTCTTCCAGTGGCATCTCGACTGGCGGACTTACCTGGATCGTGATCGCTCGCAAACGCTCACGGCGATTGATCTGCTCGGGACCGGATCCCATCGTGATATCGGCCACGGCGGCAAGGGGTACCAGGCGTCCGGTGGGAGTTGCCACTGTCAGCTGTCCCAGGTCCTGTGTTCGCAAGTCAAACGACTCTCGGCCCATCAGGGTAATATCGAGTTTGTCGCCGCCGACGTAGAAATCTCCCGCGTAGGCTCCGTCCACCAGGGCATCCACCGTGTAGCTCAGGTCCACCACTGTGACACCCTGTTCGGCCGCCTCGACAGGCCGTAGCGACAGGTGGATTTCCGGACTGGAGAGATCCAGGCTGGGCTTGGGCAGAGCCTGCACGTCGGGCAACAGCGGCTGGCCATCACTCCCATTACCTTTAACTCGCGCCAGCACATCACGTCCAATTTCTACCAGCTGAATCAGGTCCGGCCCGGTGATCTCGATATCGATCACGCGACCACCGCTCAGGCCCCGATTAAACAGGCTCGACTGGGATGCAAAACACATCGTCCCGGGAAACTGATTTCCCACTTCCTGCATACGCGGAATTAACTCCCGCACACGGTCCGGATCGTGGGCCTGGCAACCCATGAACACGCGACGACCGAAGACCACGAAAAAATAGTACTTGATGACTGGAGAATCGAGTTTGGCTGCCTCCGGGCTGCCTGGGTCGACATCCCAGTTGGGACTAAGATCCTGCTCAATCTGCTGACCCATCTTCATCAACTCGTCCAGGTTATAACCGGGCGGCGGCGAGATCTGCATGAAGACATAATTACGGTTACCCGCCGGCAGGTACTCGACCTTGGGCCAGATCAGGTAACTCACCAACAAGGACGAGATCAGGACGCCGGCGATGGTCAGCCAGGACCGTGCGGCGCGTGCCTGGATCCAGCGATTGGTCAGCACGATCCGGCGTGTGAATCCCTGGCCCAGCTGCCCCAGCCAGCGGACCGAGTGATGCTGTTGATCCTGTTCGTCATCCTCACGACGGTAAAGTCGGGCCGAGGCGGTGGGAATCACTGTGGAGGAGACGAGCAACGAAAAGACAACGGCAAAACTGATGGCCAAGGCGATATCACGAAACAGCTGGCCGGTCACATCCTCAAGGAAAACAACAGGCAGGAAGACTGCCACGGTAGTAAAAGTCGACGCGACCACCGCGCCCCAGACCTCGGAGGTACCGCGAATGGAGGCTGTCATAGCATCCTCTCCCAGCCGGCGGCGACGGTGGATGTTCTCCAATACCACCACGGCGTTATCGACCAGCATGCCGACGGCAAAGGCCATGCCAGCCAGGCTGATTACATTCAGCGACCGACCTATCAGGCCCAGGGCCAGGAAAGTGGCGACCACGCTGGTTGGTATGGCCAAGCCGACCACCAGCGCCCCACGTCCAAACCAGAAGCCGACGCCCAGGATCAGTGCCAGGGTGAGCAGGAAGAACCAGGGAGAGATGACGATCGCCGCGACTGCCGTTGAGACAATCAGCGGAATCGAGAGCACGGTGCGGAGCGAACGATGCAGGAACAGCATCAACACGATCATCGTCAGCGCCGTGGCCAGGAAGATGTTGTTCTGCACCAGCGAGATGGCTGAAGAGATGTAGGTTGTCTCGTCGTAGTACTGGTACAACTCAAGGCCCTTCTGCTTGAGAACACCGTCATTCAGTTCCCTGACAGCAGTCCGCAGGCCGGTCATCACATCCATCACGTTGGCGCCGATTCTGCGCTGCACGCCAAGGCCGTTGTTGGGCTCGCCGTATCGCCGCGAAATACTGTCTGGCTTCTTGAAGTCCAGCTTGACGTCGGCCACGTCGTCGAGACGGATCGAAACGCCGTTGCGGACGGCAACAATCAGGTCCTTGACCTGCTGCGGATCCCGAAACTGGCCCAGCGTGCGGACCACCCAGCGCCGCTTGCCCTGCCAAATATCTCCCGCCGATGAATCCAGGTTTTGTCCGACCAGGGCGCGACGCAGGTCGGACATCGTCAATTGCCGAGCTGCCAGTCGCTCCGGGTCAACCGTTACCTGCAGTTCGTCCTGCAGGCCACCGTATACATAAACGTCCGAGACTCCCTGGACACGCTCCAGTCGGGCTTCGATCACGTCCTCGGTATAGCGGCGCAGCTTCATCACGTCGATCTTGGGCGGCATCAACTGCTGCAATTCCGGGTACTGCTCGCCAATCTCGTCTTCCAACCGCCGCAGTCGGTAGATCATCAAGGCTGGGTTCATGGCGCTCAAGACCGACTCCAGCTGGCCCGATAACTGCGGATGCTGGCGGGCAAACTCAGCAATCCGTTGCTTGGTTGGCGGTCGCGGAGTCAGCACCAGTCGAGCGATCGAACGATCCGAAATATTACGCGTTTCAATCACCGGTTCCTGGGCATCAATCGGGTATTCACGGACCTGCTGCAGTCGGCTGCTGACCTGCACCGTGGCATCCTGGATACCGGTACCAACAGCAAACTCCAACGCGATCCGGCCCTCCGAATCCCTGCATTCAGAGGACATCTTGATCAATCCCTCGACACTCTTGAGCTGTTCTTCCTGCTCAAGAACGATCTCGCGTTCCATCTCCTGGGGACTCGCCCCGGGCCAGCGAGTGCTGACCATGATGACCGGGCTCTCAACCTCCGGTGTCAGCTGCTTGGGCATCCTGGCCAGTGAGATGGAACCGAACAGCGCGACCAGCAGCGCACCGACAGTCACCTTGACCGGATTATCGACAAAGGCCTTTACCAGGTTCATGAATGCACTCGAATCAAGGCCTTCTAGCCGGTCGACCATGTAAGCAACAGAGGCCCAGCGTTCCTGTCACCCCGAAAGCAGAACTCAAGGCTTCTGAGCCGGTTGGATCGCTACCTGCTGGCCCGGGCGCAGCCGTTCGTTGCCCAGCACAGCAACTCGCTCTCCCTTCTTCAAGTCTCCCTCGACCTGGATCATGTCGTCGGCGGAGATTCCCAGCCGCACCACGACACGACGTGCCACCATCTTGCCCACCTGACCCTTGGCTTCTTCCACCAGGTAGACGACCGGCTTTTCTCCACCCAGCACAATCGCGTCCCGAGGAACAAGTGTCATCGTGCGAGCTGGACCGGCAGGCAATGCCACCCTGGCAATCATCCCCGCCTTGAGCAGCGGGCCGGAAGGCGTCTGCTGGTTGACAACACGCACCTTAACAGGAAATGTTCGTGCCTGCGCGTCAGCCAGCGGAACGACAACGGCGATACTGCCGTTCAATAGCTGCTGTGGTAATGCCGGCACGTCGACGCGCACCGCTGTACCAAGCTGCAGCTTGCCGACGTCCTCAGCCAGGACCGGAATCACCACATCGACTTCACTTAGCTGCACCAGCTGAACAACCGCTTCGCCCTCGCGAAGCCACTGACCCAGCTCGGTATGTTCCTTTGTCACATGACCAGCAAACGGGGCCTCGATCGTGTGCCGAAGGATCTGATCATCCAGCACGTCGACGCGCCGCTGCTGGACCAGCAGCTGGGCCTGGGCCTGGGCAATTCGCTCGGGGCGTGGGCCACGGATTGTCATGTCATAGAGCGCCTTGGCTTGCAGATAAAGCTGTTGATCTCGCTGCGAGTCGGCCAGCGACTGCTGCAAATCACTCTCGGTCGCCGCCTGTCCCTGGGCGAACAGGTCCGCCACCTGCTTGTACTTCCAGCTGGTGAATGACTTCGAAGCCAGGGCCGCTTCCATTCTCGCTCGCGACTGTGCAAGTTCCTCCAGCGTCGCTCCGTTCTCCAGCTCGGCCAACTCCTGCTGCCGTAGCGTCAGCTCAGCCTGGGCGCCAGCCAGCTGCAATTGCAATGATGTTGTTCGCAAGCGAGCAAGTGGCTGCCCTTGCTTGACCGTGTCACCTTCCCTGACCAGCAACTCGACCACACGGCCGTCCACGCCGCTGCCTACCAGGCTGGTGCGTCGCGGCATGATCGTCCCCACGATGGACCGCTGGGCCGACAGCGACCGCTCAACCACAGCCGACACGACCACCTTGGCCGGCTGCTCCTGGCCCGACAGAGTTGAACAGGGCAGGCCCCATACGAGGGCAATACAAAGCAGCATGGGCAGATTCTGTCTCGCGGTCAGCATCGATCTGGCTCCCTGGAAACAAAGGTGCTCGACCAGACCATTATGCCATGCCGGCCGTGAGATAGTTAGAGGCTGCTGGCATGAGGTCAGTAACCACAGAGCAGACAGATCGACTACCCGCTATGCAGCCTGGCAGGTGAAGCGGAAGGGACGAATCTATTCATCCGGATCGAAATCGGAAAAGTTCGGTCTCTCTTCCGCCACTACGATGCGCTGCCGCCGCGAGGCCGTTGCATTTGTGCGCGACCAGAACTTGATCAGCGGCACCGACATCCCCCAGCCCAAGAAAAATGGCAAGCCTCCGATGATCGGAGGGAGTGTAAAGTGGGCGCTGGAGCCCGCCATGAAACCGATCACGCCGAGGACCATGAACAGGACCCCAACACCAATCGAAAGTAGAGCACAGATCTTGTCGAATGCGGACATCAGTTTCATCTCCCTCTGGAGTGGGGCAGTAGTGCACGCAGCAGTTAACAGATCAGATTATTGGTTACCCGCCCGGCGGCTCGTCACTCACCACTTCAGTAGCGGCCGGCTGTCCGGAAATGCCAGATTGCAGTGACTCGATTTCGTGCTCAAGTGTTTTGATTGCAGCCTGAGCTTGCGAGACTATGAGCGCCTGCTACACGGGTAACATTCCAGGTAACAGGCGGGTCAGTGGCTGCTGCCTCGCACATCTCTGCAAGGGTTGCCTGGCCAATCACACGTCAGCGACCGTGCCTGTACTGTCAGCGAATCTGTCGGTCTCGACGCCGAGACGCTGGAGCATGCTGACAAAGAGATTCGACAAGGGGATGTCATCGTGGACGATCTCCTTCTGCCATGGCTCCCGGCCGCCGTTCCAGGGACCGCCAGCTGGCTTCTCGGGTCCGTAATTGAGGTACTGACCGTGCTTGAATCCCATCGCCTTGCCACCTGCCAGGATCAATGGATAGTTGCGAGAGAGGTGGAAGGCGCTTGATGCGGAACCGTACAGGATCAGCGTGTTGTCCAGCATGGTTCCACTTCCGGCCGGCTCCGGTGTCTGCTTCAGCTTCGCAGCAAATCGGCCATATTCTTCGTTCAGGAATCGGCAGTAAATCCCAAAATCCTTCCAGCCACCGGGGTTCTTCGTCTCATGCGACAATTGGTGAGATAGATTGAAGCCAACCGCCCGGGCAAGATGATCACTTTGTCCGACTCCGTTTTCGCGGCCGATCTGATAGGTTGCCACGCGTGTGGAATCTGTTCTGAAAGCCAGGTAGATCAACTCAAACATGGTCTGCAGATAGAGCCGGGGATCGTTCGGCGTGATGTCCAGTTTGAGGTGGTCAACATTGACCGTCGGAAGCGGCGTGTTGATCCAGCGTTTCGCTTTCTCGACCTTGATCTCCGTGTCGCGGACCGACTGCAGGTACTCATCAAGCGATTCTTGATCCTGGCTGGAGAGCGACTTTCGCAATGAACGTGCATCAGCCAGCAGATCATCCAGCGCACTCTGGCTGAGTGCCAGCCGGCGGGCCGCATCGCCATCGCTTTTGACGAACAACATGTCAAAGATTCGCTTGGGACGATGCTCTGCCGGGATGGCTCGTCCATTGCGACTAAATGACAGCGTCTGGGCTCCCCGCGGTGTACCTGTACCACCGTCGGTGGACATAACGAGCGAGGCAAAACGGGTTTCGGCACCCACCTCGGCTGCGTACGCCTGGTCGACTGAAATCGTGTTCTTGTAGTCTCCCTCGTAGCCGGTCGCTGCTGCGGTCAGGAATTGGTCGGCATTCGAATGGCCGTGAACGCTTCGAACTCTTGGGTGGGAAAACCCAGACAGCACGGTCAAGTCATTCCGCAGCGACTCGAGCGGTTCAAAACACCTGGTGAATGTGAAGTCCTTCCCGCCGCCATGAGGAAACCAGTTCCACTCCTTGTGGGCCGGGTCCTCGGCAAGTGGCATGGGGACGCCGTCCGGGAAATAAAAGCATGCGAGTCGCTTGGGATTTTCGGATTCAGCAGCGGCCTTGAGCGAAGTCGAGGCCGACTCGAACAAGGGCAACGCCAGCGCCATGCCTGTACCGCGAAGAAACCGTCGGCGATCAAGTGAGTTCAGATGTATGGTCATGGCAGCGTGTTCTTCTGTAAAACGTTGCAGTCAATCGCGATTCAATACCCAGTGAAATCTACTTCGACCGAAACAGCTCGCTTTCAACGATTAATGTGACCATTGTAGCAAGTCCGTCTCCCTGTTTGCGAAGATCGGCTGTAATCCGATCCAGGCCTGAGTGATCAGCAAAGGTCAAGGGCCTGCCCAGAGCATAGGTTGTCATCTTGTAGACCATGGCACGAGCAAACTGGTCCTGGCGGTTTTCCAGCAGAAAACGCTTCAGTCCATCCATGCCGTCCAGTTGCTGGCTGTTGAACAGCAGGCTGGACGCATCGACCGGCTCTCCCTGAATTTCCGTGCGCCAGCTGCCAATCGCATCAAAGTTCTCAAAAGCGATTCCCCAGGGATCGATTTTTGCGTGACAGGACATGCACGCGGCGTGATTACGGTGGTCCTCGATCCGTTGTTTTAGCGTCATCCTGGCAATTGCAGGATCGGCAAGATCGATCTCGGGCACAGCCGGAGGTGGGGGTGGCGGCGGGTCGTTTAACAGACTTTCCAGCATCCAGATGCCACGCTTGAGCGGATGCGAATCGGTGCCGTCTGAATTCATGGCCAGCAAACCGGCCTGAGTCAGCAAACCGCCTCGTCTGTGTTGTGGCTCAAGCTTGACTCTGCGGAAGTGATTGCCCCGCACATCGCTTAATCCGTAATGGCTGGCAAGTCGCTCGTTGACCATCGTGTAATCGGCATGGATAAAATCCAGCAGGCTGTGATTGTTCTGCAGCAGCTCATGAAAGAAAGCCACCGTTTCCTGCTGCATCGCCTCTTTCAGAGGGGGGTCAAATTGAGGGTAGGCCTTCCGGTCGACGCTGAGAAAATCCAGCAACTGCATACCCAGCCACTGTCGCACGAAGTGTTCTGAAAACCGCTGGGACCGTCGGTCTAAAAGCATCCGCTGCACCTGACGATCAAGAACGTCGGCGTTGCTTAGCTGTCCCCTGGACGCTACCTCCAACAGCTCCCGATCGGGCGTGCTGCTCCAGAGAAACATGGACAGGCGAGTGGCGAGTTCGTAATCGGAAAGGTGTTGATCAGCAGGCCGGTTGCCTCTGCCGCTCGGCACGTCTGCCCGCACCAGGTAGAGAAGCTTGGGTGATGAAAGCACGGTCGCAAGCACTTCCACAATCGCCTCTTCAAAACTGTCACACCGCGGGCGGATGGCGGTAAACAAGGCGACTTTTTGATCTACTTCTGCGTTCGAGACATTTCGTCGCCAGGCACGAGCCATAAAGTTGGTAAGCAGGTCGTGGGCGTAGCTGCTCTCGTCGGACTTGTCCTCGGCATCGATAAAAATCTGTCGGTGCGATTCAGGAGGCCAGAGGTCATAAACGGGTGTCGTAACTTCCACGTAGTCGATCTGGATATCGCCTTGAGACACGGAGCTGTTGACAAAGCGGATGTACTCCGATGGGCTCGGCATGGCACCCATTTTCGATATGTTCCGCACAGAGTTGCGAGGGTAAATCTCACCCAGCGGAATATCCCACTGGTAAATCTGAGGGCTGTCGGGTGCGGCTTCAATCGGTGTGTCCTGGCCGCTGATTCGCATCGTCGCCCGACCTTCGTTACTGGCCCGCCAGCCAAATTCAAGCTGCAGACTGGGCGTACCTGAATCATCCCCAGAGGTTTGTGAGGCACGGACACGGACTCGCATCGTGCCTTCTTCAGGCAGCCTGTCTCCGAGTTCAATAATCAGATGTCGGCCGCGGGGGATGATCGCCACATGATCGAACGACTCCGGTATCTGGGGACGCACAGCAGCTGCTGCGAATGCGTACTTGGCCCCGTAGTAGGCCCATTTTGCAGACGCCGTTCGCCCGCTCGTCAGGTCTCTGTAGTAGGTATTGCCGTGGGGATTCTTGAAGCTGGCGGTCAGGCGGTCGATTTCCTGTTTTTGTTTGACCGGGTCATCCTTGAATTGCTGCTTGATCTTCTCCAGCTGTTCGGCTTGCGCGGGCCATTCTCTCTGGGCAGCATCCTTCATGGTCACACCCCAAAACAGCATGGGCGGCTGTTGCCCATGGACCGTTGCCCGCATCAGTGCCTTGCGGGCCAGCGTGCGGTAGGTCTCAAGCTGTACGACGGACATGTGCAGCAATTCAGAACTATTCTGGAAGCCATCTTCTGAGAACGCCTCCGGGGGCAGGTCTTTGGCGAAGTCATACGGCAGCCCCAGCACATCCTGGAGGACGTAGTTGTATTCATAGCGGGTCATCCGCCGGAACGAGGAGTGCCCCTGTTCGGCACGGCGCACTGCCGAGGCGATCTGGATCTCTGAGGAAAGCCATTCAATCACTGTGCTGCGATCCCCGTCCGCCAGTTGGGGCGCGTCGGCGGGCGGCATTTCGCCGTTGCTGAGTACGGCCATGACCTCGAGCCACCAGCTCACATCTTCGCCACGCATCAGATCGGGATCGAGCATGTCGATGCGGATATTGCCCTCCTGGATTTCAGGCCCATGACAATCAAGGCAGGCTTTCTTCAGGATTGGCTCAATGTCCCTTCGGAATGCTGCCAGGTTGGCGCGTGGCGTCCTGGTCTTGACTGCCCGATACTGCTGCTGGAGGTAACTCGACCGCCGTGCGCCGGCTGTCTTGAGTTCATCGAATGTGGCGAGTGCCGCTTTGCTTTCACCGTCATCCGCTGCGCCGGGAGCGTTGTTATCCTGTCCCGCCGCAGTTCCCTTGATCACCATCAGCAGAGCGAGGAAGCAGATTGCAGATCGACAGTTGAATGTGGTGGGATATTTTTTCATCGGGACTCATTCTACCGTACCAGCTGGGAGAGTTGGAAGCAGAAGCTCGTGGTGGCAGATCGATGTGGCCGACTCCCGTCGGGAGTCGGAGGGAATCGCAGACAGGGATCGACCAGATCGCTTGTGGTCTGTTCCGACCGCCGAAGGGGGTCAGGTACGCGATCTGCCAGAGATTAGAGGCAAAGCGGAGGGCACGGGACTTGAACCCGCAACCCCTTGCGGGGCACCTCATTTCCAATGAGGCCGCTAGCCAATTCGCTTACCCTCCGGGTGATCGATGCCCTGGTCGATCTAGTCCAGTACGCTGGTCTTGCTGATCAGCTGTATGAACTCGTCATTGGTCGCGAATCGTCCCAGCTGTTTGATCAGTTGCTCCATTGCATCCACATGGTGCATCGAGGCCAGTGTGCGGCGTAACATCGTGACCGCATGCAGCCTTTCCGGATCCAACAGCAGTTCCTCGCGACGGGTACCCGACTGGCTGATATCAATCGATGGCCAGACACGACGGTCAGACAGCTTGCGATCGAGCACCAGCTCCATGTTGCCCGTCCCCTTGAACTCCTGGAAGATCAACTCGTCCATCCGGCTGCCGGTATCGATCAAGGCAGTACCGACGACTGTCAGTGAGCCACCTTCCTCGAATGCCCGGGCGCTGGCAAACAGCTTCTTGGGTATATCCATCGCCTTGATGTCAACGCCGCCGGACATGGTCCGCCCGGTGTTGCCAACCCACTTGTTAAAGGCGCGGGCCAGCCGGGTGATCGAATCCATCAAGAGAAAAACGTCCTGTCCCATCTCGGTCAGCCGCTTACACCTCTCGACCACCAACTGGGACAAGCGGACATGACTCTCGACATCCTGATCCAGGCTGGAGGCGATCACCTCGCCATCCACACTGCGACGCATGTCGGTAACTTCTTCAGGTCGCTCGTCAATCAGCAGGACAACCAGCTTGACGTCCTTATGATTTTTCGAGATACCCTGGCTGATGTGCTGCAGCATGATCGTCTTGCCGGTCCGCGGGGGGGCAACAATCAGCGCTCGCTGACCTTTGCCCAAGGGGGACAAGAGATCGATCACGCGGTTTGTCAGCGGCTCGGGACCGACTTCCAGCTTAAGCCACTGTTCCGGGTTGATTGCCGTCATACTCTCAAAAGTCTTGACGTCGCTGTAATCGTCGGGTCGCATGCCGTCGATATCGACGAGTTCACGAAGTCGCGGTCCTTGCTGCTTGCGAGCATGCTGTACAAGTCCACGGACCATCACGCCCGGGCGTAGGCCGTAGCGCTCGATCATCGTGCCGGGCACAAAGGGATCGCTGCGTTCGCGACTGTAGTTATTGCGCGGGCTGCGCAGAAAACCGTAGCCATTTGGATGCATTTCCAGCAAACCAAAGGCGGCGTCGATTGTCCCGGACCCACTGTCCGGCAAATCACCTTCGCCTGCCCGCGGCACAAAGTCGCCTCCGCGTCGACGGCGCCGTCCGCGTCCATTGGAGCGCGATCGTCCTCCGCCTCCGCCTCCGCCGGCACCGCCACCGCCACCGCCGCCGCCGGCACCGCCGCCGCCGCCGCCGCCGCCGCCACCGCCACCGCCGCCAGATCGTGATCGATATCGCTTCTTAGCCATAAAACTTGTCTCTGCAGCCTCGCGTGAGTTTGACTCTGTCTACACATTCCACCAAACCAGTCGATTGCCAGTCGGCAATTCTTCGCCCGGTCAGTGGCGATCCTCCCGCGGCACGCGCACGTTCTCGCGGCTACCCTGGCAGATCCGCCATCTCCACGTCGCCGACCTTCGACAGCCTCACTGGACTGGCTACGGACCGGCGCCCGTGTTGGTTGTTGTCAGCCCCGCCACACTCATCTGAGCTACTGCTCGTTGGCTTCGTGCGGTGCCGTGTGTATCGCATACCCCTCGCAGGGGGACGTTCCTTAAGATCACTGTCGTTTTACGCTGCCTGGGATCGACAGCGAACACCCGCCATCCGTTGGTGGTGCGTGTTGCCAGACTCTTTCGCCAATTTCCAGCTTGCTCATTACGCTGAGCAGGTCCACTCGTGAGGGTGAACGAAAACCAACGAAGGACAATGCCCGAAGAAAAAAGCTGTGGGCACAAAGCGTCTGATTACGCTCGACAGAAACCACGTAATAAGTCGGATGATAACCAATCCAAGTTGCTTGTCAAGCGAATCCAGGCGTTTTTCGCTGGCTGGCAGAAACAGGCCCGAAAACCCTTTTCAACCGGAATAACCAGAATTTTTGGTACATCCCGCCAGCCTGCCGTTCCGATGAAAACGAACAAGCGACCAGACGCAGATTGCGACCCGGGGGGAGACACAGATCATGTTCGTTCATCGTACCATTTCACCGCTCTGGACAGGACTTTTCACCCTGGCCGTCCTGCTTGCTACCCCACTGGCAAGCAAGGCAGCCCCGCCGAGACTGGCATGGATGAGTAACATTGAAGCGGCGAAACAAGTCGCCGTGGCCCACAAAAAGCTGATCCTGGTCCACTTTTACTCCCCCAACGACTCGGTTTCCCAGCAGATGGACCAGCACGTCTTTAGCGACGCTGCTCTCACGGCCATGATTCAGCAGGCCTATGTGCCAGTCCGAATTGATGTGCAGAGTTCACCCCTTGAACGCCAGCAGTACCGTATCCGACGCTGGCCGACTGAACTGGTCCTAACAGCCTCTGGTGACGAGATCTTTCGGGGACGTAGCCTGACCAGCGCGGTGGACATGCTGGCACTACTGAGTTCACTCCGGCAAGGCCAGACAGCGGTGGCGACAGTTCCTCCAGCCATCTTCCAGAATACAACTCCTCACATTGTGCCGGCGCAATTCCAGCGACGTTCCAACAACCCCATGCCGGTTCCGCTGACAAAGTTACAACCGCCGGTTGTCGACTATGGTGTGCCGATATATGTCAAGGCAATGGCCGAAGTACCTGCGGCAGCCAGCCAACCTGTGCAGCTGACAGGCCTGCCAGCGAGCGAGCCTGCGGTCACTGCCACGGCAGAGCCACAGCCGCTGCGGACGAGCCACCGGCATCAAACCGAGTTGGCGACCGTCCGCTGGATCACCCCGCAACGCTCAACCAATAGCGGAGACACTCGCCACCAGGCACGTACAGAACTGAATCCGCAGATCTTTCGACGCGATCCCCGGCTGCAAGTACCGCCCAAGCCGAAGCTCCCCAAGCAGACGACTACCAGCCTCCCGCAGCTCGGACTGGATGGTTTCTGCCCGGTCAGCCTGCGAGGCGATGCGCAACAGCAGGGCAGCTGGGTGGCCGGCGACCGGCAGCATGGTGTCGTGCATCGGGAACGCCTGTACCTTTTCGCTGGCTCCCGCGAACGTGATCTGTTCCTGCGGAATCCCGACCTCTATAGCCCTGTCATCTCCGGTTACGATCCGGTCATCCTGGCCGATCATCGCCAGTTGGCCAGCGGGCGGCGAGACTATGGTGTCGTCTTCCAGGGCCGTATTTACCTGTTCTCGAGCAGCGCTACGATGCAGCAATTCTGGCGAGCAGCTCGTCAGTACGCTGCCGTCGCGGACAACGCGATGAAGCAGGCTCGCTAACCTCGGATCAACTCAACCAGCGAGAATCCGCGGGCGATCAGCAGCCCTGCCAGCAGCATGGCGATGCCGAACAGGATCGTCAGCAACCGCACGATTCGCTCACCCAGCCGTGCTTGCAGGAAACGACGGAGCCACATCTGTCGAAACCACTCCCAGTCGGCCAGCATGGCAACGACGATCACGATACCGACAAGGCCGGCAATCAGGCCAACGAAAATATCCTGTGGGTTCACGGCGATAATTCCTGTTACCAGTCCGGTATGGTCGTTGGCGGCCGAGCAGGGTTACTCATCTGCTGCCGTTTCCCAACTCAGCGTCCGCTGCACAGCACGCCGCCAGCCAGCGATCAGTCTGTCGCGCGTGGCCGCTTCCATGGCGGGCTCAAACTGCTGCTGCAGCGCCCAGTTCTTCTCAATATCGGCTTGATTCTGCCAGAAACCGACCGCCAGGCCAGCCAGGTAGGCTGCTCCCAGCGCCGTTGTCTCAGCGACGACTGGTCGACGCACGACGGTATCGAGCAGGTCGGACTGGAATTGCATCAGGGTATTGTTGACGCTGGCCCCGCCATCCACCTTGAGCGTCTCCAGCTTGACTCCCAGATCCTGCTGCATCGCCTCCAGCAGCTCCAGCGACTGAAATGCCATCGACTCCACAGCGGCCCTGGCGATATGGGCAGCGGTGGTACCGCGGGTGATCCCGAAAATGGCACCCCGCGCCTCTGGATCCCAGTAGGGCGCGCCGAGTCCGACGAAGGCCGGCACCACGACCACGCCCTGGCTATCTTCGACTTGGCCAGCCAGGCTTTCAACCTCGTCTGAGGAGGCGATAATCCCCAGTCCATCACGCAGCCACTGCACGACGGCCCCGGCAATAAAGACAGAACCTTCCAGGCAATAGACGAGCTGATCACCAATTTGCCAGCCGATGGTCGTCAGCAGCTGATTCTTGGAAACGACTGGCGTATCCCCGGTATTCATCAACATGAAACAGCCGGTGCCATAGGTGTTCTTGGCATCCCCTTTATTAAAGCAGGCCTGTCCGAAGGTGGCAGCTTGCTGGTCACCAGCACAGCCCGCAATCGGAATCGCCGCGCCCAACAGACTCTCCTCGGTCTGGCCATAGACCTGGCTGGAGGGGACCACGCTGGGCAACATCTGGCGGGGCACATCGAGGATCTGCAGTAGTTCATCATCCCAGCTGAGGGTGTGAATATTGAACATCAAAGTCCGGCTGGCGTTACTGACATCGGTCAGGTGGCAGCGGCCAGCGGTCAAACGCCAGATCAGGAAGCTGTCCACCGTGCCGAAGAGAATCTCACCCGCTTCAGCCCGCTGGCGTAATTGCGGATCCTGGTCCAGCAGATACTTGACCTTGGTGCCGGAAAAATAGGCATCCAGCAGCAGGCCTGTCTTATCGCGGAAAACCTGTTCATGTCCAGCCTCGCGGAGCTGGTGACAGATATCGGCAGTCACCCGACTCTGCCAGACGATCGCATTGGCTACCGGGCGACCGGTCTCGCGCTCCCAGAGAATCGTCGTTTCTCGCTGGTTGGCGATGCCGATAGCGGCCACCTCGTGGGCGCTCACGCCAGCCTGGGCCAGCGTTTCTCGGGCCGTCTCCAGCTGGCTCTGCCAGATCGCCTCTGGATCGTGTTCAACATGACCCGGCTGGGGCAGGATCTGTTCGAATTCCTGCTGCGACGAAGCCACGGCAACTCCATCATGACCAAACAGGATAGCCCGACTGGACGTTGTTCCCTGGTCGAGTGCCAACACGTACTGGCTCATTCGGCCCCCTTTGTCAGCCCCTCGTCGCGGGGGTGAAAGCGGCTGATCAGCTGGTCATACACGACCACTCCGAGGACACCCCCCAGTAACGGTCCGACGATCGGCACCAGGTACCAGGTATTGTTGGGAACCACAAACACCTGGCTCCCCCAGCCCGCCATCCAGGCAAACAGGCGGGGCGCGAAATCCCTGGCTGGATTGATCGCGTAACCGCAATTGGAGCCAAAACCGAGTCCGATCATGAACACGATACCTCCAATAGCAAGCGGTCCCAGGTTGCTAGCTGGGGCCATATTTCGCGAATCGGTTATGGCGCAGATACACAACAGCAATAGAGCGGTGGCGACAACTTGATCAAGAAAGCCGGACCAGTTAGAGAGCCTCGTGCCGTTGGCGAATTCACGCGGGTAGGTCGACCAGATGCCGCTGGTGAAGAGCTTGTGTCGCGGGCCCGGACGCGCCTGGCCGGCGGTTGCATCCAAGGCAGCGGTCCCCACCTCTGCCGCGACTGAACCCGCATCGTGCTCCTCGGCAGCGGCCATTTCTGCCAGGCTCGCCGACACCTCCGACTGGGTCTCAATTGCAACAATCGCCTCTCGGTAAACGGCGTAGATTGTCATCGAGGCGATGAAAGAGCCCAGCATCTGGGCGGCGATAAAGGGGACCACCTTGGCCCACGGCAACTCCCGCCGGAAGGCCATCGCCAGCGTCACGGCCGGATTGATATGCGCGCCGGTGATTCCACCAGCAACGTAGACACCCAGCAGGACAGCCAGGCCCCAGCCAATGTTGACAGAGAGAAAGTCGCCATGCGCGTACTGGGTCAGCGCCACGTGGCTGCCCCCAGCACCGGCTGACTGAATTGTGTTCGTCGACTGACCCAGCGTGACCTGGGCGTTGACCGCCAGACCGAACGCCATCAACACAAATGTGCCCAGTAATTCGGCAGAAAACTCGCGCTTGGAAGCACCTAACATGTTCGCTTCGGCTGACTCCAAAAAGCACCACGGATTACACGGTAGGGTCGTTTTAGTCCAATTCATGACGACTGGCCAGCACCAGCCTGCGGCGGTGCAGAGCAGGGCAGGCGAAAACTCCCTTTGTCGCCCGGCCCTGGCAGCTGTAAAATGACTCGGCAACAACACTTCCCTTTCCAGCAGGACCTGGTGGCGTCATGCGCATGCTTCGATCTGGTATCCTCCTGGGCCTGCTGCTGAGCGTGGCTGTCTGCGGACCGCTACTGGGGCAACAGGAACAGCCCGAGGAGATCAGCTGGTTAACCGGTTCGGCTGTCGACCGTCAGCTGCAACAGCCGCTCAAGGTGGTTTGGGAAGAAGTTCCACTGCGGCGGCTGCTGAAAAGCCTTTCCACGAGCACGCGCCTGGCCATCTTCCTGGACCGGCGCGTCGACCCGGGAAAGCTGATCAGCTTTGAAGCCAAGGGAGAGTCGATGGCGGCCGCCCTGCAGCTACTTACTTCTCAACACCAGCTGGGTTACTGCCTCGTCGACTCCACTCTGTACGTCGGCCCAGCCACGGTGACCAGCAGGCTGGCGACAGTCAGCGAGGTACTTTCCGATTTTCTCAATCAGCTGCCGGAACCGTGGCGGCGGCGCTGCGCTGCGCGACGGCCGCTGGCCTGGCCACGGCTCTCCAGTCCACGGGATCTGGTTGCCCAGCAATTGCAGCAGGCGATGATCACGCTGGCCAAACCACAATCGATTCCTCACGACCTCTGGGATGCCGGAGAACTACCGGCCATGCCACTGGCTCACCGACTGACAATCCTACTGGCTGGTTTTGACCGCGCCTTCACAATCCAGGGAGATCCGCCTCAATTGCAGCTGATACCGCTTCCCGAACAGGTCCAGCTGCAGCGGGTCTACAACAAGCAGGTCTCCAACGCCAACTTTAGCCGCCTGCTGGAGTTCTTTCCCGATCTCGAATTGACTCGCAGCGGCGACAAGCTGACCGCCGTTGGCCGACAGGAAGATCATCGCCAGCTGGCCCGGTTGCTGCGGGGAGAACAGGTGGCGACAGTAACATCCGACACAGGGGACAAGCGGTATCGACTCAAGGTCGACAATGCGCCGATCGAGCAGATCATCGCGGCGATCGCGCGGCAGGATGAACTCCAGGTCGATATCGACGAGGCGGCACGTGCTCGCTGGGACAAGATGATCCCGCTCGATGCACGCGACGTAACACGGGAAAAGCTACTTGAGCTGATTCTTTCCCCAGCCAAGCTGACTGGGCGAGTCGAGGGCAAGAAGCTGATTATTCGCTGTCAGCCGTAGGAGGCTCGCCGTCGAGAGCTTTCTGCAGGTTTTCACGAATCGAGGTTTCGATCCGACCACGAAAGGCCAGTGCCATGAAGGGCAACGTTCCCTTGACCGCGGCTTCTTCCTCGCCGACCGTCAACGTGCCAGCGATATCGAGCCCGAAGGTTGTCATCGAAAAAGTCAGCACAGGACCATCCCACTCGCCCTCCAGCCGACTCACCTGGTCGCCGTATTCCTCCCGCACATTATCCAGGAAAGACTTCAGCTTATCCGTGGCAACTTCGCTTCCCAGCTGATGGTCGACACTCGTGGCAAACTCCGGCATGGCTTATCCTCTTTTCTCGTGACGCAGAGATGCTGGGCTTAACCCAGAGCAGGCGATAGTGTAACAAAGTGTGAGCTGCAGCAGTCAGCTGTCAAGCTGCCAACGGACCTGGAATGATGAACCCCTCACCCCCACCAGAAAAGAGACGCTGGCCTCGCCGGCTGCTGGTCGTCACGCTGCTGCTGGCGATCATTGCTGCCGCTGGCTGGCGAATAACTTTTCCCGATCCGCAGACGGCATCGGTCGCCGGCTTGCGGCGCTGGCTGGTACTACGAGATCTTTCCCAACAGTCGGACGAGACCGTGCTGGCGCTGGTCGATCGACTGCAGGTCCTACTGCTTTCCGAGGACAGCACAGGGTCGATAGCCGAAGCGACAGACGCCCAGCTCAAGCGGCTCGGTGCTAATATCGATATCCTCAGCCATGCCTGGTTTCTCGCCCGGGCGCGCTATTACCAAACCCTGGATCGCACGCAGGGACTGAATTATCTCAGCGAACAAATAGATGCGGTTTTGGCCTGGGGGGAACTGGATGACCAGATCCAGACACAGCTGCGGATCGCCAACAAGGAACCGCCCGCGGCCAGTACCTTGCGGCTGCTGGACCAGATCGACAGCTGGGTTCAGAAGGAACCGGACAATCAAAGAAAACAGCTGGAAAACGCCCGCGCAGATGCCGTGCTCGTCTGGCTCGCGACCAGCGACCTGGAAGAATACGAGATGTCGGTGCGACGGGCTGTGGTCGAGCGGATTACGGTCGAACTGGAACTGGGCTCCGGTGACGCAGCTGATCGATTGCCATTGACCGATGCTCACAGGGCTCAGCTACTCGATAGTGCCTGGCTGCTGATGGAAGCCTGGTTCCAGAACCGGGCAGATGAATTCGTCGAGCTGCCGTTCGAAGAGCGAGCGAAGTTTATGGAGGATCAGCTGGACAAAGTCGCCAGCTGGCAGCTGGAGAAGATCCTGGCAACCGAGCCCGGCTCCGGTCTGCCCAATGGCGAGTTGCTGACTGTCGTCACTCAGTTGCTGGCACTGATTCCAGAATGGATTGAGCGAGCACCGGCAGATCAGCAGCAGCGACTGCAACACCTGGCAGATGAACTCAGGCATTCGCTGGCAGGCTACCTGCTACGCTCACTACCGAGCCTGCTGGAGGGCAACCTCGACCCCTAATCCGGCACCAGCTGGCTATCGTCAAACGAGCGGCGATCCTGTGGGTGCCAGAGCGGCAACCCCTGCTGCACTCGTTCACTGAGCACGTCCACTTTTTCATCAGTTCCCGGCAGGGCACCAGTCGACTCATACTCGATATCAGACTGGTCGCCCGGATCAAAATCCCAGTTCCCCTGTTTGATCGCCTCAAGAACTGAATATGGCATATCACATCTCCTGACTGTGATGACGGGACTGGGATTTGATAATGAGACAGGGTGGACAGCGTTCCTCGCCGGCCACAGCCGCTTCATCATGCGGCCAGGTTGCTCCGAGTATTGGAGTGGCGGCACGCGATGTCAAGCGACTGCTGTCGAGATTTCAAATGAAGTAGCAACTCGCTACTGGCTGAGCAAGGAGCAGGGCAGGTCGGCAGGACTGAGCCGAGCAAGTTGCTGAGCTAGCTGACTCACTCGCCGAGGGTCGACAGCTGTCGTGCGATCGCCTCGACAGACCGCCCCGCGGACTGCCAGCAGATCGACACGGTCGAGCGGAAGACGCGGAAGCAGTTCGGCCTCGAGCGAGCCCGCCAGTACTGTCAGCATGCCAGCCTGGGCAACCTCGTCGAGGTGGCCGAGCAGCCGCTGCTCCGTCCAGTGCTCAAGCAAACTACCCGCACGCTTGTCAAACGTATCGACTAACACCGCCTGGCAGCCAAGCTCGGCCGCCAGGGCCACAATCCGCTGGGCTGCCGGCGCTTCGGCTCGCTGCTCGTCAGCATAGACCACAGCGACGGGCCGAACGGCAGCTGGCAAGCTGGCGATGGCCTGCTCCCAGCGGGCCTCCCAGTCCGGCTGACGAACACATCCGGCCAAACCCAGCTTGGCAAAAAAAATCCCGGCCGGCAGCTCGGCCAGTCTGTCTGTCAGCAGGCTGTCGGCAAGTTCACCAAGTGCCACGCTGACCGGCAGTCGCTGATCAACCAAACGGACCACATTCCGCCAGCATGCGGGCGTGGCAGCACCGAGCGACCCGTGCAGCGGTTCCTTGATATCAATCACATCCGCACCGCCCCGCAGGGCAGCAGCCGCTTCCCGGGTATCGCGCACGCTGACCAACAAGCCTGTCATGGCTGATCCTCCTCGGCACCAGCCAATTCCCTCTGCACGTCGACCAGGCGGTGATTCAGTCGCTGGATAAGTTCGGCTGTTATCGGCTCGCACCAGGTGCCGCGGACGGTAATGTAACCACCGCACCACTGACCGAGCATGGTCTTGACCGGTCGCTGATGCCAATCCAGAGCTCGTTCGGCTATCCGTACCACCACGGTGCTGGTCTCGGGTCCGTCGGCAATCTGCTGTTCGGAGCGACCGGCAATCATGCTGGCTGCCTGCCCGCGAAAGAAGACTTCCACATATTCAATCGGCACTCGCTGGCCAGCGGGAGATCCCAGGTACAGCAACAACTCGGCATTGCGAAAAGCAATCCGTGGCTGGCTGGCAAGGTACAGCAGCGAGCAGATGGCCAGCAGGCTGAAGCAGCTGATCAGGCCCGCCACGACCCGCCAGTGGACGGTCTCGAGCAGGTAGAAAGCGAGTCCTGCGGCAACAGCCATCAGCAGCGGGAAAACAAGGACCATTGCAAAGGCCCTCTTGTTGGAAGCCAGCCAGATTTCCTTCATCGCTCTCACCACCCCAGCAGGCCAGTTAGCCTGGATTTTCTTTCTCCAGTGGCTGCACGGCCAAAGGATGCTCGGCCAGAGGATCTGCGACATGGACAGCAATCCTGCCGGCCAGCACATCATCCAGCAGGTCGCCGACCAGTTCCTTGCGCCAGCCTGTGGCCAGCTTCGGCGGCTCGCGGCCCTCCGCTGCAGGATCCAGACGGTGCGCGACGAGGGCACGAATATCCTGCATCGAGGCAACAAGATTGGGAGCCAACTTGGCCTGCCGACAATGGGCATTCAGAGCTGCGGAAAGGAACTGGCAGAGGGAGGCACGCTGGGGCGCCGAGTTTCCCTGGGCCAGCTGCGGACACTCCTCATCCGGCAGCTTCAGTGCGCGATCGATCGCCTCGGAGATGCCCTCCATGTGATTCTGCAGGTGACGATGGTGCATGCCACGGATCGCCTTGATTTGCTTGATGTTGGCTTGTCGGCGCCGCGCCAACTCAGTCAACAGATCGTCCCGCAAGACTCGCCGCGGCAAACGATCCTGGCTGCGTGCCAGCTCGTCTCGCCAGCGCCATAACTCCCGTACGATGGCCAGGCTGCGGCGTCCCAGTGAGCCGATGCCGGATACCGACCGCCAACGCTCCGACTCGTAGGCCAGCCTTACCTGCTCCAGCCACTGCTCCATCTCCTGGTCAAACCAGTGGCGACGGTTGAGCTTGTCCAGGCGGCCAGTCAGTTCATCGTAAAGTGACTCGAGGTGTTCCACGTCCTGGACTGCATAGTCCAGCTGGCGATCGCTGAGAGGTCGGTGACGCCAATTGGTGCGGGTCTCGCCCTTGTCAATCGATACTCGTAGCAATCGCGATGTGAGAGTGCGGTAGGCGGCGGGGAACTCAAGACCAATCATGCCAGCAGCCAACTGGACATCAAACCAGCGGCTGGGAACGGTGCCCACGGCCGAATGGCAGAAGCGGAATTCCTCGCGGCCGGAATGAACCAGCGTGATGTGGTCCCCTCCCACAAGTTCTTCCCAGAAAGGGGTCACGTCGCCGAGGCTCAAGGGGTCGACCAGGTAACGATCCGAGCCGGCTGAGACCTGCAGCAGGCAGAGCTCGGGCTGGTAGTTGTCCTCGGAAATAAACTCCGTGTCAAAACCGATGATCGAGCAACTGGAGAGCCGCTCACACATCTTCAAGAGCTCGGCTTTCTCGGTAATGAACTGAAACGACACGCACAGACTCCAGGCCGGATAGGGACTACCCCGCATCTTAGGAGACAGCAGGACAGCGAGATAGATGTGCGCCAGCGGTTAGGGGCCCGTCGTTCGCCTTAAGCAGGATCGCCAGCAGTTATCGCTCTCTGCTGGCTGCGGCAGTCGCCACTTCAGAGACAAACCATGTCATCTCCTCTTGAACCAGTTGGGTTTGTGGAGCCTCTGACTGGACGAGTACGCGGAACTTGTGGCGACCAACAGTATTCGCCTGGGCGTGAATTTTCAGCGTCACCCGCTCGCCCGGCTGAATCACCGCGATCGGTGCAAACAAGACCTGGCCCGGGACCAATTCCGCTTCGCCACCAACCACTTTGACTGGCTCCACACCATGACCGAATTGCCCGACCACAGAAACATTTCGTGCCGCTCGAGTTCCGCGGTTGACGATCTGCAGCTCATACACTGCCAGTTGCGACAAACGCTGGGGACCCTGGGGGTCGTTGACCAACAGTTTCAAGTCGGCGATACCCTGCACACGTGTGGTCACTGAATCCGCCGTCGGATCAACTCCGTTGCCCGACAGTCGCACATGCAGCGGATGGTTGCCAGCACGCGAATAGAGGCATTCAAACTGGAATGCCCGGCGAGCTCCTGGGGCCACGTCCCCGATCGACCAGGCGATCGTGTTGTCCCTGCGGTTACTGTCCCCACCAAGCAATCTGGCACCCAGTGGCAGGGTGGCATGGACGGCAGTATCCTCAGCGACAGCGTCTCCGCGGTTGAAGATCTCAACCCGGTAGCGAGCTGGCTCGCCAGCAAAACAACTCTCCGGGCCCTGCACAGTGACCACCAACTCAGGTCGACGAACCAGCACTTCCTGCTTGGACTGGACTGTCTGCAGTCCCTGCCCACTGGCGAAGGCCGTGATCTGAAGCTGGCCAGCTCGGTCGGCATTCAATTCAATTTCCATCCGACGTGTTTCGCCCGCTGCCAGTGTGCCGATCACCTGCCGCGCGTTGCCCGGCTCAAGCTGTACGGACACATTGTGCGCAGCACCGTTGCCCGGATTGCTCAGGCGAATCGTGTAAAGTCGTGTCTGGCCCAGCACCATTTCAGCCGGGCCATCAATGTCCAGGTTCAATTCTGGCTGCACGACCCGCACCGGTGTCGAGAGCGCCGAGGGCCGTATCGACCACTCCAATTGAAAGTCAAACGACTTGTTCTGCTGTGGCACCAGCGTCAGTGTCCAGTGCTGCACTCCGCCAGCAGGCAGACCTGGCAGCTGCCAGGTGATGAGGCGACTTTCACCCTTGAATTCTCCGCGGTCGATGTCTCCAGCACTTACTTTACTGTCCGACAACTCCATCCAGCTGGGTAATTCCGTCCGCAGGAAGACCGGACCACAGGAACGGTTGTCCCGGTTGGTTACACGAACCTGCCAGCGGGCCGCGCTGCCAACCTGCAAGAGGGGCGGTCCAATCGTCTCAACAACAATGTCGGGTGCCTGGCTGACGGCAGTCGTGGCTCCGCCCAGCAACGCGCTACCAGCAACCGAGCTGTTGATCGAGCCTGCTGGCATCACAGGCGAGAGCCCGCCCGGGGGCAGGGACCGTACGTCGTCGTAATTATCAAGCGGCCTGATAATTGGAGCGTCGCTCGCCGGTAAGTAGGGCGGCGCTGGTTCCGCCGTCAACGAGTTCCCTGGTGAAAGCTGGGGACCGGTCACTGTCGTCGGCAGGGCCTGCGCTGAAGGCAACTGGAGTGCTGCAGGGGGATCGGCCTGGTAGGCTGGCAAGGCAGTCGGTTGTGTCGGCACAACGTATCCAGACGCCTCGCCCTGGGCTGGCAGCGGTTCAGCTGGCAACTGTGCTGGCACAAGGTAGGCGGTTCCGCCCCCGGCGGCCTGGGGTTCTGACGATTGAGCACGGAAGGTTGATGCCCGCTCGTCAGGCCGTAACACAGATACCGGATTGCCAGCCGACAGACGATATCCACCCTCCACACTACCGCGCGAGGCGGAGATTATCGAGGTTTCGGACGATCGTTCCTGGGCCCTGACTTCTGCGATCAGGCCTATGCCAAGGATCACTGTGAGAATGGCGGAAATCGTGCGGGGCATGCAAACAACTCCTCGGCTTGTGTGACCGGATGTTCAGTGGGAAAATAGTCTGTAACGCCAGCTGTCCGGAGTGATGGACATATCGCTATCGGCCAATTCGCCCCTGCGGATTAAGGAAACTTTGCCGGTATTTCCAAACAGGCAAGACAGGTAAAGAGGGTAAACACCGAAAGAGGTCGAAATGAATGATTCCCGACTACAGCAGGTCGAGCAGATGCTGGCCGACGATCCCCAGGACACATTCTTGCGTTATGCATATGCCCTGGAATTACAGAAAGCGGACCGCAGCGATGAGTGCCTCGACCGCTTGACCGATCTGATGGCAGACCAACCACCTCACGTCCCCTCGTTTTTCATGGCCGCACAACAGCTGGTCGTGGCCGGCGAAACCGGGCAGGCACGAGAGTTGCTTGAGCAGGGCATTCAACATGCCCAGCAGCAGGGTAACCTGCACGCCGCGGCAGAAATGGGGGAGTTGCTTGCCAGCCTGCCGAGTGAGGAGATCTAAGCTCGGCCGCGGCAGACGCGACGAGGAGATTTCGTCAGCTGGCAGGTAGACCAGACAATCCAGGTCGACGTGCTGAGCAGACTGGCTGTTGACTACTTGCAGCCCTGGTCGCAACTGGTCATCATCGTAGCACGATTCAGACAACACGCTGGCAGCATCAGCGGGAAACGCATTCATGGCCCAGACAGCCAGCCCGACGACGGATACCACAGCCTGGCATCAGCTGGCCGACGAGGTACTCAGCGGCCACACGCTGAGCACGGAGCAAGCACTTGGGATCATGCGCTGCCCAGACGACCAGCTGCTGAATCTACTCGCTGCCAGCTACCAGATTCGCCAGCACTATTTCGGCAACAAAGTTCAGCTCTACTTCCTGATGAACGCCAAAAGCGGCCTCTGTCCGGAAGATTGCGGCTACTGTTCCCAATCCAAGGTCTCAACCGCTGAGGTTCCCAAGTACAACATCCTCAATCGGGAGAAGTTACTGGAGGGAGCCGAGCTGGCCGACCAGCAGAATGCCGGCACCTACTGCCTGGTAATCTCTGCCCGGGGACCGAGTGAACGGGAACTGGCGGCCGTCGAAGCGATCGTGCCGGAGATCAAGCAGCGGCACGATCTACGAATCTGTGCCTGCCTCGGCCTGCTCGACGACGAGCAAGCTGACCGACTCAAGCGGGCGGGCGTTGACCGGGTCAATCACAATCTCAACACCAGCCGCCAGTTCTACGAGCAGATCTGCACAACTCACAGCTTCCAGGACCGACTCGATACACTCCGTTCGGTCCGCCAGGCAGGCATGGAGATCTGCTGCGGCGGGATCATCGGCATGGGAGAATCCGACGAGGATGTGGTCTCCATGGCGCTCGAGTTAAGACAGCTGGAGGTCGCTTCCATTCCGCTCAACTTCCTCAATCCGATTGAGGGCACACCACTGCAAGACGAAGGCAAGCTAAGCCCGCAGTACTGCCTCAAGGCACTTGCCATGTTCCGCTTCACCAACCCGGATTGCGAGTTGAGAATTGCCGGCGGGCGAGAACTGCAACTGGGCAGCATGCAGCCGCTCGGTCTCTATCCAGCCAACTCGCTGTTTGTCGGCGATTACCTCACCACGGCCGGCCAGCCCCCCGCAGAAGACCTGCAGATGATACGAGAACTGGGGATGGAAGTAGCGGGAGAAGCGGTCAGTGGCTAGAGGCCGCTGGGGATCTTGATCAGGCTGCCAGACGGCTTCTCAGCATCGCCGCTGCCGAACAGCGTGATATAGGCAGCTCCCTCATCGTCGAACGTGATGGCCGACGGTTTATCGAGCGTCAGCAATCGCCGTGCTTCCACAGCCAGCGGATTGTCGCGATTCGCAACCAGCTGAAACAGGCCTCCCTGGTCTGTCGCCATCCAGGCAAAGTCGATGGCGTAGAGCCGACCGCTGGGGGCAAACGCCAGTCCGGTAATGTCGTGCAAGCCGGTGGTATATTTTGCCAGCAGCTTGCCGCCGCTGGGTTCATAAAAACAGAGCAGGCTATCATTGGCCACGTCGATCTCACCCAGTTGTCCGACCACCAGGCTTCCATCCTTGGCGGCCGTAACTGCCCCAGGAGCATCCACGCCGGTAAGTTCACGACTGGCAATCGCCCGCTCCAGTGGACCCACCTTGTCTCCCTCCACAGCTGCCCTGGCAATCCAGCCCTTGCTGTCATCTCCATTGCAGCTGACGTAAAGAGCACCCTGGATGTAGACCACGCCGTGGAAATTACCCTCTCCCTTGAGCTGATCCAGGGCCGGCAGCGCGAGACCGGCCAACATCTCGCTGGCCTCAATTGTTCCCTCGGCCGGCAACTTATAGACCCGCAGCAATTCCTCGCCATCGGGCAATCCGCCGCCGCCAACAACCAGCCGGTCCTTATCGAGGAAAGTCAGGCCAAGCGGTCCGACCGCATAACTCGGTTCCTTCCCGTAGCTATCCAACGGAAAACCCTGGATCACCACCTCGGCCTTGCCCTCCACCACGCGCACCACACGACCCGTTCCGCTATCGGCGACGAAGACGATACCGGTTTCCGGTTGCACGGCAACTCCACTGGGATTCGTTAGTCCACTAAGCAGAGTCTCGCTGGCTGGTTCCTGTGCCAGCAGGCAGGTGGACATCGAGAGGCCAGCCAGTGTGGTCAGGATGGAGCGCATTATCATGAATCATCTCCGCTGCCGTGGGCAGCTGGTTATGCTTGGTCAGGCACCGCGAGCCGCTTCATAGTCAGTAATCCGCTGCTCCTGCTGCAGTGTCAGAGAGATATCATCCAGCCCATGCAGCAGGGAATGGCGGCGAGAATCATCGACTTCAAAAGCAACGTCCAGCCCCACGGAATCTCGCAGCTGGTAGTTCTCCAGGTCGACGGTCAGCTGGTAGTCACCCAGCTCCGCACGCTGCATCAACTGATCCACAACGGACTCTTCAGCCACGACTGGCAGCAGGCCGTTCTTGAAGCAGTTATTGTAGAAGATGTCAGCAAACGAGGGTGCGATCACGCTGCGGATACCATAATCCGCGAGTGCCCAGACGGCATGTTCCCGGCTGGAGCCGCAGCCAAAATTCTGGCGAGCCAGCAGAACCGAGCAGCCCGCGGCGGCCGGCCTGTTCAACTCAAAGTCCGGATTGGGGTTACCTTCCGGATCGAGCCGCCAGTCAAAAAACAGGAACTGCCCAAACCCACTCCGCTGAATCCGCTTGAGAAACTGCTTGGGAATGATCTGGTCGGTATCGACGTTGGCCCGGTCCATTGCCACGGCCAGGCCAGTGTGAACGGTAAAGGACTGCATCAGGCGTGCCTCTCGTTTGTTTACTGAAAGTCCCACTCACGAACGTCCACAAAGCAGCCGCGGATGGCGGCTGCAGCAGCCATTTCCGGCGAGACCAGGTGGGTCCGGCCGTCCTTGCCCTGTCGACCCTCGAAATTCCTGTTGCTGGTCGACGCGCACCGCTCGCCCGGTTCCAGCTTGTCTGGATTCATCGCCAGGCACATGCTACAGCCCGCCTCACGCCACTCGAAGCCGGCGTCCTGGAAGACTGTATCAATACCCTCATCCTCTGCCTGTCTCTTGACCAGGCCGCTGCCTGGCACCACCATCGCCTGCACATCCGCACTGATCTGGTACCCCTTCAGGACCTGCGCGGCGGCCCGCAGATCCTCAATTCGGGAATTGGTACAGGATCCAATGAAAACTCGGTCGATCGCCAGGTCCTGCAATGGCTTGCCCGGATCGAGACCCATATAGGCGAGCGCACTTTCCATGCCTCGCCGCTCGGTGTCATCCTCGCAGGCGGCGGGGTCCGGCACACAGTCGGTGATGGGTGCCACCTGTCCGGGATTGGTCCCCCAGGTCACTTGCGGCGCAATATCAGCTGCCGCATAGGAATGTTCTGCATCAAAGCTGGCCGCCTCGTCGCTTGGCAACTGTTCCCATTGCCGGATCGCTGCCGCCATATCGGCTGGCGCCTGCTGTCGACCCTGGAGGTATTCGAACGTTGTCGCATCTGGAGCAATCATGCCAGCCCGGGCGCCGGCCTCGATGGCCATGTTGCAGACGGTCATCCGCCGCTCCATCGACAGGTCACGGAAAACGCTGCCAGAAAACTCGATCACATATCCCGACCCGCCAGCTGTACCAAGCTTGCCGATCAGGTAGAGGATCACATCCTTGGCAGTCACGCCGGCGCCAAGTTGGCCGTCAACATTCAGCCGCATCGTGCGCGGCTTGTACTGCAACAGCGTCTGGGTCGCCAGCACATGCTCCACCTCGCTGGTACCAATCCCGAAGGCCAGCGATCCGAAGGCCCCGTGGGTCGCGGTATGGCTGTCCCCACAGACGATTGTCATGCCGGGCTGGGTGTAGCCCATCTCGGGGCCGATAACGTGCACGATCCCCTGGTTTGGGCTATCGAGGTCATAGAGCTGAACGTCAAATTCACGGCAATTCTCACGCAATGTGTCGACCTGGATACGTGAGATCTCGTCGGCGATCGGCAGGGATCGATTAACAGTCGGGACGTTGTGATCAGGCGTGGCAATTGTCAGTTCTGGTCGTCTCACCGAGCGGCCAGCCAGCCGCAGTCCCTCGAATGCCTGTGGGCTGGTCACCTCGTGGACGAGGTGCAGATCAATGTAGAGGATAGCCTGCTCTCCCTCGGGCTGGTGGACCACGTGCTTGTCCCAGATCTTCTGAAACATGGTGCGCGGCGCCTGCCCACCCGCTTGATTGCCTTCCGTCACAGCACTCTCCCTTTCCAACAAGAACCAGCAGCTGCCGGCGACATTCCGCCTGCCGGTGGTTACCAGCATAGCCGAAGCTGCCGGAGCCGGACAACGACGCCTTACTCGCTGACCGGAATCCCCTCGATCTCGTAATACTGCCCATACCACTGTAGGAATGCCCGCAGGCCATCCTGCAGCGTTGTCTGCGGTTGATAATCAATTGCCTGTTGCAGGGCCGACGAGTCGGCGGCAGTCTCCACCACGTCACCCGGCTGAAGTGGCTCCAGCTGTCGCTCGGCGGTCCGACCCAGCAGGGTCTCCAGCAGCTTCACAAAGCAGGACAGTTTGACCGACTTGGAGGTTCCCAGGTTGTAGATACGATAGGGAGCCTGGCTGCTGGCAGGATTCGGTGAATCGGCCTGCCAGCTTGGATCCGGGGCAGGGGGCTGGTCCAGCAGCCGTACAATTCCCTCCACCACGTCATCCACAAAAGTGAAGCTGCGTCGCATCTGCCCCTGGTTGAACAGCTGGATCGGCTGGCCCTCGAGGATGGCCCGTGTGAACAGGAAAGCGGCCATGTCGGGGCGTCCCCAGGGACCATAGACGGTAAACAGCCGCAGCCCGGTGGTGGGAATCCCGAACAGGTGGCTGTAGCTATGGGCCATCAGCTCATTGGCTTTCTTCGTCGCTCCGTACAGGCTGACCGGGTGATTGACCGGATCAGCAACTGAAAACGGCAGACTCGTATTAGCGCCGTAAACACTGCTGCTGGACGCATAGATCAGATGCTCGATGCCATGCTGGCGACAGCCTTCCAGCAGGTTGGAAAAGCCAATCAGGTTGCTTTCGATATAGCTGGCTGGGTGATCAAGTGAGTAGCGGACACCGGCCTGGGCCGCCATGTGAACGACCCGAGAGCAGCTCTGCGCCGAAAACAGCTCGTTCACTGCCGCGGCGTCTGCCAGGTTCAGCTGAGTGAATTCAAAACCGTCTCGATCATTCAGCTGAGCCAGCCGATCCCTCTTGAGCTGGGGATCGTAGTAGTCATTAAGGCTATCGACGCCGACCACCTGCAGGCCGCTATCGAGCAGCCGCTGGGCGACATGAAATCCGATAAAACCGGCTGCGCCGGTTACGAGGATAGCTGACATGAGGTTCGTTGCCGAATTGGCCAGGGGGGATGGGGCTGAGCGGAGAGGACCAATGTTATATTGGCATAAACGAGATGCCCGAGACAGGGACTGCGGCCATGCTTTTTCCCGGTCGCCACATTCCCAGCTGGATCTACCTGGGCCGAGGAGAAACTCGTGAACATCGCTGGTAACAACTCCCAACAGCTCGCCGCGTCGATCCAGGATCAGACCGCCGTGATCGGCGTGGTCGGACTGGGTTACGTCGGCTTACCGCTGGCCCAGACCTTTCTGAATCACGGATTCCGCTGCCTCGGTTTCGACATCGACAAGAAAAAAACAGCCCTTATCCAGGCGGGCGAGAGTTATATCAAGCACATCGATAGCGAGTGGATCGCCGCACAGGTTGCCACAGGTCAGCTACAGGCGACCAGCCAGATGGATCGCCTGGCCGAAGCGGATGCGGTCTTGATCTGTGTCCCCACTCCGTTAACGGCAGACCGCCAGCCAGATCTCAGCTACGTACGGGCGACGAGCGAGCAGTTGGCTACTGTCTTGCGACCGGGTCAGCTGGTCGTGCTGGAGAGCACAACCTATCCCGGCACAACACGGGACGTCGTGCTGCCGATCCTGCAGTCGTCGGGCCTCGCTTTGGGCAGCGACTTTTTCCTCGCCTACAGCCCCGAACGAGAAGACCCAGGCAACGAAAAGTTCACCGCCGGCAGCATACCGAAGGTGGTCGGTGGCATGGACAGTATCAGCCTGCAGCTCGCCGATGAGCTCTACAGCCAAGTGGTTGTCCAGACTGTGCCAGTCTCCAGCTGCGAGGTGGCCGAGGCTTGCAAGATCCTGGAAAACACCTATCGCTCGGTCAATATCGCGATGGTCAACGAGATGAAATTATTGATGGATGCAATCGGCATCGATGTCTGGGAAGTAATTGAGGCGGCCAGCACCAAGCCCTTTGGCTTCCAGCCCTTTTACCCCGGCCCGGGACTTGGTGGACACTGTATTCCGATCGACCCTTTCTATCTCAGCTGGCTCGCCAGGCAACATTCCATGGAAGCTCGTTTCATCGAGCTGGCCGGCGAAGTCAACTCCAGCATGCCGGCACACGTTGTCGGGCAGATCCAGCGGGCACTTGAGGCCAGCGGTAGGGCGCTGGCGGGTGCCAGGGTGGGCATCCTCGGGGTGGCCTACAAGCCCAACGTCGATGACCCCCGCGAGAGTCCAGCTTTCCGCCTGCTGGAATTGCTGGAAGCAGCAGCTGCCGAGCTCAGCTACAATGACCCCTACATTCCCCAGCTGCCACAGATGCGAAGTTTCCAGGTACCGCAGTTGAGCAGCCAGCCGTTGACCAGGGAGTATCTCTCGTCGCTCGATTGCCTGGTGGTGGTGACGGACCACGATCAATACGACTGGGAGTTCATCGCCACGCACGCGCCGTTGATTATCGACACGCGCAATGCACTCAAGGATCAGCCGCACGCAGCAGGCAAGACCTGGAAAGCCTGAATCCCAGCTCAGGCAGCGGCCCGCCGCTCGACACTCACGTCAGCGGCCAGGTGAGCAAGTTCACCAATGTCCATGTGGCGGAAAGCAAGTCCCTGGCGGCTGCGTTCTTCCACCAGCACAATAGAATCCTGGCGCAGCATGCGGGGCAGATAGAACCAGGCCTGGCGAAGAATCGCCTTTTCATGACCCGCCGACACGATCACCAGGTCGGTGCCGGCCAGTCGGTTGGCACAATGGGCCAATCCTCGGAAGGGATCTCCCGGTACCAGTGAGAGTCGCTCAACCAGCGGCCGCAGCATGCGGTGGGCCTGCCGGCAACTCAGCCCCGCCAGCTGACTGGGGCGATCTTCAAACAGGTCGATGCCTGCAAAGGCGATGCCGTCGTCGGGGCGGTAGCGAGCAGCCATTCGCAGCAGGGTTGCTGTGCGTTGCCCGTCGCCGAGGCCAATCTGGACAATCTGTCGTGGTCGCTTGTTGTGAATCACGCTGTACAGCAGACGGTCGCCGCGAGGCGAACGAAACCACTGATGACAAAAGTACTTGAGCAATTGCATGAGACTCACCAGGAACAAGCCAGAGGGCACCGTACCGATCGAAAAGTCGACTCTGCAGTTAATTCATCGGCCAGCGATTTACTGGATATGGAGGCGAACTGCTGCTGTCAGTCTCCAATTGCCGCTCGCTAATCGTTAAATTCCGAGCAGGTTGCATGACACTACATCAGCAGCTAGGCTGGCGTGCTGCTAATCTGATTTACCGCTTAAATGACCTTCGAAAGGCTAGTCTCATGCGAGGAGTCGCTCTATTTTGCTTGATGCTCGGTTCGGCCGCTGCCATGCTGGTCTCGGTACAAGCCGATGACCCCAAGGAAGGCGCTCACGAGGACCTGGTTCCCAACGGCGCTGTTTGTAGAATTCGTGGCACGAAAGGCAACAAGACCTTTGGCCAAATCCGATTCATCCAGAAAAACGGGTTCGTCCACGTCACGGGCCAGGTCCGCAACCTGACCGAAGGTGAGCATGGCTTCCATGTCCACGAGTTCGGCGACGCACGTGCCGCTGATGGGTCCTCGAGCGGTGGCCACTTCAATCCTGATGGCCATGAGCACGGTGGACCGGATTCCGACGAGCATCATGCCGGCGATCTTGGCAATATTACGGCCAACGCCGATGGCATTGCCAAGGTTGACATCAAGGCCAAGGGCCTGACTGTGATCAGCGTGGTTGGTCGCGCGATCGTGGTGCACGGTGGCACCGATGACCTCAAGAGCCAGCCGTCTGGCGCTGCCGGACCGCGGATCGGTGTTGGCGTGATTGGGATCGCTGGACCAGGTCCAGCAAAGAAAGATGCCAAGCCCAAGGCCAAGGCCAAGGCCAAAGCCAAGCTCAAGGCAGCTGCGGTCAAGCCCAGCTAAGGACACACACTCCGTGGATTACTTCCAGTCCTGGAAGTGATCGCGAAAGTGGTTATCCAAACGGCCAAGCCGCTGGGTCAATCGACGGCCCAGTCGGCCGGCCGGGATACCGGCCCGTAGATCTGCCAGGTAGCGCACCAGTTCTTCCCTGCCGCCAGCAGGGCCGTGCAACATGAAGTGGACCCAGCCCCAGGCATAGCGGTAATGATCCGCTGACATCTGCTCAAGCTGGTCCAGCTCTTGTAGCAGGGCTGGAGTTATGACTGGCTGATCGGCAAGTCGGTCTTTCGTCTCCTGCAGGTAATCGGCTCGCTGCGAGCGCCGGCCCCGCGGCTGTTCAAAGTACTCGGCCAATCCCTCGTCTAACCAGAGGGGTAGACCAGGCATCGCCTGATGCAGCAGGGCATGGGTCAGCTCGTGTCTCAAGTCGACGTCCAGGGCAGGGCCGCGACAGGCATAGATCGTTGTCCGCTTGCCAGCCCGCACAAACAGGGCGCGGCGATCCGGAGCAGCAGGTAGTACCTGACTCAGCTGCCGTCGCATCGTGACTCGATCCTGGAACAGCTGCAGGTACACCGACTGCTCAGGAACACGCAACTCCAGGGCTCGCTTCAAGTCGACCCGCAGGTCAACAAGCTGCTCAAGCTGGCTGGGCGGGTCGGGCCGATAGTCAGCCAGCACGTGCAGAAGGCCGTAAGAAGCCTGGAATCGCCAGACAACCCGTTCGGCAGATGACCGCCTGGCCAGCATACAGGGAATCAGCCCGGCGAGGCTGGCGAGCATTTGTCGGCGATTGGGAGATGGCATTGGGCAACCCCGGTGGGTGCTGTTCTGGCACGAGGGGGGGAGTATAGCGACGGCGCAGATCGGACAGAAGGTGAATTACTCCTGCGGGTTCCCAGCATTCCGAATGGGGGGTTATATTGGAGGCTTCTAGGTGGTGTTGCCATAAAGTCACTGATTCAGTGGCCAAGCACCACTCTTGTGAAACCTCGTATGCGGTTAGTCGGTCCGTGAAACACGCCACGATTGGTCCAATCTCCGTTCACTTTCCTGAACGAATCGAAACCAACGACGACCTCCAGGAAGCTCAGCCTACCTGGAGCATGGACATGATCTATGAGAAAACGGGCATCTGGTCGCGGCATATCGCCGCAGAAGATGAACTCGCTTCCGACCTGGGTGTGAAAGCTGCCGAGCGACTGTTCGCCGAACACGACATCGACCCCAGCTCCATCGACTTTCTGCTCTTCTGTACCCAGACACCCGATTACGCTTTGCCCACCACCGCCTGTCTTATTCAGGACCGGCTGGGGCTACCGACCAGCTGCGGGGCACTCGATTTCAACCTCGGCTGCTCCGGCTTTGTCTATGGCGTCTCACTGGCGAGTGGGCTGATCCAGAGTGGGGCTGCGCGGCGGATCCTGTTCATCACATCGGAAACCTACAGCAAGTACATCGATGAGTCGGATCGCAGCTTGAGAACAATTTTTGGTGATGCCGCAGCGGCCACCTTGATTGAAGCTGGTCCGGAGGAGTCACTGTCTGGCTTCTGCTTCGGCAGCGACGGCAGTGGCGCCGACATGTTATTGCTGACCAAGGGGGGACAGCGGTCGGAGGAGGCTGCCATCCAGCCCCGCCATCGACATCGCTGGAAAAGCAATCTCTACATGGATGGCCCCAGCCTGATCAGCTTTACCCTGGACGCCGTGCCCGGCCTGATCGATGACGTGCTTGAACGCAGTGGTGTGCAGCGCGAGACGATCGATCTTTACCTGATGCACCAGGCCACATACAAGATGCTCGACCACCTGCGACAGCGACTCGAGGTGCCCGTCGATCAGCTGCCAATTCGCCTCAAGGATCATGGCAACACCGTTTGCTGTACGATCCCGATCTTGATCCAGCAGCTGCGTCAGGAAAAACGGATCGACCCGACCCGCAAGAACCTGCTGGTTGGTTTCGGCGTGGGACTCTCCTGGGCCGCCTGCTGCTGGCAGGACCTGGCCCAGCCGGCACTGGAGGAATAGCCCATGCCCTCACTGGAAGGATCTTACCTGGTCGCTCCTCCCTACCTGCCAGACGACAACTTCTTTCGCTCCGTGGTGTTGCTGGTTGAACACGACCAGCAGGGTGCTGTCGGAGTGATTCTCAACCGGCCAACCAGCAACCCGGTAAACTGCCTGGTCGACCTGCTTGACGAGCAGCCGGGCGAGGAAAGTTCCTGGCCGCTCTGCGATGATGTGATTCACTATGGCGGCCCGGTCGAAGGGCCCCTGACGGCACTGCATGGGGCACGTGAGTTTTCCGAACGACAGATCATGCCGGGTGTTTATTTCAGTTCCCAGAAAGACAACCTGCGGGGGCTGTTCCAGAAACAACTGTCACCCTTCCGGTTCTTCAACGGGTATTCCGGCTGGGCCGCTGGCCAGCTTGAAAGCGAGTTAGAAGCGGGCGGCTGGTTTGTGCTGGCTGGAGATAGCTGCAGTGTTTTCGAGAACACCGACGATATCTGGGAGCGACTGTGTGCCAGCTACGGAATGGATTTCCTCAGCTCGATGGTCCGACCCGACGATATTCCGGTCGACCCAAGCGTCAATTGATATTCGCTTTTACTTCGCCGGTGCCGCATGAATGACCCCAGCTCGCTCAACCTTGAGGGACCCCGGGTACGCCAGCAACGGCTGATTGAATGGATGCGGGAGCACAAGCTGGACCTGGTTGTGGCCACATCGCATGCCAACGTGCAGTGGCTCAGCGGTCAGTACCTGCGGGGACTTTTCCAGGCAGCTATGGCCATTTCCGTCGACGGCCAGACCACCTTGATCCTGCCAGAGACAGTCCCGCTCGATGGCCTGACTGACAATCTGCTGACTTATCCAGCTCAGCTCTGCGCGACCTTGCGGAATGACCAGGCAGATGCCTGCCAGCACCTGCTGGCTGAATCCCTCGGCAACCTCGGTGAAGCTCGTCTGGGAGTTGAATTCAGCAGCTTCCCTCAACACCTGCTGCGGCGACTGGAGATCACGGAGGCAGAGGCGATTGAGGATATCGAGCCAGCACTGTATCAACTTAGACGGATCAAGCACGCCGATGAGCTGGCCGCCATCCAGGTGGCAATCGGTGCCACGGAGAAAATGTATACGCGCGCCCGCGAGATCATTCGGCCGGGGATTTCCGAGCTGGAAGTTTTCAGCGAGCTGCAGGCGGCGGCGGTGCAGCACTGCGGTGAAATGTTGACTGCCACTGGAAATGACTACCAGTGTAATTCGCCCGGTGGCCCGCCCCGCCAGGGCGTTCTGGCCGAGGCAGGTCAGCTTTATATCCTCGACCTGGGGCCGTCCTACCGTGGCTATTTTGCTGATAACTGCCGCACCATCGCCGTGACCGATACGACTGCCGAGCAGCGTGAAGCGCTGACATGGATCATGCGAGCGTTTGAGCTGGTGGAGGAACGCGTGCGACCAGGTGCCAGCGCCCGGCAGCTGTATGAAGATGTCCGGCAGCTGCTCGAACAAGCGCCGATTGGTGAGTTCTTCCATCACCTGGGACACGGCTTCGGGCTCTATCCCCATGAAGCGCCCCACCTCAACCCCAACTGGGATGACACGTTCCAGCTGGGAGAAGTCTTCACAGCTGAACCCGGTCTTTATGACCCGCGACTGGCGGCCGGGATGCGGATCGAGAATAACTATCTGGTCACCGCCAACGGCCTGCAGCGTCTTACAAACTTCAGCATGGAACTGTAAGTGAGTCGGGACTGCAGCTACTTCAGGCCGCGTGGTTGAAAGTTGTCTCGTCCTGAGTGAAAACTACAAGGCTGGCACACACCCCTGTTTCTGGAGATTACCTGAAAATGCAACGCACGATATCCATCCTGTTACTGGTCCTGTCCGGTCTGTTGATAGGCCAGCTGCTGAACTCGTCGACGACCGCCGAAGACAAGGACGACACCAAGAAAGATGTTCGCCTCTTCGAAATGCGGATTTACACGACCCATCCCGACAAGCTGGATGACCTGCATGCACGCTTTCGCGACCACACGAACAAGATCTTCGTCAAGCATGGCATGCAACTGGTCGGCTACTGGACTCCCGAGGATGAAGAGACTCGCGATAACACGCTGATCTACATCCTTGCCTATCCGTCACTGGACGCACGCAAGCTCGCCTGGGCCGCTTTTGTTAAGGATCCGGACTGGCAGAAAGCCTACCGCGAGTCACGTGCCGATGGGGCGATCGTGAAGAAAGTCGAAAGCCGCTTTATGTCGGCGACAGACTATTCGCCGATCAAGTAACGCCGGCTTGCTGCGTCACCCGGCAACAACCCGATGGTTGTTCGCCGCAGGCGAAAATCGCGGGGCCCTGCACGCTCAGCGGGCAGGGTTCTCGTACCAGAAGACCCCCAGGTTGTCTGCTTCCTCGCAACCGAGGATATCCAGGTCACCGTCGCGGTCGAGGTCAACGGCCCGCAGCAAGTCAAATTTGACTCCCTGCATGCCACTCAGATCATGCGGCTGCCAGCGACCGTTCTTATCCTGACTTAGCCAGGCCACCCCAGGCCGACTGCGGTCGCCATGGGTATTGGCATCGTGCACGATGTCCGCGCGGCCGTCTCCGTCGATGTCAGCGATCAGGACTGCCTTGCCATGGGGTACCCCAAAAGGATTGGGGATCTGCTCGCTGCGCCAGCTAACCTCCTTGCCAGCCTGGCGGAAGAAAGCCAGTAGTTCCTTGTTGCGTGTGGCCACCAGGATATCCGCATGCTTATCGCCGTCCAGCAGCCCCACGTCGATGAACATCACTTCCAGGCCAGCCCCCCCGATGCGGTGTTCCAGCCAGCGGCCGGCGACCCGTTCCTGGCCGGGATGCTCCAGCCAGAAAACTCCCCTGCTGGGACCCTTGCGGTCAGAGACGATCACGTCCAGATCCCCATCCCGGTCGATGTCGTGCGAAACCAGCGACATGATCCAACCGGCCTTGTAGAGCGGATGAAACTGCCACTGACCCAGTTGCCGCGGATTAGCTGGGGACTGCAGCCAGCCGACCGTGGCAGCCTGACCCTTCGAGCCGACCAGCAGGTCAGGACCGTGGCGGCCATCCAGCTGGCCTGGCACGGCGTACATCCAGCTCTGTTTGTTTTCTGTCACCGGCAGCGGAGCTGTTGTCCAGGCGCCGGGATCGAGGTACCTGTCACTTTCGGCAGGTGCCCAATGAACAAAGATGGTCCGCACCTGGCCCTCACAGCAGCTGATCACATCCAGTCGACCATCGTTATCAAGATCAGCCAGCACCGCGTCTTCCGGCGATCCAACCGTGCCAACGGTGACTGCAGGCCAGGCCTGCTTCACTTTCTCCCCTGCCGGTTGCAGGTAGACTCGCACGATGCCGCCCTGTTCCCAGCCGGTGGCGATATCCAGCCGGCCATCCCCGTTGGCATCTGCCAGCCGAATGCCATCGGCCCCGCGCGACGAATCGTCAATGGTATGCCGTTGCCAGGGCTCAGCCAGCAGAGTTGCCGGTGCCAGGACCAGCAGGCCGATGAGCAGGGTAATCCAATGGCGGCTGGTTGAGCGACCAGCGAGACCGGCCAGGCACATCATCAGGGCGACTCCGGCGGCGGAAACGTACGGATCGCGCTGTAGCGCTTGTAACTCTCGAACACATCGCCTCCGTCCAGGGCCCGAGGATCGCCGGTCTGGCGAAGGTGCTGGTCAAGCTTTCCACTCAGTCGACGGGCAATCTCGGCATGTGACTCGCTGCCATAGAGGTTACGCAGGCAACCTGGATCCTGGCGGATCTCATACAGTTCGAATTCCGGCCGGAAATCCACGGCCAGGTGAAAGAACCGAGCCAATTGCGGCTGCTGGTGGTTTTCGATCAGGAAAGTCAGGCTGGGGCAGGCATCAATATCATGATAGCCGCCGTGCATTGGACCCAGGGAACCGTCGGCGTTCTGTTTTTGCGGGGCACCGGCCGGCCAGCGATCGGGGCGAAAGTTGTGGATCAACAGGTAGTCCGCCGTGCGCAGGGCCCGTTGGGGATAAGCCAGATTGTCATAGCGTGAACTTGAATGGCGCTCCCGTGCTGCATAAACCGCAGTCCGCCGTTCACGGATAAGAACCCGCCGGCGAAGCGCGATCAGGTCCAGCAGGCTATCACCTGCCATGGCGCTGGGAACCTGCTCGCCGGCAGCCTCAAGCAGCGTGGGGGCAAGATCAACAAAGCTGACCAGGTCATGCAGAACGCGGCCGGGCTTGCTAACCCCCGCCGGCCAGCGAATAGCAAGCGGCACGTGGAAGCCGTACTCGAAGCAATTTGCTTTGGCTCGTGGAAACGCCATGCCATTGTCGCTCGTCACAATCACCAGCGTGTTATCGAGTTCGCCCTGTTCTTCAAGAATCGCCAGCATCCGCCCCAGCTGGCTGTCAAAATGCTCGATCTCGACATAGTAGTCGAGAATATCCGAACGGATCTCCGGCCTGTCGGGCAGGAAAGAGGGAACCGTCGCTTGGTCCAGCGACTTGCCCAGCCGTAACCCACTACCCGCTTCAAATCGCCGGTGCGGCTCGTGAGCTCCAAACCAGAAACAGAAGGGCTGACCCTGCTGCCTGGCTGCGAGGAATGTCCGGAAGTTGGCCGCATAGTCCTTGTTGCTAATGCCAGCTGCGGGTGGCGAGAGGCGGGCACCGACAAACGGGGGACCGGCAGGATTCCGCTCTCTGCCACCGGCTTGCCAGTTTCCCGGGCCCCAGGGCTTGCCGGTATAGCCGACGTGATAACCTGCCGCCTCCAGGAGGTCGGGATAGCAGGCATACTTTGAGGAGAAGCTGCTGGCATGAGTACCAGCATGTTCCAGCTGCCAGCAATAGCGGCCGGTCAACAACGAAGCTCGTGAGGGGCTGCAACCCGGCGAGCTGCTAAAAGCGTTGTGGAACAGCAGCCCCTCGCGCGCGATTCGGTCAAAAGCTGGCGTCTTCAGGCCCTCGTCGCCGTAGGCCGACGCGTGCGGATAGGACTGGTCATCCGAGATCGCCAGCAGGATGTTGGGACGCTGGCCAGCCTGGATCGCGGTCGCTGAGAGCAACATCACCAGTACGATAAGGATCCAGCCAGCTGGCCGGGTTCGAGCCATTTTCATTGACGCCATCAGGCACCTCACTTGGCTGCCGAGTGCTGGAGAGCTGCACGCTACTTGTTGACCTGCGGGAATTTCCAGCGGTTGGAAGGCTTGTAAGCCTGGTCCATCAGCGTCACCAGCTTCTTGAGCAGATCGGGGTGATCTGCTGCCACGTCGCTGCGCTCGGCCAGGTCGTCCACCAGGTTATAAAGTCGTGGAGCGGTCTTGTAGGGCTGGTGCACGACCTTCCAGTTGCCCTGCCGCAGGGCACGGGCGCCGCCTCGCTCGTAAAATGCCCAGTAAAGATGGTCGTGCTGCTGTTGAGTGTCTTGACCCAGCAGCGCCGGGACAAACGAGATCCCATCGATATCGTCTGGCACGTCATCCGTCGTACCAGCCAGGTCGGCAAAGGTGGGCATGATATCCCAGAAGGCGCCGGCAAAGTCGGACATTGACCCAGCCTCAATCTTGCCAGGCCAGCGAGCGATCATGGGAACTCGAATACCCCCCTCGGAAAGATCACGCTTGATCCCTTTCAAGGGTCCGTTGGAGTCGTTGAAATCGGGGTCATTGCCACCCTCGCGATGGGGGCCGTTATCGGACGTGAAAAAGACGATCGTCTTTTCATCGATGCCATAGTCCTTGAGCTTCTGGAACAGGACGCCCAGGTCGCGATCCATGCGACTGATCATGGCCGCGTGAGCTTTCTGGGGCAGGGGCCAATCCAGGTCGGCATACTGGCCCAGCCCGGGCACCTCCATGCCTTCCTGCCTGGCCTCGTTGTTGGCGTGAGGAATGGTCAGCGGCAGGTACAGAAAGAACCTCCGTTTCTGGTTCTTCTCAAGAAATTGCATGGCCCGGTCCATGATCAAGTCATGGCTGTACTGCCGCTTCTCGCTGGCGACTCCCTGGCCAAATTGACCCGGTTTGAGAATCACATTCTCAAGCTGGATTCGCTTTTCATTGTCAATCAGGAAGCTGGGATAGTAGTTGTGCGCGTGATGTTGATCGAGGTAGCCAAAAAAGGCATCGAAGCCCTGGCGCGTGGGCAAGCCACTGGAGCCCTCATGACCCAGTCCCCACTTGCCAAACATACCGCTGGTGTACCTGCCGCCAGCCAGCACCTCGGCCAGCGTGACATCGGCGGGCCGCAAGTTGTCCTTGCCGTTACCACGAATGAAGCAATGCCCGGTATGGTAGCCGGTCATCAGAACACAGCGCGACGGGGCGCAGACGGTCGAGCCGGCATAGAAGTCGGTGAACTTCATCCCCTCGGCAGCCAGCTGATCGATTGCTGGCGTCTGGATTCTCTGCTGGCCGTAACAACCGAGGTCACCATACCCCAGGTCATCGGCCATGATGAAGATAATGTTGGGCTTGTCCGCAGCGGCAGCCGTCATTTCGGCAGCCGGCAGCAGCAGGCAGAAGGCAAGCAGCAGCTGGCAGATGACTGGCAAAGATTGGCGATCTGTCAAAACAGCGGTTCTCCCGAGGGGGTCGATAGCACGAGCAGGTGTATCTTGGCTGCTGGCGTGACGGCGGTCAATCATTGCGGGCAGATCCGAGTCAGCGCTGCAGGAACCACCAATCCAGGGACCACTGGTCGGCTAGATCGTTGCCCGATAGTGGTCGGGCAGCTTATCATGGTCCGCATGACCGACCGCTCCTGAGTGAAAAGAGAATCCTGACATGACTCACGCATCCACGGACCGCCGCACATTCCTGCACCAGTCGCTGGCGACGACCGCCACACTTTCATCACTCAGCTTGCTGCAGCGCAATCTCTACGCTGCACCCGCCAAGAAGGAATGGATCCAGTTGTTCGATGGCAAGTCGCTGACCGGCTGGCATAAGAACCCCGAGCGGATTGGCCATGGCACAGGCGGGCAATGGACGGTCGAAGATGGAGCGATCACCGGCCAGCAGGATCCACCTGGTTCGGGCAACGGCGGCATTGTCCTGACGGACGTCAGCTTCAATGACTTTGAGCTGAAGATCGACATGAAGCCCGACTGGGGTGTCTGCTCCGGCCTCTTCCTGCGTGGCAACGACAAGGGCCAGTGCATTCAAATGATGGTCGACTACCACGACAACGGCAACGTCGGCCACCTGTATGGGGAAGGTACCGGCGGATTCAACACCCGCACATTCGATATCAACGGAACGTATGACGACGACAAGAAGCTGACCGGCATCACCACGGCGAAGCACAAGACAGCTGCCGACGTGGGGCTGGTCAGTAGCTGTACGCCGGAAGCCTGGGTCAAGGCTTGGAAGCTGAATGGCTGGAACACCGCCGTTGTACGTGTGGAAGGAAAGTACCCCGTCATCACCACCACAATTAATGGTCTGCAGGTTTGTAAATTCAACGGTGCCAATGCACCAACCCAGGGCTATGACAAGGAAGCGATCGCCAAGACGCTTGGTCCTGGTGGCAGCATTGCAGTCCAGGTTCACGGCGGCACAGGCTGGCCCAAGGGCGCCAAGTGCCGCTGGAAGAACATTGCTATTCGTCCCCTTCGCAGCTAGATCCTTCGCGCCGGAGATTTCCCATGTTGATCCGCTCTCTGATGACAATCTGCCTGTTGGCATTTCTGGCCCTCTCAACACAGCAACTCCAGGCCGAAAACTGGCATCAATGGCGTGGCCCGCAGGCCAATGGTCACAGCCAGGCCAAGGATATTCCAGTTAAGTGGGACGGCGAGGGAGTGCTCTGGAAAGTGGCAATTCCTGGAGTCGGCCAGTCCTCGCCGGTGATGTGGGGCAGTCGGCTATTTGTCACGTCCGCCAGCACGGACGGGGGGCAGCGACACGTTTACTGCCTCGATCGGTCGAACGGCAAGGTGCTCTGGAGTCACCAGGCCTGGAAAGGCGAAGCGGAGCCGACACATGGCATGAACAACCGGGCATCGGCAACCTGCGCGACCGACGGCAAGCACCTGATCGCTTTCTTCGGACGCGGTGGCATCCATTGCTACGACCTCGACGGCCAGCTGATCTGGTCGCGCCAGCTGAGTCCCTTTGCTGGACCCTGGGGGACAGCTGCATCCCCGATCATCGTCGGCAACACGGTCATCCAGAACTGCGATGCTGATGAATCGGCATTCATTGTCGGACTCGACAAGAACAGCGGCGAGGAACTCTGGAAGACAGAGCGCAGAGCGATCCGCGGCTGGAGCAGCCCGGTATCGGTCAAAGTGGGTGATCGCCAGGAAGTGATTCTCAACGGACATGGCCTGGTGACGTCGTACAATCCCGGCACTGGAGATATCTTCTGGTCCAGCAAGACCAGCAGCGGACGCGGCACGCCGACGGTCACACCACACAAGGGCCATCTGATCACGCTCTGTGGACTCTCCGGCGACATGATGGCGGTCCGACCTGGCGGCAGCGGGGACGTGACCGATTCTCACGTCATCTGGCGCACGCCCCGAACGGGTGGTCGCGACTTGCCCTCGCCGATCGTGGTGGACGACTGCCTGCTGATTGCTCGACTTCGTCCTGGCCTGGTCTCCTGTTATGACGTCACAACTGGCAGCGAGCACTGGACTGAACGATTGGAAGGCGGCTTCTCGGCAACGCCAATTGTCGCCGGCGGACTTGTCTACGCCGTCAACGAAGCGGGCCGGACGTTTGTCATCAGGCCCGGCAAGAAACTGGAGGTTGTCGCCAGTAACTCACTGCAAGCCTCCGAGGAGGAAGTCTTTCGAGCATCGCCCGTGCCTTTCGATGGCCACCTCCTGCTGCGATCAGACAAGCACCTTTACTGTGTCGGTACTCGCTAACATGCCGGACCGCGGATGACCAGACCGACGCCTGAATCCATCGATCCTGAACGTCTCCGCGAGCTGGCGCTGGCGGTCGTCCAGCAGGATCGATTTCCCTGGCTGGCCTCGATGGACGGCGAACAACCTCGCCTGCGACCGGTCTCACCGGTGCGGACCGATGAATTCGTTGTCTATGTGGCCAACCTGCGACAGTATCACAAGACCGTGGAACTGGCAGCCAACGCTCGCGTCGAACTGGGATACATGGATGACGGTCATAACCAGCTGAGAATCACCGGCGAGGTGACAGTTGTGCACGACCGCGAGCTGCTGGCGGAGATCTGGCAGGACAATCCGCTGCTGCGTCAGTACCTCGGCAGCATCGACAACCCCGACCTGATCGTTTATCGCGTCGATCCCAGCCAGGTCCGCTACATGCGCGAGTGGGCGCTGGAGTATCACGAGGTTCAGCTCTAGTACTCGAGGATCACAGAGCGGCCCCATGATCGGAGATGGTCCGTCTGGCCCTGCGCTGTGTCATCCGTCAAGCTACTGAGCACGAGCACGCAGCTGGTGGTGGATGCGGGCCACGTCCCACATGTAGGAATTAATGCCAGCCTGCGACTTGAGCTTCTCATCTGCGGCCAGGGCAATGTACTTGCGAGCCTGGCTCTTCTTTCCGGTCGCCTCCAGGAACAGGCCTATATAAAGGTGTGCATAGAAGAGCCGTCCTGTTTTCACGTCGGGGCCGGGCTGATCACGCTCGACATCCGCCAGCACATCCTCGACGGTCGCCAGGCCGCGGAACATATCGTAGACCTTCATCATCGGCACGCGCCGATCGTCCTTGATTGGCAGCATCACGGAGCGGGCCTTCTTGACTCCGTCGGCCGGCACCATGCAGAGGAACCGCCAGACGGAATTCTCCACGTCATTATCGTGAAATGTCTGGTACAGCTCGAATTGTTCGGCACCCTTGTCGAATTGCCCGGCGTAATAGAGCGCGATCCCACGCTCCCACTGCCGCGAGGCGGCCGCCGGCTGCAGCTTGATGTACCGATCGAAGTCCTTGACCGACTCTTTCATCTTGCCTCGCTGGAAATTCACCCGGCCGCGAATGTAATGGGCCACGGCGTTGCTGGCGTCTTGCTCCAGAACCTGGCTGAGCAGGACATGCGCCTCGTCAAACTTGCCAGCTGCGATCTGCTGGCGTGCCTGCCGCAGCAGCTTCTCCGGTTCCTCTGCAGCGAGCAGGTCAAGGGACATCAGGGTAACCAGGACTAACAAAAACAGCGGGGAGGGCATGGTATTCATGTCCCGCAGGATAGACCGTCGACAGGCACGCTGCAACAAGATCTGTGCTCGAACGTCAGGCTGGCAGCGATCTGCGTAGCCAACACTGCTGGGAAGTCGGCGTTCGCATGTTTGCTGCGCCGTCGCCTGTCAGCCTGCAGACATTTCGGTCACCGTTGTACAACCACCGAAGCAGACTTCCACGTCACTGCCAGCGGTCCGCAGTCGCTGATGGTAATCGCAGCGATACTGCCAGGCTCCCTGCGGATCCTGCTGATAGGAGACCGGCAATGGATGGCTATCCAGCGGCGCCAGCGCCCACTGCCTGCTGTCGGCGAGGTCGACTGGATCGGCGAAGTTGACATTGTAGAAGTGCCCCTCGCTGGCTGGCTGCAGCTGCAATTCGGCAAACAACTCGACCGCAGCAGCGGCGACATCCGACCAGTTAGCATGGTCAGGGTTCCGGAAGTACTGGGACCAGGCAATCGCCTGGCGGCCCAGCAGCGTCGCCTCGCGTGCTGCCGCCACGGTACCGGACATCCAGACATCGACCCCCAGATTGGCTCCACAATTGATCCCTGACATGACCCAGCTGGCTTGTGGGCAGATCGTCATCAAGCCGATGCGGGCACAATCGGCCGGCGTCCCATCGACGCTGTAGCGGTCCTCACCACAGGCTTCAACCCGCAGCGGCGACTCGGTCGTGATGCTGTGACTGGTGCCGGACATCTGTTGGCGGGGCGCCACCACGAAGACACGGCCGAGGTCTGCCAGCGCATTGGCCAGTGCATCGAGTCCAGCTGCATCAATGCCGTCGTCATTGGTAACCAGTATGTCCATCGTCAGCTCTGCTCCATTGGCAGGCCGGCCAGGACACGATGGAAGGCGGCCGCCAGTCGGTCCACGGTCTGATCGCCGGCAAGCAGGACAGGGTGGTGCAGGATCACTGTACTGTCGGCGGCACGCTGGCTGTGGACAAGCTGCCCCGCCTGTCGACAGCGGGGGCCGCGGCGGCGGGCAAAGCCGCGAAAGCCGGCATGCAGGGCAGCTCCCTCGGCCTGCATGCCTGCCAGCAGGTCCTCGCGCGCCGACCCCGCCTGGAGTAGCCAGGCCAGCTTGTAGTAACTACCGCGACGATCCTGCCTGCCTGCTACTGGCGTGGCAATCGGCTGCAATGCAGCCAGGCCATCAAGTGCCTGCAGCAGTCGAGTAACCGCCTCTGCGCGCTGTTTGTTGCGCTGATCCAGTTGTTGCAGCTGGGGCAACAGCACACAGGCCTGCATTTCACTGAGTGCGAATGCGTCGTTGCCACGTTCGGAGAAGACCTTGATCCGCTGTACCAGATCCTCATGCGGCGAAATAATCGCTCCGCCACGTCCTGCCGAGAGCAGCTTGCTGCCACCAAAGCTGAAGATGCCCAGATCCCCATGGCAGCCCGCCGCGGCTCCATCGAGCCAGGCTCCGGGAGTCTGGCAGGCATCCTCGATAACGCGCAGCTTCAAGTCGCGGGCGATCTCGAGCAGGCGACTCATGTTCGCCAGGCCACCATGCAGATGGGAGACGATCACGGCTCGGGTCGCCGGGCTGACCGCTTGCTCGATAAGCTCGCAATCCAGCGACCAGCTGGCCGGGTCGATGTCGACCAGTACCGGCCTCGCACCAACCGCCTCGATGCTGCGAAAGTTCCCCGGGAAGTCATATCCTGCCAGGATCACCTCGTCACCATCGCCAACCTGCAGGCCCCGCAAGGCCAGCTCAACGGCAATCGTGCCGCTACAGCAGGGGACAACATGGTGACCGGCGTGACAGTCGGCGAGGGCATCGGTCAAGCGTTCCAGGTGCGGACCGTGATACCGTCCCCAGCTGCCGTCCGCTGCCATATCTTTTAGCGCAGCGGCAACCGACTCGTCGATCGGCGGCCACGTCGGCGGCCCCTCGGGGAGGAGTGGCTGACCGCCATGGATGGCAAGAGCTGAGGTGTTCACTGGCTGCTTTCTGAACATACCGGGGCCAGCCTGGCAGCGGCCAGGAACGAAGCAGTCATTCATTCTAGCGACGATCCCTGCAAGCGGCGATGCGGCAAGCCCTGCTGACAGCTTCAAAGCGATCTTGACGGGCCGATGACAAACGACCTATTGTCCCCGCTTCACCCACTTCCACCGTGATTGCCCCACGCGGCAGCCTCATGTCCAGGTCGCCACTTTTCTGCTGGCTGTTGCTACTCGCCTGCCTGGCTGGCTGCGCAGGAAATGAATACGTGGTCCCGCGCTGGACGGCGTTCGAGCGATTTACCGAGCGAGCCTGGCTGGTTGCCTTTCCCCAGCCGGCATCGGACCGCACCAACCTGACGCTGGAACGCTACAACCTGGCCGTACGGGACGGCGATTCAGTTGAGCAAAAGCACGACACGGCGGAAACGCTGCAGCGACTGATTCAGTCCCAGCGGGAAGAGCCGAATCTCGACAAGCTCTACGGGATCGCCGAACTGGCCTACCTGGATGGCCGCCAGCAGTTGGCGCGGGGGTACACGAGAGAAGCACTGGATCGCCACTTCCTGGCGATCGTACATGCTTACTGGTACCTCTTCGATCCCGCCTTCGACGCCGAACGCAATCCTTACGATCCACGATTTCATCAGAGTTGCGCTGTCTACAACAAGGCTCTCGAAGCAGCCCTGCGACTGCTGCAGGACAAAGATCAGCTGGTGCCTGGGCTGCAACATCAAATCCAGCTCGGCCAGCAGCAGCTGCAGATCAATGTCGTTGCTCGCGGTGGCTGGCAGCGGCAGTTCGACGAGCTCAAGTTTGTTACCGACTTTGATGTACAGAGCCTGGCACACCGTCACCAGACACATGGACTGGGAGTGCCGATGGTGGGGATTTGCCAGCAGCCAGAGACTGGGGCGGAGGCGGTCAGCCAGTATTATCCGTCCAGCTGGGCACTACCGGTAACTGCATTCCTGCGGGTACCAGCCAGCAGCGTCTCGGCATCGACCGTGACAAGTTGCCTGCTGGAACTCCACGACCCACTTGCTCAGGCGGCGACCGAGGTTGAGAGCAGGTCAGTTGCGTTGACAACCGACATCAGCGTGCCACTCGCATTTCAATTGGATCAGCCGACATTCCGCGAACGCACGGACGTCGCCACGCTGAGCATGGTCCGTCCCCAGGAAGCGCTTTCTCGCAGCGGTCTGTTCATGCTGGAACCGTACGATCCTGGCAAGATCCCGGTGGTCCTGGTGCACGGGCTGCTTTCAACTCCGCTGACCTGGATGGACATGTACAACGACCTGCGCAGCTTTCGTGAGATCCGCGATCGCTACCAGTTCTGGTTCTACCTTTATCCGACCGGCCAGCCATTTTGGATCACGGCAGCCCAGTTGCGGCAATCGCTTGCCGACCTGCAGGGCAACCTCGACCCCGCCGGCAGCAATGAGCAGTTGCAAAAGAAAGTTCTCATCGGCCACAGCATGGGCGGCCTGATTTCGTTGATGCAGACGATGGAGAGTGGTGACGACTTTTGGCAGGTGTTGTCGGACAAGCCGTACCAGGACTTGCAGGGTCCAGAGCTCGCTCGGCAGCAGCTTGCCGCCACGGTCTTCTTCTCACCCAACCGCTCGGTGCAGCGTGTGATCACACTGGCCACGCCCTTTCACGGCAGCCGTTTTGCCAATGACTACACTCGCTGGCTGGGGCAACGCCTGATCGAGTTGCCGAGCGGCTTGCGATCGACGGCAGAGCAGCTGATTGAGGACAATCCCGGATTCTTTCGTGACACTCGCTTGCTCACCACCTCGACCAGCATTGACGCGCTGGCACCTGGGGCACCGATTTTTACGGCCCTGGACCGAGCGGGGCTGGCTCCCTGGGTGCATTACCACAACATCAAGGGAGTATCACCGGCCAGCAGCCTGGTCGGCAAGTTTTCTGAGGCAGGTGACGGTGTGGTGGGACTTGACAGTTCCCACTGTTCCTTTGCAGAGTCCGAGATCACGGTCCAATCGGAGCATGTATCGATTCACCGCACCTCGACGACGATCCTGGAAGTCCGCAGAATCCTGCTGTTGCCGGACCAGCAGCGAATGGACAGCGTGAGATGACGACGTCTGACGGCAGGGCGTAGAGAGCGGGAGATCTGCAGTCCCTGCTGAGCCGTTACGACATCTGCCAAGCCGAGGGTCTGATTCTGGCGGAGCACTAGTTAGCCGTGCGCTGGGCCAGCTCATCTCGCAGTCGGGCAGCCAGCTCATACTCTTCCTGGGCCACTGCGGCTGCCAGCTGTTCCTGCAGGGTCTGGCCAACCTCGTACTTGTTACGGAGCGACTCACGCATATCGGTCAAGCGGGTTACCAGTTCATCATCCTCGAAATACTCGCTGGCTTCATGTTCCTCGAACAGCTCACGCAACTGCGCCAGCCCGCCGTTGATTGCATGCACCGCCTTTTCCGCGCCATCCTCGTCGAGTGCCCACAGGGCCTCGGCCTGGATACGGTGAAACATCACGAAGGGCCGGTACTGCTCGTGGGAAATCGTCCAGTGCTCATCGGGGGAGTACTTGCGGCAGAAGTCCATCAGGCCGAGCGTGTGATTTGCGTCCTCGATCACCTGGTCGAAGCGGTTCAGTTTCAGCCAGCTGACCCGGCGGTGATAAAACTGGATGAACTCACGGTCGGCCTCCGAGCACTGCTCGTCATCCATCGCCCACTTGTCATCCTTGCGGACCAACTCAGCGACGAGGTAATCGTAATACGTTTCATAACCCTGCGGCCGTTCGCCGTCCGGGCGACCAGTTGTCTCCAGCTGCAGGATTCCCATGTCGACTCGGACCTGCAGCAACTCCCGATCGTCCGCTCCCTGGACCAACCTGGCGCAGAGGCCATCGGGATCGTACTCCCAGTCGCTGAGGATGTCGTCAATATGTTGACCACCAGCCATGAGTCCTGCAAATCTGCAAGGGGAGTCGAATTGTCCACCACCCGGAGCAGGGTGGTTGTGGGAGATTATAGCAAAGCCGCATGGTGCTGTGGGCGCGGCAGGGCATCCTCTTTTGTCATTCCCCGCCAGCGCAGCCCGCTGGCAGCGTCAGGTCAGACCGGACACTTTCTTTGCCGGACTGAATCCACTCAACTCTCGTCACCACCACCTGGACGGCGGCGGCGCTGTTTTTTCTCTGACCTGCGTCGTTTGTTCTGCAACCGGCGTTCCTTGGAGGCCCTGGTGGGACGCGTGGGACGGCGTCGGCGCGGAGGGCTGGCGACCGAGAGCAGAAGCTGGCGAAACTTTTCCAGGCAATCATCCACGTTTCGCGACTGATCGCGAAAACGCTGACTGGTAACGATCAATTCGCCCAGCTTGTTGATTCGTCGAGGGTATCGCTCTCTTAGCCGCTGGCAGACCGCTGCCGGCAGCTCCTCACTCGCAGCGACCAACCAACGCAGCATGACGCGAGTATTGACTTTGTTCACGTGCTGGCCGCCAGGACCGCTGCTGCGTGAAAACGTCATACGGATGTCGTCACGGGGAATTTTTATTCGGCTACTGACCTGGAACATCAGACTCTACCTGCAGGAACTCGCTTATCCATCGCGATCTAACCGCTGATTGTTATAATACAGCAGCGTCGCTTGTTGATAGCGAAGACGTGTCGACCCGGAAAGAGCATCATGATCACTCGCTGCTTTTACCTGTTGCTGGCCGCTAGCCTGATGGCCACCTGCGGCTGTAGCCAAGCCAATTCAACCGCCGATTTAACGGCCCGCGTTACCAGCCAGGCCGAAGCCGCTGGTCGCTCCAGCAAGGCCAAACCAGCAACGACCGCTGGGCAGCCAGTGAGCACGCCTGAAGCAGCGCTTAATGACGAGGATGCGGGTGAAACCGTCCCGGTGCGTGTTGTCAAGAAGAAGCAGGTGCCAGCACCTCGCGGTAAAACGGATGTCCTGCCCAACATCGGCAAACGCAGCCAGGGTGTCGACTGGCCCTCCTTCCTGGGCCCAAATCGAAACAGCTCGTCGCCGGAAAAGGGGATCATCACCGATTGGTCGGCCGGGGCGCTGAAAATCGTCTGGCAGCAGGAACTGGGCAGCAGCTATGGCATCGGGACAGTCAGCAAGGGTCGTTATTTTCAGTTTGATGAAGTTGACGAGATTGTCTCGGTTCAATGCTACAACGCTGAGACCGGCAAGAAACTCTGGCAGTACAGCTATACCACCGATTACGCCGACCTGTTCGGCTACGACAGTGGTCCTCGTTGCAGTCCGGTGGTGGATGGCAACCGGGTCTATATTTTTGGCGTGGAAGGAAAGCTGATCTGTCTGCGCGCCACGGACGGGGCAGAGGTCTGGGAGCACGACCTGCACAAGCGATTCGGTGTCGTGCAGAACTTCTTTGGTGTCGGTGCGACTCCGGTGATCGAAGGAGACCTGCTGCTGGTGATGGTCGGAGGCAGCCCGGCTGAATCGAGCCAGCTACCGCCGGGGCAATTGAACCTGGTCGAACCGAACGGCAGCGCGATCGTGGCCTTCGACAAATACACGGGGGAGGTGAAGTACAAGCTGGGTGATGACCTGGCAAGCTACGCCAGCCCGCTGGTCACCACCGTGGGCGAACGTCGCTGGGGATTCCTCTTCGCTCGCGAGGGCCTGATCGGCTTCGACCCCGCCGCTGGCACCGTCGACTTTCACTACAAGTGGCGCGCAACCAGCCTGGAGAGCGTGAATGCCGCCACACCGGTCGTGGTTGGTGATGAAGTATTTATCTCCGAAACTTACGGCCCCGGCAGCACGCTGCTGAAAGTCAAGCCAGGAGGCTATGACGTCGTCTGGAAAGACAATGACCGCGTCCGCAGCAAGGCCATGCAGACTCACTGGAATACGCCGGTCGCCGTCGATGGCTATCTCTATGCGAGCAGCGGGCGTCACACGCAGAACGCGGAACTAAGGTGTATCGAGTGGAAAACGGGCAAAGTGCAATGGACGATTCCACGCTTGACTCGCACCAGCCTGCTGTATGTCGACGGCCACTTTCTCTGCCTGGGTGAATACGGTTCCCTGATTCTCTTCAAAGCCAATCCCAACAAGTTTGAGCCAGTCGGGGAGTACCTGTTTGAGAACCCCAAGGCGACTGACAATCAGGGGCTGCGAGCGCCCTTGCTGTTGCAGTATCCCTGCTGGGCTGCCCCCATCATCTCGCACGGGCTGCTCTACCTGCGTGGCAGCGATCGGCTGCTCTGCGTGGACCTGATTCCAGAAGACTAGACGCTTCGGGTTACGTCTGCAGCAGCATCCATCCAACACTGGACCTGAGCCACAGATTGCTCGAGCAGCTGGCGATAGTCGCCGGCTGCGATTTCCTCACCCATCAGCTTGACGTCGTACCAGCCGCGATAGCCGGCCTGTTCCAGCTGCTGAATCAACCGACTCAGTGGACGCCGTCCCTTGCCCAACGGGCAGCGCTGCTGCTCACTGTCCGGCATTGTCCGTCCATCGGCGAGATGAACGAGGGCCAGGCAGGGGACCAGTTCAGCCAGCATCTGCTCGAGCCCCGGCAGCTGACCCCAGTGGTATGTATCGACGACAAGCTTGAGCGCGGGGTGCTCGATCCGCTGCACCAGTTCCATCGCTGCGGCCAGGTCGTTGAGTATTGTCCAGTCGGCAGCGGTGATGGCCGGCATAGGTTCCAGGGCCAGCACCACGTTCGCCTCTCGCGCCACAGGCAGGAGCTCTGCCAGAGCGGTTTCTAGCAAGCGAGTGGCATGCCGCTGTGTGTGACCACCCCGTCCACCGCTATGCAGGACAAGGACCGGAGAGCCGATCAGCTGTGCCAGCTCGATCGCCTCACGGGCATCAGCCAGGCTGTCGGCAAAGCGGCGTCCGTCACTGCCGGTAAAGCCACCAGCCCAGAGCAGGCAGGAGGCCTGCAGGCCGCTCTCAAGAAGCAGCTCGGCCCCTTTTTCTTCGCCAAAGTCACTCAGTTTCTCGCGCCAGATACCGAGCCCATCGGCTCCGGCGGCTGCCGCCTGCAGCACGTCCTGGTCGAAGGACCAGCGATAGGATGTCAGTTCATTGATCGAGAGACGCTGCACGACCGTCTGACTCCATTCACGAGGCGAAATCTGCCAAGGCTACTTGCCAGGGGCTAAATTCCAGGCATCAACCCAACTGTCGGAACTTCGCTTGAGATCAAAATCACGGATCAGTCGCTGTTCCATGTCATGCAGATGGCCGGCACCGTAGAACACGGCTATCCGCTTGTGCCCCTGCTTGATCTCTCGTTGGAGTATCTCGAAGGCCTTGCCATTTCGAGCGGTGATGATGGCAGATCCTTCGGGCCCTTCCAAGGCCCCAATCATGCCCTCGGACTGCTCGAATTGCTGAGCCAGGATGATCTTCAGCTGTCGCTCCCGATCGCCCGAAAAAAGTGCGATCAGCAGGGATAAGTCGCCGCCCGATCCGCCAGCACCGCTTGCCTGAGTCGCCATGCTGTAGCCGAGCGTACGGAAGTACATCTGCAGCCAGCTCTCGCCGCGATCATCCATCGCCTTGGCGAACTCCTCGGGTGTCATGTCTGCATGGACAAGGTTCTTGGCGGTGTAGTCGATCTTATTGAGTTGATGTGACAGGCCGAGTACCGATTTCATGCCATTCTGCAGGCCGCCGATCACACCGCCACCACCCCCCTCGCGGCCACCCTTGGGAATCCGAGTCCCTTCCGGGGCGACCAGCTCGTAAAGAACCACATCATATTCGGCAAACTTCTCGTTGAGTGTTCGGTAATATGCATCGTCTCCGACATGCACAGCGCCTACCAGGTCAACCGTGGCACCCCGTCGTTTTCCCCGTGCAGAGACGAAATGGACAATCGCGGTCTGTAAAGCGAGAGGCTTGTTCTGCTCGTCACGAGTTACTCGCATGTAAACATGCCGCTCGACCGTCTCCCGCCCATTCTTCTCGGCTTTGTCAGCTTTCTCGGCCTTCTCGGCCTTGTCAGCTTTCTCTTCCGGCTTCTCTTCCGGCTTCTCTTCCGGCTTCTCTTCTTTCTGCTTTGTGCTCTGCTCGGATTGCTTGTCAGCCTTGTCCTGAAGCGCTTCGTTGGCGCGCAGTGAATCGGCCTGCCGTGCGTTCATGATCAGGCCCAGCAGGCCCAGACAGCCGATCGCCAGGCACAATCGTGAGATTGGTCGAGAGAGTTGCATTGGATTTGAGTTCCCAGTGGGTGATGAGAGGGTCAGGCAGGCGTCGCACTGTCCGATGAACGTGCCCCAAGTATACGCGAGATGGTTTCCGGCGGGCAACAATGGGGTGGCAGTCGGCAACCTGGGGCCCGCGGCTTACCCAGCTTTACAGAGCATTCCAGGCCAGGGTCTCTTTTTTCGTCAAGGATTACCGATCTTGCTCAATTCATACGACCGGCACATCCGATATTACCGGCAATGTGAATCTGCAGGCAGGCTGCGTTCAGGTGACGTGGCGTCTTGCTATTAATGCGCAGCCCCGAGACAAATGACGGGAACTTGAACATGCTCATCCGGCATATCCGAACTTCAATGCTGGCTTTGATCGGCCTGCTTATGCTGACAGCAACTAGTCGTGGACAACATGTCCTACCGCTGGTGGATATCGAACCTGGCTCGTTTCACCGGGACTACCAGTTCTTTTCCCCGCTGCAAACAAACGATTTTGTCAGTGGTTTCATTCCCAACAACGGCTGGTTCTTTGCTTACGACAAGACCAATCTGCACGTCACGCGTCCGGAGGCCGAAGAGAGTGGCCGCCAGAGTGACCGGACCTGGGGTAGCCGATACGACTTTGGCTACATGACCCACGAGGACCACGGCTGGTACTTCTCGGTGATGACAATCGACGGCCCACATAAAAGCAACTCGATCCGCCAGGAGCGAAACAACCGTTCCGTGGAGGGTGCACCCCAGGATGAGGCACTTGATCCTCCCCAGGACAACAACAACCGTATTACAGGAGCCCGGGATTACTTCCTCTTTGACAGCCTCAACGTGGGCAAGTTCTCAAACTTTGAAGTCAACAAGACGTTCCGCTGGAAGGCCAGCACCTCGGGCCGAATCGTCGAACCATTTATCGGTTTTCGCTATGCCCAGTTCGTCGACTTCTTCAAGGGCGACGACTACTTCCGCTATGACGAAGATGGTGTACCGGTGCCACTGCTTCCCGACCCCAATAATCCCGATGGCCCGGCGCCCGAAGATGCAGAATTTGAAGAGTTGATTTCCGACCGCACCGCTTTCACCAACAACATGGTTGGCGGCCAAATCGGTGCTCGCTGGTACAACAAGCGTGGTCGCTGGCTGATCTCGACCGAATTGAAGTTATTCATCATGGGCAACTTCCAGAACTACCACCAGAATCGTCAGCGAGTCCTGACCGACGTCGACGTCGGTAACGAAAGCGACGTTGATAGCGAGCGAATTGAAGAGACGAACACCTACGCCTACGAGACGGAATTCGTGGTAGGTGGTGAACTTCGAGTCGAAGCGGCCTATGAGCTGACCCGTGACTTCTCGCTACGCTTCGGCTTTGAAATGCTCGACTTTGGCCGGGGTATCGGCCGTGGCAACTTCATCTCGTCCAATGACGAGGACTTGCAAGCCTTCGGCTTCACTTTCGGTGCCACGCTGAACCGTTAGCATCAAGCTGAATCTGCTGGCCGGGACCAGCAGGCGTGGTCAGGCCTGGCGACGGAGCTGCCGCAATTCCTCCAGCTCCCTCAGGAGCCGCAGGCGAAGTGGGCTTTCCGGCCGCAATTCCTCAACCAGCAATTCGGCCTCATCAAATGTGGCCTCGTCGATATCACGGCGGTAAATGAGTTGGCTATAGCTACGCTGTACTTCGGCTTCGGTCAGCAAGTCATCACCCCTTCGCTCAAGTGGTTCGTCATTCACAGCCATTGACCACGAATGTCCCAGGGGCAACGGTCAGCCTCCGAGGATCGAGCCATTCTGTCGACAGGCCGGTTTGAAGGCAAGATCAATAATCCCTGCTTGGGCATGGCCAACGATCTGGCCTCAGCTGTGGACGACTGCCGTCGCCGAGTCGGAGGATTCTCGATCGGCCCCAGCCTGGTGAGGCTGGCGAGTCGACCTGAAATGACGGCTTTACCGCGCAGGCAGTTACTGCGTTGACGAAGGATCTGCCGCTGGCCGACTGACCGCTAACTTGCCGCAGGCGGTTCTATGGTCGGCTGCTCAACTTCAGCCGTCTCGCCACTCTCGGCCGGCGACAGGTAGGCTGGATCGATACTGGCAAGTTCCTCGGCAACAGCTGCCACCGTGCCGACCACCTGGTTTTCGCTATGGCAGGAGGTGATGAAGAAACGCAGCCGAGCTGCAGACTCTTCCACCGCCGGATAGAGAATCGGCTGGACGTTGATGCCTCGATCAAACAGCTTTTGTGAGAGCTGCAGGGCGTGCAGTGAGTTACCGAGGATGACCGGAATCACCGGAGTGTTGTTACTCATGCCGGTGTTCAGACCCAGCCGCCGGGCTTCCTTAAGGAACAGGCGGGAGCGAGCCTGAACGGTCGCCACACGCTCGGGTTCCTCTTCCAGCAATCGCAGCGAAGCCAGAGCGGCAGCTGCATTGGCCGGTGGAATTCCGACGCTGTAAACAAATCCCGGCGACGTGTACTTCAGGTACTCGACAAGTTCCTTGCAGCCGGCGATATATCCGCCACAGCTACCGAAGGACTTGCTGAGTGTCCCCATCCACATCTCCACGCTGGTTGGGTCCATCTCAAAGTGTTCGCTAATACCACGTCCGTGCGTCCCCATGGTGCCAATCGAATGTGCTTCATCGACCAGCAACAGGGCGCGATGGCGATCCTTGACTTCGACAAAGCGGGGCAGGTCAGGGTAATCTCCGTCCATGCTGTAGACACCCTCAACCGCGATCAGGACGCGACGATACTCATGTCGCACTTCGTGCAAGATCGCATCCAGCTCCTGCCACTCGTTATGGGCGAATGGCCGACGCCGTGCGCCAGAGAGAATCGCTCCCTGGATAATGCTGTTGTGAGCCAGCGCGTCATGCACGATCAAGTCGCCCGGCCCCATCATGTGGCCGATCGTCGACTCGTTGGTAGCATGGCCGCCGACATACATGATCGCTGACTCGACCCCAATAAAGTCGGCGATGGCCTGCTCCAGCTCACCATGAATCGTCTTTTCACCCGACACCAGTCGACTCGCCGAGACACTCGTCCCGTACTTGTCGATCGCTTCCCGGGCAGCCTGCGAGACCCGTGGGTCCCCTGACATACCGACATAGTTGTAGCTCGCGAAGCTCAACATCCGGCGGCCGTCAATGACCGTCGTGTCACGAGTCAATTCCTCGTGAACGGTGAAGAATGGATTCGGCAGGCTGGCACTGTCGAGCAGCTTCATGTTCTGCTTGAAACGCAGGTATTCTGGGAACTTGCTGATCAGGTAGTCTTCCTCGGGCACCGCCGTCTGGCTGTCACGGCTGATCGTGACCGACTGTTCCTCGCCGGCAATCCTTCGAGTTGGGACAGCATCGCTACCGAAGTACTGCTGGATGGCCAGTGTTACGTCGCGGATCGTCTCGGCCTCCTGCAGCACCTCCTCCGGGAAGCGGCCGCGGAATGTCTCTTCCAGCGAGTTGGCGATCTGTAGTCGTTCGAGCGAATCAAGACCCAGGTCAGTGACAATATTCGTCTCCAGGTCGACCGACTTGGCCCGCTCACGGGCGATCGCCTTGACATGGTCGATAACGGTCTCGGCAATGGCTGCCTCGACTTCCGTTCCCTCAACGATCAACTCGGTCGTGGTCTCATCCGCAGCAGCGTCTGGCACCTGTTCGTCCTGCCAGCCATACCACTGGGCGATCACGCGCAAGCTGCCCTCGATGAAACAATTGTGACACTGATGCCGCTGGATCTTGCCGCTGGATGTCTTGGGAATCGAACCGAATCGAACCAGCACAATGGCGTCGGGTGGCAGGTCGTGCTCAGCTGTTACGTCGTTGCGAATCTTGAGGATCAAGTCGGACCAGTCCTTGGAACGGGTTCGCCCCACCTCGCTGACGATCACCAGCCGTTCGCGACCGTCGACATCGACGGAGAAAGCACCGACAGCTCCGGCCTGCAGACGAGTACTGGACTGTTCCACTGTCAATTCGATGTCCTGCGGGTATCGATTGACACCGCGGATAATGATCAGGTCCTTGAGTCGCCCGGTCACAAACAGCTGACCGTCGCTCATGAATCCCAGATCGCCTGTTCGCAGGTACGGTCCGCCGTCGCTGTCTGCCAGCTTGGCACCGAAAGTCTGCTGCGACTCTTCCACTCGATTCCAGTAGCCGCGACCGACGCTCTTGCTATGGACCCAGATTTCGCCGACGCGGCCAGGCGCTGTCTTGCGGTTGGTCTGAGCATCCACCACCACCATATCATCGCCTGGTAGTACGCGACCACAGCCGACAAGTGTGCGGGCCGATGTCGAATCAGGACTCACCGAAACCGCATGATGTTCATGCATCGACTGATCGTCAAAGGACTGTCGCGTCGGCAGGATGCCACGCTTGCTGCCCGTCACCATCAGCGTCGACTCGGCCATTCCATAACAGGGATAAAACGTCTCGGGTCGGAATCCGACTGCAGCGAACTTCTCGGCGAACTTATCCAGCGTGGCTGGCCGGATCGGTTCGGCACCGTTGTAGGCCAATGTCCAGCAGGAGAGGTCCAGGCCCTCCATATCTTCTTCACTGACATGCTGGACGCAGAGGTCGTAGGCAAAGTTGGGTCCGCCAGTGGTCGAAACCCTGTACTTGCTGATGGCTCGCAGCCAGCGAACCGGCTTTTGCAGGAATGCCATCGGTGACATCATGTAGCTGGAATTGGCGGCATACATTGGTACCAGAATGCCACCCACCAGTCCCATATCATGGTACATCGGTAACCAGGACGCGCCGGGACCGTCCTGCAACTCCATCCCAAAAGCGTCGCTGATCAGCTTGGAATTGTGCAGCACGTTTTCGTGTGCCAGCATGACTCCCTTGGGAGTGCCGGTCGAGCCGGATGTGTATTGCAGTACCGCCAGGTCGGTGGGCGAAATGTCGGGCATCTGCCAATCGCTGGCCAGCTCCAGTGAGATCTCGTCGGTCGCCATCCAGTCGATGTGAGCCAGGCTGGGAGCGTGCTCCAGCTGGCCCTCGATACGCTTGCGAACGCTCTCGGTCGTGAGCACCAGCTTGGCCTTGGCATCCGCCGCGATCGCCTCAATCCGGGTTGTCTTTCGATTCCGACGGGGTGGGAAAGCGGGTACGGCCGTGGCGCCAGCGTACTGACAGCCAAAAAATGCCGAGATGAATTCCGGGCCAGGCGGAAAACACAACAGCAGTCGCTCACCCTGCATCCCGCGGTCAAGCAGATCAGCCCCGATCGCTCGGGCCTGTTCGTCCAGCTGCTGGTAGGTGATCGGCGCCTCGTCCGATTCGCCGTCGAGCAGGTAACTGTAGGCCAGCTTGTCCGGCGCATGGAAAGACCAGTAACGCAGGCAATCAGAGAGCAGCCTACGCTCGGACTTCTTCGGTACGTGGTGATCGTCAGAATTCACGTTCGAGCTTACCTCGGAACAAGCTGTTCAGCAGGCGGTCGCAGGTCACATTCAGAGAGGCGGGATCAAGTGAGCGACCACTTGGGGTGGGGGTGGAACATGGGTGCCACGGGGTTCAGAGTAACACGCCATACAGGAATCATCAAACCGTCAGCCTGCCAGCAGCTCGGTATCAACAACTCGAGACCTGTTTAACTGTTACAGCCACTACAGGTAGTCGAAATTCTCGCCCTGGCAGGGATCAGAATGCCCTTTACGTCGACGCTGATTGGTATCCCAGGCGAGCTTTCCCGTCCGCCTCGATATAGGCCTTACAGCGGTGAAAGCAGGGCGAGCCGTCATTTTCCCACCCCCCACGCGATAGCAGGCGGCGGCAGACGCGAGGACCACCCCGGGCAACCAGTATCAAGCGTCCCGCCGGACCTCAAGCCCCATCGGCCCCATCGGCCCCATCGGCCTGATCG
>Ga0209501_10000257_pt1 | contig 68054 bp, 57 predicted proteins | sample ArcticOcean_MG_C_4_FD_187434 | JGI IMG/M metagenome (GOLD analysis project Ga0209501, IMG submission 187434) | Marine microbial communities from western Arctic Ocean - ArcticOcean_MG_CB4_134 (SPAdes) (version 2) | ecosystem: Environmental > Aquatic > Marine > Oceanic | place: Arctic Ocean...
CAAGAATGACCACCTGGGCCTTTAAAAGTAATCCTATATCTATATGATCCTAAACCTTTAATATTTACTCTACCTAATGCGCCACCATCTATTGCAATCCAGTTATGGTTTTTTGTGAAAAACCAATATTAAATGCAAGTACAAATAATAGAAATAAATTTATCTGTTTTTTCATCATGTTAAAGTTTTGTTAAACAATTTACTTATTTATAATTAAAAAAAACAATATAATCTACTTCATTTGCACTTCAATAACAATTTAATTTTTTCCTACACCAGGCAAATCTTTTCCAGGTACAGCTTGAGTCCAAGGATATTTTGCAGATTTCGCTTCAGGATAAATTTTATTTAAATTTTCAGCATTATATATATATCCGTTTTTTATCACATTGATTAAACTGTTAGTGTTACGAATATTTTCCAAAGGATTTTTATCTAGGACAATTAAATCGGCAATTTTACCAATTTCAATACTACCAATATCATTTGCTAATCCTAATGCATCTGCACCAATTATTGTAGCAACTTTTAACATGTCATGATTAGTAATTCCGCCAGAAGACATACTCCATAACTCCCAGTGATAACCAAGGCCTTGAAGTTGACCATGCGAACCAACACCAGCTAGGCCTCCAGCCTCAACAAGATCTTTTACAAAAACAGCGTGATCTTCAAAAACATGTTCTTCATTCATAAACCAGCCTGCATTTCTTCTTCTTGATTTTGAATCTAATTCTGATTTTGGTGTAAAACGATTCAATTTGTCATCACCTTGAACATCCTCAGTAGCATAGTAGTAATTTTCTGCCCATGGTCCACCATATGCTACAAGTAATGTGGGGGTATATGCGGTTTTTGAATTTGCAACAAAAGTTATAAAATCTTTATAGAGAGGATATATTGGAAAAGAGTGCTCGTGTCCGGGATATCCATCAAGAATTTGTGTCACATTTAATTTAAAATCTAATCCTCCTTCCGTTGTAGGCATTAATTTTTGCTCTTTTGCTGCCTGAATAATCCATTGTCTGTTTTTACGATTCCCGGTTAAATACATTTTAATAGTTTTAGTATTATAGTATTTTGAATATTGCTTTAATACATTTCTAGCTTGCTTCAGGCTTTTTATGTTATAACCCCAATAACCTACGCCCGGTCCTGTAGAGTATATTCTTGGCCCAGGAATTATCCCAGCTTCTACCATGTCAGCATAAGTTAAAACATCAGTTGTTGCGGTTTGTGGATCACGAGTGGTTGTAACACCATATGCTAAGTTAGCTGCATAAACCCATACATGGTTTTTGTGTAACCCCCAAGAAGGCCACATATGAGCATGTGTATCAACAAAACCAGGAAGAATAGTTTTGCCTTTTAAATCTTGTATAAAAATTTGATCTAGATTAGCATTAGTTATCTTTTTTTCTTTTAGATACTCTTTATTCATCATGTCAATTCTTCCGTTTTTAACATCAATGATTCGATTATTTTGAATCAAAATATCCCCATCTTGAATAATTTGATCATTCTTCATGCTAATTATTCTTGCATTTTTAAGAAGAATTAAACCTTCAGGAATATCTCTTTTGGCTTTCACAATTATGTCTAATTCCTTTGCTTGATAGATTTCATCTTCATCTTCATCTTCATCTTCATCTTCATCTTCATCTTCATCTTCATCTTCATCTTCATCTTCATCTTCATCTTCATCTTCTTCATGAAGCCTTATAGATTCTCTTATATCATAACGAAAAAGGGTTTTTCCTAAAGACCAGTATACAATATCTCCGTTTGAATCCCAACTAGGGAATTGCCCTCCAAATTTGGTTAATTTCATAGAAGGAAAATTAGCGTTTCTAGGATCCCCCACATTAACCTTGACCCCTTTTGAACCGACAAGTGGAATAGTTACAATATATATATCATTATTTATTTGTGCTAAAGCATATTCTCCATTTGGAGCTCGTGTAATTATACTAGCTTTGGAAGGGGTTTTTTTTGGGGCTGAGGGAATGTCTGAAAGCAGATGATTTTCATTATATCCTGAACCATAAACTGTTATTCCGTCAATTTGAACATGTTTTTTTTTGTCAAACCCATCCCAACGAACAGAAATTAAACCATCATCGGAAGAATTTAAGTAAATACGGTTATCATCTTGCGCAAAATGAGGATTTGAAATTTTTCCATTAGCCTTCATTATAAAATTACTGCCCCCTTGTTTTTTAGCATCAAACCAAACTAGACTTGTTTTTTGTTGGAAAGCTAAAGGGCCGTCAGACTCTCTAAATTGACCTGCAACTCCCATAAAAAGTATAATTCTATCATCCATACTCCATGTAGGCTCTGTATAAACATTAGCATGAGTTGATAACTTTATAGGCTGAGCTTTTTTATCTATTTTGACTTTATAAACACTACCTCCTTCAATATCATTCCAGGTCACAAACGCAACTTCTTTTCCGTTTGGACTCCATACAGGCATTGCCTCAGTATAATTAAATGAAGTCAATCTAATGGGTTGCCTTTCCTTAAAACTCATCCAGTATAATTTATCTAATGCAATGAAAACAATTGAGCTTCCGTCTGGTGAAACTTTTTGATCACGAATTTGGTTAATGTTAAAGGTTTTACTGTCTTCAATAGGATAATTAAACTTTAATTGCGGTCCAAGTGCTAATTCTTCATCAATTTTAAAAGGAACATTTACTGCATCTCCACCTGAGATCGGAATTCTATATATTTTACCTCCATATGAAGCTACTAATTCTTTACTATCAGGAGTAAATGCCATTGCTGGTAAAACTCCTAATGGAGCAATTGATTCTTGCTCATCTCTTTGAACAGGATAAGCTAGCCAACTTTCATCTTGCGTTTTCAAATCACGTTTAACTAAACCAGTTTGATCATTAAATCGACTTCCATAAACCAGCCATTTTCCATCAGGAGAAAGAGTCGGAGAAAATGCTGAACCATAACGTGATGTCATAACTTCTTTATTACCATCTTCACGATCATAAGTTGCTAACTGATATTGAGGAAAACGAGCATTATATTGCCATGCACCTGTTCGCTGAGAGAACCATATTCTTTTACCATCTGCACTAAATCTAGGTTCAGAAATTTTTAAATTATCTGGTTTGTCAATTAGCTGAACACCACCTCCTCCTTTACGATGGTAAAGGTGCAGTTTGAAATTACGAGTACCTTTACTTAAAACAATATAATTTCCGTCGGGAGACCAATCAGCCGATTGCATTTGTTTTGTGTTTCCTTTAGTAACTTTAATAGTATCTTCTTTTTTCCTATCGATTATCCAAGCATTGTTTCCGCCACTTCTATCTGAAAGAAAAAGAATAGAATTTCCATCTGGAGAATATCTAGGATGCGAATCAAAAGCTAATCCTTCAGTAATCCTTGATGCTTTTCCACCATTAATTGGAAGCTCATATAAATCTCCCAGAAGGTCAAAAATTATTTTATTTCCTTCAGGATGTACGTCAAGAGACATCCACGTTCCTTCATCTGTCTGAATTTTGATAAACCTGTCTGGATCTAAAGGGAGCTTTTTCTTTGACTGAGAGTAAACAGAGGTTACAAATATTATTGCAATAATTAAATAAATATTGTTTTTCATGGTTTGTATTTTGAGTAGGTCTTGTAAATATATTTAAAAATCAAATATGATTATAAGAAGAAATTATAATCCTTTCACTGAAAGTAAATCTATTTTAAATACTTTTAGGATAGTTAAGAACTCTTTACTAAACAAATAAATTATACAGATGGATAATAATTCACATTCTAGCAAATCTTCATTTGCTAGTGACAACAATCAAGGTAAATGCCCTTTCATGGGAGGAACAATTAAAGGTAGTGCTGGACACGAACCAATAAATCGAGATTGGTGGCCGAACCAATTAAAATTAAATATTCTTCGCCAACATTCTAATTTATCTAATCCAATGGGGCGAGATTTTAATTATGCCAAAGAGTTTAAATCCCTAAATCTAGAAATGGTAAAAAAAGATATTTTTGATTTAATGACTACTTCTCAAGATTGGTGGCCTGCTGACTATGGTCATTACGGACCATTTTTTATTAGGATGGCATGGCATAGTGCAGGTACATATAGAATTGCTGATGGAAGGGGTGGAGCTGGCTCTGGAACTCAACGTTTCGCTCCGTTAAATAGTTGGCCAGATAATGCCAATCTTGATAAAGCTAGATTATTACTTTGGCCTATAAAACAAAAATATGGTAAAAAAATATCATGGGCTGATCTTATGATTTTGGCTGGTGATTGTGCACTCGAATCTATGGGATTTGAAACATTTGGTTTTGCTGGTGGGCGTGAGGATGTTTGGGAAGCTGAAGAAGATATTTATTGGGGATCAGAAAAGGAATGGTTAGGAGACAATAGATATACTGGTGATCGTGAATTAGAAAATCCTTTAGGTGCTGTTCAAATGGGTTTGATTTATGTTAACCCGGAAGGTCCTAATGGTAATCCTGATCCTCTAGCTGCGGCAAAAGATATTCGTGAAACTTTTGGGAGAATGGCTATGAATGATGAAGAAACTGTAGCACTAATTGCTGGAGGACATACTTTTGGTAAAACCCATGGTGCAGCAGACCCAGACAAATATGTTGGATCTGAGCCTGAAGCATCTGGTATAGAAGAACAGGGTCTAGGATGGAAAAATACATACAAGTCAGGTAAAGGGTCTGATACTATAACCAGTGGTCTTGAAGGAGCCTGGACAACTACTCCTACAAAGTGGAGTAATAATTATTTTGAAAATCTTTTTGGCTATGAATGGGAATTAACAAAAAGTCCTGCAGGTGCTCATCAATGGATACCCAAAGCTGGTCTTGGTGCTGGAAGCGTTCCGGACGCTCATGATCCTAATAAAAATCATACTCCGATTATGTTAACAACAGACATTGCATTGCGAGAAGATCCAATATATGCGCCAATATCAAAATATTATTATGAAAACCCTAATCATTTTGCTGATGCATTTGCTCGTGCTTGGTTTAAATTAACTCATCGTGATATGGGGCCTCGTGAAAGATACTTAGGTTCTTATGTCCCAGATGAAGAACTTCTTTGGCAAGATCCAATTCCAAAGGTTAGTCATGAACTTGTAAATAATGCCGATGTATCAAAACTAAAGAAGGAAATACTTTCTTCAAATCTATCTATTTCTCAACTTGTTTCTACTGCTTGGGCATCAGCCTCTACTTATAGAGGATCAGATAAGCGGGGAGGTGCGAATGGTGCTAGAATTGCTTTAGAGCCTCAAAATAAATGGAAAGTTAATAACTCAGTTGAGTTATTAACTGTTTTAAAAACACTTAAAAATATACAAAAAGAGTTTAATTCTTCTCAAACAGAAAACAAGCATTTATCACTTGCCGATTTAATTGTTTTAGCGGGATCTACTGCTATAGAAAAAGCAGTAAAAAATTCTGGACATAATTTAAGTGTACCATTCAGGCCTGGAAGAGCAGATGCAACTCAGGAGATGACAGACATTGATTCTTTTTCAGTTTTAGAACCCAATGCAGACGGATTTAGAAACTATATGAAGTCAGAATTTTTAATTTCTGCAGAGGAAATGCTTGTAGATAAAGCTCAACTTTTGACTCTTACAACTCCTGAAATGACTGTTCTTATTGGTGGTTTGAGAGTGCTGGATATTAATTCAGATAAATCTGATCATGGAGTTTTTACTGAAAATAAAGAAACACTTAGTAATGATTTTTTTATAAATTTATTGGATATGAATACAACTTGGGAAGCTGTCTCTGATGAACAAAATGTGTTTGAAGGTCGTAATCGTAAAACAAATCAACTTAAATGGACCGGGACTAGAGTAGATTTAATTTTTGGCTCAAATTCCGAATTGAGATCTCTTGCTGAAGTTTATGCAAGTAAAGATTCTAAACAATTATTTTTAAATGATTTTGTGTTTGCGTGGACTAAAGTCATGAACTTAGATCGGTTTGATAGTGTATAATTGATTAGATTTATTGAATGAAAAATTATAGTCGTCGAAAATTTATAAAAACATCTGGTCTTTCTGCTGCTGCTTCATTAGGTGTTAGCGGTATAGTAAACAGTTCCTGTGACAATAAATTTACACCTCCTTCTCAAGGAGAATATATGGGAGGTTTTGCAGCTCCTAAATTAGATATAATTAGAGTAGCTTTTATCGGTGTTGGATACAGAGGAAGTGGACATTTAAAATATTTTGGAGGTATATCTGGAACTGAAGTTGTTGCAGTTAGTGATCTCTATAAAGACAATGTAAATAATGCTATATCAAGACTAGAAGAATCTCACGGCGCAGAAAAAGTAAAACAAATTTCAAAGTATTGGGGTACGGAAAATAAGTGGAAAATGATGTTAGAAGAAACAAAGCCTAATGTAGTTTTTATTTCTACTAATTGGAATAATCACGCTTCTATGGCTATTGAATCTATGGAAAAAGGAGCTCATGTCTTTGTTGAAGTTCCAATTGCAACCACTCTAGAAGATATGTGGAAGATCATAGATACATCCGAAAAAACCCAAAAACATTGTATGATGCTTGAAAATGTAAATTATTTTAGAGCTGAAATGATGTTTTTAAATATGATTCGACAAAACTTCATAGGAAAGCTTCAACATGCAGAGGCTGCTTATATCCATGATTTGAGATTTCAAATGAAAGAAGAGGATCGTGGAACAGGATCATGGAGGACACTACATTATGCGAATAGTAGAGGAAATTTATATCCAACACATGGGCTAGGTCCAGTTGCTCAATACATGAATTTAGCTAGAACTGAAGACACATTCAAAAGTATTGTCTCCTATTCTTCTCCCTCAATGGGAAGAAAACTTTATGCTGAAAAAAACTATCCTAAAGATCATAAATGGAATAAATTAAAATTTGAAAATGGAGATTTAAATACTTCGATTATAAAAACTAAACTTGGAAGAACTATTTTAGTTCAGTGGGATGAAACAAGTCCAAGACCATACTCTAGAATTAATTTAATTCAAGGAACCAAAGGAATATTAATCGGACATGATATTAATAATGGTTTATATAAAAGTAACAATCCCGTTAAAATAGCGATTGATGGAGGTTTAAAAGGTTTGTCTGATTCATCTCACACATGGGTCTCGGATAAAGATTTAAATGATACTATTGAAAAGTATGAGCATCCCTTTTGGAAAAGGTTAAATAAAAAGGCTAAAGGAAGTGATCACGGAGGATCAGATGGGATCATGCTATCAAGAGTAGCAGAATGCCTACATAAAGGAATCCCATTAGACCAAAATGTTTATGAAGGATGTTTTTGGAGTTCTGTAACTCCATTAAGTGCCAAATCAATTATGGAAGATGGATCTCCTCAAAATTTTCCGGATTTCACAAGAGGAAATTGGAAAACTACAAAACCGCTTGAAATTATTTCTTAGTAATTTTTTTTTAAAAATTAAGTAGTAGTCCATATGCCGGAAGAAAGAAAATCAAACCAATAAGGATTTTTAAAATTGCATTTTGCACATCTTCAAAGGAGTAATTGATTTTTGTAACAGACATTTAAATTAATTTTAAAAAAAGCACAAGTTAAAAGAATTAATATATTTACTTCTGATTTTTAAAACTTTTAAAATCTACTGAAGGGCTATAATCATTTTTTGTGGTTAGTGAATATAGTTCACTTCTTGAATTTTTTGATTTAATAAATGGAAACATAAGTTGAACATACCATGGCTCTTTCATTAAATTCCATGCCCCAAATTTTTCAGGATACTTTCTAGTTATTTTAGCAGTTCCAAATATTATATCCCACAAAAAAAGTAAATTCCCATAGTTTCCGTTAGGGTTACTTATTCCATCTTCTTTAGTCAATCCATGATGAGCAAAATGAGTAGCAGTTGTTGAAATAGTTCTTTCAATAACCCATGCTATAGGATGCATCCATTTAGATTGGTATAAAAATTTATCCCATTTAGTCTCGCTGTGCGCTAATAAAATAACAATAAGCTTTACGGGTAAATAAAATAAATACACATACCCCATTCCTAAGTAAACTAATATTGCAGAGAGATAGATGCCGGGCATAAGTGCATAATATAAAGTTGCATTTCTGTATGTGACTAATACTCCCATTTCTTCAATTACATGGTGTGGCCTGTGAAGTTTCCACATAGTTTTATTTTGATGTGAAAATCTATGCCACCAATATTGCGTTAGATCATCGAATATTAAAAAAGCTATTATTTGCCAAAATACAGAAAAATCAATGAAGTAATTTTCCATAAAAGGAATAGCTAAATCTGATAACCAAAAACAAAATATAAATATTCCTGGTTGAATAAGAGTTGGTAAAATAGCTAAGGAAAGCAACTCTATTGTTAAATCATTTCGACTACGTTTATCATCAAAATATAACCCTCCCAGAGCTTCTAATCCTCCTAGAACTATAAGAAAAATAACAGAAATTAGTTTACTTAAGTATTCTGATTCCATCTATAGAGATAAGTCATGCAGTTAAAAATACAAAAAAATTAAAGCCTTTTTGATATATCATAAAGGCTTTAATTTAATTCCATTCTAAAATGATATTTTATCTTTCGAAGGCAACTAAAGTAAAAATAGATTTGTTATTTTTTAAGAATATCAAACTGATAATTATATTTAACAGTTATGATTTGATTATTCAACCCATCTATGAAATCATCATCTTTAACTATATTAAAAACTACAAAAAGACCTGTGTTCGCACTTTTCAACCATCCAAATCGTGCATTTATTGAAGTAATGTTACTAATATTATTATACTGCATCAAACTTTGAGCATAGATTCTTGGCGTAAAAGAGTATGTTAATCTTGCTCCAGTAATTAAGGCGTTTATAGATCCATTTTGAAGTTTTAATTTATTATAATTAACTGTTATAGCCGAATTTATTTTATTCCCAAACCTAATATTCATCGAGTTGCTGCTTGAAATTCTATTTCCACCGTAATAACCACCAATTACTGTTCTTGATGAATAGGAAAATTGATTATTAGCATTTGTCATCACTATCAGTTGAAATTCCTTATGATTATATTTCCCTATTGGCACAGTAACCCCAGAAATAGAAAAATCTTTAAGAACGCCTTCAGCTGTTATGTTAATCCCAGTGTGAATTTCAAATCCACTTCTCCAGACCCAATGATTATCAATGTGTAAAAAACTAGATATTAAATCATTATTAAAATCCGTATACCTATAGCCAGAGATATGTGGGCGAACTTCAAGTAAATTACCCATATTTTTAGGTCTCCATTGTTTAAATATTAAAAATTCAGGTTTTTTAAATGAATCTCTTAGCAGAAAACCTACTTCTGGATTAAACCCTTCACCAACTTCTGTATATGCAGCATGTATTCTCCATCCATCCCAGGCATATTCACCTTTTAAATTAAATGCATGGTCATTGCTGATTATATTTGGAGTTGAGCTTTTTGATAGAAATCCAGTGACCTGAGCTTTTTTACCTAACCCCCATTTTCCATCAACAGCAACTACTCTATTATAATTATTAACTTCAGTGCCCAGTTGAGATTTATTTATGTAAATTCCGCCAATTGAAGATCTGCTTTTAGCAAAATCGTGATTTACTCGAGCTACTGTAAAATTGTTTTCATGAATTCCTTCAGATTGAACGTTATCAGTATACATGTTTAATAAACCTATATTGGTTTGCCCTATTTTCCCAGAAATTCTTGATCCACCTATTATAGGGACTACTGAACCATCTTCACCTAAGCCAATACGCCTACTAAAAAATAGATCTACCTCACCCGGGCTGCCTACACTAAATTGTCCTGCATTTTCAAGAAAAAAGGCCCTTTTTTCAGGAAAAAAAAGATTAAATCTATCTAAATTAACTTGTTGTTCATCAACTTCTACTTGAGCAAAATCCGTATTGTATGTCATATCTAATGTTAGTCCAGGAGTAAGACTATATTTAATATCTACTCCAAATTCTTGAGTATTAGATTTTAAATTGTTTGACTTGTCATTAATGCTTTGAGTTAAAGCATATGGAGAAATTTTTAGGTTTTTAGGTTTTTTTAAGTTAATCCCATTCATTTTTCCTGCCAAGGAAAGTCTTTTAATTTCAAATGCTATAGGAAGTGGAGCCCAATAAGCTATTTCACTTGTTTTACTAATATTTCTTTGAAAATTAATTCCCCATGTTTTGTTTTTACCGCTTCCAAAACGCAAAGTCCTCAATGGGATTGCAAACTCAGCACTCCAACCATATTTTCCAGTTTCAGTTTTCACTTCCCATGAAGCATCCCAGTTTAAGTTAGTCCCTCCAATTACTCCGCCTTGCTGCATATTACCTTCTCCTTCATTATCAATTTGAGCATCGTACTCTACACCAATTGAATTTGTGCCAAATAAAAACCCATTTTGCTGATCGTTGTAAGTGTCTAAAATAAAAAGAAAACTATCATCGTCATTTAGATTAGAGTCTCGCCTTGAATCTGAAACCACTATTTTCTCGGGTTCATTATCAAAGCATATTATACCAACATAAAGTGTTTTATTAGTAAAAGCTATTCTAATTTCAGTTTTTTCAGAGGCAGGAGATCCATAAAAAGGTCTAGTTTGAAATAAATTTGTAATAGGTTTTATTTTAGTCCATGTTGGATCTGTAATTATGTTACCATCTAGTTTAGGGTCACTAGAAAGATAAGAAGCATTAAAGCTTGGAGGATTTGTTGTTTTTTTATTTTGGGCAGTTAGCGGAATATTATATAAAAAAACAAAACAAACTATCCATCTAATATAATTACAAAATAAATTACGCATATTTATTTTTAATAGATTTGAATACAAATATTATAACATAAATCTAAATATTTGTGATAAAAAGAAATTATTTTATTAAGAAGAATTTATAGTTTTTCACATACCATATTTAAATTGTCATATCTTTAATTAAAATTTTAATAATGAGTAGTAAATTTTTCGGAAACAGGTTGGTAAAAAACACTCCAAAACAGACAAATAAAAAGACCGTTAATAATAATGTTGCTAAACGTTCAACTGCAGTTAGGAAATCAGGTAGAGGTAAATAGTCTTAAAAGAAAAGCCTAACCCCTTTTAATATATGCAAATCCTGAAATTCCTGATTTAAAAACAACCTTATTTCTTCTATAATCATTCACTTCATATAAATCAGCTAGTAAAATTTCTGCATTTGTTAATTCAAAAATTACACCTTTTACTACTTACTACATCATTTTTATTCCCAGTGTAAAATAGTATTGGATGTATGTCTTTTCCACTAAATTTAATAACTACTGGGTCAGTTATTTTTAGATTCTCGATTCGATAGCCAACTAATTCTTCTTTTTGTCCATCAAGAATTCTTCCAAAAGTTTTTTGTTGCACAATTGTTAATTGTAGTGTTCCGTATGAAAATAATTTAGGCATATAATTAATATATAAATAAAACTAAAAAGAAATTATTTCTAATCAATAAAACACTATAATTTAAATAAATTACTTTAAGTTAATTAATTATCTTGTCAAGAATATTTATTTCTATTTTATGATTTAATTGAAGGGTATTAAAATTTGAAATTGTATACTAATAAGTTTATAAATTGTAATAATGTTAAAAGATTATAATTCTATTCAGTTTAAAATTCCTGGAAGAGATGAGGTTACTAGGTATGAAAAAATACATAATGTTTGTTTTGACTCTGCAGAACAAGGGTCTAAAATGGTAGCTCATGAAATATCCAATTTAATAAAAAAATGTACTAAAGATTATTTTATTTTAGGTCTATCTACAGGTTCATCACCAATAGGAGTTTATAGGGAATTAGTAAGGTTACATAAAAAAGAAGGGCTAAGTTTTAAAAAAGTGATCACTTTTAATTTGGATGAATATTTTCCAATTGAAAAGAACAACGAACAAAGTTATCATAGCTTTATGTATCAACATTTGTTTTCTCATATAGATATTGTTAAAAACAATATTAATATACCACAAGGAAAATTATTTGCGCTCGATATTTCAGACTTTTGTGATAATTATGAAAAAAAGATTAATTCTCTTGGTGGAATTGATTACCAATTACTAGGAATAGGAAGAACTGCGCATATTGGTTTTAATGAGCCTGGATCAAATCAAAACTCATGTACTCGAATAGTAAGTCTTGACTCTATAACTAGAGAAGATGCTGCTTCAGATTTTAATGGTATTGAGTATGTGCCCAATAGGGCGATTACTATGGGTATTAGAACTATACTAAATGCGAAGCGAATTGTTTTATTAGCTTGGGGTTATAAAAAATCAAATGTGATATCCAAATCTATAGAAGAAAATATAGATTCAAACTATCCAGCTAGTTTCCTCCAAAAACATAACAACACAACTTTTATTTTAGACAATGAATCAAGCGCACAATTGATAAAATATAAAACACCTTGGTTAGTTAAAGATTTTAATTGGACTGATGTACTTAGAAAAAAGGCTATAACATGGTTAAGTAAAAAAACAAATAAATCAATCTTAAAACATACTCAAAGAGATTATAATGATAATGGTTTGTCAAGTTTAATTATATCTAGTGGATCTGTTTATGATTTAAATATATGGATGTTTAATCAGCTTCAAAAAACTATTACAGGTTGGCCAGGAGGAAAACCGAATACCGATGATACTGATCGTCCCGAAAGAGCTAATCCAGCTAAAAAACGTGTTTTAGTTTTTAGCCCACACCCAGATGATGATGTTATTTCGATGGGGGGAACGATTAAACGTCTTTTTGATCAAGGTCATGATGTTCATATAGCATATCAAACCTCTGGAAACATTGGTGTTTCCAATGAAGAAGTCCTTAAGTTTATTGAAATAGCAAAATATTCGTTTTTAGAAGAAATTATTATTACTGATAAAATAGAGAATAAAATTCAAAATAAAATTAATTCTAAATCAATATTAAAACTTAAGGGAGCTATAAGAAGAAGTGAATGTCTAGCTGCAGCCCGTTATTTAGGTATTTTAGATTGTAATTTACATTTTATGGATCTTCCTTTTTATGAATCTGGAAAAATTAAAAAAAATGAAATAACAAAAATTGATGTTGATATAACAGCCGATTTGATTAAATCTATTAAACCACACCAAATATTTGCCGCTGGTGATTTGGCTGACCCTCATGGAACCCACAGGGTATGCTTAAATATATTATTTGATGCGGTTAAGCAAATTAAAAAACAATCATTTATGAAATCTTGCTGGTTGTGGCTATACAGAGGTGCATGGCAAGAATGGGATATAGAAGAGATAGAAATGGCTGTTCCATTGAGTCCAAGTCAGGTAGTTCAAAAAAGAAATGCTATATTATATCATCAATCACAAAAAGATAAGGTTATGTTTCAAGGAGAAGATAATAGAAGTTTTTGGTTAAGGGCTGAACAAAGGAATAAAAACACAGCTCAAGAGTATAATCGATTAGGTATGGCAGAGTATGAAGCTATGGAAGCATTTAAAAGATACATTTTTTGATATGAAAAAAATTCTTAGCCTTCTTATCTTGATGTTCTTTTCCATTTCATGTAATGATAAAAATGAATGGATTTATTTATTTGACGGTAAAACTACTAATGGGTGGAGAGGCTATAATTCAGAAGTAATGCCTCCAGGGTGGATAGTTAAAAATGGAATTTTAACATTTGAAACGGAAAAAAGACTAGAGACTGAATATAAAGGAGGAAGGGATATAATATATGTGAATGAAGAATTTGAAGACTTTGAGTTGTATTTAGAATGGAAATTATCTGCAGGCGGAAATAGTGGTATATTTTATCATGTTAAAGAAGGCCATACTGGTCCTTTCGAGGTTTCACCAGAATATCAATTAATAGATGATTTAAAATGGGGTGAAATTAACAATAATACTCTTGAAAATTGGCAAAAAACTGCTGCTGATTATGCAATGTATGAGGCAGAGGGAACTAAAAAATTAATAAAACCTGCAGGGGAGTGGAATAGTTCTAAAATCATCTTTACTCCATCAAAAGTTGAGCATTGGCTAAATGGTCAATTAGTACTGCGTTTTATTCCATGGTCTGAAGATTGGTCCAGAAGAAAAGATATTGGTAAATGGAATGAATTTCCCGATTATGGAAAATATAAAAAAGGCTTTATTGGGCTTCAAGATCATGATAGTCCTTTGTCTTTCAGAGAAATAAAAATTAAAAAACTATGAATAAAAGAACCTTTTTAAAGTCTGCTGCTACATTAGCTTCTACTGCTTTTATTCCCTCACTTGGATGGGCTATGTCGAAAAACAAAAGATTAAGAACAGCTCATATTGGTATAGGAGGAATGGGAGGAGAAGATTTAAAAGCATTTGCCTCTCATAAATTAGTTGATATTATAGCTCTTTGTGATGTAGATTCAAATGCTTTAAATGCAGCTAAGGTTCTTCATCCTAATGCTAAAACTTTTACTGACTACCGTTTATTATTAAACGAAATAGGTGATCAAATTGACGCTGTTGTTGTTTCTACACCAGATCATACTCATGCCCCTGCATCACTTATGGCTATGGATTTAGGTAAAGCGGTATATTGCCAAAAGCCACTAACTCATCATGTCTCAGAGGCGCGACAGATGGCCAAATTGGCTAAAAAAAAGAAATTAGTTACCCAAATGGGCATTCAAGTCCATTCTTTTTATGATTATAAGCTAGCTACATTATTAATTCAGTCTGGTATCATAGGGAAAGTAAATTGTGTTCGTGCATGGTCACCAAAAAACTGGGGATACGATGGCCCCTCTCCAAAGAGTTTTGACCCTATCCCTTCTAGTTTAGACTGGAATCTTTGGTTAGGAACAGCTAAAAATTACAAATATAAGGAAGGGATTTATCACCCCGGAAATTGGAGAAAATTAATTGATTTTGGTTGTGGAACCTTAGGCGATATGGGTGTTCATATTTTTGACACTCCATACAATGCATTAGCTCTTGATGTTCCAAAAACTATTAAAAACGATTGTAGATTGCCTAACGGGTTTGGTTTTCCAGAAAAAAATAAGGTAACATATATATTTCCTTCTACAAAGCATACAACTAATGAGCTAAAATGGGTTTGGTATGATGGGATAGGAGCCCCTAATAAGCATAATGATTTAATCTTACCAAATAATGAAGAGTTACACGATCAAGGAGCTATGTTTATGGGAGAAAAAGGCAGGCTTTACTTACCTCATTTTCAGAAACTTCCTCAGTTGATTATTGATGGAGAATATCATGAAATAGATGTAGAAAAATTTGGTTTAGGTATGCCTGTAAGAAATTATGAATCAGAAAGTAAAAAACACTATCATGAGTTTGTAGATTCATGCCTTGGAAAGGCTAAGTGCTCGGCACCTTTTTCTTATGCCTCTAGACTAACTGAAACAATTCTTTTAGGGGTAATAGCAGGGCATTTTCCTGGAAAAACTCTTCATTGGGACAATATTTCCTCTGAATTCTTAGAGGAAGAAGCCAATGAATTTATTGATGGTGCATATCGTAATTTTTAATTTTTTTATAACCTGGACCTTTAACAAATTTTCCAGAAAAAATGCCTGTATGTGATCCATTTTCGATTACATGTTGACCGTTTACAATTACTTGTTCAATTCCCTCTGCATACTGAATAGGGTCATTAAAAGTCGCATTATCACTAACCTTTTTTGGATCAAAAATCACTATATCAGCATAGTATTTTTCTTTAAGAAAGCCTCTGTCTTTTAATCCTAAATTTTGAGCAGGAAAACCTGTTAGTTTTCTGACCCCTTCTTCAAGAGATATAAGCCCTTCATCTCGAGAATATTTACCTAAGACACGAATAAAACTTCCAAAAGCTCTTGGATGAGTTCTAAATCCTTCAGCTGGATCAGAATATGAACCAGCATCAGAACAAAATGAAACCCAAGGTAGTTTTAGTTTTTTTCTAATATTATCTTCACTCATGCTAAAATAAATGCATTGAATTCTACTATCGTCCTCTATCACTAAATCAACTATAGTTTCTTCTGGGGTTTGATTTCTAATTTTAGCCGCCTGGGCAATTGTCATTCCCATGTATTTTTTTGCCATGGACTCTTTGTTAAAACCAACCATTAGAATTCCTTCAGGATCTTGTTGATTTAATTCTTGACGAATATCTTCAAGTATTCTTTCTCTGGGACCAGGTTCTTGCATTCGATTAATCCATGCTCGGTGACCTCCTTCTTGAATCCACGTAGGAATTACACCAGTTAATCCAGTTGACGAAGCATTATAAGTGTACATGTCAGCAGTAATTTTTAAACCTTCGGCTCTGGCTTTCTCAATTTTCTCAATTATTTGATCTAATAAATGCCAATTGGACTTTCTAGAAGCTTTAAGATGATAAATTTCGGCAGGAATATTTGCAGTTTTTGAAATTGCTATCAATTCATCAATTGCATCTAAAACTTTATCATCCTCATTCCTTATATGAGAAATATACATTCCCCCATATTCTGAAGCAACTTTGCTTAATGAGATTAACTCATCTGTATCTGCATAATCAGCAGGTGCGTAAATCAGTGATGATCCTATTCCCATTGCGCCTTCTTTCATGCTTTTTTCAACCAAAGCCATCATGTTTGTTAATTCATTATCAGAAGCTTTTCTGTTGTCATAACCTACTTCTTGTATTCTAACAGTTGTAGCACCCAAGAAAGAAGCTATATTAGTTGAAACTCCATTAGATTCTAGTTTCATCATAGCTTCTCCAAATGACATATAATTAGAGCTGTCTTTAATGCCTCTTGGACCAGGAGAAGTGCCTTCTCCAAAAACCTCCAATGTTACTCCTTGCTTAATATCGCTTAATGATCTGCCATCTTCTAATAAAGATCCATAGGCCCAACTTAGCATATTTATAAACCCAGGAGTAACAGCTTTTCCTTTAGCATTTATTCTTTTTTTTGAATTAAATTGTTTTGGCAGACCTACATATAATATTTGTTCATTGCTTATTGCAACTGTCCCTATATAAGGTTTTCCTCCTGATCCATCATAGACCATTCCATTTTCAATTACAATATCACATGAAGGAGTTTTCCCGTTACAACTAATTACAATAATTAATAATATTAATATGGAGAAGTGTTTAAGTTTCATGAGCTAAGTGTTTGTTTATAAATATATTAAAAATTTATCATTTAATTTTTTTAGAAATATTAACAGATTAATAAAGTATTTAACAATAATGAAAACATCTTAAAAAGATTTTTGAATTTATATTTAGCTTTAAATAACTCAAATTATCATGTATAATAATACATCTAACTATTTTTTTTGTTTTTGATGAAATGAGTCTATATGACATAGAGTTTTTAAGATCAAAGAGCGATGCAATTATAGATTTTTCTAATAATGAGGTGAATAAAACTTTTTTGAGTAATCTTAAATATATCAAAACAGTAAATAAGGCTCAATTAGAGTGGTTTATAAAGCATCGTAAAATGGTGTCAAATATTTTAGGCTTTATAGACAGTGTCTATTTTGATGAATAGTTTTTATTCGACTTATTATAAAAGTGTATATTTGTAAAAGAAATCACGGATTTATCTGGTTTAAAAACCGCGATTTGTTTTAAAAATATAAAGAGGTTGTGTGTTGTGAATACTTAAATAGGTTTTGCAACTAATGAGAAGCTTTCCTTTAAAACGGAAGGCTTTTTTATTGATGTAATGAAAAAATTATTTTAATAGACTGAATCCTACTTTTCTTTTTGTATTGGAATCAGTTCCAATATATATATCAAAATTTCCAGGTTCAGCTTCCCATATATTTTTTGCATTATAAAATTCTAACATTTTTTCTGTAATAATAAAACTAACAGTTTTTGATTCGTCGGGGTTAAGTTCAATCATCTCAAACCCTTTCAATTCTTTTATAGGTCTTGTTGCACTTGCATACTTATCATGAAGATAAAGTTGAACAACTTCTTTTCCTTTTACATTTCCAGTATTGGTTATTTTAACACTAACACTCAATTTATCTTTTTTATTAATCATTAGAGTATTTTTATTTAATTCAATATCTGAATACTTGAAAGAAGTATAACTTAAACCATATCCAAAAGGATATAAGGGAGAGTTTTTCTCATCTGTATAATGCGACCAAAAAACACTACCAACATCTTCATCATCAGCTCCAGGTCTTCCAGTGCTTTTATGATTATAATATAAAGGCATTTGACCTACACTTCTTGGAAAACTCATAGGTAATTTTCCGCTTGGGTTATATTCTCCGTAAAGAACTTGCGCGATTGCATTTCCACTTTGAGTTCCTAAATGCCATGTTTCAAGAATAGCAGGAATGTTTTCATCTGCCCAGTTAAGAACTAAAGGTCTTCCATTCATTAACACCAGAACAATATTTGGATTAATAGCGTGAATTTCTTCTAATAGTTCTTGCTGAAAACCAGGCAAATCAAGATTAGACCTGCTTCTGCCTTCCCCAGATTGAAAACCATATTCTCCAAGCACCATAATAACAACATCAGCATTTTTTGCAACAATTTTTGCTTCTTCAAAACCCGTTTTATCTATTGTGTTAATTTGAACCTCTTCATGAAATCCATCAGGAATTTTATTAACAAGTCTAACACCCTGAGCATATTTAATTACATTTCCTTTATAAAAATCTAAACCCTCTCTAACAGATATGGCAGTATTATTATTAGCAGCAATTCGCCAATTACCCAATGGACTATTTTTATCATCTGCTAAGGGGCCTATTAACGCAAAAGTTTGTCTAATCTTTTTTAAGGGAAGAAGTTTGTTTTTATTTTTAAGCAAAACAATAGATTTTTTAGCCATATCCAATGCTCCATTATTCATTTCTTTTGAACCAGTAACTTTAGCTTCTCTTGCAAGATCACAATATTTGTATGGATCTTCAAAAAGTCCTAGTTCGTATTTAACCAAAAGTATTCGACTAACTGCATCATTGATTTGTTCAATTTGAATTTTACCTTCATCTAGTAATATTTTTATTTCTTCAAGATATATACTAGATTCCATGTCCATATCAGAACCTCCATTTAGAGCCAATTCTCCAGCATGATTTTTGTTTTTGGCATATCCATGATCAATCATTTCTCTTAATGAGCCCCAATCTGAAACTACAAAACCATCAAACCCCCATTCCCCCTTTAATATCTCTCTTTGCAAGTATGAGTCAGCAGTAGCAGGTATTCCATTTAAATCATTAAATGAATTCATAAAAGTTCGAACACCAGCGTCTACAGCTGCTTTAAAAGGAGGTAAGACAACATTATGCAATGTGTTTAAACCTATATCAACGGTATTATAATCTCTGCCAGATTCTGAAAACCCATATGCAGCAAAATGTTTTGCTGTAGCTGCCACAGTATGTGGAGATGACAAATCTTCACCTTGAAAACCTTTAACTCTTGCAGCAGCTATTAGACTGCCCAAATAAGGATCTTCCCCGGCGCCTTCCATAACTCTTCCCCATCTTGCATCCCTTGTAATGTCTATCATAGGAGCAAATGTCCAGTTAATTCCTGCGGCAGAAGCTTCTTTTGCACCATCAGCAGCAGATTTTTTTATTGCTTCTAAATCCCAGCTGGCAGATTCGGCTAAAGGTATGGGGTTTATAGTTTTATAGCCATGAATTAAATCAAATCCAAAGATTAAAGGTATTCCAAGTCTTGTCTCTTCTACAGCAATTTTTTGCATTGCTTGAACTTCATTTACCCCTCTAACATTAAGCATAGAACCAACTAAGCCTGTTTTTAAGTGATCAAGTTTAATAGATGCATCTCCTCCTTTTGGTTCTGGTCCAGTAGCATTCCAGAAGCCGTTATATTGATTCATTTGACCAATTTTCTCCTGAAGAGTCATTTTTTTTAGGAGAATTTCTACATCTTTTTTATAATCATGAATGCTTTGAGCATTAATAATTAGTCCAAAAAAAATATTTAAGTATAATAAGATTTTGTTCATAATTTAATTATTTATTGGTATACCCTTACATAATCTATTTCCATTGTAGCTGAAATAAAATCAGGATCTATATTATTGTCTGTAAAATGACCTCCCATTGCAACGTTGAGTATTAAAAAGAAAGGTTTCCAAAATGGCATATCACTATTACTATAAAATGCATGATGCTTAACATCATTAACAAAAAAAACTATTTGGGTAGATGACCATTTTACTTTATATATGTGAAATTCGCTTGACTCGTTTTCAATTTTTTGTTCTCCTGAAACAAAATAATGATCTCCATTTTCATTAGGTAAATGAACTGCGGAAGAAACAAACCCTGGCTCCTTGTTTCCATGTTCCATAATATCAATTTCACCACACAGGGGCCAACCTAAAGTATCAATATCATTTCCTAGCATCCATATTGCAGGCCAAGTTCCTTGTCCTTTTGGGAGTTTAGCACTAACATGGACTTCTCCATAGGTAAAATCAAATAAATTTTGTGTAGTCATTCTGGCAGAAGTGTATTTTTTATTTTCATAATCTTCCCTAAGAGTGATAATTTTTAAAACACCACCTTCAACAATTGAATTTTCTCTTCTATTAGTATAATACTGATCCTCTTCATTCCACCAACTACCATTGTTTGGTGGAATTGTTTCTAAAAACCATTTTTGAGAAGATGGTGGACCGTCAACATCAAATTCATCAGACCAAATAAGTTTTAATGAGTTTCCGTCATTAACGACTGGATCATCTATGGGTGAAATTATTTGTTGACCATTTTCCTTTGTATTGCAAGAAAATGTTAATAGCACTAGAAGTAGAATTAGTTTGTTCATTATGAATTATTTATTCTGGGCTTCAAATATAAAATTAAACACTTAGATCAATAAAAAAAATTTGAATCTAAAACATTTTTAAGAATATTTTAAAAAAATCTAAACTTTAAGCGATCAACGTTTTCTTAACCTTTGTATCTTTGGATATTACTTTCTCCTTTATGACTAATTGGCTTGAAGAAATAAAAGTGTTCTTGTATAGAATAGGACTTGTGTTTATTTTCTTTATGATCAGCCGTTGGTTATTTTTATATTTTAATTCTGATATAATTAAAATTGATAATTTATTAGAAATTTTATGGATGAGTTTTTATGGATTAAAATTTGATTTAGCAGCTATCATTTACTTACAAGCTGTCTTTGTTATAATGTCTTTTTTTCCAGTAAGACCTTCTTTTAGTATATGGTATAATTTAATTCTAAAGTTTTTTTATTTCTTCGGAGGATTAATCGGACTAGGGTTAAATTTTATTGATTTTACATATTACAGATTTAATTTAATGCGAATCAATGCTCAAGTTTTTGAAGTTATTGAAAATGAGAGTAATAAATTAAATTTGTTTTTTCACTTTTTCAGAGAATATATACATTTAATTTTACTCTATTTCTTTATTGTGAGTCTTTGGTTTTTCCTATATAGTTTGTTCAATGCCAAGCCAGTTAGAAAAAAATATGATACTTTAAATTTGATTAAATCAACTTCAATTTTTTTCATTGTAATTTTTTTATGCATAGGTGGTGTCCGAGGAGATTTTAAAAAAAGCACACGCCCAATTACTCTTATTCATGCAATGGAAAATGTAAATAATCCTCAGCATGCTGATTTCATTTTAAATACTCCTTTTACCGTGATACGAACATTCGGTAAAACAGGTTTTAAGCTACGTAATACTTTTACTAAAAATGAAATAAAAAGAATTGTTAATCCTATTAAGTTTTATCCAAAAAAAGATAATGATGATGTAAAACCAAATGTGATGATATTTATTTTGGAAAGTATGGGGAGAGAGTATTGGGGAAGTTTAAATTCGAATGGTAAAATACCAAATTATAAAGGCTATACTCCCTTTTTAGATTCTTTAGCTAATCACAGTCTTACTTTTTTGAATTTCTATGCAAACAGTAGAAAATCTATTCATGGTATGCCTGCAATATTAGCTGGAATTCCATCTTTTGAAATAGCATATACTTCATCGCCTTATTCAAATCAACCTATTGAATCTGTCGTCTCAATAGCAAATAATTTGGGATATAGTACGTCTTTTTTTCATGGAGCTAGTAATGGTTCAATGGGTTTTTTGGGTTTTTCAAAAACACTAGGTTTTGATAATTATTATGGAAAAGATGAGTATAATAATGATGTAGATTTTGATGGATATTGGGGGATTTGGGATGAACCTTTCCTTCAGTATACAAAAGAAACCCTTGATAGAAGTAAACAGCCATTTTTGAGTACCGTATTTACTATAACTTCTCATGATCCTTATATTCTCCCAAAAAAGTACGAGGGAATTTTTGATAAAGGATTTGTTCCAATGCATGAAACTGTTGGTTACACAGACTTTGCTTTAAAAAAGTTTTTTAATCAAGCAAAAAATGAACCGTGGTTTGATAATACTATTTTTGTTTTTACTGCAGATCATGGAAATCAAACACATTACTCTTATTATGAGAAAATTATTAATCGTTTTGCAAATCCTTTAATGATTTATTGGCCAAAGGGAAATTTAAATGGTGTGTCCGAAAACTTAGGTCAGCATATGGATATTTATCCCACCATAGTTGATTTAATGGGATATGATAAGCCTTTTAGAAGTTGGGGAAAAAGCTTAATTTCTGACTCTGAAACAGATTCATTTGTTATAAATTATTTTGGTGCAGGTAGTTATTTTATGATGAATGAAGAATACATTGTTGTATCAAATGGTGAAAAGATTAATGGTTTTTATGATTCAAATGATTATGATTTTGAGAATAATTTATTAGATTATTCAAATAAAAAAATGCATGATTTGGCATATAAATTTCAAGCTTTTCTTCAGGATTATATGAATCGAATAGTTGAGAGAAAAATGTTCTATAATGAAAGTGATGAATAAGAATTATTTTTTTATAATAAACCCTGTGTATTATAGTAAAGCAAAATCTTTAGAAGCAGAAATTCATTCCTTTTTTTCAAACAGAAATGATAAATATCAAATAGCGATTTCTAAAAACCTTAAAAATTTAAAAGAGTTAGCTAACAGTGCAATTGATTTAAAAGTAGATGTCATTATAGCATGTGGAGGAGATGGAACTATTAGTGAGATTGGTCAAATTATAATTCAAAAACAAATCAAACTAGGAATTATTCCAATCGGATCAGGAAATGGAATATCGAGACATTTTAAGATTCCTAATAATTTTAGAAAAGCACTTGAAGTTATTATTAAAGGATCTTATAAAAAAATGGATGTAGGTAAAGTTGACAACAGATACTTCTTTAGTAATATTGGTTTTGGAATTGAAGTAGAATTTATAAGACATTACCATCAAAGTAAAACTCATGGGTTATTGGGCTATTTTCCTGCATTTATTAAGTCCTTTGTGTCGTATAAACCATCAGTTTTTTCTTTTAAAGTTCAAGGTGAAAACGTTTCAATTAAGCCCTGTGTTTTAATGATTGCTAATACAAATGAACAAGGATATGGAATTAGTTTGTTTCCTAATGTTAAAATAGACGATGGCACTTTAAACATGATCGTTATCAATAAAACGAATATTTTATACTTTAATTATTTAATTGCTTTAGTCTTATTAGGTTTTTCAATAGAAAACAAAAAGAATGTTCAATACATGAATTTAAAAGACTTAAAAATAACCTCAGAAAATTATCATATAAATCTTCAGGTTGATGGAGAGTTTGAGTTTATAATTAAAAATGAGTTAAATATTTCAATCCTTTCAAAAGGAATTGATGTTTTGTGTTAGCATATTTATTTAAAAGTACTAAATTATCATTAGTTTTATGTCCTATCAATACTCACTCCCAATATAAATAATTATGGAAATTATTGTTGCATTTTTAGCTTTTTTGGTTTTGGTATTATCCTATTTAGTGTATAATTTAAAAAACAACACAAGCTCAACTAAAACTACTGATTTAATTCACTTTTCAGAATCTTTAACTAATCAAATTCAAGAAGTCAGAAAAGAAATTGATAAGAACTCCAAAGATAGTAGAGTTGATATTGAATCTAGACTAAATGAGATTAATAAGCAAATGCATGATTTCACCAAATCATCTACTGCTAATATGTCAAATCGATTTAAGCAATCTGATCAAGTAATGAAGGACGTTACTTCTGAGTTAGAAAAAATAAAGGGCACAAATGAACAAGTTTTAAGTTTTGCCAATCAGATGAAGACCTTAGAAAAAATTCTTGGAAATCAAAAGCAAAGAGGAATTTTTGGTGAAATACAATTAGAAAATCTATTGGCAAATGTCCTACCACCTGAACTTTTTGAAATGCAATATTCATTCAAAAATTCGGAAATAGTTGATGCAATTGTTAAGGTAAAGGAGTTTATAATACCTATTGATGCTAAATTTTCACTAGATAATTATAATAAAATGATTGAATCATCTAATAAAGAAGAATTAGATGATCTTGAAAAAAAATTCAAGTCTGATATAAAAAATAGAATCGATGAAACGTCGAAGTATATTAGGCCAAATGAAGGTACAGTTGATTATGCTTATATGTTCATTCCTGCCGATGGTTTGTATCAGGACTTGTTAAATAGTAGAGTAGGATCATTAAAGATTAATCAACAAGATTTGGTTTCCTACGCTTTTCAAAAAAAAGTCATGATTGTATCTCCAATGAGCTTATTCCCTATGTTACAGGTTACAAATAAGGCGCTGAATAATATGAAAATTGAGGATTCTATTAATGATGTTTTAAAAAACGTAGAAAAATTAGCAAACCACTTAAATGCTTATAAAACTTATCATGATAAGCTTGGAAATACACTAGGAACAGCCGTTAATCATTATAATGAAAGCTCAAAAGAGTTTAAAAAGATCGATAAGGATGTTGTAAAAATTTCTTCAGGAAACTCTCAAATTAACATAGAATCCGAAATTTTAGATAAGCCAAAAATAGATAATTAAATTAATTTTATTAACTTGACTAAACGGTCAGTCAAAAAAATGAGCCCTAAGACAAAAACTCAAAATAAATTAATTAGACAAAAGAAAAGAGCTTTAATTATAGATACTGCATTAAGAGTTTTTGCAGAAGAAGGATATCATGCTTCATCAGTAAATAGAATTGCCGATAAGGCAAAGATTTCAAAAGGTCTTATTTATAATTACTTTACCAGCAAAGAGGATTTATTAAAGAAAATAGTTTTCGATATATATGACAAAATAATAGAAAAATATCCTTTAAATACTAAAGAAACTAGTGGAAAACATATTGAGTTCTTTATAGATAAAACGTTTGAGTTTGTAATTGAAGATTTTGATCGAGCAAAATTATTATTTTCTATGAGCGCACAATCTGAGGTAATGGAAATATTAAATGAAAAAGTGATTGAAAAATCATTGCCGTTCATGAATTCAATTACTAAATATTTTCAGTCTTTAAAGCATGAAAATCCAGAAGCAATGATGTACTATTTTTTTTCAGTCTTAGATGGTGTTCAATTAAATTTAATTTACAATCCAAAGTTTCCATCTGAAAGCGTAAAGAAAATACTTAAAAAGCAATTTATTAAATCATGAAGAAATTTTATTTAATTACTATTTTATTTAGTTGTTGTAATCTCTACTCCCAAACTCCTAAAGAAATTATAAAAATTGCTGATGAAAGATTAAGAGGAAAATCATCTTATGCAGAAATGACTATTACTATCGTTAGACCTAAATGGGAGAAAAAAATGGAACTTAAAAGTTGGTCTAGAGGAACCGATTATTCTGTTTCTCTTGTAACCAGACCTGCCAAAGAAAAAGGTTCCGTGTTTTTAAAAAGAAAAAAAGAGGCATGGAATTATTTACCAACCATTGAAAGAACAATTAAACTTCCTCCATCGATGATGACACAAAACTGGATGGGTACTGATTTTACAAATGATGATTTAATAAAACAGTCGTCAATGGTAGTTGACTATACTCATAAAATTGTTGGGACAGAAATAATCGAAAACCTAAATTGTTGGAAATTAGAATTGATTCCAACAGAAAATGCTTCTGTTGTTTGGGGTAAATTGAATGTTTGGATTGACAAAAAAGACTACATGCAACTAAAAACTGAATTTTATGATGAGGATTTAGAAATAGTAAATAGAATGGTAGGTTCTAAAATAAATGAATATAATGGTAAAAAGCTCCCTTCAAGATTGGAGTTTTACCCTTTAGATGATGAAGGAAATAAAACTGTTATAGAATATAAGGTATGGAATTTTGATGTTTCAATACCTGAAAATTATTTTTCTACTCAATATGTTTCAAGATTAAAATAGAATATGTTAATAAAAATTGCTTGGAGAAATGTTTGGAGGAATAAGCGTAGAAGCTTTATAACTATAGCAGCAATTTTTATTGCTATTTTTTTAGCAATCCTTATGCGATCATTACAATTAGGCATGTATGAAAATATGATTAAAAATGTTGTTGGCTCTTTTAGTGGATATGTTCAGCTGCATTCAAAAGGCTATTGGGAAGATAAAAATATTAATAACTCCTTCGAGGTTAGTGAGTCAGTTTTAAATAGTATTAATAAAATTGAAGGAGTTTCAAATATTATTAAAAGAGTACAGACTGGAGTGCTCTCATCTAATAATAAATTATCTAAATTTTTATATGTAACTGGAATAGAACAAGAGGCTGAGGAAAAACTCACAGACTGGAATAAAAGATTAATTGATGGAACTCTTTTAGATGATAATGGTCAATCAATAATTGTAGCTAAAGGTGTTGCAAAATATTATGATGCTAAAGTTGGGGATTCACTTATTTTTATTGGTCAAGGTTATCATGGAATGCAGGCTGTTGGAATCTATCCTATTCAAGGCGTGATTGATATGAAAAATCCAAACCTTAATAACATGAGTGTCTTTATGTCACTTAAATCAGCACAAGATTTTGTTTCAGCTGAAAACAGAATAACTAATCTAGTAATTGATAAAGAACAGTATTTTGATGAAGTTAAAATAGCAGAAAAAGTCAAATCTAAAATTGATATTCAGTCCAGAGATGTTATGACATGGAAAGAAATGACCCCACAATTAGATCAACTTATTGAAGCTGACAATGCTGGTGGAATTTTAATCATACTTATACTATATATGATAGTTAGTTTTGGGATATTTGGGACTGTTTTAATGATGACTCAAGAGAGACTCTATGAGTTTGGGGTGTTAATTTCAATAGGCATGAAAAAATCTAAATTAATGATCACATTAATTTATGAAACTATATTTTTAACATTTGTGGGTGTTCTTGTTGGGTTTGTGATATCTAGGCCAATTGTAAATTATTTTCATTATAATCCCTTAAAATTATTTAGAGCAGCTGCAGACCAGCTGGAAAGTGCTGGTTTTGAACCTGTTATACCATTTATGAACACTTATGATATTCCTTTAGTACATGGATTTATAATTATATTAATCTCTTTAATTACATGTATTTATCCAATAATAATAATTTCAAAACTTCAACCTATAAAAGCAATGAAAAGATAATATGGGAACGATTATTAAAATTGCTTGGAGAAATGTTTGGAGAAATAAACTCAGAAGTTTAATTGTTATAACATCTATGGTTCTGGGCTTGTGGTCTGGATTATTTACTGTAGCAATGAGTCGAGGAATAAATGAGCAAAGAGTTAAAAGCGCTATTGACACTTATTTACATCATGTTCAAATTCATAATCCTTCCTTTGAATATAATCTTGATATAAATAGTGTTGTTGAAGATCCAACCAGCGTTTTAGAAGAGATAGAAAGCAATAGTTTGGTTAAGGCCTTTAGTAGTAGAATTATTATTTCAGTAATGGCATCAACTGCCCATGGTGCTGAAGGTGTCAAGATTATAGGAGTTGAATCTGAGAAGGAAACATCTTTTTCTGATATTAGTCAAAATATTGTCAAAGGAAATTATTTTTCAAACACAAAAAGCAAACCGGTTATAATAGGTCAGAAGCTTGCAGATAATTTAAAATTGGATATAAAAAAGAAACTCTCAGTTACATTTGTTGATGATAATGGTGATATTCAAAGAATCAAATTTAAGGTTGAAGGAATTTTTAACACAGCTAACTCTATTTATGATGGTGGAAATATTTTTGTAAAAAAAGAAGACTTAATTGATTTTTTTAAAAATAAATATGCAACACATGAAATAGCTATATTATGTAATAATATTGATGATTCAAATATTTTAAAAGAAAATCTTGCAGGTCTTTTCCCAAACAACAAAGTAGAGACATGGAAGGACATTTCACCTGAATTAGGATCAGTTCAAGAAATAATGGTTTGGTTTTTTCTAATTTTTATGAGTATTATTCTATTAGCTCTATCTTTTGGAATTGTCAATATTATGCTTATGGCAGTTTTAGAGAGAAAAAGAGAGTTAGGAATGTTGATGTCAGTTGGTCTTAACAAGACTAAAGTTTTTTTAATGATTCTTTTTGAAACTATTTTCATCTCATGTATTTCTTTACCATTAGGTATTTTATTATCATACCTAATGATTTCCTATTATGGTCAAGTTGGTATTGATTTATCAATTGTATCTAAAGGATTAGAAGCTTTTGGAATGAAATCAATGGTATTTACGGATCTTCCAATTGATTATTATTTTAGAATCACTATTCTTACATTATTTGTAACACTTATTTCTTCTTTATTTCCTGCAAGGAGAGCACTTAAACTAGATCCGGCAGAGGCTATCAGATCACTATAATTAATTATTATGAATGTAATCGAAACTAAAAATATTTCTAAACTATATAAACAAGCAGACCAAGATATCAAGGCATTGAATGATGTCAGTATTAATTTTAAAAAAGGAGAATTCACTGCAATTGTTGGCCCTTCTGGTTCAGGAAAAACCACTTTTTTAAATACTATTGGAGGTCTAGATTCTCCGAGCTCTGGCAAAGTTTTAATTGACAATAATGATATTACTAAATTAAATTCGAATCAACTTATAGACTTTAGATTAAGAAATATTGGATTTGTATTTCAATCATACAATTTAATTCCTGTATTAACTGCAAAAGAAAATGTTGAATTTATAATGCTGATGCAGGGAAGTTCAAAATCTATAAGGGATAAACGCTCGGTGGAGTTGTTAAAATCTGTTGGTTTAGATGATCAATTAAATAGGAGGCCAAACCAATTATCAGGAGGTCAACAACAAAGGGTTGCTGTAGCAAGGGCACTTGCTTCAAAACCAAAATTTGTTTTAGCTGATGAGCCTACAGCAAATCTAGATTCATCATCTACAGCAAATTTATTAGATATTATGAGTAGACTTAACAAAGTAGAAAATATGACATTCATATTTTCTACTCATGATCAAAGGGTGATTGATAGGGCTAATCGAATAATTACCCTGGAAGACGGTAAAATACTTTCAGATATAACTGTCAAATAATCTTGAATTTGAGGTATTTACTATTTATTGCACTTTTAATTTTAAATAATCTAAGTATTAATGCTCAAAAAGAAGATGAGAAGAAATGGAAAGATAGTTTGAGTTTATCAGGATATATTAGGTACATGAACTCTTCATCTGTAATTAATTCAGATTCAATAATAGCTGACAATTTAATACATAATCGTTTAAGGTTTAAATTAGATTTTAACTCGAAACTAATGGGGGTAGTTGAGATGAGAAATAGAGTTTTCTTTGGGGAAGCAACTAATTTAAATCCTGACTTAGGTAAAATATTAAACAATGACATTGGGAATTTAGACTTGTCTATTGTTTCTCTTGATAGAAGAACACTTGTGATTCACTCAGTTTTTGATAGGGCATATCTAAAATACTTATCAGAAAAATGGGAGTTAAGAATAGGACGACAAAGGATTAACTGGGGAGTTAATTTAGCATGGAATCCTAATGATTTATTTAATGCTTACAGTTTAATAGACTTTGATTATCAGGAGCGGTCTGGTGTTGATGCCCTTAGATTTCAATATTTTACTGGTGAAATGTCAAGTATAGAATTTGCAATTCAGCCAGGGGATGATATGGATAAATCAATTATTGCAGGCTTATGGAAATTTAATTTTACTGGTAACGATATTCAAGTCCTATTCGGTAATTATTATAAAGATTTGGCTTTAGGATTTGGATGGGCTGGAAATATAAAAAATGCTGGGTTTGCAATGGAAAGCACTTATTTTATCCCAAAAAAAAATATGATTAATTCTTCTGATGTTTTAAGTTCTTCAATTTCATTTGCTTATTCTACTAAAAAAGGAATTTATTTTAATTCTTCAGTTCTTTACAATAGTAGTGGGAATAATAGAAATACTAGTTCAGAAAATTTATTTGGATCTTTTCTTGGTGAGATATCAGCTAAAAACTTGATGCCATCCAAGCTCACATACTTTTCTCAAATTAGCGGGAATTTTACTCCTGCCTTAAATGGTTCTTTCACTACTTTTTATATGAAGGGAGAAGAAATGCTTTTAATTATGCCTTCTATAAGCTATGAGTTAAAAGAAAACATAGATTCAATGTTGCTGGGACAGTTTATATACAATGAATTAGATAGTAATCTTAATCCTATGGGCGTAGGGGTTTTTATTAGATTCGCATACAACTTTTAAAACATGAATAAAGCTCGTTTTACAATAGTATTGATACTATTAGAATTGTCATTAAGTTTAAAAGATAGTTTGTTATTAGGAATTCTTGTAATGGTTTTTTCACCTAATATTTTGTAATATTTAAGTTGTAAAATTGAGGATGATAAGTATGATTTCATATTACAAATATAATCATAGAATATATTCCTGAAAAATATTTCAAATTTTTAAAACCACTAAATGGTACATAAATAGGTTTTTAAAAACATAAAACCCTGTAAATCATAGACTTACAGGGTTAAAATGTGGTACCTCCAGGAATCGAACCAGGGACACAAGGATTTTCAGTCCTTTGCTCTACCAACTGAGCTAAGGTACCGGATTTTAAAGTGCAGCAAATATAAAAGGGTTTTTAGATTTGAGCAAATCATTACTAATAAAAATCTTTTGGTATTTTTGAATATTGTTCTAATTACATTTATGAATCTAATTTTAGATATTGGAAATACCCTTTCAAAATATTCAGTTTTTGAATCAGATATAATAATCGATCAAGGAACATGGAAAAGTAAAGGCATTGTAGAAGAATTTGAAATTTGGATTAAAAACAATCCGGAATGTGAGTCTATAATAGTTTCGGATGTTTACGGAGTTGATAATACTGTTTTTGAATTAAGAGCTAAATGTAAAGTAGTTTGGGTCTCCAGTGATATAAATTTGCCTTTTAAAATTAACTATGAAACACCACAAACACTTGGGTCTGATAGACTGAGTCTAATTGCATCTGCAATTATTGCATATCCAAATAAGAATTGTTTAGTAATTGATTTGGGAACCTGTATTACCTATGACTTTGTTAATAAAAATCGAGAATATTATGGAGGTTCAATTAGTCCAGGTTTTTCTGTACGCTACATGAGCCTCAAGACACATACCTCAAAATTACCTCAATTAAAATTCAATCTTCCAAAAAATATTTCTGGTAATTCAACTGAAGAAAGTATTCATTCAGGAATATATTTTGGAATAATAGGTGAGGTTAAAAATCAAATAAGAGCTTACAATGAAAATTTTAAAGATTTAACAGTTATTTTAACAGGAGGGGACGCTGATAAGTTGGCAAACCAAATAAAAAATGTCATATTTGCCAATCATAATTTTTTAGCTAAGGGGTTATACACTGTTTTACAATTGAATACAGACTAATTTTGAAAAAAATATTTTTTATTTTTTTGACTCTCACAAGTTTTTCATCTATTGCACAAGTTGGAACAGGATCACCCTATTCTTTTGTTGGGTTTGGTGAAACAAATTTTAGAGGAAATCATTTAAATAGAGCTATGGGTGGCCTTGACGTCTATATAGATTCTATTCATCCAAATATAAATAATCCTGCAAGTTATGGAACACTTAAACTAACCACATATTCTGTGGGGGTTAACTATCGAAACAATAAGCTAGCCAACAATTCAGAAACTCAAAAAGTTATTTCTGCAGCTATAGATTATATTGGCGTATCTATTCCAACAAAACGCTTTGGTTTTGGTTTCGGAATATTACCTTTTAGTTCAGTTGGATATTTATTAGAAGATCAAACTCAAATAAATCAAATGCAAACAGTTAACCGATTTACAGGAGAAGGTGGAATAAATAATGCCTTTTTAAGTTTTGGGTTTAAGATCATTGAGGGTCTAAATATTGGTTTTACAACAAATTATGGGTTCGGTGATATAACTTATAGAAAAACTCAAGTAATTGATGGTATTGAAAACGGAATATATCTAGAGAGCAATTCGAGCCTTTCAGGAATTAATTACAAAGCCTCGATTAATTTTATTATCCCAGTTAAAGAATTAGAGCTTCATGGATTAATTAGTTTTTCTCCTGAGGCAGAATTTATTTCGCAGAATATCCAAATTATTTACACTAGATCATTACTAAATGGAGATCAGTTGGGAGATATAGAAGAGACAAATTTAGCTTTAAGTGGACTTGATAAAACTAAATATAGGCTTCCAAAATCTTCATCTTTTGGAATTGGAATTGGAAAAAATAAAAAATGGTTTTTTGGAGCACAGTACAATAAAATGAATAATAACCGTTTTATAAATGAATTTGTTAATCAACCTAATATAAGCTATAAAAACGCTTCAAGGATTGGTATTGGAGGCTTTTATATACCCGAATTTAGCTCTATTACTTCATATTGGAAAAAGGTGGTTTATAGATTTGGGTATAGATCTGAAGGTAAAGGCTATTTAGTAAATAATCAATCAATAAAAGAAAATGGCATTACATTTGGATTAGGTCTACCAATGGCTAGTTATTCAAATACAAATGTTACATTTGAATTTGGAAAACTTGGAACAAAAAACAATAATTTAATTGAAGAAAATTATTGGGCAATTAGATTAGGCTTTTCACTCAATGATATTTGGTTCATAAAAAGAAAGTATAATTAATTTAAAAAAAGACATGAAAAATTTAAAGTGTTTTTTAATAATATATTCATTTATTTTCGGGTATGTTAATGGTCAATCAAATGAAGAATGTTTAAACAACTTATCTATTTTTGCAGAGTCTGCAAAAATAAAAAATTATGATGTAGCATATGATAATTGGTTGTTAGTTTTAAATGAATGTCCAAAATTAAATTTAGCAATATTCACCTATGGTGAAAGAATTTTAAAGCATAAAATTAAAAATGCTTCAGGAGAGAACCAAGAATTTTTTAAACAAGACCTTATTTCCTTGTACGACAATTGGTTAATTAATTTCCCAACTAAAAAGGGCGTAAGTAGAGTTGGAAGTATACTAAGTACAAAAGCTCAAGCTCTTATTGATTATAAAATGGCAGATGATGCAACAATTTATGATGTTTTTGACAAAGCTTATAAAAAAGACCCTAATAGCTTTACAAATCCGAAAGGTTTATATAATTATTTTGATACATTATATAAGCAATACAAGGCTTCTGTTGTTTCTACAGAAGACTTGTTTAATAAGTATGAAGAGATTTCAGAAAAATTTGAAATAGAGTCTACGAACTTAGCTAAAAATTTAGATAAAATTTTAATAAAGGAGCAGCAAGGCGAACCTTTAACAAAAAGAGAAGTAAACAATAAAAGAGTATATGAAGTAAACTCCAGAGCTATAGCTATTTTGTTAAAAAACCTAGATGCAATAATTGCAATAGAAGCAACTTGTGAAAATTTAATTCCATTATATCAAAGAAATTTTGAAGAAAATAAAACTGATCCAATATGGTTAAACCGTGCAGCAAGTAGAATGTCTAGCAAGGATTGTTCAAATGATCCATTATTTGTAATTATTATTGAGACTTTACACAGGTTAGATCCTGGAGCAGATTCAGCTTATTATTTAGGACTATTAAACGACAAGAGAGGCAAAAGTTCTGAAGCATTAAAATATTATGAAGAATCAATCTTTCTAGAATCAGATAAATATAAAAAGGCAAAAATTTTATATAAAATTGCTGTTAAATTTAAAAATAGCGGACGTAAACAATCTGCGAGAAACTATGCGCTAAAAGCCTTAAGGAATCAGCCTTCAATGGGTAGCGCATACTTACTTATAGCAAGCCTATATGCTTCTAGTGCAAATGCTTGTGGTGACACTCAGTTTGAGAAGCGAGCTATGTATTGGTTAGCTGCTGATATAGCAAGAAAAGCTGGGCGTGTGGACGCTTCAATTAGAAAATCAGCTAATAGAACTGCAAATAGTTATATGGGAAGAGCCCCAAGTAAAACCGATATTTTTTCAGAAGCAAATGAGGGTGCTAAAATTACTTTTAGTTGTTGGGTTGGGGCTAGTATTAATGTCCCTAAATTATAATGGCTAAGAATTTTTTGAAATATAGAAAAAGGGTTATTGTTTTAGCAATAACCCTTTTTTATTCTTGTTTAGATAATAGTCAAGCATTAATTGATATTAATTCATTTGAACACGAGCCAGTGGGAACAGCTTATGACGTTAGGATGGTCTATACAGATTCAATGAAAATCTCAGCTATATTAACTACTAGTAAGCATATAGACTATACAAACTTGTCTTTTCGATATTCTGAATTTCCTGAGGGAGTTAAAGTAATTTTTTTTGATCAGAATGACAATCAAAATGAAGTTACAGCTGATTATGCCATTCTTTATGATTCAACAAAATTAATTGATTTACGAGGTAATGTTGTGCTGAAATCAAATAATGGAGCAGAACTAACTTCAGATCAAATTTTTTGGGACTCAACTAATGATTGGATTTTTACAGAACGTCCATTTATATATAAAGATATAGATTACGAGATTTCAGCAATCAGATTGGACACAAATAAAGAATTTAGTAAATTTAAGACTGGAAAGCTTACGGGAACAATAGTTGTTAATGATTCAATTGAATAGATAGCATATAAACAGATAATGAAAAGACTTATTATATCTGAAGCTTTATACTGGATAATAGCTACTATATCTGTTTTTCAAGTGATCCAAAATTGGACATTTAATAGGCAAAAAGCTTATCTTTTTATAGTTTTTGGAGTTGTTTCTATTTTTATGGCACTTTTTCGCAGGCATTTTCGTAATAAGTATTTCAATAGTAAATCAGGCAATAGTTAATGATATTAGCCGATTTTATAATTATTTTGTCGTTGTTGCTTTCAGCTTTTTTTTCCGGGTTAGAAATTGCTTTTGTTTCATCAAACAGATTGTTTTTAGAAATTCAAAAAAAACAAACAGGAATCAGTTCTATATTATTAAAAAAATGTACAGAAAACCCCTCAAGATTTATTGCTACTATGTTGGTCGGAAATAATATTTCATTAGTTATTTATGGAATTTTCATGGGTGAGAGGATAATAAGCATCTTGTTCCCAGAAATAAATAACCAAAACAATGTTCAGTTAGATATTCTGTTATATCAAACAACGATTTCTACTCTAATAATATTAATTACAGCGGAATTTTTACCTAAAGTATTTTTTAGATTATATGCACACAAATTAATTACATTATTTGCAATTCCAGCAGCAACTTTTTTTTATTTATTTAGCCCAATAACTTCTTCAATAATGAATTTAACGGATTGGATTTTAAAAAATATTTTTAAAACTAAAACTGATAAAGTTCAATTTTCTTTCTCTAAACTAGAGCTGGGCGATTATATTGAGGTTCAAATGGAAAACTCTAAGAATAAGGACCAGATTGATCCAGAGATTCAAATTTTTCAAAATGCATTAGACTTTTCAGATCTACGATCGAGAGAGACAATGGTTCCTAGAACTGAAATAATTGCAATAGATATTACTACTAAAGCAAGCAAATTAAAAGAAACTTTTATAAATACTGGATTTTCGAAAATACCAGTTTATAGAGGATCTATAGATGATATTATTGGTTACATCCACGCATTTGAAATGTTTAAACATCCAAGAAAAATTGAAGATGTTATATTACCCGTTTCCTTTGTTCCTGAGCCGATGCCAATAAATAAAGTTTTGGAACTTCTTTCTAAGCAAAGAAGTAGTATGGCTATAGTCTTAGATGAATATGGGGGAACGGCTGGATTGATTACTGTTGAGGATATTGTGGAAGAATTATTTGGAGAGATTGAGGATGAACATGATCATATTGAACATATTGAGAAGATAATTTCTAATAATAAATTTGAATTCTCTACTAGACTTGAAGTTGATTATATCAATCAGAATTATCAATTAGGTATTATTGAAAATGAATTGTACGAGACTCTTGGAGGATGGATTGTTTTCCATACTGCTGAAATTCCTGATAAGCAGGAAATAATTGAAATAGATAATTTTAGAATAACAATATTAGAAGCTTCTTCAACTAAAATTGAAAAGATTATTTTAGAGCTTATTGAAGATAAGCTAATTTAACATTAGTATCATTATTTTAATAATTAATATTTTAATTTTTAAAAACCCTATGGATATCGTAAATTCGCAATCGATCTAAAAATTAAAACATTATTATGGCTGTACTTGGACAAATTAGGCAAAGATCATTTTTTTTAATTATAGTAATAGGGATGGCTCTTTTTGCTTTTGTAATTTCAGGTGTTTTCACAAATAACTTGGGGAATTCATCTCCTTCAGATCCTGTTGCAGTGGTTAATGATAAAGAGGTTGATATTGAACTTTTTAGATTCAATGTTGAACAAACTGAACGAAATTATAATTATTCAACACTTCAGGCAGTTTCTGAAGTCTGGGATCAAACAATACGAAATACTATTTTGAACCAAGAATATGAAATTCTTGGAATTGATGCAGGTAAAGCGCAGTTAGAAGAAATAATAAGTTCAAATAATGCATTTTTGAACGATAGTCGATTTCTTAATCAATCAGGCTTTTTTGATTTTGGATTATTTACCAATTTCATAATTTCTATGAAAATTAATAACCCGGAAGGTTATGAAAATTGGAAATCTCAAGAAGCTAATTTAATTGCGTTAGCAAAGGAAAAAATTTATCTAGATTTAATTAGAGCTAGTGCTGTTTTTACTGATTCCGAAGGAAAAGCTGCATACCATATGGAAAATGATCAGGTATCAATTGAATATGTTCAATTACCATACTCTTTAATACCTGACAGTATTATTTCTATTTCTGACAGAGAAATTAAACAATATATTTCTGACAATTCAGATAAATTTAAGAGAGAACCAACTAAAGCAATTAGATATGTTCAATTTAATGAGGAAGCTACCAAAGAAGACATATTAAATCAGCGAACCTTTCTTGAATCAATTATTGACAACAAAATAGAATATAATGATGTTTCTAAGCTTAATGATACTATTATAGGTTTTAAAGAAGTACATGAGGTCTCTGATTTTGTATTGCAATACTCGTCAATAGGATTTGATTCTATTTATAAACCTAAAGGGAAGCTTTCTAGTGAATACGCAGAAATTTTATTTAATCTTTCTGAGGGAGAAGTTTTTGGTCCATATAAGGATGGAAATGATTTAAAAATCACAAGAATAATGGATAGAAAAAAAGGAGGATCTATTCGAGCAAGTCATATTCTTATAGCTTATAAAGATGCAACAAGAGCAAATTCTTCTGTAGATAGAAATAAAAATGAGGCAAAGAAAAAAGCTAATAATTTTTTTAGAAGAATTAGAAGAAATCCAAAGTTATTTGAAGAACTAGTTAAAGATAATTCAGATGGACCGTCAAATGTTTTAGGTGGAGATTTAGGTTTTTTTCAGGAGGGGTATATGACTCAGAAATTCTATGATTTTGCAAATAAAAACAGAATAGGAAAGATTGGTTTAGTTGAGACTGAATTTGGTTTTCATATCATTAAGATTACAGAAAAACAAGACATTGTTTTGACAGCTGATATTATTCAACCAATTATTCCCTCTGAATCAACTTCAAATGATATTTTTAAGTCTGCAACAATATTTGAAATGGAGGCAATCAAGGCTGATATAAATGAATTTGAAAAAATAGCTGAATCGCAAAAACTTAACGTAAAACCTGTTGATTATGTAAATGTTCTTGATGACAATCTTCCAGGATTACCCCAGCAAAGACAAATAGTACAATGGGCATTTAGTTCAGATTCTGATGTAGGGGATATTAAAAAATTCAATCTTTCTTCTGGAGGGTATGCTGTGGTTCAAATTACAAAAGCTAGAGATAAAGATATTGCTCAAATTAATGAGGTTAGGTCTGATGTTTTCGATAAATTAAAAAATGAGAAAAAAGCAAAAGTATTAAATAACAAATACACTGAATTAAGTTCTCTTGAAGAGTTGTCCCAAAAATCAAATAATGAAATCCAATCCGCTTCTGCACTTACACAATTGAATGCAGTATTGGCTGGAGCTGGTCAAGAACCATATGTGATTGGAGCAGCTTTCTCTCTAAATATAAATCAAACATCTGATTTAATTAATGGATTAAGTGGTTTATATAAAATAAGATTAATAAATAAAAATTTTGCAATTGATTTAGAAAATTATTCCGCGTATTCAAATACATTACGAATTGCCGAAAATTCTAGAATAAATGTAGCAATTTATGAAGCGTTAAAATCATCTGCATCAATTGAAGACAATAGATCACTATACTATTAGTTCATAAAATAAAATCATCAAAACTGAAGCCAATATTTAAGCCCTTATTTTTGAAATAATTTAAAGAGTCTTTTGGTCCTATAGCTAAGAAAAAATCACCACCCCATGCTCCAAGACTCTTAACTGATCCTTCGTAATCCGGAAATTTTTTGATTAAAGGTTTGATTTGTAATATTTCACTGATAATTCTTTCGTGAGTATAAATTAATTCTGAAAATTCTTTTATACTTGAAGTAATTAATAAATCATTGCTAATTGCGGATATTTCATTTATGATTGATGCTGTAATAGGTGTTTTTTGTTGTAAAACACTTATTGATTTCTGACTGTTTTGCATTTTATTTTGATAAATAAAAAATAAATTATTTTTAAATTTTGGATTAAATTCGACTTGTTTAATTATCTCTTTATTAGAGATCAATGAAAACAGAATAGGAGAGCTGTTTGATGCGCAGGCAATGTCATAACCACTACCTCCAAATGTTTTTCTTAATAGATAATAGGGGTTCACTTTAGCCCATTGAGCAATATTATTTATTAATGTTGATGAACTTCCAAGACCCCATCTGTAATCAAAACTTAGATTGGTTTTAACTGTCTTTCCTGAAACCAAAAACTCTGGATTTAATTCTTTCGCAATTTTTAATATTTCTTGAAGTCTTTTCGCGATTTTAGATTCATTAGTTTTTAAAATATTGAAAGAATCATTTTTAAAAATACATTTAAACCAGATTCTTTTATCAATATGGTAACTATTCCAATCTATTAGATCGTCATTTCGATTGTTAACTAATAAATCCTGTCCCATTTTTGTAGGAAGACCAATTGCCTCTGCACCATATAGAACTGCATATTCACCACTAAGTAAAACTTTACCATTACTATAAAAACTATTCATTTATAATGATTTTAAAAAATATTCAACACTTTTATAGCTTACAGTATGTGTTTTAAAATATTCTATGGCTTTAGTTTTTTCTTTCTCTGGCACCTCCATCAGATTTAAAATATTCAGTAGATGCATTTTCATATGACCCTTTTGGATGCCAGATGTTATTAAAGAACGAATAGCTGCAAAATTTTGCGCAAGTCCTGCAACTCCAATGATTGCCATCAGTTGTTTTGAATTCGGATTTTTTAAAAGTTCTAAAGACCATTTTACTAGAGGGTGAAGTTTAGTTAATCCACCAACAGTTCCAACAGATAGTGGAATAGTCATTTCTAAAGTGAATATTTTATTTTTAATAAAAGCCTTCGTAAGACCACTATAGGTTCCACTTCTTGAAGCGTATGCGTGAATACCAGCCTCAATAGCTCGAAAATCATTTCCTGTTGCTAATGCCAAGGAATCTATACCATTCATTATTCCTTTATTATGAGTTACTGCTCTATATGGATCTATTTCTGAAATTTTTACTGCTTGAACAAACTTTTCTGCAAATTCATTTGCAGAAAAGCCTTTGTTTTCATCAAGATCTTTAACCGGACAACTTACCCAACATTTAACTAAACAATTAGGAACATAGTTAGATAAAATACTCATAATGACATCTAATTTAATTTCATGTAATAAATCTGTTTTTAAAGAAAGATTTTTCAAAGTATTAGCCATCTTTTCCAGACAGGAGTTTATGAAATTTGCTCCCATTGAGTCAGCTGTATTAAATCTTGCATCAATCTGAAAATAGTCTTCTAAATCAGTAGTTTTATCATTTAAATCAATTGAAATTAACCCTCCTCCTCGCTTTTTCATGTTAGATGTAATATCATCACATGATTTTAAAAGTGTATTTTTATTTTTTTCAAAAAATGTATATAAATTTTTCTTTTCACCCTTATAAAAAAAGTGAATGTGACCTACTTTTTCAACATCAATAACTTCAGCGCGAAACCCTCCTCGCTTTGACCAGTATTTTGCAGAATTTGCAGCTGCAGCTACAACTGAGCTTTCCTCAATAACCATTGGTAAAGCTATAATTTCATTATTTATAATAAAATTGGGAGCAACGCCTAAGGGCATATAAAAGTTGCTTAAAGTATTTTCAATAAACTCATCGTGTTTTTTTTGAATTTCTGGATTAGAATTCCAATATTTAATTAGTTCTAATTTAGCTTTATTAGGATTTTCAAAAAAAGATTTAGTTATCCACTCTATTTTTTCACTTTTGTCTAGTTTAGAAAACCCAGAGATCTCTTTTATCATTTTGTCAGTTTGTTTTTTCAAAGATATGTATTTTCATTCCTAATCTTTTTGTAAAGATTTTTTAAAACTATCTAATTTTCTTAATTTCGAGTATTAAATTCATTCAACCATTTCTATTTAAAAGATGAAAAAAAAAATTCTTTTTGTATTCATTTGTTGCACTTTCGTATTATCAGCTCAGAAAGAGTTAACTGTTAGTCAGATTTGGGAAAATAAATTATTTCCAAAACGTATGGAATCTCTTCGATCTATGAAAGATGGAAACAGATATACAGTTATTGATGTTGATTTTATCAATAAGGAATCAAAAATAATTTCACGGTATTATGATTATTCTGAAAATCAAGAAATAATTCTAAGTTCAAAAAAAGAACTTTTAGTTCCATTTTTTACAAACTATATGTTTTCTAAAGATGAGAAAAAGATAATAATAACAACTCAAGAAGATAAAATATATAGACGCTCAACAAAAGCAATATATTGGGTTTATAACACGATAGATAAATCATTAAAAATGATTTTCAGTGAAAAAATTCAAGAACCCCATTTTTCTCCTGATGGAAAAATGGTAGCTTTTGTCTACAATAGAAATCTTTTTATAAAAAAGTTGATTGATAATACAATTATTCAAATTACTAGAGATGGCGATGAGCAAACTCTTAATGGAATAACAGATTGGGTATATGAAGAAGAATTTGGATTTGTTAAAGCATTTGAATGGAATTCTGATAGCTCAAAGATAGTTTTTATGCGTTTTGACGAATCTAATGTCCCTGTTTTTTCAATGGATATATATGGCAATAATTTATATCAATTTCCTTATAAGTTTAGATATCCAAAAGCTGGTGAGTCAAATTCAAAAGTATCACTTCATCTTTTTGATTTGAACACGGATAAGCAATCTCCAGTTTTATTCAAAGACAACTTTAATCCAGACTATATTCCAAGATTCAAATTTACCTATAACCCATTTGTTTTAACTATTCAAACTATTAACAGAAACCAAAATCATTTAAAATTCCATAAGATAAATTTTAAAACTAACACAACTGAAATTTTAATTGAAGAAAAATCTAAAACATATATTGATGTAAATAATAATCTGCATTTTTTAAAGGATAATAGTTTTTTATGGACTAGTGAGCGTAATGGGTTTAATCATATTTATTATTATAACAACAAAGGAACACTTCTTGAGCAAATTACTAATGGAGATTGGGAGGTTACAAGCATATATAAATATAATCCCAAAACAAAAGAAGTCTATTTTGGAGCAGCTAAATCATCAACAATTGAAAGAGGGGTTTATTCAGTAGGTTTAAATGGGAAAAAACTAAAAGCTCTTACTCGAGAAACAGGTTTCAATGGAGCAACTTTTAGCGCAGATGGCAGTAAGTTTATACATTCATACTCCGATGAAAAAACTCCACCTATTTATACTTTAAGATCTACAAAAAAAGGATTTAAAATTAGAGATCTTCTTGACAATGATGATTTAAAAAACAAGTTACAACTATATAATCTTCCAGATAAAGAATTTACTAGCTTAAGAATAAATGGTCAAGATTTAAACACGTATTTTATTAAACCTGTCGATTTTGATCCATCTAAAAAATATCCTTTGTTGCTTTTTCAATATTCTGGACCTGGATCTCAAGAAGTTACAAACAGGTGGGGAAATAATAGAGATTTATGGCATAAAATGCTGACTCAAAAAGGATATATAATTGCATGTGTAGATGGAAGAGGAACAGGGTTTAAGGGGGAATATTTTAAAAAGATGACTTATCTAAGACTAGGTGATTTGGAAACAAAAGATCAAATAGCTGTTGCAAAAAAACTATCGGCACTTTCTTATATAGATGAAAATAGAACAGGAATATGGGGATGGAGTTATGGAGGGCATATGGCAACACATTCACTATTATTGGGTAATGATGTTTTTGAGATGGCTATTGCAGTAGCTCCTGTAACTAATTGGCGCTTTTATGACACAATCTATACTGAACGTTTCATGAGAACACCTCAAGAAAATCCTGAGGGATATGATTTAAATTCACCAATTAACTATGCAGACAGATTAAAAGGAAAATACTTATTAATTCATGGGTCTGGAGATGACAATGTTCATGTTCAAAATTCGATGAGAATGATACAAGCTTTAATTGAAGCAAACAAACAATTTGAGTGGATGATTTATCCTGATAAAAATCATGGAATTTATGGAGGAAATGCTCAAAATCATCTCTATACAAAAATGACTAATTTTATTTTAAATAATTTATAATATGAATTATATATATAATGGGAGTGAACTAAATCAAAAAACAATTCTTGGACATCCTTCAGGTTTATATGTTTTATTTTTCACTGAGATGTGGGAAAGGTTTTCTTACTATGGTATGCGAGCTATTTTAGTGCTTTTTTTAGTTTCATCATTTACTGACGGAGGATGGGGATGGGAAAGAAGTGAAGCACTTGCATTATATGGAGTATACACAGGACTAGTATATATTACACCTATTTTTGGAGGATTAATTGCTGACAAACTTTTAGGGTATAGAAAAGCTGTAATCATAGGTGCGTTTGTTATGACCCTTGGTCATGCTGCAATGGCTTTAGAGGTTTTCAACGATTTATTCTTATATGTTGGTTTGATTTGTTTGATAATAGGTAACGGATTTTTTAAACCTAATATAAGTTCAATTGTAGGACAATTATATAAAACTGAAGGACAAGATAAAGATGCCGGATATACAATTTTTTATATGGGAATAAATTCAGGAGCATTTTTAGGGATTTTACTTTGCGGGTATATTGGTGAAAATATTGGATGGCATTATGGATTTGGATTAGCAGGAATTTTTATGTTTCTTGGTATGTTACAATTTTATTATGCTCAAAATATTTTTGGCTCCATTGGACTTTTTAATAAGTCTATTTCTTCAAATGATTCTAAAAGCTCACAGAGTGATGAAAAAATCTCATCAAAAATCATTTTCGATAGACTTGTTGTTATTTTTATTTTTTCTTTTAGTGTTATCTTTTTTTGGTGGGCTTTTGAACAAGCTGGAGGGTCAATGACAATTTTTGCATCTGATTATACAGATAGAATGCTTCAAGGTAAGGGTGCGCTAATTTTTAAATTTTTTAATTCATTAATCACGGTGGTCCCAATGATAATAATAACTTATATTATTTATTTACTTAGCGTTAATACATTTTCTGCATATAAATCATCAAGTGTTTTTTTAATTTCAAGTTTTTTAATTGTTTGGTTTATTATAATTTGGATGTTAGCTAGAGAATTTAATAGTGAAACTACTGAGGTTCCAGCTTCTTGGTATGGAATTTTAAATTCATTTTATATTATTGTATTTGCCCCTCTAGTTTCCAAAATTTGGCAAAGCAAGTACAATGTGTCTGGGCCTTTTAAGTTTGGGTTTGGACTCATTTTATTGGCAATTGGTTTTGCTGTTTTAGCTTATGGATCAATTAGTATTCCATTGGGTGCGAAAACAGCATCAGTAAGCATGATTTACTTAATTCTAGCCTATTTTTTCCATACTATGGGAGAATTATGCGTTTCACCTGTTGGACTCTCTTATGTAAGTAAGTTAGCGCCTAAAAAATTAGTAGGTTTAATGTTTGGAGTTTGGTTTGTGGCCAACTGGATTGCAAATACTGCTGCAGGATTTACAGGAAGCTTCATAGATCCGATTGTTGAAGTGTATGGAATGAGTATGTTTTTCTTAATTTTCACAGTTATACCTACTGGAGTGGGTATAATTATGTTAATTTCAAATAAAAAAATAGTAAAAATGATGCATGGAGTCAATTAACCCTATTAGAAAATATTTTAAACAAAGAATAGTATTGATTTTTATTTTTTGTTTTTGTTTCCATTTTATAGTGATAGGTCAAGAAATTAATTGGATTAGTCTAGATAATGCCTTGATTGCTCAAAAGAATGAGCCTAAAAAAATATTAATGGACGTTTATACAGATTGGTGTGGCCCATGTAAATTAATGGATAAAAAGACCTTTACTAATCCAGATTTGGTTGCTTATGTAAATCAATATTATTATGCTGTTAAATTTAATGCTGAGGGAAATGAAACAATTAGTTTCTTTGGAAATATTTTTCAAAACCCTAACTATGATGAAAGTAGAAAAGGAAGAAGAAATAGCACACATCAATTTGCTCAATTTTTAGGAGTTAAAGGATATCCCACTACTGTTTTTTTAAGTGAGAAAGGTGATTTAATAACTCCTGTAGTAGGTTATTTAAATGTCCAACAAATGGAATTATATCTAAAGATGATTAAGCAGGGAGACTATCAGGTTTTTTCAACAGCTCAAGATTTTGAGAATTATAAAAAATACTTTCGCTCTAAGTTTCGAATTAAAAGTTAACTCATTTTTGTTTAGACAAACTATTTAATATTAAATCAGAAGTTATTTTACTTGCTCCTCCTTTATCTAAAATTTTATATAATTTTTTATAATCATTTTTAATTTTATTTGACGCAGCTTCAGTTAAAATTTTCTTGAGAGAAGAAGCAATTTTTTTAGAATTACAATTATTTTGAATAAGTTCTTCAACTATCTCTTTATTCATAATAATATTAACTAAAGAAATGTATTTAAGTTTTACAATAATCTTAGCAATTATGTAACTTATAAAACTACTTTTATAACAAACAATTTGAGGCACTCCTAATAATGCAGTTTCCAGAGTAGCAGTCCCGCTTGTAACTATAGCTGCTTTTGATTGTTGAATAAGATTATATGTTTCATTAAAAATTACAGGTATTGAGGAATTCCCAAGTATTTTATTATAATCTTTTATATCCCTTCCAGGAGCACCAGCGATAACAAATTGAAATTCTGGAAATTGGTTTTTAATTTTAATGAATTCTGGTAATATTTTATTTATTTCTTGTTTTCTGCTACCAGGTAAAAATGTAATTATAGGTTTATTGGAAGATAATCTTATCTTATCAGCAAATCCATCTTTTAAAGTTCTTTTTGTAATACGTTCAATTAAAGGATGTCCAACGTAATTAACTTGATAGTTGTGTTTTTCTTCAAAGAAAGCTTTTTCAAAAGGTAAAATGACATATAAAGAATCAATATTTTTTTTCATTGAATTTACCCTACTTTCTCTCCAAGCCCATACCTGCGGACTTATATAATAATGATTTTTATAACCTTTGTTTCGAGCCCATTTGGCAATCCGTAAATTAAATCCAGGATAATCGATATAAACAATTACATCTGGTTTAAAATTATTAATATCATTTTTACAGAATTTTAAATTTTTAAAAATTATAGAGATGTTTTTTAAAACTTCCCAAAATCCCATAAAAGACAATTCTTTATAATGTTTTATTAGATCTCCACCAGCATTTTTCATTAAATCTCCACCCCAACAGCGTATATTGGCATTTTTGTCAGATGATTTAATTTCTTTAATTAATGAAGCTCCGTGTAGATCTCCAGATGCTTCTCCAGCAATGATATAATATTTCATTTTATAATATTTTTATACCAGTGATTAATAGAACGATAATTAATGATATGATTACTAGTCCAGTAGCAAATGAAATTTTATTTTTTTTAATTGCTAACATAAAAATAATAAGATTAATTGTAGCTCCTAGACTAATTAAACCCCCAAGCTTACCTTGCTTATATAGAAACTTCCAGCTATCTTCAACGGGTAAATCGGATAAAATTAAAGTTAAAAATATTACAGAAGAAGTTGTAGCTAAACCCCCTGTCAAAAAACCTATAAAAATTTCTTTTTTATTCAAAATTCCATGTGTTTAATTCTTGAATTACGTGGTGCGCAGTTAAGTCGTATTGAACAGGCACAATAGATATGAAATTTTTATTTAAAGCCCATTCATCTGTATCTTCTCCCTTATCTTTATTAATAAACTCACCTGTAAGCCAATAATATTCTTTACCCATAGGGTTTGTTCTCTTATCAAATTTTTCGATCCAATATGCTTTTGCTTGCCTACAAATCTTTATACCATTTAATTCTTCTGGGGCATCAACTTTAGGCATATTTACATTTAATACTACATTTTTAGGAATACCATTTTTGATTGCATTTTCAGTAATAGTTTTTATAGCAGGCTTTAGTGGTTCAAAATTAGCACCCCAACGATAATCCAATAAAGAAAAACCTATAGCAGGTATACCTTCTATTCCAGCCTCTAGAGCAGCACTCATAGTTCCTGAATAAATCACATTAATTGATGAATTAGATCCATGATTAATACCTGAAACACAAATGTCTGGCTTTCTTTTAAGTAATTCATTTACTGCAAGTTTAACACAATCAGCAGGTGTGCCAGAGCAACTATATTCTTTTTGAGGACCGTTATCTAATTTAATTTTAGAGCAATGAAGAGTTGAGTTTACAGTAATAGCATGTCCCATTGCAGATTGAGGACTGTCAGGGGCAACAACAACAACATCCCCTATTTTATTCATAACATCTATTAATGATCGAATACCTGGAGCCGTTATTCCGTCGTCATTTGTTATTAGTATTAGGGGTCTTTTTGACATTTATTTATTTTTTTGTAAAATTAGTAAATTTTTTAGGGCTTAAACGATATAATACTTTAACAAAAAGTTTTGTTTTAAGACTTCATAAGGTTTACCATTTTAGCTATTTTTACATTCTAATCTATAATTTTAATATTCTATATGCGAATTTTTGATTTTGTATTTTCTTTCATATTTACAATTAATCTTTTATTTGGATCATCTTTTTCGAGTTTTAATAATTCGGATAAAGACAAGTTGTTATTAGAAATAATAGCCTATGTTATAGATAAAGGGCACTATAGCCCTAAAGAAATGAATGATGATTTTTCTAAAAATGTTTTTAATTCGTATTTAGAAATTTTAGATGGACAGCATAGGTTTTTTTTACGAGCTGATATTAATAATTTTAAAAGATATGAAACTGAAATTGATGATCAATTAAAATCTGCTAACATTGATTTTTTTAATCTTATTTATAATCAGGCTGTTATTCGTGTTGAGCAAGTAAAAAGTTTCTATCCAAGTTTGTTGGAAAAACCTTTTGATTTTTCAGTTAAGGGAACTACATCATTAAACTTTAAAGATTTGCCATATGCTATCAATTTATCTGAGTTAAAAACTATTTGGAGAAAAAGATTTAAGCTTTCAACACTTGATCGCTATGTTACTAAAAAAGAACAGGAATTATTAAAAAAATCTACAGACTCATCATATAAAATTAAGTCTGATCAAGTTCTTGAGAAAGAGGCTAGATTCTTAACTCTTCAAAATATAGATGATTATTTTGAAATTGTAGATGAAGTAGATCGTAAAGATTATTTTAATTTATTCATCAATTCTATTGTTACAGAATTTGATCCTCACACTTATTACCTTGCCCCAAAGGAAAAAGAGCTATTTGACACAAATATGTCTGGTAAGTTTGAAGGTATAGGTGCTCGACTAACTAAAAGAAATGAAAAAGTAAAAATTGTAGAAGTTATATCAGGGGGGCCTGTTTGGAAAAATGACTTACTACAAATTGGTGATGAGATTCTAATGGTAGCTCAACCTAATGAGGAGCCTGTTGGCATATCTGGAATGAGACTGGACGATTCTATAAAATTAATTAAAGGTCCAAAAGGAACAAATGTAATTTTAACTGTAAAAAGAGTCAATGGAACAATTGAGGATGTAACTATTGAGAGAGATGTTGTTATATTGGAGGAATCATACGCAAAAAGTGCAATAATAAATAAAAATCAAAAGAAATTTGGATTAATTGAATTACCAAAATTTTATGTTGATTTTAAAGATTATGGAGAGCGAAATGCTGCTACTGATGTGAAGAAAGCAATAGAGCAATTTAAAAGTAATTCTGTCGATGGAATAGTTATTGATTTAAGAAATAATGGTGGAGGGTCTTTAAAAACAGTAGTTGACATGACGGGTTACTTTATTGATGAGGGACCTGTTGTTCAAGTTAAAAGCACCGGAGGAAGAAAGGAAGTTCTTGCAGATACTGATTCATCTCTAATATGGGATGGTCCATTAGTTATTTTAGTTAATGAGTTTTCAGCTTCAGCATCTGAAATTTTAGCTGCTGCACTTCAAGATTATCGAAGAGCAATTATATTAGGAAGTAATCAGACCTATGGTAAGGGAACAGTTCAAAATGTAGTTGATTTAAATAGAATAATTGCTGTAAATCAATATGGTGATTTAGGGGCTTTAAAAGTAACAACAGATAAGTTTTATAGGATTAACGGAGGATCCACTCAGTTAGAGGGAGTTAAAAGTGATATAGTTTTTCCTAGTAGGTATAATTCTATTGAAGTTGGTGAAAAAGACCAGTCAAACCCATTAGGATGGGATAGCATAAGCCCTGCAAATTATTCATCATGGACTAGAAACATTCAGTATAATTATATTATATCAAAAAGCAAAGATCGAATTGACAATAATCCTCTTATTAAATTAATTTTGGAACAGGGAGAATGGATAAAGCTTAAACAAAATGATTTTAATTATCATTTAGACTATAAAAGTTATATAAGTGATAGGGATAAGGATGAATCATATTCTAAACGATTCAAAGTTTTAGAAGATTTTGACTCTGGTTTATCTATTAGATGGCTACCTGATACATTTGAAGTGATTGGATCTGCTGAAGACCTTAAAACTAGACGTGATAGATGGGTAAAAGGGTTAAAAAAAGACATGTATATAGAAGAGGCAGTTAATATTCTAAATGATTTAAATCAAAATTTTAATGAAGTACTTTCTCTTAATCAAGAGAATAAAAAAATTGAAATCAAATGATAAAATTTCAACTATTTATTTTTTCACCAATCGTTTAATCTATTTGCATCAAAATTTAAATAAATAAAAATTAATAAACTAAAAGCTAAAAGACTTGAACCACCGGAGCTTATAAAAGGTAAAGGTATTCCAACGGTAGGAAGTAGTCCAAGAGACATTCCAATATTTATTGCAAAGTGAGAAAAAATTAAAGAAGATATTGCATAAATGAATGTTCTTCTAAATATATTTGTTTGTTTTTCCGCTTGATTAAGCATCCTTACAATTAATATTACAAAAACGACTATTAATCCAAAGCTACCAAGAAAGCCCCATTCTTCTCCAATTGTGGTAAAAATATAATCTGTTTGCTGTTCAGGAACAAAATTCCCTTTTGTTTGGGTGCCCTGTAGAAAACCCTTTCCTGTTAACCCTCCAGAACCTATTGCAATTTTAGACTGATTAATGTTATAACCTAAACCTTTTGTGTCTTCAATAATTCCGAGCATTATATTAAATCGATCACGATGTCTTTGTTCAAAAACTGAATTGAATATGAAATTTACAGAGAATACAAATATGATGGAGGTAAACACTAATGATATAAGAGGTAGAATTCTTGTTTTTAGATTGGTTTTATTTGAAAAATAAGTAAAAATCAAGCTAATTAAAATAATTGAATATATTATATAGTTTATAGAAAATAAAAGAGTAATTATAAATAAACCAGCGCTAATAAGAGCTAAGATTAAATAATTAAAGGATAAACCTTCTCTAAAAAAAATTAAAAAAAGTGAGCAAAATATTATTGCAGATCCCGGATCTGCTTGAATCATAATTAATAATGCGGGAAGTAAAATAATAAGTATACCTAATATTAAATATTTTTTATTTTTAATATCTGTTTGAAAATCACTTAAATACCTGGCAATCATCAAAGCAGTAGCAATTTTAGCAAATTCAGAAGGTTGAATACTAATTCCTCCAAAAGAATACCATGAGATTGCTCCATTAATGGTTTGTCCAAAAACAAAAAGCCCAATTAAAGACAAAATACTTACTACATATATTAGGCTTGAAAATTGTTGAAAAAATCTTGTACGAATTCCCAAAATAAAAATGCCAATAGAAATACTTGTTAAAAATAATAAAATTTGTTTTCCTACTAGACTATTAAAACTCAAATTGTTTAATGTTTCATTACTGTAATTTGAAGAATAGATATTAATAAATCCAAAAAACACAAGAAATAAATAACAAAAAATAATTGTCCAGTCAAGACGATATATAAAAAGTTTATTCATTTATTTTAAAAGGTTTTCCAGAAAGAGGTTTAAGATATTCATCATTAAGGCTACCTTTTAACATCCGGTTTTCTAGCCATTTTCGATTAGTACTTTTATTGATATATTTTTCTATCATTAAACTTGCTATTGGAGCTGCCCATCTTGATCCCCAATGACCATTTTCTACAAAAACAGCCAATGCAATTTTAGGATTATGTTTAGGAGCAAAAGCAATAAACATTGAATGATCTGTTAATTGTATTTTTTCCCCTTCTAAATTAATAAAGTTTTCAACTGTTCCTGTTTTACCACAAATTTCAATTCCATTAACTCTAGCAATTTTAGCAGTTCCATTTTGAATAACTTTTTCCATTCCATCAATTATATGCTCAAAATAAATTGAATCTATTGTTGTTTTCTTTTTCTCAAACATCTTAATTTTTTTATTGCCCTTTATTGATTTTATAAAGTGAGGAGTAATATAAAAACCTCTATTAGCTATTGCTGCAGTAAAATTAGCCATTTGAATAGGAGTAGTTAGGACCTCTCCTTGACCTATTGAATTTGAAATTATATTTGATGCTTTCCATCCCCCTTTATTATACAAGTTGTTATAGTAATTTGAATCTGGAATAAACCCTGGTTGACCTATAGGTAAATCATAACCTAAATATTCACCTAATCCAAAACTAGAAAGATGATTTTTCCAATTATTCACTCCATCACTCGGCGAGCTTTTTGAGTTAATTATATTTTTATAAGCATTTGCAAAATATGTATTACACGATTGAAAAATTGCGCTTATAAGATTGTTGCTTGTTCCAATATTACAATGACATTCCATAAAAGCACCTCTAGCATAAAAATGCCCCTTATTACAAGTAAAACGAGTCTCTTTTCTTATAACTCCTTCTTGAAGAGCTATAAGAGCATTTAGAACTTTAAGCGGGGAACCTGGAGAGTATTGTGCTTGTAAGCCTCTATCAAATAGAGGTTTTGAAAGAGTGTCATTTGCAAGTTTTCTATAGTTGGAAGATCTTTCTTTACCTACTAACAGATTTGGATCATAACCAGGCGCAGATATAAGTGCTAGAATTTCACCCGTATTAGGTTCAATAGCAACTATTCCACCTCTTTTATTTTTCAAAAGAGCCTCTCCATATATTTGTAAATCGATATCTATAGTTAAATTAATATTGGAAGCTGGAATTGGAGTAATATCGATTTCTCCATTTTCGTAAGGTCCAATAATTCTATTAAATCTGTCCTTTTGATAAAAAGCCTTTCCTTTTATACCTCTTAGATAATTTTCATAATATTTTTCTATTCCTTGCCTGCCTATAAGCTCACCAGCTTGATAATAGGAATCTTTTAACATGTCATTTTCATTAACTTCACTTATGTAGCCCAGGATATTCGATCCTACTTTATAATAGTACTTTCGAATTGATTTTTTTTGTAAATAAAATCCTGGGTATTTCCATAATTTTTCTTGAATAAAAGCATGTCTTTCTTTTGAAATTTCACCGGAAACTATTGATGGAATTTTATTTGAAAAGTTCATCATCTTTTTAAATTTTAAATCAAAATTTTTATATGTTATATTTAATAGTTGACTTAATTCTAGAGTGTCGAATTTTGTTGTGTTTTCAGGAATTACCATTAGATCATATCCAGGTTGGTTGGCAACTAAAATTTTATTATTTCTATCATAAATGAAACCTCTATCTGGAAAAACTGGACTTTCAAGTATAGCATTATTCTGGGATAGGAACTTGTAATCAGAATTAATGAGTTGCAGTTCAAGAAGTCTAATAGTAAAAATAAATGCTACGATAACTGTTAAAATTTGTAAAAAGTAATTTCGTATCATCTTTTAGACATAAAACCTAATGTAATAGTAATTAAAATAGATGTTAGTATCCCAGTTAAAATTGTGTTTTTTATAATATTTAAATATGCTGAAAAACTAAAATATGAAATTGAGAAATAAATTAGATGATGAATTAATATAATTAAACTAGCAAATAAAATTCTATTCTCGATTCTAGTTCCGCTTGTCATTCCATTGGATACATCAGCATTTACTCCAAATGAAAAGTTAATCAAAAAAGGTCGAATATAACCAATTGTAAGACAAGATATTGTATTGGATCCGGGGTTTTGAGTCAATAAATCTACTATTAGTCCTAAAGAAAAACTTAATAAAATAAATTTAGTCTGAGATCCATCAAATTTATAAATAAGAAGAAATATAATGTAAAATATCGGATCTATGTATCCAAGAAAATCCCATGATTCAAAAACCAATACTTGAAGTAATACTCCTAAAATAAAAAACTTTGCTAATCTGATATTTTCATGCAACATTATTCCAGATTTTTAATTTCATTTTGAAATTTATTTTTTAAAACGTACACGTTTGTTTCGTTTCCTACTTTGTTATTCAATTCTATTTTAATTTCATAGTACCCTTTTTCTAAAACAATTTTATAATCAATAACAACTCCTATTAGTATACCTTCTGGAAAATATGTAGACATTCCACCTGTAACTATTGTGTCTCCAATATTTACATTATTAATTAGAGCAATGTCATTAAGTTTCACTTTGTTAGAATTAATACCATCCCAATTTAATGATCCAAAAGCATTATTTTTTTTAAATTTTGCATTTATTTGTAAATCTTTATTTAAAATAGAAATAGCACTAGAATAATTTTCAGAAACCGAATTAACTATACCTATAATGCCTTTTGATGAGATAATCCCCATTTCTTCTCTTATACTGTCTTTTTTTCCTTTATTAATTATTAGATAGTTTCTGGATGATTTAATACTGTTTTTAACAATTTTTGCTAAAAATACTTTGAATGCAATATTTGATCTATCATTTAAATCATAATTATTTTTATTGATTAAAACCTCTCTAAGATTTTTGTTATCTAGTAAAACTTCATTATTTATTTTTTTTAGATTTAAGTATTCATTAATTGAATATGTAGCACTAAAAATTTCACCAGCAATCAAAGTTGTTAATTGATCAAATTTAGATTGATGATATAAACTTCGATTTCTAATAAAGATTAATGATAAAAATAATAGGACTATAAAAAGAATAAATTTTTTGTTCTTTAAAAGCGCATTAATAATTTGCTGCATTATTTTATTTAATCAATATTGTTTTGTATCGGTCAATATTTTTTAAGGTGATTCCAGTACCTCTAACAACAGCTTGTAATGGATCTTCAGCGACATAAACAGGCAAATCAGTTTTTCTAGATAATCGTTTATCTAAGCCACGAAGAAGAGCCCCTCCACCAGCAAGGTAAATACCCGTATTGTATATGTCTGCAGCTAGTTCAGGGGGGGTTTGAGCTAATGCTTCCATTATAGCATCCTCAATTCTTATAATTGATTTGTCTACGGCTTTTGCTATTTCGGTATAAGATATCATTGATTGTTTAGGTTTACCTGTCAAAAGATCTCTACCCTGAACTGACATTTCATCCGGAGGATTTTCGAGGTCCTCAATAACAGCTCCAATCATTATTTTTATTTTTTCTGCTGTACGTTCACCAACGTAAAGATTGTGTTTACTTCTCATGTAGTATACAATGTCATTAGTAAAAACATCTCCAGCAACCTTAATAGATTTATTACAGACTATTCCTGATAAAGCAATCACAGCAATTTCAGTAGTTCCCCCTCCAATATCAACAACCATGTTTCCTTTAGGTTGCATAATATCAATTCCAATACCTATTGCAGCAGCCATTGGTTCGTGAATTAGGTAAACTTCTTTTCCATTAACTCTTTCTGCCGATTCTTTTACTGCTCTCATTTCAACTTCTGTTATTCCAGAAGGAATACAAATAACCATTCTTAAAGAAGGCGTAATAAATCGATTTTTTAAACTAGGAATACTCTTAATAAGTTTGCTTATCATTTGTTCGGATGCATTAAAATCTGCAATCACACCATCCTTAAGCGGTCTAATAGTTTTAATATTTTCATGTGTTTTTCCCTGCATCATACTAGCTTCATTTCCAATTGCAATAATTTTATTTGTTGTTCTATCTATTGCCACTATTGAAGGACTATCAACAACAATTTTATCATTATGAATAATAAGAGTATTAGCTGTGCCAAGATCGATTGCAATTTCTTCAGTAAAAAATCCCATATAAAATTCAGTTAATTCATTAAAGGTATAAATTAATGTTTAAAATGTCGTACTCCTGTAAATACCATTGTCATATTGTTTTCATTACAATAATTAATAGATAATTTATCTTTTATAGACCCTCCAGGTTGAATTACTGAATCAATACCAGAATTGTTAGCGATTTCAACACAATCAGGAAATGGAAAGAAAGCATCACTTGCCATTACTGCTCCTGACAAATCAAATTCGAAATTATTAGCTTTATCTATTGCATGTCTAAGCGCATCTACTCTTGATGTTTGTCCTGTTCCTGATGAAAATAGTTGTTGATTTTTTACTAAAACTATCGTATTAGATTTTGTATGCTTACTTATTTTCGATGCAAATAAAAGGTCTGCTATTTTATCATTGCTTGGCGAATTATTTGTTACATTTTTTAAAGTTTCTACATCATCAGTTCTTAAATCTTTTTCTTGAACTAAGTAACCATTTAAACAACTTCTAATACTAGATTCAGGTAGATTATTGTTATTTTGAATTAAGATTATCCTATTTTTTTTAGTCTTAAGTAATGTTAATGCTTTTGAACTATATCTGGGAGCTATAATAACTTCAAAAAACAAATTATCTATAGATTTTGCTGTTGAGAAATCTATTTCTTTGTTACTGATCAAAACACCTCCAAAAGCAGAAACAGGGTCTCCGGCTAGAGCGTGATTATACGCACTTAATAAATTCTTTCTTGATGCCAGTCCACAAGCATTATTATGCTTCAGAATTGCAAAAGTTGGCTTACTGTCTTTAAATTCATTCATGAGATGAATTGCTGAATCAATATCCAGTAAATTATTATATGATATTTCTTTACCATTGATTTGTTCAATTAATTTATTCATCTCACCATAAAAACTTCCTTTCTGGTGAGGGTTTTCACCGTAACGAAGTGTTTTAGGATTATTTTCACTTATTTTTAAAATATTTTCATAGTTATTGAAATACTTGAATATACTTGTATCGTAACTTGATGACATATTAAAAGCTTTAGAAGCAAAATATTTCCTTTCTTCCAATGAAGTGTACCCATTGTTTTCATTTAAAATTTTTAGAAAACTGCCATAATCAGACTTGTTAGACACACAAAATACATTTTTAAAATTTTTTGCAGCTGCTCGAATTAACGCTATACCTCCAATATCTATTTTTTCAACGACTTCATCTTGATTTGCACCTGAATTAACAGTTTCTTGAAAAGGATATAGGTCTACAATGACTAAATCAATCTGAGGAACATCAAATTTTTCCAATTCATCTAAGTCGGATTTATTGTCTTGCCTACATAAAATACCACCAAATATTTTTGGATGTAAAGTTTTGACTCTGCCTCCTAAAATAGAAGGGTAGCTTGTTATGTCTTCAACAGCAATTACTGAATGGCCAAGTGAACGAATATATTTTTCAGTTCCTCCAGTCGAGTATATTTGAACTTCATTTTTTATAAGATATTTTATTATAGGCTCTAAACCATTTTTGTCAAAGACTGAAATTAAAGCCGATGATATTTTAATTGAGTTCATAAATTATTTTTTTTCATTTTTATTGAGACCTGCTCACATATTGCTTCTAATAACTCTATGTCTTTTTTTGTAAAAGGATCAATTGAATTTGAATCTACATCAATTTGTCCAATATTATTTCCATTTAAAAATATTGGAATTACGACTTCAGACTTAACATTTATATTGCATGATATATAATTATCTTCAACATCTACATTTGGCACAATAAAATTTTTATTCGAAACTGCAACTTGACCACAGACACCTTTGCCGAAAGGGATTATTGTATGATCTGTTTTTATACCTACATAAGACTTAAGAATAAGTTCTTTTTTTTTATAATTTGCAAAATAAAACCCAACCCAATCAAAATAAGAAATTTTAGCTTTAAGTAGTTTGCAAATTTCATCTAAAGCGCTTTTAAGACTAAGAGATTTTTTATTTAAAATCTTTTCAGTTTTAATTATTATGTTAGGAAAAGTATTCAATTTTTTTTAGCTAAAATATCAAATATATTATGGCTATTCTCTCTTTTTTAACAAAGATTTTCATTTTTAAATTAATAATTAAAGTAATTTTACATAATGAAAAAAACTATAACAATTTCTGGAATGACATGTGAAAATTGTGAAAACTATGTTCGTGAGAAAATAGCATCATTACCCGATGTAAAGAAGGTTATAGTAAGTTTAAAAAATAACAATGCAACTATTTATTCAAACAGCTATATAAAAGTCCAATATATCCAAAAAATGCTAGGATCTAAATACGTAGTCAGTGATTCACTAAAAATCGAAAAAGAAAGTAAACTCCGCCAATTAAAACCATTATTTTTAATATTCGGCTATTTGATTTTTGGAACTTATTATTTAAATCAAAATGATTTTAATATTGAGAAAGCTATGACTGATTTTATGGGTTTGTTTTTTATAATATTTAGCTTTTTCAAATTTGTAGATTACACTACTTTTCCGATAAGTTTTTCAAAATATGATCCACTGGCTAAAAAATCAATTTCATACGCTAAGGTTTATCCATTTATAGAATTAACTTTAGGTATTTGTTTCTTATTTGAGTGGAAAGTTCAAATAGTTTCTTTTATTACTTTCTGTATTTTAACCAGTACAACTATTGGGGTAATAAAATCACTTTTTAATAAAAAAGAAATTGAATGTGCTTGTTTAGGAACATCAATGAAATTACCAATGACTGAAGCCACACTAATTGAAAATATAGTTATGATTTCAATGGCATTGGGCTTAATGATTTAAAATAGTTTACCTTTGTAATCATGAAATTATTTTCACATTTAATTGTTTCTTTATTATTGATTTTTAATCAGTTAGGATTTGATTTTAATCTTCATTATTGTGGTGAAAATTTATCTTCAATTTCATTTCTTCATCAATCAGCTGATTGTGGAATGCACAAGATGCAAATCAACAAATCAAATCAAGCTTTCAACTTTAATTCAGATAAATGTTGTGCTGATAGTCAGTTAAATATTAATTCTATGGACTTTCAAGCTAAGTCATTAATTAAAATTCAAAAATTGACTAATTCAGTTGTAGCTCAAAATAATTTTATTCAATCTTATAATTCAATTAATCAAGATCTGTTTTATTGGGATCCACCTCCAATAACAAAAAATAAAAATTATCTCTTATTTGTTCAGTTATTAGTTTATGGGTGATTTAGATATTGTATAATCTCATCACTAACTATGAATTTTAATAATTTAACACATGAAAATTAAATATTATATATATTTCTTTCTTTGTTTTATAAACATTTTAAGCTCTCAGGAGATAATTAAAGGTAAAATTGTTTATAAAGACAATAGAGAAACTTTAGCTCTAGAGGGAGCAAGCCTATACTGGCAAGGAACATCTGAAGGAACTACAACAGATGTGTTAGGAGATTTTAACTTAAAAACTTCTAATAAAACAAATAATCTCATAATTAGTTTTTTGGGATTCAAAACAGATACTTTAAAAATATTGTCTAATAAAAATTTTGTTCACTTTTTAATAGAAAATCTTAGTAATGACCTTGATGAAGTTTCTGTAGTTCAAAGAAAAAAATCTGCAAAACTTTCTTTTACAAAAACTCAGAATACAATTCTTGTAGATGCTAGTGAGCTTCTTAAGGCTGCATGTTGTAATCTTTCCGAAAGTTTTGAAACTAACCCTTCGATAGATGTAAATTTTTCTGATGCTTTAACGGGAACTAAACAAATCAATATGCTTGGTCTTAAAAGTCCGTATATACTCATTTCTGAAGAAAATATTCCAATGGTTCGAGGAGCTTCGCAAGCATATGGATTAACATTTACACCAGGCACATGGGTTGAAAGTATCCAAATATCTAAGGGAACAGGAAGTGTAGTTAATGGATTTGAGAGTATTGCTGGACAAATTAATACGGAATTAAAAAAACCTTTTACAGACAATCCGTTTTTTTTAAACGTATTTGGTTCAAAAAATGGAAGATTAGAATTAAACATTCATCTTAACAAAAAAATTACAAATAAATGGAGTACGGGATTATTTATTCATTCAAATCAAAGAACTCAAAAAATTGATAAAAATGTTGATGGATTTTTAGACGCTCCTTTGTCAAATCAAATTAATATCCTAAATCGTTTTCAATATATAGATCCTGTTAAAGGGTGGGTAGTTTTTTATAATTGGCGTTTTTTAAATGATAAAAAACAAACTGGAGAAGTTACCTTTAATGAAGTTGGTAAATCATCCGATATTAATAAAAATTCAACTATGATTTGGGGAAGTGAAATTGACACACAAAGGTTTGATACAGCACTAAAATTTGGTTATGTATTTCCGGAGTTCCCATATAAAAGCTTTGGGTTGCAAACTGCCTACAGTAATCATGATCAAAAAGCATATTATGGTTTGAGAAATTATGACATTTATCATGAAAGTTTCTATAGTAATTTATTATATAATTCAATTTTAAACAATACAACAAACAAATTCAAGTCTGGATTAAACCTCTCAATGGACAGGTATGTTGAGAATATTGATAATCAAGATTTTTCAAGGACAGATAAAAATTTGGGTGCTTTTTTTGAATGGAGTCATGATGATTTAGAAAAATTAAGTTGGACAGCAGGATTAAGGATTGATTTTAACAATAATATTGGCACTTTTCTTACCCCTAGACTTCACTTCAGGTATGCCTATGATGAAAAAACAATTATTAGACTTTCTTCTGGTAGCGGAAGAAAAGCCGCGAATATATTTGCTGAAAATCAATCTCTTTTTGGATCAAATAGAAGGGTATATATAGAAAAAGGAAGTAGTCCATTTTATGGATTACTTCCAGAAAGAGCTTGGAATTATGGTATTAGTTTAAGTAGGAGTTTAAAATTATTTAATAAAAATTCAAATCTTATTTTTGATTACTACAATACTCAATTCAGTAATCAAGTTGTTATAGATGTTGAAACCGAAGGTAGGGTATCATTTTACAATTTAAATGGAAATAGTTCTGCAAAAAGCCTTCAGGTTACATTTGACATAGATTTAACTTCTCAATTATTGTTAAAATCAGCCTATAAAAATGACATAGTTTCTATAGATTATAAAAGTGGTGAAAAACAAAAGCAATTAGTTCCTAAGAATAGAATTTTTGCTAATTTAAGTTGGAGTTCGATCAAAAACATAATGAATCAACAATGGCTATATGATATTACAATTCACTACTTGGGAAGTCAAAGACTTGTTGAAAATTATATGATACCGAATGGTTCTAATAGCCCCTCTTATTCTATTGTAAATACGCAATTAACTAGGTTCTTATCAGAAACTTTAGAAATTTATATAGGAATAGAGAATCTTGGAAACTATACTCAGTCAATTCCTATAATATCAAGTGACCAACCTTTTAACACTAACTTTGATTCCTCTCAAATTTGGGCTCCTGTTTTTGGAAGAATGATATATGGAGGATTTCGCTATAAAATTTAAAAACCTTAAAAAATGAAAAAATTTATATACATCTTATTTTTAACAATTACTCCCATTCTATGTGCTCAGAATAATTCAAAACAAGAAAAAACTAGTTTTAAAGTATCTGGTAATTGTGAAATGTGTAAAATGCGAATAGAAAAAGCTGCACTATCAGTCAAAGGAGTTAAGTATGCTAAATGGAATATTCCAGAGAATCAACTCACTTTAGTTTATAATTCAAATAAGGTAGAACTTATAGAAATTCATAATTCTATTGCTCAGAGTGGTCATGACACATCAGATATAGCGGCTCCATTAGAGATATACAATCATTTGCCAATATGTTGTTTATATATCAGAGATAAAAATAATAAAGCCCCATTAAAATGAGGCTTTATTGAAATAATTAATTACATAGATTTACATCATTCCAGGCATACCGCCTCCACCCATTGGTGGCATACCGCCACCTGCAGCTGGAGAATCTTCTTTGATGTCTACTAGAGCACACTCTGTAGTAAGAATCATACCTGCTACACTAGCAGCATTTTCTAGAGCAACTCTTGTAACCTTTTTAGGATCAATAATTCCTTCTTTAAACATATCAACAAAAGTTCCTTCTTTTGCGTTATAGCCAAAATTTGAATCACCTTCTAAAATTTTAGAAACAACAACTGAGCCTTCTCCTCCAGAATTTTCTACAATGATTCTTAATGGAGATTCTATTGCTTTATAAACAATTTGAATTCCAGTAGCTTCATCTGCATTGTCTGACTTTAATTTTTCTAATGTTTTCTTTGTGTTAAATAAAGCAACACCTCCACCTGCAACTATGCCTTCTTCGACTGCAGCTCGAGTTGCATGAAGAGCATCATCTACTCGATCTTTTTTCTCTTTCATTTCAACTTCAGATGGAGCTCCAACATAAAGTACAGCAACTCCTCCAGAAAGCTTAGCTAAACGCTCTTGAAGTTTTTCTTTGTCATAATCTGATGTTGAAGATTCAATTTGAGCTTTTATCTGATTTACTCGGTCTCTAATAGCTTTACTATTTCCTGACCCATTAACAACTGTTGTATTGTCTTTGTCTATTGTAACTTTTTCAGCAGTACCTAACATTTCTATGGTAGTAGTTTCAAGAGTAAATCCTCTTTCTTCAGAAACAACTGTTCCTCCAGTTAGAATAGCAAGATCTTCAAGCATTGCTTTACGTCTGTCACCAAACCCTGGTGCTTTAACTGCAGCAATTTTAAGAGCACCTCTAAGTTTATTTACTACCAAAGTTGCTAATGCTTCACCATCTACATCTTCTGCAATAACTAATAAGGGTTTCCCTGTTTGAGCTACTGGCTCTAAAACAGGGAGAAGATCTTTCATTGAAGAAATTTTTTTGTCATACAATAATATGTATGGTGTCTCTAGATCAGTCAGCATTTTTTCTGAATCAGTAACAAAGTAAGGAGAAAGGTAGCCTCTATCAAATTGCATTCCTTCTACAATATCAACATAAGTGTCAGTTCCTTTTGCTTCCTCAACAGTAATAACTCCTTCTTTACCTACTTTATCAAATGCATCGGTAATTAGATTTCCAATATTCTCATCATTATTTGCTGAAATACTTGCGACTTGTTTTATTTTTTCTGATGAATTACCTACCTCTACAGATTGTTTTTCAAGATTAGAAACAATAGCTGAAACAGATTTATCTATTCCTTTTTTAAGATCTAAGGGATTTGCTCCTGAAGCTACATTTTTTAATCCTTCTTTAACAATAGCTTGTGCTAAAATAGTTGCTGTGGTAGTTCCGTCACCAGCTAAATCATTAGTTTTAGACGCAACTTCTTTTACCATCTGTGCACCCATATTTTCAAGAGGATCTTCTAGCTCAATTTCTTTAGCAACAGTCACACCGTCTTTCGTTACTTGTGGTGAGCCAAAAGCTTTTCCAATTATTACATTTCGTCCTTTTGGACCTAATGTAACTTTAACTGCGTTTGCTAACGCATCAACTCCACGCTTGACACCATCTCTAGCATCTGTATCAAATATAATTTTTTTTGCCATGATTTATTTTATAAGTTTAAACAATTGCCAAAAGATCACTTTCCTTCATCATAAGATAGTCAGTTCCTTCATGGTTTAATTCGGTTCCAGAGTATTTGCCATATAGTACTTGATCACCAACTTTAACAGTTATAGGGTTTTCAGAAGTACCGGGGCCAACAGCCATTACGGTTCCTTTTTGTGGTTTTTCTTTTGCGCTATCAGGAATATAAATACCTGACGCTGTTTTTGTTTCTGCGTCAAGAGGCGTTATAAGCACTCTATCTGCAAGTGGTTTAATATTAATTTTACCCATCTAAATAATTTATTGATTAATAATTTTATTTTTCATAAACTATGCCAAAAATATATTGTATAAAAATTGACAAAAAAAATGTCAGATTGTCATGATCTAACACTAATAATATATGATTTAGTCTTTAACTTCTGGTATTGAATTATTAGGAAGAACTTCCTCAGGAATAATTTCTTCAATATTTTCCTCCTGAATTAACTTTGAATCAGAAGTTGTATTACCTTTTTCTAATGCCATATTAGATAATAAAATCAAAATCAAAAGTCCACCACCTAGAATCCATGTGCTTCGATCTAAAAAATCAGTTGTTTTTTGAACTCCCCCCATTTGTTGAACACCTCCACCAAATGAAGAAGATAATCCACCTCCTTTAGGATTTTGAACCATAATAACTAATATCAATAAGAAACAAAAAAATATAATTAAAGCAATAAAAACATAAAAGGTGCTCATAAATCTATTTATTTTTATTCATTAGTCTTTTAATTTGACTTATTTGGAGTGCAAATAAAGCATTTTTTTCTGGATATTTCAAACTTAATATTTTGTAGGCCTGAAGTGCTTTATCATATTTTTCTTGTTTGACAAATATTTTGGCCAGAGTTTCTGTCATTAGCTCTTCATCTGAAAAAATATTTTCTGAGGCTAAATCAATTATTAACTCCGGATTACTTTTATTAATTTGAGATATTTTAGGGTCATTATTTAAGAATGAATTAATAATATTCCACTCATCATTTTTCAAAAATTCAATATTATTAAAAGATTTGTTTTGAGAAACAGAAATCCATTCTGTAAAACTTAATTTTTTTGATTCAAAACCGATTATTTTAGGTTTTTCATTTTTGAAATTTTTAGTTAAAGACTCCTTATGATTTTTTGATATTATTTTAGGTTTTTCTAATTTCTTTTTCTGATTTTTTGGCTTTTGAGCTCTAATCTCATACTTATCATTTATCCAATGCATTAATAGACTTCTATCGAAAGTTCGTATAGCAGTTTTCTCTAAAACAGTATCAAAATTTATTTTTTCTTGATGTTGAAGAGTTTTAACATGAAGAAAATGAGCTGTTTGAAAATAAGGATATATTTTGATTATCTTTTCTAGATCATCATTTGACTTAGAAAGATTTGGATTAAATTCTTTAAGTAAAAGTGTAAAACCCTCTAAATTCATTTTGCTACCATTTTGCTAATGTTTCATTAAAAATATTTTGAGTTATTCTCTCAAAAATTTCTTCAAGAGCAATATCTCTTATATCATAAACTTGTTGTTCTGCAGGAAAGTCATAAAAATGAGAAAATCTTTTTTCAAAGGAATCATCTTCATTTTTTTTATTTGAATATCTAAGATTAACTTCCATTGTTAATCTGTTTTGTGCCGCTTTTATTTCAGATGTTGCTGACATTGGAGTTACACTAAATTCAACTATTTCTCCTTCATATAAAAGGTCTCCTTCTTTGTTTACGATTGATAAATTTGTTTGATTAAGAAAAAGATCTTGAAGAGCAATTGTAAATTCTTGATCTAAGCCTGGCTCGACAATAGATCCTGGTCGATTGCCAGCTAAATTTTCAAAAAAATTAACTTGAAATGTTTTTGTACCAGCAGGAATTGATGCGCCTGTAAATGAATAAAATTTACATCCATGTATGATAATAATTGTCAATGAGAATAGTAAAAAGTATAAATTATTCTTCCAATTCATTTAGATTGTATTGTTTTATCTTTCTATATAAAGTTCGTTCCGAAATACCTAATTCTTTTGCGGCTTTCTTACGTTTTCCTTTACTTCGGATTAAAGCTTTTTTAATCATTTCTATTTCTCTTTCAAGTAAAGATAGTGGTTCCTCTTCAACCACAGTTTCAGCATAATCATATTTTAATTCATTAGTAGGACTTTTAACTATATCAACTGAATTTTCAATATTTAAAGAATGATCTTCAATAGATTTTAGATCAGATTTTTCTTCATTATCTTGATAAATCTTTTGTATTAAATTGTGATTTTTTTCTTGTGTTTCAGATGAATTTCCATTTTGCATCAATTCTAATGTCAATGTTTTTAAGTCAGTTAAGTCTGCTTTCATGTCAAATAAAACTTTGTATAAAATTTCTCTTTCTGAAGAAAAATCTGAATTTGATTTTTTCCTTTCAATTAGAGCAGGAAGATTATTGAAGTTTTTTGGTAAATAATTATTTAGAATGCTTGATGAAAGAATTCGATCTTTCTCTAAAACAGACATCTGTTCAGCTATATTTCTAAGTTGACGAATATTTCCACTCCAATAGTGATTTTGTAATAATTTTTGAGCATCATCATCAAGTCTTAATGTTGGCATTTTATATTTTTGAGCAAAGTCTGCTGCAAACTTTCTAAACAATAGAGGAATATCTTCTTTTCTTTCACGAAGAGGGGGTAGGTTAATTTCAACAGTACTTAATCGGTAATATAAATCTTCTCTAAACTTTTCTTTTCCGATAGCCTCTTCCATTTTTAAATTTGTAGCAGTTACAATTCTAACGTTTGTTTTTTGAACTTTGGAAGATCCTACCTTAATAAATTCTCCATTTTCTAAAACTCTTAAAAGTCTAACTTGAGTTGTAAGAGGTAATTCACCTACTTCATCTAAAAAGATTGTTCCTCCGTCAGTTACTTCAAAATACCCACTTCGACTTGATGTAGCTCCTGTAAAGGCACCTTTTTCATGACCAAAAAGCTCGCTGTCAATTGTTCCTTCTGGAATTGCTCCACAGTTTACAGCTATATACTTAAAATGTTTTCTTGGAGAATTTTGATGAATTATTTTTGGAATACTTTCTTTTCCAACTCCACTTTCCCCTGTTACTAGAACTGAAATATCAGTAACTGATACTCTAATGGCTTTTTCTAAAGCTCTATTGAGCCCACTGTTGTTGCCAATAATTCCGAACCTTTGTTTAATGGACTGTAAATTTTCCATAATATTATATTGTTTTTGAATAATCAACAGCACAACCTTTAAGAGTAGCTGAAGTTACACTTTCAACTTTAACATCAACAAAATCTCCAACATTATAATTTTCTTTAGGAAAAACTACTACAGTATTTTGTGTTGTTCTTCCGCTCCACTCAAGAATACTCTTTTTAGACTCTTTTTCAATTAAAACACAAACAGTTTTACTAATATATTGCTTTGTTCTGTATTTACTATGTGCTTGTTGAAGAGATATGATTTCTTGAAGACGCCTTTTTTTTATTTTCTCAGGAATATCATCCATAATTTTTCTAGCAGCTAAGGTTCCTGGACGTTCTGAATATGCAAACATAAAACCAAAATCATATTTTACATACTCCATTAGAGTAAGCGTGTCAGTGTGATCTTCTTCAGTTTCAGTAGGAAAACCAGTAATCATATCTTGAGAAATACCACAACCAGGTATTATCTTACGAATATTATCTATTAGATTAAAATATTCTTTTCTTGTATGTAAGCGATTCATTTTTTTAAGAATATTATCACTTCCTGATTGAACTGGTAGGTGAATATATTTGCATATATTAGGATGGTTAGCCATTACATGTAAAACATCAATTGACATGTCTTGTGGATTTGAAGTTGAAAATCGTATTCTGATTTTAGGATAAGTGTGAGCCACTAGATCTAAAAGTTTTGCAAAGTCAATAGAAGTTTTCTGCTGTAATTTACTTCCCTTTAAAAAATCTTTCTTTAAACCTCCACCATACCATAGATAACTATCTACGTTTTGACCTAAAAGTGTTACTTCTCTATAATTTTTTAATGCTAAATCATCAATTTCTTTAAGAATACTTTTTGGATCTCTGCTTCTTTCTCGCCCACGCGTGAAGGGTACTACACAAAATGTACACATATTATCGCATCCTCTTGTAATTGAAACAAATGCAGTAACACCGTTTGAACTAAGTCGAACCGGTGAAATATCTCCATAAGTTTCTTCTTTTGAAAGAATTACATTAACAGCCTCTCTCTCATTAACCACATCTTCTAACAAATTTGGAATATCTTTGTATGCGTCAGGTCCTACGACCATGTCCACTATTTTTTCCTCTTCTAAAAATTTATGCTTAAGTCTTTCAGCCATACAACCTAATACACCTACTTTTAAATTTTTATTATTTTTTTTTATTGATTGAAAAAAATCTAATCTTTTTCTAACTGTCAATTCAGCTTTTTCTCTTATTGAACAAGTGTTTACAAGTATAAGATCAGCATCATTAATGACGTTAGTTGTAGAATATCCTTCTTTTTGCAATATTGAAGCGACAATTTCACTATCAGAAAAATTCATTTGACAACCATAGCTTTCTATATAGAACTTCTTACTTTTTGTAACTACCTCATCCTTAACACTTAAAGAAGATTCTGTGTGTGGGGAAATGTGTAGAGATTCTCCGTTATGTTCGTATGGATTCTTTTCTTCTATTGTAGTTGTTAATCCTTTCATTTATTATTTTAATAGAACTATGTGGGGAATTATTGAAACATTTAGTTCCCTACACATATCTTTTTTTATAATTCAAATTAAATACAAATATACGAATTAACAGACAATTTGTCATGTAAATATTAAATGAAAAAAGGAGAGTGATGAGCTCTCCTTAAATCTAACTACTATGAGAAAGTTGATAGATTGGTAATTATTGTAAAGTGTTGTGTATCTATCATTAATAAATATGATAGAGTTGAAAATGATTAACCCCTTAATCCCATACACTATCAAACTCGGTTGATGATACGAGGTTGAATTGTATTTTGATACATTCAAGTATTGAAGTGGTTGAATAATATTTCTT